>ENA-UOYA01000599-UOYA01000599.1-activated-sludge-metagenome-genome-assembly--contig:-NODE-599-length-45056-cov-8.175863_pt1 | contig 45056 bp, 22 predicted proteins | sample MGYA00238163_ERZ764804 | MGnify/ENA primary metagenome ERZ764804 (study PRJEB28919, sample SAMN05720223) | activated sludge metagenome | isolation source: Anaerobic digester | place: Hong Kong...
AGTTGCGTGCGCTGTTTGAACGCGTGGCGGGGTCGTGGAATGCGTTCGGCGCGAGTGAGCCGTACTGGTCGGTTCTCACGGGCGAAGAGTTCCGCATGGACCGCTTCGAACAGAACGCGCAGGAGTATCTCGGATCGGGTGAAAGCGACGTGACACGGTTACTGGCCTGGCTGGAGCGCAATGGCGTCAAGCCGGCCTCGCTCGCTATGTGCCTGGAGTACGGCTGCGGGACCGGACGCATCACGCGCTGGCTGGCGGGAAGATTCGAGCGCGTCTGGGCCTGCGACATTTCGGAACCGCATTTGAAGCTGGCGCGCGAATACCTGGCGGGCGCGGGTTCCGGCAACGTGGAGTTGGCCCTGGTGAGCGGACTCGCGTCGCTCGACGAGTTGCCTCCCGCGGATCTGGTTTTCTCCGTGATCGTGCTCCAACACAATCCACCGCCGCTGATTGCACACGTTCTGCGGAAACTGCTCGATGTCCTGCGCCCCGGGGGCGTGGCATTCTTTCAGGTGCCCACCTACGCGCGCGGGTATCGTTTCAAAGTCGCGGATTACCTGCGGTCTCGGCCGCGCACCGACCGCGTGGAGATGCACCTGCTGCCGCAGCGGGACGTGTTTTCGATCGCCGCCGCGTCCGGCTGCGAAACGCTCGAGGTGCTGCCGGATGGCTGCGTGGGCAATCCGGACTGGATCTCAAACACGTTTCTGGTTCGCAAACGCATATGAGAATCGTGATCGCTCTCCTGCTGGCGGCTGCGGCCGCTGGCGAGCCGTTGCCCACCGCCGACGGTTTCCGCGGGATCTGGTATGCCAACCAGCCATCCGGCGACGAATACGCCTATAAGTACAGCGGCGGCTTCGCCACCTATCCGCAGCAGCAATCGCCGGTCGCCTATTACGCCGTGAAGGCCCACAAGACCTTTTTCGTGTACGGCGGTACGTCGAAGCAAAGGAACGAACTGCAGCACATGGTGTCGTACTACGACCACAAGACCGGCAAGGTGGCGCGGCCCCGCATTCTCCTGAACCGGTACACCAGCGATGCGCACGACAACCCGGTGATGACAATCGACGCGGAGGGCCATGTCTGGATCTTCTCGAATTCGCATGGCACCGCGCGCCCATCTTACATTTATAAGAGCCGCAAGCCATACTCTATCGACGAGTTCGACTTAGTCAAGACAACTAACTTCAGTTACGCCCACGCCTTGTACCTGGAGGGCCGCGGCTTCCTGCTCCTGCATACGCTTTACGCGGGCCGCAACCGCCGGCTTTTCTGGATGACGAGCCGCGATGGGATGGAGTGGAGCGAGCCGCGGATGCTCGCGCACTTCGATCAAGGGCACTACCAGATTACCTGCCAGGACAAGCGGCGGGTGGCCACGGCGTTCAACTATCACCCCGAGCCGGAGGGCCTGAACGCCCGGACGAATCTGTATTATCTGGAGACGGCCGATATGGGCCGGACCTGGACCACGGCCGGCGGCGCCGAGGTGACGGTGCCGTTGAAGCATGCCGCGAATCCCGCCTTGGTGCACGACTACAAGTCCGGCGGACTGTTGGTGTACCTCAAGACGGTGCAGTTCGACCGGCGGGGCCTGCCGGTGATCCTCTATCTCACCAGCCGCGGTTATGCGTCGGGACCGAAAAACGATCCGCGCATCTGGCGTGCGGCGCACTGGACGGGCCGCGAGTGGCGCATCCGCACGGTCACCACTTCGGATCACAATTACGATTTCGGTTCGCTGGGTATCGACCCAGATGGCGCGTGGCGGTTGATTGCGCCGACCGATCCCGGCCCACAGGCATACACTACCGGCGGCGACATGGTGCTGTGGATCAGCCGGGACGAAGGGGCCACATGGAAACGCGTGAAGCAGTTGACACGCAATAGCCCGCGCAACCATACCTACGCCCGCACCCCCGTGAACGCGCACCCGGATTTTTACGCACTCTGGGCGGACGGCGACACGAAGAATGTTTCGGAATCCAGCCTCTATTTCACGGACCGCGACGGCCGGAGAGTCTGGCGCTTACCGCGCAGCATTGCGGCAGGCGACGCAGATTCGGTACCCGAACCCGTCGAATAGGGAAGCCCCTCTTTAGGACACCAGCATTAGAACAAACGCTCGCGGCCAAGAATGGCGTGTCCGAGCTTGCTCGGTGCCTCGCGCCGCGCTGGCGAAATCGGTCTAACTTTCCAGCCGTTCAGCATTCTCGCGTCGGGAACGATGACGTAGCGAACACCGGGCATCGTGTCCCATTCGATGACGTCTCCCGAACGCCGCACGGGTACCTCCGCGCCTTGGCTGATCACCGCCGTGGTTTGCTTGGCGGGCCAGGGATCGAACAGGCGGCAGGGGCCGCCCACGCGGCTGGTGGTCGCCACGAAGAGCACCTTGCCATCGCGGTGTTCCGCGCTCACCAGGAAGCCGCCTTGGGCCGCTAGTTCGAACCGCACGTGCCAGCCTGGCAGCACCGCCGGGCAGATGCGGATGGCGCCCTCGTGGCTCTGCAGGAGCATCTCGTTGATGGCGCAGGACACGATGGGCATGGCTTCATTGTCGAAGTGACGGAACGGCCACGTCGGGAAATCGAAGTTTTTGCGAGTGGCCGGATCGCGGGGATGATTCAGCAGCCAGCGGTTCTCGGCCTCGGGCTTGAAAACATAATACGGACCGTAGTGTCCGAAGCCCTGGGGGTAGAACTGCCAGGTCGAGACGCTGTGCGCCAGTTCCGCGGCCAACTCCTCGGCCAGGCCCAGCCGCGCCAGCACGATCGTGTAAGGGCACCAGCCCATGCACTGGTCGGCGCGCCCCTCCATGTTCGAAGGCTTACGCGAGTTTGGGTCGATATCCGCGGTGGGGTGTAGGCGCACCTGCGTCACGGCGGCCTTGAAGAGGTCCGTGCCGCGTTGCGATAAGCCGATCACGTCGGACGGATACACCGTGGCCAGTTCCGGATCGGGCAGCCCGTAGTACACCATCTTGTCGGTGAGGTGGGCGTAACGATTGCGCAGCCACTGTCCCTTCGAGTCTTTGCCTACCGCAAAGACTCTCAGCGACTCTATCTTCTTGCCCGCGCCGATGCCCTTGCGATGTAACAGTTCACCGCCCTTTCGCTCCATTTCGGGTTCAGTCAGGTCCGCCATCCGGAAGGGCGTGAGCTTGTCGAGTTGCTCCTGCCAGCGCGTGAGTTCGGCCGGATCGTGGCCCGTGATTCTGCCGGCGCGCATGGCGACGGGGAACAGGCCGCGGATCATGGCCAAGTCTGTGATCGTGTCGTCAAACAACGGCGAGCCTTCGTAGGCGCTGGTCTGATGGATGTGGTAGCGCCCGTCCTCGCTCAATACCAGAAGAGAGGCGTGGAACCGCGTGACCTCGCGAATCACAGGCCACGCGATCTCGCGCAGGAATCGTTCGTCGCGTGTGAACGCGTAGTAGCGCCACATGTCGAGCGCCGTCTGCGCGCCCGCCGTCTTGTTGTTGTCGTTGGTAGGGCCGAGCGCATTGTAGCCCTTGCGGTTGGCGACATCGGCGTAAAACGCTCCAGGCTTCTTGAGCACCTCCGCCGCGTATGACATTGCGTGTGGCAGGGAATTGCGCCGGTAGCGGAACCAGGGCAGCGCCAGTTCAGCGTGGTTCTGAGCCGCTAGCGGCCAGATGTAGTCCTGCATGTTCCATTGGAAGTACGCCGCCCAGGGGACAAAATCGTGCTGCCAGCCCCAAAGACCGTTGCAGAAGTGCGGCGGATAGGCTCCGCGCGAACTGGAGTTGGCGAAATAGAGCGTAAGGTGCCAGATGTTCTCCAGGTGCTTCTCCGGCAGGTCAACCATGGACGCGGACCAGAATTTTCGCCAGTCCTCTTCATGCGCCCTGCGGATGGCCGTCTCGCCCTCGGCGATTGCCCTGTCCAGAATCCGATGCACGGCGGCCTCGGGATCCGGATCATTTTCCGAGGTCACCGCCGTCACATAGACCTTGAAACCGGCCTCCCCGGCGGCGGGTAACGCGACTTCACCCGCGCGGCTGTGCAACTTGCGCGGGTCCGCGCTCACGCCGCCGTCCGGGACCAACTGCGCGGCCACGACGAAGAATAGCGCGCGCAGTTGCTGGCGGATGACGATGCGCCCACGCTGAATGCGGGTGGCAGTCCCTTCCAGCCCAAGCGCCGGATCGCGGTTGACGTTCATGTACCAGTGCTTGAGGTGACGGCTGCCCCATCGCTCCAGCGTCACGCGCGGCGCGACCGGCTCGTTTCCGCGCACGCGGCACTTGAGAGCCAGCACGCGGTGCGGCGCGCTCAAGTAGGCCTCGGCGGAGGCGGTGGCGAAGGGCGTGGTGGACTCCAGCGTGGCGACAGCGGTAGCCATCTCCAGCCGCCCTACGAAATTCTTGAGATATAGAAGGTCGAACACCGGACAGCCGAAGTCAACCACCAGACGGCCACAGTGGCGCGTGGCGGTGTTCTTCTCTTCGCGATTGCGGTACGGGCCGGGATCGTCGTCATCGAAGGTGTCGCACTTGTTGATGGCGAACACCAGTTCGCGCTCCGTGGTCCACAACAATGCGCCGATGTCGCCGTTGCCGATGGGCAGCCCGAGCATCGGATCTTCGGGCGGCGAGAGGTAAACCAGATCGTGCTGTGAGAGACGGCCCGGCCAGTCGATGTGCCAGGCTCCATCCGTCGGCGAGAAGGCGGACTCGACCGAAGTTTCCCCATCAAGGAAAGCAACGGCTGGCGCCGCCGCCAGTTGTACGAAGTTTCGACGGGTCAGGTCGTTCCTCATACGCACTCAGCTAGCTCGGGAACAGGCAGCCTTTTCCAGTGTCCGCCGGCGTCTCCATCATGTACACATTGGGCGAGCCGTGGCGGCTGGAACACCACACAATCCATTTGTCGTCGGCGCTGAAGTTGGCGTGCGCGTGCGGCGTCGTACGATCCAGCTTTCCGCGGTAGGCCAGCGGCACCAACACCCCGATGGTGCCCATGGGCTTCACCAGGCTCAAGTAGGGGAAGTCCATGTTGCCGTCGGCGACAATGAATCGGCCGTCTTCGCTTGCGCTGCTGTGGCCCGTGGGTGCGGTGAGCGTCCACTCGCGCATATTCGTGCCGTCCTTGTTCACGCGGCCGATCCACTGGCGACCCTTATAGCTGCCATGGTAACCCACCGCGCCGCCGTTTTCGGTCCAGTATTCGTGGCCCACGGAGATCTCCGGCGTCTCCTCCACGCGGATCTTGGTGAGCTTTCCGGTCTTGGCATGGACCGTCCACATGCGTTGCGCGACGATGTGCCAGCCGCCCTCGTGGCAGAACAGGATGGTGTCGGCGTCGCGCGGGTTGACCAGCACGTGGGAGATCCAGTAGTCCTCTTCATAGATCATCTCCGAGCCGGACCCGTCGGTGCGCACGCGGATCACCTGCGAGTGATTCGTCTGCAACGGGCTGATGGGCTTGTCCAACGCCTTCGTGATGCCGAACACAGCGTAGCGGCCCGCGTCGTCCACTGAAAGGGAATCCGAACGGTACCCGGCGGGCACCTGGTAGATCTTGCGAGTCTCGAGCGTGTCGATATTGAGCCACCATACGGCGTTGTTATCCGCATAGCAGATGGAGTTTGCCTGCTGGCAGACAGTCGCGTAGCCGATGCCGGTTTGGGCTTCGGTGAGCTGGCGCAGACGCCCGCTATCCACGTCCATCAGGAATAACTCGCTCCTGCCGGTGCGCGAGGAGACGAACACCAGTCCACGGCTGCCCGTGGTGAAGCTCTGACAACTGAAGTAAAGGTTGTAATTATCCTTGATGGTGGTGGCTTGCCAAATCTCGCGGCCCGTCACTTCGTCCTTGTACTTGCGCCTTTCGGCGGGGAACCATTCCCCACGGCCCGCGGCCCGTACCGACACCGCTAATGCGCCTAAGAATTCTCTGCGTCTCACTGCACTCTCCTTGATAGAAAAAAAGGGGGACCGGCCCCAAACCGGCCCCCAAGAATCGCTCTGTGTCTGATGCGAACTAGAATGTGAACTTCATGCCAAGCTGGAGGATGCGGGGTGAATTCGCCTGGCCGTAGGTTTTGCCCCACTGGGCGTTAGTCAAATTCCAGCTCATGTTCGGGTCGCTGGGAACGAAGCGATTCATAAAGTTCATCGCTTCGCCCTTGAGCTGGAGCTTCAGCCGCTCCGTGAAGTTGAAGCTCTTGAACAGAGCCAGGTTTTCGTTCTTGGACATGAACCCGCGCAGAGTCGGCAGAACGATTGGAGAGGTGCCGATCGTGTAGCCCTGGATGTCGTACCAGGCGTTTATGTTGGCGTAGACCGAACCGGCCGCCGCATTGCCGGACACCCCCGGCTCCCACTTGCCGGAGTGCGAAAGGCCCTGCGTTGCACCGGCCACCGTGTTCGGGGTGATCGGACGGTTGGCTGCCACCCCGCCATCGGGGATGCGGTTGGAGCCGCCGCTGATCATCAACGGGTAGCCACTGGCGTAAGAAAGAACGCTGTTCAACTGCCAGCCGCCTACCACGTACTTGAGGGGCCCTTTGCTGTTCAGCAAAGGCTTGCCAGGACCGAAGGGTAGCTCGTACAGGACCGCGATGCTCACAACGTGCGTGCGGTCATCCGGCGAGAGGGCCTTGTCCAGGCTCTTGTTGGAGCTGTCGCGGCCGACGAGAGAACCATAGGCGCCGCGCTGGAGCTGTGAGTTGGTGTCCGTCAGCATCTTGCCCAGGGTGTAAGAGCCGAGGAAGGAGAAGCCGTTAGTGAACCGCCTTTGCAGCTTCATCTGCATCGAGTGGTACGTGGACATCCCATCCTGGAATATCTGGGTGAAGCGGTTGTACTGTGGGAACCGCGATAGCGCATTCGCCAGAATCGCGTTGTCCCGGTAGCCCGGCCAAGGCTTCTTGAACCCGGCAGCCACCACGGCGGGGTCGTTGATGTTCTTGGTCAGGAGCGGACCGAGATTCCAGTACCATGGCTCCAACTGTTTTCCGGAGAAACGCATGCTGGGGAGACGGGTTCCCTTGTTGCCTACGTAGTCGATCTCGAAAACCGTGTTGCCAGGGAGTTGTTTCTGGAAGCCAAAATTCCAGCTCTGGATGTAGGCGCTCCTGCCGAGGTCCTTACCGATGGCGCTGAAGGAAGTCGAGCTATTGACGCCGAATCCCGGATCGAGGAAAGGCGGCATCTGGAAGCCTGACAGATGCGTATATGGGTTGAAGGGCGCATCCAGGTTCCAGGCGTTGGTCTCCCATGGGTTGGGTGCTTGTTGGGTGATGTTGGTGGCATAGCCCGGCGTGGAGCCGCGGAAGCCGTTGCCGATTCCGAAGCCCGCGTTGTAGTAAATGCTGTAGGCAACGCGAAGTACGGTGTCCTTGGGCAGGCGATAGGCAATACCCAAGCGCGGGGAGAGTTCGTTCCACGGCGTGTCCATGAAGGACTTCTGGCCCGTCTGCTTGTACCAGTCCTTGCCGAATATCAGTGCGCCGGGCAGATTCCCGGCAGCGGGATTGGGCTTGGTGACGTCCACCGTTCCCATGACCAAGTTCACGTCATAGAAGGGACGAGGCACTTCCCACCGCAAGCCCAGATTGAGTGTCAGTTTGGAGGTGACCTTCCAGTCATCCTGGATGTAGCTCATATACTGGCCCCAGCGCGGACCGTTGGTCACATCGTTGACATACACGCCGACTTGAAAGGGGCTGCCGAGGAGGAAACTCGCCCAACCCTGACCGGTCGTGGTCTGTGCGGCGGCTGTTGGGAATGCAGTATTCCCTTGGGTGAAAACCGTGCTGGGCCCGCCGCCAGGGTTGATGGAGTTGTTCTGCAATCTGCGGGCTTCGAAACCCATCTTGATATCGTGCTTGCCGTGGGTCCAGGTAAAGGAATCGATCACATTGTAGGTGTTATCGTAAGTGGCGAAACCGCCGCCACCGCCGAAGGCGCCGATGTCGGAAACGTTCACACTAGGGAAGCCCCAAACGTTGCCCGTGGAGAACCCCGTGTAGCCCATCTTGCCGTACCAGTCGAAGCCATTGCTCACACCGGTTGTGGCCACCAGATACCGGTTGAATCCCAGGGCGAAGTGGTTCACCATGTTCGGCCTAACCACCCAGTCGTGCCCGAGGCGATAAACGTAGGTGTCGCCTTGCGACACGCGCTTGCCGTTGATGGGGTCCGGCAACAGGGCCACCGGGATGTCCGGAAAGTAAGTGATAGAGGCGCTGCCGAAGAGTTTGTGGTTGGAGCCGATGTTGTGGTCGAGCTTCCATGTGAAGTTGGTCTGCCGGCGGGATCCCTTGTCCCAGCCGTCGAAGTTGTTGAACCAACCGTCCTTGGTGGGATTAGGGAACAGCGCTTGAATGTTCTGAGCTACCTTGCTGATGCGGGCCGAGGGGATGGTCTGGTTGGCGAAGGGAGTGCGGATCAGGTTGCCGCTGGCATCCTTGGCCGTGGAAGCCGGGTCGTAAATGATGAAAGGAGCACCGCCGGTGCCGGTCTTCTCGGTGAAGATGCCCTGGCGCATCTTGGCAGTCGGCACCGTTCCGATCATGCTGGATCCGACATTGGCTTGACGGTATATACCTAAGCCGAAGAAGAAGAACGTCTTGTCGCGGCCGTTGTAGACCTTCGGGATCACCACCGGTCCCCCGACGTTTGCGTTGCCGTCATGCTGTTTGTAGATGCCTCTTTTCGCGGCATAGAACGCGCGGGCGTCAAAGGCCTCATTGCGGATGTAATCAGATGCCATCCCGTGCAACTGGTTAGTGCCGGACTTGAGCGAGTAACTTTCGATACCGCCGCCAGTGCGGCCGAATTCCGCGGAAAAGCTGTTTGTGACGACGGCGAACTCCTGAATGAAGTCCACGGGAATCTGCCAACCGCGTGAGTCACCTTGAATCTCCGTGGTGGACACTGAAATGCCATCCAATTGGAAATCTCCGCTGAACGCTTGGCCGCCGCTGATGTGGGTGCCGTACTTGGCGCCGTTTACGCCCGGCAGCAAGGTCTTCAGGCCCAGCGCCGACCGGAACGCCCCCCCAAAGAAGATGGGAAGGTCCTGATACTCGCGCGGAGCGATGTTGGTGCCGATGGCCGCGCTGGTCGGGTTCAACAGTGGCGCTTCGCTGGCCACGGTGACGCTTTCCGTGACCGAGCCCAGCTCGAGTTTGATATCCACCGCCATCCTCTGCAGGACGCCAAGCTGGATGTCCTTGATCACCGCCTTCTTGAAACCTGTGGCCTCCGCCTCAAGCTCGTACTTGGCGGGATTGACCTGCGGGAATGTGTACACGCCAGCCGACGTGGTTTTGGTCACGGTCTTTACGCCCGTGGCCGGATTGATCAATGTTACGGTCGCCTGCCCGACGACCGCTCCGGCGGGATCCGTTACCGTTCCGGTGATGGCGCCACGATCGGTCTGTGCGTATGCCCCCGGATGAATCAAAACCAGTAGAAGGATCGGCAGAAGCATGCCGAGCCCCAAGCGAGAAATCCTCATAGCAATACCTCCTGTGGTTAAGACCGCTTTACAGTATGGGACCGGGTGTCGCGGTTTTCAATGAAGAGGTGGTGTGTTGCTGATACGTAACCGATGTTACCTGTGCTAACATCAGCTAGGGCAAACGTTTAGCTTTGGAACGAGCGGACCAAATCAGGAGTGCAATCGGGCGGATTCTCTCCAGTAAACTGTTCGCTGAGGCTCCCGGCCAATGTAAGCTCTTGCACTATTTGGCGGAGAAGTCCTTGGCTGGAAAGGCTGACGAGTTGAAGGAGTACACGATCGGCACCGAGTTGTTCGCCAAGCCTGATTCTTACTCCCCTCAGTCCGACCCCTCGGTGCGTGTGCAGACCAGCCGTCTTCGGACAAGGTTGGACGAGTACTACCGGACCGAAGGCGCGGATTCCGACGTCGTCATCCGGTTGCCCAAAGGGTCCTTTACCCTCCTCTTCGAAATGCGCCGCGCCCAGGAAGCCATGCCGCCTCCCTCCTTTCCGGCGTGGTTGCTGCAACACCTTAATCACCTGAGACGGAGCAGGTTTTTCGCCGCAGTGGCGTTCTTGATCCTGATCGTCCTTCTCATTTATCAGGTCTTGGTGGTCCAGCAACTCAAAGAAGAAGTTCAGAAGAGCAAGCCGGACCCGAACGTGGCGCGGCTCTGGCAGCCTTTGCTCTCCAGTCCCCGGCCACTCACTCTGGTAGTCGGGATGCCCATCTGGATGCGCCTCCGCGGAGGCTATTACCGGCACACCTCCGTTAGTTCGCCTACGGACATACCCTATTCAACTACGGTGAAAGAGGTCTTTGCCAAGGTCGGCGAGAAACCGGACCGTGTGGAGTACGGTTACAACGGCCTGGGTGAAACTGTCGATGCGTTCCTCCTGGGACGCCTGTTTCAGGCCGCAGGCAAGCCGGTAGCCATCTGCCGCAGCAATACCCTGAGCTGGGAGGAACTCCGCTCAAACGATGTCGTGTTGCTCGGTAGCTCAAAATCGAATCCACACTTGCGCGACATGCAGATTCTGGTGAATTACCGGTTGGTGCGCGGCGGCATTCAGGTGCTCAATCCCGCCAAGGGAGAACCCAGCCTGTACGAGCCCACACTGAACGAACGGGACGAAGTGATCGCCGACTATGCGGTCATAGCGCGCCTGCCCGGCATCGGCGGGAACGGCTACATCACCGTCTTAGGTGCCGACAGCACGGCGGGCAACTGGGCGGCCGCCGAGGCAATGACGGATCCCCGTATGGCCCAGCAACTGGTGGCCAACATGACTGACGTCAACGGAAACCTTCCGGAGTTGTTCGAGTTGATCGTGCGCGCCGAGTTCCAGTCGCTGGTGCCCATTAAGATCGCTTATGTGACCCATAAGGTCATCGCGCGCAAGCCAACCGCCAAGTAGCCCTGTTTCCACCGCAGACGGGAATTCATATCATGATTGGCATGACCCGCAAGACCTTCCTTGCTGCTCTTGCCTCAACGCCGGCCGCCGCCGCGACGCTTCGTCCCGAGGCTTTTTCAAACGCTTCGTTCTCTCTTTCGTTCGAAACCGGGCCGGGATTGCGCGCCCAACTGCGCCATAAGCCTACCGGGCTCGTGCTGGCCGACGGCGAATACAGCTATTCGTTTGGTTCACCCCGTTTTACCGCGCCACGCGCGACAGCCGGCAAGCTGATTCTGGTAGGAGCTACGCCAACTGGCATCCGCATCGTGCAGGAGTACCAGCTACCCGCAGGCAAGCCTTGGATCGAAGAACGCATCACCCTGGCCAACACGGGCTCCGTACCGCTCTACCTTCCACGCGGCCGCTGCGGCTTCACGCTGCCGTTAAGCATGGAAGGAGGTGTGGTGACCGGGCCCTTGCGCGCGTGCAAGGTCATTGCAGTGCCCTATCGCCGCGAACCGCGAGGCGGCCGGACGCAGTACGCTGACTACACGTTGGCGCAGGTCCTTACCGAATTGCGGGTGTCCGAACTGCGAAGCAGGTTCCCCCGCGCGCGTTCGGGAAACGTGTATACCTCCGGATTGCACGCAGCCGGCTTGGTCACGACCGAGTTCTCCGACTACGCTTCCGAAGGCTGGGTTCTCACCGGCGCCCGCTCCGGCTTCCTCGTCAGCAAGTACAGCCAGGACGGCATGGAGTGGTCCATCCTGGATCGTGTGCCGGCGGCCGGAGGCGCGGCGCTGCGTTGGGGCGGCTTCGGAATATACGAGGGCGATCCCGAGCACGGCGTGCTGCTCGCCCCGGGTGCTTCCCACCAGTTCGGCGTGACGCGTCTGACCGCGTTCGAAGGCGGTCTCATCGAGGGATATTACGCCTTCCGTGCGGAGATGGACGAGCGCGGCCACGATTGCCCGAAGGACTTCGATCCGCCGGCTCACTGGAACGAGCTTTACGACAATAAACTTTGGGCGCTTGGCGAGCCCGCGCATGACCGGCCGGAGAACCGCCGCGCACTTTACACGCTCACCTCCATGCGTGAGGAAGCCGCAAAGGCGCGCGACTACTCGTGCGAAGCGCTATATCTCGATCCGGGTTGGGACACCAATTTCGCTTCGAAGATCTGGGACGAACAACGGCTCGGCAAGATTGAAGACTTCGTTGGGATGCTTAAGAACGAATTCGGACTGAAGCTCTCGCTGCACACGCCGCTGTCGGGCTGGTCGAACCCGACGACGTATCCGCGCGAAGCGGACCGCATGGAACGGGATGGCTCCCGCGCGGTGAACTGGCTATGCGGAGCCTCGCGTCAATACCGGCAGGAGACCTTCCGCCGCCTGGATGCGCTCGCGCGCGGCGGCGCGACTTACTTCATGTTCGACGGCACCATCTACAGCGGCGAGTGTTGGGATCCCAACCACGGCCACCCGGTGCCCGCGCGGCGCGAGGAGCATGTCGCGAGCTTCAACCGCCTCGCGCGCATGGTACACGAGAGACATCCGAGCCTGTTGATCGAGATGCACGACCAGATCGTGGGCGGCACCATCTACCGTTACGTGCCCACCTACTATGGACAGGGTGGCTCCCCGCCGCAACCCGGCGACCCCCCAGCGCGCGGTTGGGACGATGTGTGGGCATACGAGTTGATGTGGGACCCGATGAACGATCTCGTCGGTGGGCACGCCATCGCACTCTATTACTACAACCTGGCGTACTCAATGCCGCTCTACATTCACATCGATCTGCGCAAGGACAACGCGAACGCGCTCATGCTTTGGTGGAACATCTCCTGCTGCCGCCACCTGGGCCTTGGCGGAACACACGCGGACCCCGCCGTCTGCGCCGCGCAAAAGGCCGCAATGCGCGAGTACCGGCGCCTGAAACCATTCTTCGCGCGCGGTACGTTCTATGGGATTGACGAACTGACGCACGTCCACAAACATCCCACCGAGCCTCGCCTGGTGGTGAACTGCTTCAACCTGGACAAGGATCCGGTGACGCGGACCGTTGCCTTCGATTGTGCCCAGTTCGGTCTGGCGGCGCGGCGCTTCTCGCAAGTCGTCACCGTTCCCGCTTACGGCCATACGCTGCTCGAAGTGAGCTGATCGGCTCTTACTCTGCGGTCAGGAACTGAAACTCCCATGGAAGACTACGCGTCGAGGTCTGCTCGGCCACCGGACGCAGAATTGCGGTCGAGGGCAGCATGGAATAGCCGCCCGGAAGATAGCTCACGCGGAAACGCGCCTCAGGCACCGTGAATGGCGCAGCCTGGACAGGCCGGGCGCGTTCCAGGCTCACCGCGCCGTCGTCTGCGATGGCAATGCGCAGGCGATTTTCGGCGCGCGGCTCATCGTAAAAATACGGGTTCACTTGATCGTCGGCGCCCAGCAGCCAGGGGCCATGGAACAGCGCCACCCGATGCGTCTTCGTGTTGCGCTCCGCGTACGTGCGGAGGGTATATCTGACGAGCAGCGCATCGCCGGTCTTCCAAACGCGGCTTAGGCGGGCATAGCCTTCGCGCAGAGGCGATGCGGCGGGTGCGCCGTTAAAAGATACTTGGATCTTGTTTGCCCAGGCGGGCTTGCGGATCGCCAACTCATGCGCCCGCCCATCGGCGGCGGACACTTTCAGGTGGATCGTCGCGTCGCGCTCGAGAGTCGAGTCCGCGGTCATGGCCAGTCCTTGCGTCTTGCCTCGGCCGTCGACCGGAAGATCGTAATAGAGAGCCTCGCTTTCGGCGCGAAAGACGGCGGCGAGGATGTCGGGAAAGGCGCGCAGGCCGTGCAGCGTGCAGCACCACCAGGCGCGCGCCGTGCCGCCGCCGTCCGAACCCTGGCCGAGCGGAGTGCCGGTGTCTGAAACTGGCCGGTGGCCGAAGTCGCCCGTGTTGAATTGATTCATGGCGAACTCGTTGAACAGCGTCCGCTCGGCCTGCGCCAGGTACTCGGGCTTGCCGGTCAGGCGCCACAGCGCGATGGTGAGCCGCAGCCAGTCGGCCTCCGAGCAGCCTTCGGTGCGCACGAGGTTGGGAGCGAACGCTTCTCCGACCGCGCCCTGCACCAACAGATTCCCGCTCTCGATCACGCCGTGCCACTCCCGCTCTGCCTGCTCCAGGTACTTCTTTTCGCCGGTCACCTTGTACAGGTCGACTATGCCGCGCACCGACGAGAGGAAGCCGTGGCTGTGCTGCTTCGGATAGCGCTTCGTACGGGCGGCGATTTCTTCGGCCAACCGCAAATAACGCGCATCTTTCGTGACGCGGTACAACTCGGCCAGCCCTTCGATGTTATGGGTCCAGCAGATGTATCCGGAGGCGAACTCTTCCGCGTCAATGCGCCGGCGCAAATCGTCGTCGTTCATCACCGGCGCGATCTTCACGAGAAAGTCGCCCAAACGGCGGGCCGCGGCAAGCGTCTCCGGGCGCGGCTTCGCCCGGTAGTATTCGAGCAGCCCGATCAGCATGCGCCCGTTGCCCCAAAGCATGGCCATCTCGGATTTCGTGATGCGTTCACCGAACGCGATGCCGTAATGGCCGTCGGGCTTTTGCAGCCCCAGCAGGCGGGGGACGATGCTGTCGAGGGCGGGGAATTGCCGTCCGCTTTCGATGGAAGCCACGGCGAGCGCGCCCACGTAACGGCCGGACACGTCGCCGCTGTATTCAGTAAACCGCCGCCCGGATTCGGGGATCGCATCGCGCAGCACCATCTCCGCCGAATAGGGTGGATGAGTTCCGGTGAGCACGCGGTCGAGCGTAAGCCGGTACCGCGCGGTGAGGTCGCCGCCGGCGAGAATTGAGGCAGCGGCAGAGCAAAGCAGAATGAAGGAGAGCTTGCGCATATCCACTCTGCGTAGTATCTCTCCCTGGCAAGCTCTCTGGCCAGCCGGCCTACTTCACTGCCTTGCCGCCTACTCTGAGTAATAGCCTTCCCTGGACCGCACTTTATATGATTTGGCTTCGGCGAGTCTGACTTCGATCTTGCGCCACTCGCCGGGCTTCACCTCAGGCGGGCGGAATGCGAGCAAGTAGCCGTGTTTCAAATCTCCGGCGACGCTCTCGAAGACGCTGCGGATCTCATCCGGACGGCGGATGGCGAAGGGCAGGCCGCCGGTCGCGACCGACACGCTGCGCAGTTGCTTGAGCAAGGCCGGGTGCAGCAGCGCCTCACCCTGCGCGATGGCGTAAACGGGGGCACCCACGGCTTTGGCGCGCCGGGCAGCCGTGTCCGCCGTGAGCGTACTCATGTTATCGGCGCCGTCGGTGAAAACCACGATGGCTTTCTTTCCCCCGCGACTGGCGATGTCGCGGGCGACTGTGACCATGGCGTCGTTCAGCGCAGTCCGTCCATCCGGGTAAGCCCGCAGCACGGCGCGTTTTGCGGAGCGTTTATCGGTAGTGAACGGCTGCAGCAACGACACGGTCTCCTGGAAACTGTAGACTGCCACCATGTCGTTGTCGCGCAATTCGTCGATGAGCTTCAGGGCGGCGTTCTTCAGCGCCGGCAGGGCCGCCTGCATGCTGCCGGTGGTATCGAGCAGAAGCGCGCAAGAGAGGCTGGAGGAATGCATCTCGAATGCGGCGATCGGCCGCGCCTGTCCTTCCTCGGTGACCATAAATTGCGACTGCTGCAGGTTGTCGACGTAGCGCCCGCGCGCATCGGTAATGGTGACGGGAACTTCCACCAGCCTGGAATCGGCCCGGAACATTCCCCTGTCGGCGCGGCCTCGGCCTCGCGCGCCGGCCGCGGCAGCCCGAGGTTGGACGCGGGCTGCTTCCTGGCCGGGCGCGGCAACCACGGCCTTCCCCCGCGCCAGGGTACGTGCCAGTTCCCCGAATCCCATGAACCCGCCCTCGAACCGGGTACCCGGAGGCTCGCGCGAACGCACCAACTCCGCGCCGGCAAACAGGGTACCGTCTTGCGGGCCGGAGGCCGGACCGCTGAAACGGTGTTTGCGCAACAACTCCGGATCTTCGCTAACCAGGAGCGCTTCGGGGTCCAGCCAGGCGGCGTATACCAATCCGCTCAGCGCGTGCAGCACGGCGGTGTCATCCTTCACGTTTAGCCGCGCCAGGCGCGGAACATTCAGCGAGCGCCGCGCCATTTCAAACCGGTCGCGGCCGGCACTGGAGAGCCGCAGCAGGCCGCCGGGCACGGCTTCGTCCGGATCGGCATTCCGCCCGAGGGTCGCTCGCAACGCTTCCACCGCCTGCGCCGAAGAGCCGGTTGTTCCCACCGACTCACACATGCGCGCGAACGCGCGAGCGCTGCTCTCCTTATCGAGTGCGCCGGACCTCACACCCTGGGCAAGTAGTTCGACCAAGGAGTACCACTGCCCGACCGCAATCTCGCGCCGGTCCGGCTTAAAGCCGCGCGCGGACGCAGTGAATCGTTCCAAGGCGGAGAACTCAGGCGCGCCCAATCCCGGCAACCTTCGAAAATAGTCGAAAAGCGGCCGCCAATCGGCGTGGTTGCGCAGGATGGCCTTGACGGACGCCTCGTCCAGCGGCGCGCCTCGCTCCCGTTCGATGCGGCCTAACTCGATGAGCAACTCCGGCGATCCGAGTTTCGCCAGGATGTCCTCGTCCGTTCCGGGTACCGTGGACCATGCGCCACGGCCTCCTGGAAAGCGCACCGTGCCGCCGTCCAGCGGCAATTGCCCATAGAATTGCGGTAGCCAGGAGCCAACGGGCTTCTCGCCGGGGCGGGGCGTCTCATAAGGATTATGGAAAAGACCATAGAATCGCGCGGCTCTCGCGCCGGTATGTGTGAAAAAGCGCCGGTGCGCCTCATCGGTCTGGGAGATGGCTGCGTAATATGCCGCCAGCCTGCCGTTGTCCTTGGCGAATAGCGCGCGGAAGAATGCCTTCGCGTTTTGCGGGCTGGCTCCAGCCAGCTTCGCCCAAACGGTTTCAGAGGCTTCTCCACCCGGTACGGCGGCCGCCTCGCCGCGCAGGGCGAATGCTTCGCCATCAGCGCCAAGCAGGTCGGAGTACTGTCTTACGAGCCTGCGCAGCCCGACGCCAGCTACCAGCGCCGCCGCCGTATCCGAACCCATGGCGCTGAGCCCGGCGTAGACTTTGGCCAGCCGCAGATCGCGCACAAAGGCTTCCGCCAGTGCCCCGGGGAAAGCCTCCTTCCGGGTGCCGAGAAAACTCTCCCACGCTTCGCCGCCAATCAGGCGCGCATTCTCAGTGGGGATCTCGAAGCTGTAGCTGCGACCGGCCTCGAGCGCCTCCTTCATGTCGATCTCGTCGACGCCCAGCATCGCCAATATCGGCTGCCGGGCGCCGTCGGCTTCGGTCGTGCCCGGTTCGACTCTGGTCGCGGATCCTTCGGCTACCACATTCCACCCTAATGCGCGCAGCACTCGCACCGTCTCCCCGCGCCGCGGCCCGGCGGTCAGGGTGAGGGTGATCACCGTGCGGCCCTCGCGCCGTTCTCCGGCAGAGGAAAGCTCGCTCATGGCGGCGAAGTAGGCGCGCAGGCTGCGGAGGTAGCCCGTGAGGCTCTGGCTGGAATCCGGGGACGCGTATCGCACACGGGCCCGGCAGTAGCTTTCGAAGAAATTCTCAAACGATACCGGTGTCGAAATGCGCGCGGCCTTCGCCAGCGCCCGTATACCGCCGGGAACCCAGGCTTCGCCCGCGGGCGGCAGATTCAGGTTCTCGATTTCGAACTGCGCCGCCGCCGCGGCCGTTTCGGTTTTCCCCAGGTTGGCGATCCGCGTCCGCACGGCTTCGGCGTCCGCGGCTTTCGGCTCCAGTTGCAGGTATTGCCCGAGGTGGGAGGCGGCGCCCTGATAATCCCGCTTGGCCGCCAGCACCGTCCCGAGCACGTACTCGGCCCGCGGCAGCAGGCGCTTGCGATCCAGGCGCAGGGCTTCGCGGGCGCTTCTCTCGGCGCCGTCCAGATCGCTGCGGTGATAGCGGGCAACGGCGTTGTGGATGTGAGCTTCCGGATAGCGGTGTCTGGAATCGGCTTTGATGAGCCCTTCGCTGGCTGTGAGAGCAGTCTCCCAGTCCTTGATCTGGACCGCCAGGCGCGTCAGCATGACTTGCGGCCCGAGCTCCTCCGGATCTGCTGCGATGGCTTTGCGGAACGCATCCATCGCATCTTCGGCTTTCTGCTGGTTCTGGTAGATGGCTCCCAGCAGGTGCCATCCTCGCGCGAACTTCGGGTGCGCGGCCGTCACTGGTTGCAGGATCTGCTCCGCGCTGTGCCAGTTGCCGGCCTCGACCGCCTTCATGGCGTGGCCCCAGGCCTTGCGCGCCGGTTTTGGCACGTCGGAGCCGGCTTCGGTGGGAAACGCCGCTTCGGGTCGTGGACGGCGCAGCACGAGCGTAGGCAGATGCGGATCGCCGGTGGGACGCCACTCTGTGAGGTCGATCACGTTCGATTCGTAGCCCGAGAGCGATGCCCGCAACACGCACCGCATGGCAGACATGAAGATTGTCGCCTCGCTCATTTGATGGAGATCCACGCCCGTTACGCCGCTCGCCTCCACCAACCGCAATACATAACGCCCGTTGCGGTCCGCCACCGCCTCATGGATTACCCGGTTCGCGCCGCAGTCGCGCAGGATCGGGACGCGCTTCGGCAGCTGCGAGCCATCCTCCATCGCAACTTGGCCGATCACATACCAGCTTTGCGAATGCCCCTGAGGCACCAGCCCAACCGTTGCCAATACAAGCACGGAAACAGAGATCGCACGTTTCATGACGACGTACTCTTCTTACCGTCCGTAATACCCTTCGCGGGCGCGCACTTTGCGGTTCTTCGCCCCCGTGAGCTGAACCTCAATCTTACGCCACTCGCCGGCTTTGGCCTCCGAAGGCCGGAAGGCTAGCAAGTAACCGTGTTGCAGGTCGGCCGCGATGCCTTCGAACACGGCGCGGATTTCGTCGGGATTGTGAATCGCAAACGACAGGCCGCCGGTGGCGATCGCCACATTCTCCAACTGCTTGAGCACGTGGGGGAACCGCAGGGCCTGACCCTGGGCGATGGTGTAAACGGGCGCGCCGATGGTCTTGGCGCGCTTGACGACGGCATCCGAGGCCAGCGTGCTGGCATTGTCGGCCCCGTCGGTGAAGACCACGATCACTTTCTTGCCGCTGCGGTGAGAAATCTCGCGGCTGACGCGGGCCAGCGAATCGTATAGCGCCGTGTTCCCGTCAGGAACGGCACGCAGCACGGCGCGTTTGGCGGCTTGCTTGTCGGTAGTGAAGTCCTGTCGCCGGAAGAGCGTTTCGCGGAACGTGTACACCGCCACCGCATCCATCGCGCGCAACTCTCCGATCAGTTTCAGTGCCGCGCTCTTCAGGGCGGGCAGTGCCGCCTGCATGCTCCCAGTGGTATCGAGCAGGAGCGCGCAATTGAGGCTGGAGGTGTTGGGCTCGAAGGCGGCCAGCGGCTGCGCGCGGCCCTCCTCGAATACTCGGAAGGCGTTGCCGGGTAAGTCGTCCACGTAACGGCCTTGGTTGTCGGTCACCGTGGCATAGACTTCCACAAGGCGCGCGTCGGTGCGGAACGTCACTTCCGATGGAGGGACATCCACTTGTCCGGCGAAGCCCGCGCCGGCGGCCTTTCCCCCGATGCCGTCGCGACCCTGCTCGATTGTGTAGGCGCCGCCGGGCGCCAGCGTCTTAACTAACTCGCCGAAAGTGCCGTACCCGCCAAGGAAGTAACTGGCCACCCCTACCGTAGATATGCGCAATTCAGTGGGCGGGAAAGGTGGCAGATACTTGGCCTGCAGGCTCAACTCCAGGAACTTATGTTTCCGCACTAGCAGGGGGTCCTCGCTTACTAGCAGTCCATCGGGTGCCAGGTATGCAGCGTAAACCTGCCCGGTCAGCGCGTAAAGCGCATCCTCGTTCGATGCTGGGGCGCGCGAATCCAATGAGGGGACCTTCTGCAGCGCGCGCACAGTGTCGAAGGCGGCCCGCCGCTCACCCCCCAAACGCAGCAGCCTGGCGGGCACCGCCTCGTCGAGAGGCCCCGCCGCCCCCGCCATCGCTCGCAGCGCCGCCAGTGCGTTGGCGGCGAATTCGCCGTTGTGATGAATCCCGCACGCCTGGCGGAAGGCCTGCGCGCTAGCCTTCGCATCCAATGAACCCGCTTTCATCCCGAGCGCTGTCAACTCCACCAGAGCATGCCACATCCCCAGCGCCTGGTTGCGTCTCTCGGCCTGATAGTCCGGCAAGGCTGCGGCAAACGCTTCCAGCGCGCGAAACTCCGACCCGCCCAGCGCCGGCAGCCGCTTGAAATAGGCTAGCAGCGATTTCCACTCGTCCATGTGGCGCGAGAGGATCTGTCTGGACTCTTCGTCGAGCGGCGCCGCGCGAAACCGATCGAGTTCCGCCAGCGCCAGGAGCGCCTCCACGCGGCCCGGCGACGTGAGCAAGCTTTGCGGCGTGTCTACCGGCAGGTTCTTCAAGACATCCGCCGGCCAGTTCCGGTCGCGGAACAACGCATACAGGCGCGGCGTCGCCGACGAGGCGGCATAAAAGTTCCTGTGCGGGTCATCGCACTTTGCCACCGCTGCATAGAATGCCGCCAGCCTTCCGCCATCCTTGGCGAAAAGCGCTCTCAGGAACCGCCGCGCATCGTGCGGACTCGTGCCTGCTAGCGACTTCCAGAGCGCCTCGCCTGGCTCGCCACCGGGCAATTCGACCGCGGCGCCGCGAACACGGAATGCCCGCGCCGAATCCGCCACAACCGTCGAGTGCTCAACCACCAGGTTGCGCAAGCCGACGCCGGCAACCAAGGCGTCGGCCGAGGCTCCGTCCATCTCGCTCAAGCCCGCGTAGGTACGCGCAAGGCGAAAGTCCTTGGCGAGGGCTTCCGCGATTCCTCCGCCGAAGGTGAGATCCGGTCGCAGGATCTTCTGCCATGCCTGCCCGCCGATCAAGCGTGCCGTGCCGTGGCCGACCTCGAACCGGTAACTCTTGCCCCCCTCCAGCGTTTCCTGCAAGGCGATCTCGTCGATGCCGAGCGCGGCCGGAACGGCTTGGCGTGGGCAATCCGCTTCCTGGTCGCCCGGCTCGACCTTGGCCGTGCCGTTCGAGTTGACCACCTTCCAGCCGAACTGCGCCAGCACTGCCTTGGTCCTCGCCAGTTGTTCTTCGCTCGTGAGCGATAGCGTCACTACGGTGGGCTTATCCGGGGATCCCGTGGACGGACTCAAACTCGCCACTGCGGTAAGGAACGCCAGGACCCGAGCCTGATAGCGCGCCACTTGGTCGGCCGGACCCGTCGCGCCGCCGCGCGCCAGAGCTTTTGCGTATACCGTGAAGAAATTATCCGCGGAGAACTGCTCCTCGATGCCGGCTACCGCCGCAAGGGCCCGCATACCTCCTGGAACCCATGCCTGAACCGGTGATGGCAACCCGGTTTCCGCCAGATCGAGTTGCCGCACTGTAGTTTCCGCTGGCTTACGCAGCTTCGTGATCAATTCCTTCACGGTCCCGGCGTTGGCGGCGGACGGGTCAAGCTTCAGATACCGCTCCAGGTGCTCGATGGCGCCTGTGTGGTCGCGCCTTTCCAGAAGGATCGCCGCGAGCACATATTCGGCCCGCGGCATGAGGCCTTTCTGATCCAGCCGGATCGCCTCGCGCGCGCTGTTCTCGGCGCCGTCGAGGTCGCGAGTGTGCAAGCGTGCCAGCGCGTTCTCGACATAGGCTTCCGGATGCGCCTGCCGCGTGTCGGCCTCGATCCACAGGGCCGTGGACTGCGCCGCGGCCTTCCAATCCTTCTGCTCCATGTCCAGCCTCGCCACGGCGGCGTAAGGCTCCAACCATCGCGGGTCGATCGAGGAGGCGCGCAGGTAGCTTTTACGTGCACCGGCGGGGTCCTTGGCGTTCTCCTGCACAGTCCCTAACAGATGCCAGGCCTGCGCAAACTTCGGATGCCGGCGCGTTATGTCGCGAAGCTGCCGCTCGGCTTCCGGCCACTTTTGCGCTTCGATGCTCTTGGATACTTGCATCCATGCGTTGAGAGCCTCCCGGGGCACTTCCTTGCCCTGTTCTTCCCGCAGGCGCTCCTCAAGCCCGCGCTTTCCTAAGATCAACGTCGGGAGGCGCGTTGCCCCGCTTCTTACCCAGTCGTCTATGTTGATCCTCGTGGATTCGAAGCCCGCGAGCACGGCGCGGAGTTCGCAAGTGTTTGCACCGGTGATGACCGCGTCGGTTCTGGTCCCGCTCGAAGGAGAATCTACAGACCCACGCACCACCGAACCGCGTAACGTGTAGCGGCCGTCGCGGCCGGCCAGGGTTTCGATGTGGGTGCTCCGGTCGCCGCAAGCACGCTCGATGGAAACTCGCTGAGGCGGCGGCGAGCCGTCCTCCATTGTTACGCGTCCTTCCACGACCAGCTTGCCGGAGTCTTGCCCAGCCATGGACGCGAGAGTACTTACAAAACTTATCAGACAAGTTAGTAAGATCCGCCTTCGCGTCTCCATACAAGCGTTACTCTAACACGCGTCGCATCGTCAGCTATTGGTAATAACCTTCGCGCGCGCGAACCTTATTGTGCTTTGTGCCTTTGAGCCGCACTTCAATCTTTCGATACTCGCCGGGCTTTCCTTCCGGGGGCTGGTAAGCGAGAAGATAGCCGTGCTTCAAATCGCCGGCGACCTTTTGGAATACGCCCTCGATTTGCCGCGGCTCGCGGATACTGAAAGCGAGGCCGCCCGTAGTTGTCGAGATGCTTTCCAGCTGCTTCAGCAAGCCGGGGTGGTTGAGCGCCGCGCCCTGCGCGATGGTGTAGACGGGGACGCCGGCCAGGCGCGCCCTTCGAATGGCGTGCTCGGCCGTCACTCAACTTTGGTTGTCGTCGCCGTCGGTGAACACGACGATCACCTTCTTGCCGCTGCGGCCGGCGATGGCGTAAGCTACTTCGGCCACGGCATCGTAGAGCGCCGTCCGGCCGTGTGGGTAAGCCGGAAGCACGGCCCGCTTGGCCGCGCGCTTGTTCTTGGTGAAAGACTGACGCTCCAGGGTTACGTCGCTGAAGCTGTACACTGACACCGCGTCCTCTTCGCGCAACTCTGCCAGCAGGCGTAGCGCCGCGTTCTTCAAGGCGGGCAGCGCGGCCTGCATGCTTCCGGTGGTGTCCAGAAGAAGCGCGCAGCTCAAGCCGGCCGAACTCGGCTCGAAGGCCTTGATCGATTGCGCGCTGCCCTCGTCGAGAATCTCAAAAGCGTTTGCGCGCAAGTTGTCCAGGTAGCGGCCGCGTTCGTCGGTAACGGTCGCGTACACTTCCACCAGCCGCGCGTCGGTAGTGAACACGGCCACGCCGTCGCGCGGGTCTGCCTTAGCGAACGAGGATGTCGGCGTCGCGTCGGAGTCGTCCAACTGGCCTGGGGCGATGTATGGCTGCGCCGGGCTGACGGCCAGTTTCTGGGCGTTTTCGGCGAGACCGCCGAATCCGCCGATGAAGTAACTACCCGGAGGGGTGCTCGACAGCCGCAGCGAGGAGGGCAGGAAGACCGGCGAGTCGGGCGCGGAGTCCGCGAACTGGTGCCGCCGCGAAAAGTCCGCGTCCTCGCGCAGCACAATCAGCTGCGGGTTGAGCCGGGCTGCGTATACAATCCCGCTCAACGCGGCGAGGAAGCTTGCCTCGTCCCGCACGTTGAGCCGCGGGATCTTCTGCATGCTCTTCACCCGGTCAAACGCCATGCGGCGCTCGCCTTCCAGCCGTAGTAGCTTCGACGGAAGCGCTTCATCCAGGTTAGCCGCCTGCCCGGTCATCTCTCGCAAGATAGCGATGACGCGGGCCGGGGACGCGCCGTCCGGTAACTCCATACAAACGCGCCGGAACAGGCGCGCACCCGCCGTCGAGTCGATCGCTCCCGATTGAGTGCCCAAGGCAATCAGCTCTACCAGCGAGTGCCACTCGCCCATGACCAGGTTACGTTTCTCCGGTTCCGACTTTCGAACTGCGGCCTCGAAAGATTCGAGCGCCTTAAACTCCTCCGCGCCTAAACCGGGTAGCCTCTCAAAATACGGAAATAGACCTCGCCACTCCGTGTAGTGCCGCGCGAGCGCCCTTGCCGATGAAGCGTCGAGCGCCGCCTTCCTCGCACCTTCCAGGCGCGCCGCGGCGATCAGCGCCTCAGGAGATCCGAAACTGGTAAGCAGCTTCGCATCCGCGTCCGCCGCGTTCGTCCAGGCGAGTCGCGATCCGGGGAATCGTAAACGCCCCGCTGCATCGAGCGGCAGATTCTGGAAATCGCTTGGCGGCCATGTCCCGCGGGGTGTATCGCCGGGTCGGATGACCAGGAAAGGATCGCGGAACAGCCCGTAGTAGCGCGTGGCATCCTCCACCGTCCGCATCAGGAACCGTTGATGAGCGGCGTCCGATTTAGCGACGGTGGCATAGAAGGCCGCCAGCCGACCCCGGTCCTTCTCAAATAGAGCGCCGAAGAACGCCCCGGCATCGCGCGGGCTGGGCCCTACCAGTCTGGTCCAGACGGCCGCGGCATCGCTCCCGCCGGGGGCCGCCGCCGAGCCGCCTGCCAGGCGAAAAGCCTCCGGGTTCTTCCATAGCAGATTGGCATGCTGCGTAGCCAGCGTGCGCAGGCCCACGGCTCCCACCAGTGCTGAGGCGGTGTCGTTGCCCATTGCGCTCAGCGCGGCGTAAAGTTTCGGCAACCGCGAGTCGCGCGCAAAAGCTTCCGCGAGTCCTCCCGCCAGCACCAGATTCGGGGGCAGCATGGCAGCCCACGCGCCGCCCCCCATCAGCCTCGCGCTTTCCGAGACGATCTCGATCTTATACTCTCGTCCCGCTTCCAAGGCCTCCTGCATGGCCAGCTCATTGATGCCCAGCAGCGCGGGCACCGCCTGCCGGCTGCCTTCCTTGATCTGGTTGCCAAGTTCCACCCGGAAGCCGCCGCCTTCGGGGGAGAGCTTCCAGCCGAGTAGCGGCAGGATTCGCTCGGTCTGAGCCCTCTTTTCAGGCGTAGCCAGAGATAGAGATATAACCGTCTTGTTCTCTTTTCTGTCGCCTGCCTGCACCAGTTCGCTCACCGCGGCGAAGTAGTCCGCCAGCGTTCCCTGGTACCCGGAGATGCTCTGCGCGGAGCCGGGTTCGCCACGCCGCACCAGGGCTTCTGAGTACACGGCGAAAAAATCCTCGGCCGTGTATGGCTTCTCTACGCGTGCGGCCAGGGCCAGCGCCTTCATCCCGCCGGGTATCCAAACTTCGCCCGGCGCCGGCAGCGTCAAATCGATGGCTTCGGCTTCGGGTACGGGCGGGACTGCGCCTGGCTTGCCCAGGTTGGCGATCCAGTTTTTCACCAGCTCCGCCTCCGACGCCTTAGGCTCCAGTTCGAGATACCGCTTCAAATGTTCGGCGGCGCCGGCGTAATCCTTCCGGGCGGCCAGGGCCAGCCCGAGAATATACTCGACGCGGGGCATCTCCGAAGCCTTTGCCAGCAGTGCGCGCGCGTTCTTCTCCGCCGCATCGTAGTCCTTTAGGTAGTACTGGGCGGCCGCCAGCAGGAACTGCGCCTCGGGAATACGCCGCCCGGCGTCCTGATCCATCAGGCGCTGGGCGGCCTTGGCGGCGCCCTCCCAATCCTTAGCATTCACGTTCAGCCGCGCCAACATCAGGTGCGAACTGAGTAACTTCGGGTTTAGAGTGATCGACCGCTCCAGCGCCTCTCGCGCTTCCACAATCTTGCCCTGGCTCATGCAGGCGGCGCCAACCAAGCGCCAGCCCTGGGAGAACCGCGGTTGCGACTGGACGGCCGCTCGGGCGTGGTGCTCGACCTCCGGCCAATGATTCGAGGATAGGGCTTTCACGGCCTGGTTCCAGGCCTTCTGCCCCTCCTTCGGCAGGCGCACGCCGAACTCCGATTGGGCGTCCAGCACGGCATCGCTGCGCTTGAGAACGAACGGCGGCAGGTTGGGGGTCTCGCGGACTTGAGGATCGCGCAGATCGATGGTGTTCGAAATGTAGCCGTCGAGCGAGGCTCGCAAAACGCAGTTGGTCATCAGCGCGACGCCACCGCCGAATTTGCTTCCGATAGTGTTTGAGCCAAAGGCAGTCGACGAGTTGGAAGTACGGTCGAAATCCTCGATGCCTCCCGAGGAAACCCGCTTCATCACGAAGCGGCCTTGCTTGTCGGTGCGGGTCTCCACGACGGTGCCGCCGTCGCAGACGCGCACGATACCGACTGACTTGGGTGGCGGAGTGCCGTCCTCCATGGTGACGCGGCCAATCATCTGCCAGCTTTGGCCAAGGACGCACGGAACAGTGACAATGGTCGTGAGAGCAAGAGCGCGAACAGTACGTGTGTGCATAGACAGGAGGAAAATGGACCCCGGCCGTGGCGCCGGGCCGCGCAGAAAGAAAAAGAGCGGCTGGCGCCAACCAGCCGCCCTGCATTATACCTTAGAACCTGAACCGCAGCGCCACCTGGCAGCGCCGGGCATTAGTTCCGTCGGGGAAGCCCTGCGAAGCGCTTCCCGTGCCCAGCAGCGATACGCCGTTGCTGAGTACCGGCTTCAGAATGCCGCCCGAACTCACGGAATAGGCGGTAGTCTGTACGCTGGTGTTGCGGATCGTATTGAAGGCATTGAATGCTTCGAACGACAATTCGGCCTTGACGCGTTCATTGAACGGAATCATGCGCGTGATGCGGGCGTCCACCTGGTAGGTCTGGTCCACATCCAAGGTGCCAACCGGCCAGAATGGCACGCGGTTCCAGCCGCCGGACCCGTTGATGGTACTGTTGGCCAGCGTAACGCCGGGGAAGACACCATTGGCGGAGGTGGAGGCGGAATTCATGGTCGCCGTCCACGGGTGCGCCGACGCCAAAGTGGTCAAACTGGAGAGTTGCCAGCCGTTGATGAAGTACTTGGCGAAGGTGGAAGTACTCCTGGTGAAAGTCGGCGCCCAAATCCAGTTGATGGAAGCGCGGTGCCGCTGGTCCAGGCTGGAGCTGCCCCGGTCGAATTTGTAGTCGCCCGGAACCGTGGCGTTGTTGTAATTGCTGCCCACGTTCCAACTGGCGCCCTGCTGGTTGGCGTCGTCGATGGCGTGGGACCAAGTGTAGGCGATCTGCGCTTGGAAGCCGTGCGAGAATCGCTTGCGAAGCTGAACCGCCAGGCCGTTATACCAACTCTGTCCGCCGTTCTCCACTTGCAGGATCTTGCTGTAGCGTGAATCCACGCGATTTCCGATGACGTACACCGGCGTGGTGTAAGTGCCAGCGGTTTGTCCAGCCGCGTTCTGGATCGTGTAGGTCACCGTAGGTCCGGGAGCGCCCAGGTTCAGATCGCGCTGCGTGAACAGACCGATGCCGCGGCTCCAGATATAGCTGACGGTCAGACCCAGGTTTCGGGTCAGCTCTCTTTCCACTGCCAGCGTGCCCTGCTGGGAATAGGGAGCGTGGAAATCTTCCGAAGCAAAAGCCAGAGAAACCGAGCCCGACGGCGCGCCCGAAGCACTGCTCAGAATGTTTGGGAAGATGGGGGCCCCGGTCTGGCTGGGTGTCACGTACACCGACGTCTGGTATTTCCCGTTGCCCAGATACAGCGTGTCCAACATGTTGCCGTGGAAGCGGGCATAGAAGATTCCGTACCCGGCGCGAACCACGGTCTTGTCATTCGGACTGTATGACAAACTGAGGCGCGGAGAGAACTGATTGTTGGGCGCAGGCACGCGCCCGGTCTGCGGCCAGTCCGGGTTCGTGATGGTCGGCTGCGGCAGCCAGCTCTTCTCATAACGCACACCGTAGTTCAAGGTCACGCGTCGGGATACCTTCCAGGTGTCCTGCGCGTACAGATTGATGTCTGTGGTGCGAAAGTCCTGAATGGGATTACCGAAGGCCTGGGTGAAGCTGCTGTAACTCCGGAGGCCTGAGTTGAATGTGCCGCCGTTGAAGTCCTTGGCGAAGTTAGTGAGGTTCGAATAGCTGTAACCGCCATTGCCGTTGTAGAGCTGGTTCATCCAGTCCTGCGTGGTGGAGAAATCCATCCCGAACTTGGCGGTATGGGCGCCGCTCACCCAGCTCAAGTTGTCCACGATCTGGTACCGGTTCTGGCTCGGGAAAGTTCGCGGATACGCCTGGGCCGCGCCCACGGTGGTCCCGGCCACCGTGATATAAAGTCCGCCAGTTTCGGCGGGCCACAAGTCCGAAGCCGCCGGATCCGACAGCCGGTCCTTGAACCACCCGCCGCGGAGTTCGTTCACCGTGTTGGGTGTCAGGATCGACGTCCATGCCACCTTCGCCCAGCGGTCTTTCACCGTCGAATTCCCGTTGTTGGCGATAGCGTTCCCATTGGTGAGCACCGCCTGCGTCTGGATGCCGTGCGGGCTTCGCCAATCCATGAAATTCATGCTGGCAGTGATGGAGTTGCGCTCGTCGATGTGCCAGTCGATCTTGCCGAAAACAAGGTTCTGCGTATAGTTGCGCGGCACCATTACATTCATCTGTCTCTGGATGAAATTGATGGCTGCAGTGCATTGCGCCGCGGTGGCCGTGCAGTTGGAAGCCGGGATATAGTTGCCCGTCGGGTCGGTGAGGGAGTTGTTCACGATGCGGTTCAGGGCGGGGAAGTTCCGGTTGGTATAGTCGTAATTGAAGAAGTAGAACACCTTGTCCTTCTTCCAGGGGCCACCGATACTCGCGCCGGCGGTGTGGCGCCATTCGGGGAGCTTCACTCCGTTGGCATACCGGTCCGCCGCTTCCAGCGTGCGGTTGCGGAAGAACCAGTATCCGGTTCCATGCACTTCGTTGGTGCCGCTCTTGGTCACCGTGTTGATGACACCGCCCATGGCCCGGCCGAACTCGGCCGAAAAACCGTTGGACTGCACCTGGAACTCCTGCACGGCGTCCTGGGAAATCTGACTGCCGATGCGAGTGCGCCCGGCGTTCTCGTTGTAGAACGAGTTCGTCGTGTCATTCCCGTCGGTCATGAAGTTGTTCCCCATGGCGATGCCGCGGAAGGTGATCAGGCCGAATTCTCCGTCATTGCTAACCGCAGGCGTCATCAGCACGTAGGTGTCGACCCGGCGGCCGTTGATGGGCAGATTGTTGATCTCCGCCTCGCCCACGCTGGCCGTCACGCCGCTCTTCGTGTTTTCCACCAGCGGCGCTTCGCCGACCACCTCGACCTGCGTCGCTGTGACGCCGACCGTCAGCGCGACCTTGAAGTCCACCGTCTGGCCGACCAGGATTTCAAAGTTCTTTGCTTCCCACTTGGTAAAGCCCTCTTTGTTTACGGTGAGCGCATAACCGCTTGCCGGCACCAGCGCTGGCACTGCGAACGCACCAGCCTGCGTGGTCTTCATCGTCCTGTTGATGCCCTTGGACTCGTTGGAGAGCACGACCGTGGCATCCGGAACGACAGCACCGGTGACGTCACGGACCGTTCCCGAAACCGCCCCCATTCCTGCCACGCCCTGCGCATAGGCGCCCAAAGCGGTCAAAAAGAACACACAAACCGCCCCGATCCGGACGGCCTTGTTCCACCTCATACAGCCTCCTTACCCCTTACAAATTGATTGAAAATTGTATAGAATCCTGCCCCTGTAGCAGACTTCTTCACAGACTCTCAGGATACCAAGACAGGGGGCAAAAAACACGCCAGTCACCTCGCAAGGCCGGGCGACTGGCGTTTCCCGGTTCATTACCCACGCTCCACACTTCGGGAAGCATGACGAACCACCTCGAATACTACACGGTCTTCATGAAAGTTGCATGACAAACGGATGTTAATCCGCTTGCTTACTCCGCGCCCGTGTCCACCCACTCGCTGCGGCGGGCGCTCTCGATCACTGCATCGCAGACGCGCTGCGTTTGCAGCGCGGTGCGGAAATTCGGCTGCGCGGGCATACCCTTTTCGATCCCCTCGACAAAGTCCGCCAGCGCGTTCAGGAAGGTATGCTCGTAACCGATGCATGTGCCGGGCACCCAGTAGTGACTCATGTAAGGATGCTCGGAATTCGTTGTGTGGATCTTGCGCCAGCCCGTGAGATGCGATGCGGTCTTCTTGCCGGTCTCCTTTTGCTTGTATTCAAAGAACTGCAGGTATTCGGGCTCTTCCAGGTCGAAGTACAGGCTGCCGTCTGCGCCGTTCAACTCGAAGGTGTTGAAATTCTTCCGCCCGCGCGCGTAACGCGTGCTTTCAAACGTGCCCATCGACCCGTTGGCGAACACAGCCAGGAACATGCAGGCATCGTCGATGGTCACCGGCTCCACCTGCCCCGTCACGGCGTGCTTGCGTTCCTTGACGAAGGTCTCGGTCTTGGCCATTACGCGCGCGATGGGGCCGTTCAGCCACATGGCCGTGTCGATGGAGTGTGCCAGAAGGTCGCCCGTGACGCCGCTGCCCGACACGCGCGCGTCGAGCCGCCAAAGCGCGTCGCCGCCCTGCGGCACGTCGGCTGAAATGGTCCAGTCCTGCAGGTACAAGGCTCTGTAGTGGAACGGCCGTCCGATACGCCCCTCGTCCACAATCTGCTTGGCGAGCGAGATGGAGGGCACGCGCCGGTAGTTGAACGACACCATGTTCGGCACGCCGGCCATCTCGACGGCGCGTACCATCTCCTCGGCCTGTGCCGCGTTCATGGCCATGGGCTTTTCGGTGAACACCATCTTGCCGGCCTGGGCCGCCGCGATGGCAATCTCCGCGTGCGCCACGTTGGGCACGCAGATGTCGATGAGATCGATGTCTTTTGCCGTGAGCAGATTGCGCCAGTCTGTCTCTACCCGTTCGTAGCCCCAGGTCTGCGCATACTGCCGCGCCTTGGGTTCATTCGTGTCGCAGATGGCCTTCAATACCGGCCGGTGCTCGACGTCGAAGAAATTGTTCAACCGCCGGTACGCATTCGAGTGGGTGCGGCCCATGAAGCCGCAGCCGATGAGTCCAACCCTGAGTTCTTTCGCCATGATTGCTCCTTGGAGGAACCAATATACAATGAATTCTCGTCGGCGAGACAAATGCGCCGGCCCCAACCGGCCTCCCCCTCCTGTCTCCTGGTGTACAATTCCAAGTTGAGCCGCCCGTGTAGAGGGTGGCGCTCATCGAGGACATCGACATGAAGATTTCGCTCGGAAGCTGGGCCTTTGCCTTCGGCCCTTACACGGACAATCCCGTTCCCTTTGAAAAGTGCGTTGAAAGGCTCAGCAAGGCCGGTTACGACGGCATCGAGGTCTGCGGTTTCCCGCCTCACGTCACCTTGGAGCGCTACCCTACGACGGCTTCGCGCGCTGAACTGGTGAAGATGCTCAAGGACGCCGGCTTGGGCGTGTCCGGCTACGCGGCTGATTTCAGCAGCGTGAACCCAGCGGTCGCCGGCAACCGGCAGAAGTACCTGGACCTTTTCAAGCGTAACGTCGAGTTGTGCGCCGATATCGGCAGCGCCGGTATCCGCGTCGACTCGGTAGCCGCCCCAGGCTCCATTCCCGAGTCCGACTACGCCGCCGCGATGGACCGCATGGCGGACATCTGGCGGGACGGCGCTGGCATCGCCCAGCAGGCCGGCCTCCGGCTGGTCTGGGAGTTTGAACCGGGTTTCGCTTACAACAAGCCGTCCGAAGTGGTGGCCATGCATCAGAAGGTCGGCCATCCGAATTTCAGCGTCATGTTCGATACCTCCCACGCCTACATGTGCGGCGTGGTGGGCGCGCGCCAGCATCCGCCCAAGGAAACCCTCCCGGGCGGCGTGGCCGAGTTCCTCAAGAAACTGGAAGGCCGCATCGGGCACATCCACCTGATCGACTCCGACGGCACGCTGCACGGCGATGAAACCAGCACGCACCGCCCGTTCGGCGAAGGCTTCGTGGATTTCAAGGCCCTGGCCCCGGCGCTGCTGGCGGTCCCAAACATCGAGTGGTGGTGTATCGACCTGTGCTTCTGGCCGGGAAGCTGGGAGTTGGTCGAAAGCAGCCGCGCTTTCGTCGCCGATCTGCTCGGCGCGAAAGGAGGCCGTTGACGGCGCCGCCGACATTCGCCGTTCCGGGCGGCGGCGAGGTGTCGGCTGAGTGGAGCTACGCCCGGGGTCCGGTTGCGCCACTGATCGAAAAGTCCATCGCAGGTGTGCTCGCCGATACCGTTGCCCGCTGCGGCGACGGCGAGGCGCTGGTGGTCCGCCACCAGAATGTGCGCCACACCTGGAAGGAACTGGCCCGCCAGGTGGAACGCACCGCGCGCGGCCTGGTGGGACTGGGTCTCAAGCCGGGCGACCGCGCCGGCATCTGGGCCAGCAATTGCGCCGAGTGGGTCTACCTGCAGTACGCGGCGTCGCTGGCCCGCGTGGTGCTCGTGAACGTCAATCCCGCTTACCGTTCGCACGAACTGCGCTACGTGTTGCGCAAGTCGCACATGAAAGCGCTGTTCTTGAATGAGCGCGACTCGCGCGCCGACTATCGCTCCATCCTCGAGGAATCGCGGAATGGCGAGGATTTACCGCTCGAACATGCCATCTACCTGGGCCAGCAAACCTGGTTCGACATGCTCGATAGCGATGCGGAACTGCCGCCACAGGCGGCCCAGCCGGGGGATATAGCCAACATCCAGTACACTTCCGGCACTACGGGCTCGCCGAAGGGGGTACTTCTTACCCACCGCAACCTGGTCAACGACGGCGCCGCTATCGGTACATATCTGAACGCCAGCTCGGCCGATCGCATCTGCGCGCCGGTTCCCCTCTATCACTGTTTCGGCAGCGTCATCGCCAGCATGGTCGCGCTGGTCAACGGCGCCACGTTGATTCTACCCTCCGCGCAGTTCGACGCCTTGACCACGCTTCAGACTATCCACGAAGAACGTGCCACCGCCATTTACGGGGTGCCCACCATGTTCATCGCGGAGCTGAATCACCCTGAGTTCCGGCGCTTCGATTACTCCTCGCTGCGTACCGGTGTCATGGCCGGCTCGCCCTGTCCTATCGAGACCATGCGGCAGGTCGTCGAGGAGATGCACTGCCCCGAATTGACCATCTGCTACGGACAGACCGAGTGCAGCCCGGTGTGCACCATGTCGCGCGTCCACGATTCGATCGAGTTGCGCGTCTCGACGGTGGGCTGCCCGCTGCCCAACGTCGAGATTAAGGTCGTCTCCACGAACACGGGCGAAATGTTGCCTGTGGGCGAGATAGGCGAACTGTGCGTGCGCGGTTTCCTGGTCATGAAAGGGTACGACGCCGATCCCGAAGCTACCGCCGCCGCCGTCGACAGCGATGGCTGGCTGCACACCGGCGATCTCGCCATCATGCAGCCCAGCGGTTATTTCCGTATGCGCGGCCGGGCCAAGGAGACCATCATCCGTGGCGGTGAGAATATCTACCCGCGCGAGGTGGAAGAGTACCTGATGACGAATCCCAAAGTCGCCGATGTTTATGTCGTGGGCCTGCCCGATGAGCGGTTGGGAGAAACCGTCTGCGCGTGGATTCGTCTGAAGCCCGGCGTCACCGCGACCGAAGACGAAATCCGCAATTTCTGCCGCGGCACCATCGCGTATTTCAAGGTCCCGCAGTACGTTCGTTTCGTGGACAATTTTCCGCTGACCGTGACCGGGAAGATCCAGAAGTTCATGATCCGGGATTACGAAATCCGCGAGCGCGGCCTCGAGAAAGCCGCCAACATAGCGACAGCCTGAGGCCTCCCGGCTCCTATCGGATCAGCGTTTCGATTCTCGCTGCCAGCCAATCCACGGCGGCTTCCATCATCACGCGCCCCTTTTCGGCTGACGCGAGCCGCGCCGTCGCAAAGAAATGCAGGTCGTCAGCGGCGCGCTTCGCGTCGGTGATCCGGACTTCCCCGGCCGGGTAGGCTTCCTCGTCCATGTGTACGCTTTGGGGGAAGATGGCCATGGCCTCGGAGGTCTCGAATTCGCCGGAGTGCCCGGGGCAGTCGCCCGATTCGAGCCAGCGCTTCACGAAGCCGCTCGAATATGCCTCCCAATAGGAACAGAACTCGATGCGAATGCCCAGCTTGGCCCGAAACTCCTCCAGGTGCGCTTCGATAGGGCGGCGGTTGCCGCCGTGGCCGTTGACCAAAAGGATGCGCCCGATGCCGCCGCGGCGCAGGCTGTCGCAAATTTCATAGACGACCTGCGCGAACGTTTCCGGCGTGAGCGTCAACGTGCCTGGATGATCCATCCAGTGTTCCGAAATCCCGAAGTGGACGACAGGCGTAACCACGGCCGCAGGGAAGACGCGTCCGGCGGCTTGCCGGCAGATCCACGCCACGCAGTCTGCATCGTGGCTCATCGCCAGGTGCTCGTTGTGCTGTTCGGTGCTGGCCAGCGGTACCACGGCGGCGCGCAGCGTGCCCGCCCGGATGGCGCGGCGAATGGCGCGCCGCGTGTTTTCTTCGAGTCGAACTGACAGCAGGCTCATGGAACCCTTAGCAGTCTTTCTGCTTTTGGAGAAGCGCCGTCGTGTAGAACTCGTAGGAAGCGGCCTTGTCCGGCACGTCGATCAAGTGGACCGTGAAGCGTGCCGGCAGCCCGTGATCCGGAAGCCGGTCATGGAAGAAGCCGCCGTACGCGCGGGCGTAGGCCTTCCGTAGCCGGTCCTGTTCCGCCGCGTACCCTGCAGGATCTGTCAGCGGGCTGGGCGTCTTCGGCTGGCAACCGAAGACGTGCATCTCTATGAAATCGACATCCGCGATCGACGCGCAGATTCCCGCCTCCTGCAGCCAGCTTTCCCAGCCGCGGAATACAAGCGGGATTTCGCGCTCGGGATCCATCACCACGGTCTCGTTCAGACCGAGGTTCCGGGTTGCCGATTCACCGCCCGTGAAGCCCGCGAAGTAGATTTTCAGATCACCGTCCGGCAGTTGTTCGGTGACCAAGTTGGAAAAGACGGGTTGTTCGCCCCGGTAGTAGTAAGTCAACTTGCCGCGTCGTTTGATATTGAATGCCATGCGATCTCCAAATAATACTACTCGTGCAAAAGCATGCCGCCATCCACATAGAGGTGGGAGCCTGTGATGTAATCCGCCTCCGCCGAAGCCAGCAGAACCACGGCTCCGGTCACGTCCTCCACGCTGCCGACCCGGCCGCTGGGGATGCGCGCCACCACCTTGGCCCGGTATGCCGGATCGTCGAGCCGGTCCCGGTTCTCGTCGGTCGCGATGGCCCCCGGAGAAACGCAATTCACCTGAATGTTCAATGGGGCCAGTTCGAGGGCCAGCGATTTGGTCAGCATCACCATGCCGGCTTTGGCGATGCAGTACGTCGAATTGCCCGTCATGGGGCGCTCGTCGTGCACGCTTGAGATGTTGACGATCTTGCCCGAGCCCTGCGCCGCCATCCACCGCGCAGCCGCCTGCGACAGGAAATAAACGCCCTTCAGATTGACGCCGAGCACCTCGTCCCAGGCATCCTCGGTTGCCTCCAGGAATGGCTGGCGTCGCGCCATGCCCGCGTTATTCACCAGGATGTCGAGACGCCCGAAGATTTCGCGGGCCGCCGCAAGAATCCGTTCGTGTTGGGAGCAGTCCTTCACGTCGCAGGCGACAGCGAACGCTTGCCCGCCCATTTGCCGGATGGCGGCCACCACCTCTTGCGCGGCCTCCTCCGCCTTCGCGTAGTTGACGATGACAGCCGCGCCTTCCCGGCCCAGCGCCAGGGAGATCGCGCGGCCGATGCCGCGAGAGCCGCCGGTCACCACCGCGACCTTCCCGCTCAGCTTCATACCATCTCCTTACCAGCCCGGATTGATCGGGAACCAGTCCGGCCGCCTTGTATCTTCGTGGAAGCGGGCGTAATAGTCGCCCCGCTGCCGGAAGAGTTCCTCGGCTCGGGCCAACCGGTCGGGATCCAGTGCGACGCCTAGGCCCGGTCCGGCGGGTACGGCAATGCAGCCGTTCCGGAACGGCATCTTGCCGCCCACGATCACGTCGTCGAGCATGTGATGATAAAGCGTATCGACGCTGTAGGTCAGGTTGGGCAGCGTCGACGCGGTGTGCACCATGGCGGCCAGGGTGATGCCGAGTTCGCTGCCACTATGCATCCCGAGGCCCAGCCGGAACGTGTCGCACATACCCGAGAGAACCTTCACACCCTGAATTCCCTCCCAGTAGTAGATGTCGCTCAGGATGATGTCCACGGCGTTCATGGCCACGCCGGCGGCGAAGTCGTCGAACCGGGCTACGCACATGTTCGTTGCCAGTGGGATGCTGGTGCGCTCCCGCACGCGCGCCATGCCTTCCAGACCCCAGGTCGGATCTTCTAAATATTCCAACTTGCAGGCCTCCAGTTCCTTCGCCACCCGGATCGCCGTGCCTCGCGACCAGAAGCCATTGGGATCGACTCGCAGGCCGAATTCGGGGCCGAGCGCTTCGCGCACCGCATATAGGACTGCAATGTCGTTTTCCGGAGGCAGCACGCCGGCCTTCAGCTTCCCTGACTTAAAGCCGCACCTGGCAACCTCCTGTTTGGCGTACGCCACCATCTCCTCGGGAGTGGTCTCGCCGCCCAAGTCGCCTTCTCTGTAACGGTACGACAGGCTGGCGTTGAACGGAATTTCCTCGTGCAGCTTGCCGCCGATCATGTCGCACAACGGTCGGCCGGCGGCTTTCCCCTGAATATCGAGGCAGGCGATCTCGATGGCGGCGTAAGCGCGCGGATTCGAAATGTAGTAAATCTGGCGCAGCGTCTTCTGTTTGATCCGCTCCAGGTGGAAGGGATCTTCGCCGATCAGGCGTGGTTTGAGCTTTTGGAACAGGCCGGTTTGATCGCCGCCGCCCACTTCGCCCAACCCGACGATGCCTTCGTCGGTGACCACTTCGAGGATGGTGCGGACAAGATAGCCCGGGTGGACGCCGGTTGAATGACGCAGCGGGGCTTCCACCAGCACCGCGACGGCGTGAGTCTTCAGATCGACAATTTTCATAGTGCAGTCCTTGTTTCAAACAGCCGCGGCGGCGTGCAGGCGTTCCCGCATGCGGCGCGCGTCGGAGCCGAACCACAATCGAGCGTTCAATACCATGAGGAGGCCGCCGGCCAGGAAACAGGCGGAGGTGGCGCCGACGGCGGCCCCCAGACCGACGTACTGGCTGAGCCAACCCACCACCACCGGCGACGACCCGCCGAACAGAAATCCGGCTGACAGCATCAGGCCCACCGTGGTCGAACGCGCCCCTGGGGTGATTACCTCGAACACCGAGGCAAACAGGTTCGAATCATACACCCCTCGGAACACGCCGAACGCGCCCAGGGCGAGGAAAGCTTCGCCGGGCGAGCCGGCCCGCCCCAACCAGTACAGGAACGGAGCCGCGCCGAGCAAGCCCGCTGCCTGGATCCAAACCCGGCCTCTGCAATCGCGCACCGCCCAACGGTCGGCCAATCGGCCGCCTACTAGCACTCCGAGGAAGGCCCCCAATTGATGATAAACGGTGGCGTGAAAACCCGCTTCGGCGAGGCTGTAGTGGAACTCGCGATACAGCAACGTGGGCGACCAGGTCACTACGGCCACTCCCGCGAAGTTCATGCCGATGAAGGAGATCATCAATGCCAGCGCGGCCCGCGAACGAAACGCCTCGCTCAGCCGCGCCCACACCGATGCCTTGACGATTGCGGCGTCCGCGGCAACGCTGCCCTCTTCCTGACGGCCGCGAACCGGCTCGCGCAGCAACAGGCGTATCACCGCCGCTACGGCGATACCCGTGCCGCCGAAGATCAGGAACGCGGTCCGCCAGCCGAAGTGCTGGCCGATATAGCCGGCCAATGTGCCACTGACAACTACGCCGAAATACAGGCTCGTCTGGTGAATGGACATCGCAAAGGCGCGCGTCGAAGCTCCGTGATAGTCGCTGATGATCGATGTCGCGGCCGGATAGTAGAAGGCCTCGCCTGCGCCCGTCAGGGCCCGCAACAGCAGGAACAGAAGGAAACCCGAAACCAGGCCCGAACAGACCGTCGTGGCGCTCCACACGAGCAACGCGCTGAGAATGATGTTCTTCCGGCTGATCGAATCGCCCAGCAGACCCGCGAAAGGAACCAGGATCGCATAGATCCATTGGAACGAGGAACCGAGCAGCCCCAATTGCGTGTTGCTCAACCCCAGTTCCTGCTTGACCAGAGGGAACACCGAAAACAGGATCTGACGATCGGCATGGTTCAGGAAGTAGCACACCCAGAACAGCGCAAGCACCACCCATGGATAGAGCCGCGCGCGGCGGTCAGAGGCGTCGCTTGCCAGGTGGGAAGCCATTCCGCTCCGCATGATACCGCCGGGCAAGGAATCAATGGAAGTCAAAATATTAGAAGAATAGTTCACTGAAAGTAAATTCAGGGCGTTGCTGAACATTCACCAAAGGTGAGGCATAGTTCAAGACAATTCGCTTGTCTGAAACGAAAATCCGTGGCAACATCCACAACGCGGGTCCAACCGTGGAATTCCGTGGCGCTCGCCGATCAGTTCGGCGGCCCGCCTTCCAACGATTCAAGGAGCAGTTGTGGCTGACACAGAAACTATCATCCTGAGTAGAGAAGCCGTGACGGAAGCCATTTGCGAAAGGTACCGCGAGTTGTACGGCGGCTTGATATACGACGTGCTGGAACACTTCGGCTATCCAAATCAGGTTATCTCGCACCAGATTGCGCCGCTGGAAGCTGGGATGAAGCTCGCGGGTCCGGCGTTTACGGTGAAAGGCACCATGAGCTGTCAGCGTGACGAAAAGATCCGTTATAAACGTCTGGCGATGATCAAGGAAATGCGTCGACCCTGTGTGGAAGTGCGCGATTGCGGTACGCCGTTTCCAGTGGCCCTTTACGGCGAACTCAGCGCCAGTAGCGCCAGGGCACACGGGGCGGTGGGCGCCTTGATCGACGGCGGTGTCCGCGACTGCTCCCACCTGGTCTCGATGGGATATCCCGTCTTTTCGCGTTACCGCAACCCGGTGGAGGCCTTCGGCCGGTGGGCCCTGCTCGAATATCAGGTGCCCATTTTGATTTCCGGCGAATTGACAGCCGCTGTGCAGGTCAATCCGGGCGACTTCATTTTCGGGGATTACGATGGCGTGCTCGTCATTCCCGCCGCGCTCACCATGAAGGTGCTTGAGGAATGCGAGCGCGTCAAAGGGATTGAGGACGTGGCGCGCGAAGAGTTTGCCACCGGGGAGGATCCGGTGGAGGTGTTCGAACGACACAAACGGTTGTAGAAGGGTTGCGTGGAGGTGGAGTACGCCTGCCCTTCCGCGCGTAAAGTCGTAGGGACCGATGAGCTCAAGAACAATGGGGGAAACGAGGGTACTTAAATGGAAAACGTAAAAAAATGCGCCCTGCTGCAGGGCCGTACATGTTTTGTAATTGCTGTTTTGGTCACCATGATAATCCTGACCTCCGATGCGGTAGGCCAACTAATCACAGGAACAATCACCGGAACCGTAAAGGATCAATCCGGCGCCGCCATTGTCGGTGTGGAAGTGACACTTATCAGCTCTAGTACGGGGGTGGCCCGGAAGACCAGGAGCGATGAAACCGGCAACTTCAGGTTCCTTCTACTGCCATCAGGTGTGTATGTGGTTGAGGCGATCCATCCGGGGTTTAGCTCATTCCGTCGTGAAGGTATAGTTGTAGAAGTAGATAGATCACTAACTGTTCCTGTCGTCCTCACTCTTGGCCAAGTGGCGGAACGAGTTCAGGTAACCGCAGGAACACCTTTGCTGGAGCCTAACACGTCGTCCATTGGGACCGTGATGGACAGACAAAAAATAGAAGATCTTCCATTGAACGGTCGTAATCCCTTTGCCTTAGCTAATCTGGTCCCTACCGTTCGTGGCATTGGCTACTTTGGCGGACCTGTTCTTACAACTTTTCGTTCGGCGGCCGTGAGCATAGGCGGTGGTCCACTCTTAAGCACAGCCTTTCTTCTGGACGGCACAGCCAATGAAAACATAGGGACGGCTGGCGGAGCGTTATTCTTCCTCCCCCTTGATGCGACCCAGGAATTCAAGATTCAAACCAATGCCATGTCCGCGGAATTCGGCAGGAGTGGAGGTGGCATCATCAGCGTCATCAGCAAGTCCGGTACAAACGAGTTTCACGGCAGCATCTCTGAGTTTCTCCGTAACACTGAACTGAATGCTAATGACTTCTTCTCTAACAAAGCGGGGCGGACACGCACTCCAATGAAGGTGAACCAATTCGGGGCAGCTCTGGGCGGCCCTATCAAGCGCGAAAGACTCTTCTTCTTTGCCAACTTTGAGGGGTACCGCGAAAGACAGCCAGGGCAAACAACCATGACCTCGCCGACAGAGCTGGAGCGAACTGGTGACTTTTCCGACACTCGTACATCGACGGGCGCGCGGATTCAGATCTATGATCCCACAACAACACGTCAGGACCCTGTCAACCCGAATGGTTTCACTCGTGATGCGTTCCCCAATGCCGTGATCCCGGCAAGCCGCATAGATCCGGTGGCTCGTGCAGTGTTGAAGTTCTACCCATTGGGCAACCTTGGCGGACTACCGTACACTCGGGCTCAGAATCTCTACCTCACGACGAGTTCCGCGATCAACAAGGACACGCTGGGAATGAAGGTCGATTACAATCTCAGTTCCGCTAGGAGGCTAGCGTTCCGCTACACTTGGTACAAGGTTGACTGGGGGTATCCTAACTACTTCAACAACCCGGCTGACCCGGGAGGTCAACATATACTTATTCCGCGGCACAGCGCATCCTTGCAGTACACTGATACCTTGGCGCCAGATCTCTTGCTTGACTTCAAGGCAGGAGTAAATCGTTCGTTCCAGGTGATCGCCACTCCGAGCGAAGGTTTTGACATTACCTCAATTGGCCTGCCGACGTCCCTGAAGCAAACGGCTCAAAGTGTCCGCGGTAAGGGCGGAGTGTTTCCAAGGTTTGGCGTCTCCGACATGGGAACGTTTGGAGGGGTGGATGCCGGCGGCGACACAGGACTCACGGGGACGGTGAGCTCTGCCCTTACTAGGGTAAGCCGTGCGCATACTCTTAAAGCAGGTTATGAGTTTCGACTCTATGGTCACAACACACAGAACACTGTGTCGGCCAATGGAAGCTACAGCTTTTCGCGTGCCTTTACTCAGGGTCCGAATCCCATGCAGGCAAGTACTTCAGCGGGATATGGCGTCGCTTCCTTTCTGTTAGGTTACGGAAGTGGGTCGGCTGGGTTTACGACGGACAATACTCGGAGCCTGCGTTACCACGCTGTGTTCCTCCAAGACGACTGGAAAGTAACTCCGAAACTTACGTTGAACCTAGGACTGAGATGGGAATACGAAGCCCCTATGTCTGACCGATATAACGCCTTTTGTAACTTTGACCCAAAAATTAACTCTCCTTTGCAGGTTGCGGGAATGACATTGAGAGGTGGATTGGTCTACCCCGGCGTTGGGGGTGTAGATCGGCGAATTACAGAACCGAGCTTTAATGATGTGGGACCACGGTTTGGATTGGCCTATCAACTCAGGCCGAGGTTGGTCGCCCGTGGCGCCTATGGGATCATGTGGATTCCCACTAATGGGGTCGATCCGACAACGCAGGGCTTCACCACGTATACTTACATGACAGGTACGCGTGATGGGGGCCTGACACCGTACGACACACTCAGTAATCCCTTTCCGGGTGGAATCAGCCGGCCAAGCGGAAGCACGCTGGGAGCACTTACGGGCATCGGGACTTCTGTCAATGGGCAATTACGGGATGCCCAGCGTGGGTATGTCCAGCAGTGGAATGTCAGCCTGCAGTATGAGCCATTGCCTAACTGGCTGGTGGAAGCGGCCTGGGTCGGAAACCATGGCGTCCGCCTGCTAATGTTCAGCCGGGGCTTGAGTTTCCTCAACGACAGGGATCTAGCGTTCGGCGCCGCTCTTTCACAACCGGTGCAGAATCCGTTCAACGGCATCTTGACAACGGGTTCCTTGAGCGGTCCCACGGTGCCGAGGTATCAACTACTTATGCCATATCCTCAGTTTAGCGGCGTAAGCGGTGGCTACTCGTTTCTCGGCAATTCGATTTACCATGCGCTCGCTATGAAGGTGGAGAAACGCTTTGCACGCGGATTCTCCGTGCTCCTCGCTTACACAGCATCGAAGTTGATAGATGACGGTCAACAATCCGCGCAGATCAGAGCCGGAGCAACGTCCGTGAACACCGTGCAAAACTGGAACGATCTACGCGCTGAACGTTCGCGGAGTGCGCAGGATCTGCCACAGCGCATGGTGTTGACCGGATTGTGGGAATTGCCCTTCGGACGAAATGGCAGCGCGCTGCGGCGCCATACTCTTGGGGGTTGGCAGGTCAATGCGATCACGACACTTGAGAGTGGGCGCCCGATTTCACTCTCTGCGCCTGGGACGCTTGTAGGCAACCGGCCTAATGCCGTACCTGGAGCTAAGGCAAAGCTTGACCAGCCGACAATTGCGAGGTGGTTCAATACGGCTGCATTTTCTCTCATCGACCCCTATACCTATGGTAATGTCTCCCGAACCTTACCGGACGTCAATAGTGACGGCCTCTTCAACATGGACCTGTCAATCTTCAAAAACTTCGCGATCCGTGAGCGCTACAAGCTGCAATTCCGTGCGGAGGCCTTTAACTTCACCAATACCCCAACCTTTGAAACACCTGGCACGAGTCTCACTTCGGCAACGTTTGGTGTTGTTACGGCAACAGCACTGAATCCGGCGCCGCGGGTGTTCCAATTTTCTTTGGCCTTAAGATTTTAGTCGTGATCGAAAGTTGAGAAGAGTCATGAGACGTGCTGCCGTAGGGGCTGTCGTGACAGCGATGGCCCTTTCGATATTTGCCCAGAATCGCTCGATTGCGCTCCATGATCGTCTGCCGTATGCGGAGGGCTTTGTCGGACTGCGCCTGGAGTCGGAACGCTTCGCGACGGTAGAGCTGACCAACGTTGCGGACAAGGAATTTGGGCCAATCCAAGAGGCGCTTGGTTTGAAAAGTTGGTTTAGCAGTCGTCGCGTTACGGTTGAAGGCATCCCTTTCGAGTTAGCGCCAGGCCGGCGAGGTCTGGTATCAGCGCGACAGGATGGTGGAAGGTCGGTCGAGATACCCATCGGTCAGACTGGTCGGGAGATGTATTTGCTACTGGCTGTGATTCTCCCGCGGAAGGACTTCAGCGGCATAAGGAGCTCAAAGACGAGGGAGATTAGCGATCCGGAACAACTCGTGATCCGCGTGCATTACAGCGATGGAGTGGAAGATCTCATGTTTCCGGTGCAGGTGCGTACAGGTGAGTACGTGGTGAGCGAAGGCGTAGATCTCTACGGTCTGCCACGGCTCCGACATGCGCCCATACGCAACATAGTGTTGGATTTTAGGATGCCCGGGGGAGAGGCGACTCTGGCAGGTCTCACGCTGTGTAAGGGGGATGCTTCGATCAGGGTGCCGCTGGTCTCCGCATTACCGCAGTCAATCCGCGCGGCCTCTTTACCAGCGGTGCGACCTGTAGTCACGTCGACGGGAAAGCGCTTCACCATTAGCACACGATCGCTCCGGGCCGAATTTGATGTCAGCCAGGGAATCACCCTCCGCTCGCTCCAAAACAAGTACCTGCAGGAGGTCGGAGCCACAAGATTTGGAAGCAGTAGCTTCTTCGAGCTCGGGGTGGCGGATCGAATCCTGACCTCTGACCAAATTACTGTGACAGGCGTCCGCGTGGACGGAAATGCGGCCGTAATCGATCTCGATGCCCGGCCGCATGTACCAATCGCTGGAACACTACGCCTCGCCGCGTCCGAACCTGATCAAATCAGGATGACGCTCCGGGTGAAAAACGTGTCTACGAGTCCGCTCATGCCAGTCGTTAATTTCCCGGCATTCTCCCGCGTGATGGTAGGAGATACCCAGAACACTTGGTACTTCTATCCCCGGTTGGGAGGAATCATCAACAACCAACCAACCCGCCTGCGCGAGCCTTACAGCTTCTACTTCCCGCTGCAAGTATCAGGGCTTTTCAACCCACGGCTTGGTGGCGGAGTGTACCTGCTTGTGCGTGACCTGAACCAGATTTACAAGTACTATGTGACGGATAAGAATTCCGCAGGCGTGGACTGGCGCATCGAGTATTTCCCAAGGGAATACCAAGCGGGTGAAATGATTGAAATTGCGGAGACCGATCTGGGCGGCAGCACGGGTGATTGGCGACCGCAACTGGCGGCCTACCAGCAATGGGCAAGGACATGGTACAAGCCTATGGTGCCGCGCAAGAATTGGTTCCGTGATGTGTACAACTACCGGCAACACTACGTTCGAAGTACATATCCCCAGCCCGGTATCGTCCAGACAATTCGTAGTGCGGATCTGTACGATGCGAGAACCAGGGAATATCACCTTGAGGATGTAGTGGAGAAGGATAGGAACTTCTTTGGCTTCAGTGATTACTTGCACATCTTCGACTTCGGGAACTCAGATACTTATGGCCGCGTCGGTGATTACTCGCATTATGAAGAGATCGGAGGTAAGGAGAAGCTCGCCGCGGCAATTTCTGACACGCAGAGTGCCGGGGTTCCGGTGGGCCTTTATATCGAAGGTTATCTGTGTGATAAGAGGGGGCTCTGGGGCAGGAAGCACGTGGAGGAAAGTGCCATCATTCAGAGGAACGGAAAGCCATTGATGTGGCCCGGCCTCCCAGAACATTCGATGTGTCCTGCATATCCACTGTGGCAGGATTATCTGGCAAGAGTTTACGGTCGTGTCGCCGGTGAACTCAAGGCGATGGGAATGTACATAGACGAGCATGGATTAGCCGCAGAGTGGCAGGTTTGCTGGTCACGTAAGCATGGCCACCCTGTGCCTTGGGCTCCACTCCGTGGCGAGTGGGGACTGGGGCGCAAGATACGGGCAGCGTTGCCGGCCGCAACAGCAACGTTAATCGAGCATACACCGATCGACGTGAATTCCCAGCTACATGATGGTTCCCTTAGCTACACGGTCGCCTTCAATGACCGCAGGTTGGCTCCGCACCATATTGACCTGTTCCGGTTCGTCTACCCGAGCTTCAAGGTGATCCAACTCGTGTCACCCAAGCCCTTCACGGAGGGAAACTGGGGGCTTCTTAAGTTCCCGTTCTTCAACGGAGAAGGGTACTGGTTTAATCAGGCGATCCCGGCCAATTTCGAGCCTGCGGCGCAGCGGTTTATCCGTAAAGCCATCGCT
>ENA-UOYA01000602-UOYA01000602.1-activated-sludge-metagenome-genome-assembly--contig:-NODE-602-length-44639-cov-17.502647_pt1 | contig 44639 bp, 43 predicted proteins | sample MGYA00238163_ERZ764804 | MGnify/ENA primary metagenome ERZ764804 (study PRJEB28919, sample SAMN05720223) | activated sludge metagenome | isolation source: Anaerobic digester | place: Hong Kong...
ACTACGTCACGCTGCTGATCATTGACCAGCGCCCCTCGCAGATCTACGACGAGGTTATGTCGCAGCTCGGCACGCGCGTCACCGGCTGGCTGGGCGACGACGCCGACATTGCCGCGGTGCTATCGGGGCTGGCCGGGCGGGATGCGCTGCGCGGCATGCTGGCGCGCCTGCAGCCGAAGGAAGAGGTGCTGATGCTGGGCTGGGGCACGCCCATGCCCATTCTGGTGCGCTCGCGCCGCTATGACGATAAATTCTGGCAGGAGCTGCTCGGCAAAAATCAGCCCGGCAGCCGCAGCCTGGCGGATTTGCAGAGCCTGTGGGGGTAACTGGCTGTTAGCGGTTAGCAATTAGCTGAGAGGAAGACAGGGCAAGCAGGCGGGGTATGTGAGCCGCTCACATTCTCCGCGTGCCTTGCCCTGAATTCTTCTGGTGCCGGTCTGTTCGTCTCTCCGAATCACGAATTGACGAATCACGAATATCGAATTAACGAATAACGATTCGACTCACCGCCCGATATTGTAGCGGTAGATATTGGTGTGCCGGGCCACGAAGCCCACGCGCACGTACAGCCGGTTGGCGGCTTCGCGCGAGGGGCGCGAGGTCAGGTCAACGGTGACGGCGCCTTCCTGTTTGGCGCGCTCGATCGCGGCGCGGGTGAGTGCCTCGCCGATGCCCTTGCCGCGCGATTCGCCGTCCACCACCACATCTTCAATCCACGCGCGCACGCCGGTGGGCACGCGGAACACCGCCAGGGTCAGCGAGCCGACCAGCTGATTGCCGCGATCGGGATCGCGAACGCCCAGCAGGATGCTGGCGCGCGAGGAGACGATATCCTCCAGCTCGGCGCGCGTGGGCGGCGGGTTGGAAGATGAAAGCTGCGGGATGAGGCGCTGAAACGCCTCGACAATCTCATCGGTGACCTGCGTGATTTCAAAGACGTCCATGGTTTTCCTGTAGCGGTTGCGGGAATTGGAATACGGGCCACTGCCCGAAAATATTGTAACCGAAAATGTTGTCTGGCAAATAGTGCCATTCTTGCGCGAATCCGCGCCGTTGGTCACAGCTTGCCCGGGTTTAGGCGGCGCGCATCCAGGGCGGGTTCAGTTCCGCAATGCGCGCATAGACCGGGCAGTCGGGGCTGTGCGCGCCAGGCAGGTAGCCGGTGCTCATCAAAAATTCGCCGACGATCTCGCCGCCGGTGAAGACGAAGTGCTGCTTGAACAGCTTCACCCAGCCCTCCTTGGGCAGCGGGTGGTGAGTTTCCAGCCAGGCAGCAAACGAGCCGTGTTCCGCGCGCAGCGCCTGGATGCGCCGGGCATTCTCGATGGCGGCATTGACCTTCAGCCGGTTGCGGATGATGCCGGGGTCGGCCAGCAGGCGGGCGCGCTCGGCCTCGCCGTAGGCAGCCACGGCGTCCACGTCAAAGCCGTCGTAGGCGCGCCGGAAGTTATCGGCCTTCTTGAGGATGGTGATCCACGACAGCCCGGCCTGGTTGATTTCAAACATCAGCCGCTCGAAGAGCAGCGCATCGTCTCTCAGCGGGAAGCCGTAGTGGCTGGCGTGGTAGTCGCTGTTGTAGGTATCTTCAGGGTGAGCAAGGCAGTATTCGCAGTAGGGCTGCATGGTTTACTCCTGGTATGAATGTTGAAAGAAGTATAACCACGAAACATGCGAAACACACGAAATAAAGAAAAATATCCCAAAGCAAAGGCCGAGTGAGGGATTCATCAGTATTCAAGTTGTACAGGCAAGAAAATTATACGGCTGATAATCACAATAATGAGAATCGCCCATCCAGACTGCTAGGTTGCCTCATGGTTTTGACGCTTTCTACTCTTTATTTTATTTTTATTCTTTTTTCGTGTGTTTCGTGTTTTTCGTGGTTTATTTTCTTTTCTCCTCCCAACATCAGTAGTCACATTATGGAAAGGAAATACGTTTCGGCCCTCCGGCGTATAATCGAGGTATGACCGGCCGGTTAAAGCTCTTTTTGGGATATGCGCCCGGTGTGGGCAAGACCAATGCCATGCTGGAGGCAGCGCTGCAGCGTGCCCGCCAGGGGGAAACGGTGCTGGTGGCAGCAGCCGAACAACACCCCACAGGCGAAACGGCTGAATTGCTGGGAAAATTGGAAACGATTCCTCCGGCGGCCGAGGGCGGACTGGATGTGGATACGCTGCTGGCGCGCCGCCCGGACCTGGTGGTGGTGGATGATTTACACACCGCCAATCCGCCGGGTTCGCGCCACCCGCGCCGCTACCAGGATGTGCAGGAACTGTTAGAAGGCGGGCTGGATGTGTTTGCTGCATTGGATGTGCAGCATCTGGAAAGCTTGATTGATGACGTGCAGGCTATCACGGGCTATCGTGAGAACCTGAGCGTGCCAGACGCACTGGTGGATCAGGCCGCGGTCATTGAGCTGGTGGACTTGCCGCCTGAGGAGCTGCTGCAGCGCTTTCGGGCGGGTCAGGTGGCTGCGCCGGAGCTTTCGCTGAGCGCCGCTGAGAAATTCTACCGATTGGGCAATCTGACTGCGCTGCGGCAGCTGGCTTTGCGCCGCGCCGCCGGACGGGTTGATGCGCAGATGCGTGCCTACATGCGCTCGCAGGATATCCCCGGCCCGTGGGCGGCTGGCGAACGGTTGATGGTGTGTGTCAGTTCTCATCCGCTCTCCGAGCGGCTGGTGCGTGCCGGCCGGCGGTTGGCTGGCGACCTGAAAGCGGATTGGGTGGTGGTTTATGTCGAAACGCCGGACCGGACGCGCTATTCGGCCAGCCACAGCCAGCGACTTTCGGCTGCGCTGCGCCTGGCCGAGCAGCTTGGCGCGCGCGTGGAACGGATTCCCGGCCGCAGCGTGCCAGAGGCTTTGCTGGATTATGCCCGGCGCAACAACATCACCAAGCTCATCATCGGCAGCCCGGCGCGCCCGCGCTGGCAGCAGCTGCTGTTTGGCTCGGTGGTTGATGAGATCATCCGCTCCAGCGGCAGTATTGGTGTGTATGTCGTCAGCGATGAGCGCGGTCCGCTGCAGCAGGGTTTGCTCGAAACCTGGCGGCCGTCCAGCGGTTTGCTGCGTTACCTTTGGGCGGTTTTGCTGGTCGCGCTCATCACGCTGATCAGTATTCCGATTCACCTTCGGCTGGAGCCGACTAACCTGGCCATGTTTTACCTGCTGGGCGTGCTGGCAGCGGCCATCTACCTGGGGCGCGGTCCGTCGCTGCTGGCCGCGCTGCTGGGTGTGCTTTCTTTTGATTTTTTTCTCATCGAGCCGCGTTTTAGCCTGAGTGTAGAAGATACCCAGTACGTCCTCACTTTTCTGGCTTTGTTTCTGGTGGGCACGGTGGTTTCGGGGTTGGCCGGCACCGTGCGCGACCAGGTGGCGGCCAGCCAGCGCCGTGAAGCGCAGACAGCCGCGTTGTACGCGCTCAGCCGCGACCTGACGATCCAGATTGATCTGGCGGCCGTCATGCAGACAGTGATTGAGCAGGTGGGGCACTCATTTGGGCGGCAGGCGGCCATCCTGCTGCCTGCGGGCAGCCGGTTGAGCTTGCGCGCTGCCAGCCCGGCTTTTGAAGCTGACGAAGCCGTGCTCCGGGCAGCGGAATGGTCGTACAACCGCGGGCAGCCGTCAGGGCGCGGCACCGATACACAGCCCGAACTGCCTGTGCGCCTGCAGCCGTTGATGACCGGGCAGGGTGTGGTGGGCGTGCTGGCTGTGCGGCCCACCGAAAGCGGCCGATACCTGACCCCGGAGCAGCGGCAGCTGCTGGAGGCCTATTCGGGTTTGGCTGCACTGGCCGTTGAGCGCGCCCTGCTGGCCGAGGTGGTTAATCAGGCGCGCCTGGCGCAGGAGACCGAAAAACTGCAAACCGCGCTGCTCAACTCTATTTCACACGATTTGCGCACCCCGCTGGCGGTCATCACCGGCGCGCTCAGCAGCCTGCGCGAGGCTGAAGATTCCGCGCCAGACGGACCGCAGTTGGACCGCGCCACACGCCTTGAGCTGCTCGATACAGGGTGGAGCGAAGCTGAACGGTTGAACCGACTGGTGGGCAACCTGCTGGATATGACGCGCCTGGAAGCCGGCGCATTGCACCTGCGCCGCTCGCCAATTGACGTGGAAGAGGCTGCCGGCGCGGCCATCCATCGGCTGCGCGCCCGTTTGAAGAACATTCGCATCCTCACCAATATCCCCGCCGGGCTGCCGCCGGTGAGTGCCGATGCGCTGCTGCTGGAACAGGTGCTGGTCAACCTGCTGGATAATGCTGCAAAATATACAGATGAGAGCGGCACGATTGAAGTGTCGGCCCGCGCTCTGCCGGATGCGGTTGAATTCAGCGTAGCGGATAATGGGCCGGGCATTCCGCCGGAAGATTTGGAGCGCGTCTTCGATAAATTCTACCGCGCCCGTCCAAAAGGCGGACCGGGCGGTACCGGGCTTGGGCTTTCGATTTGCAAGGGTATCATTGAGGCGCACGGCGGGCGAATTCTGGCGCGCAACCGCCCAACCGGCGGCGCTGAATTTGTCTTTACCCTGCCGCTTGCAGCGGTTTCTCCAGCGCGGATGATGTAAAATGACAGCATGGCTGCGATGAATCATACTGGCTTACCTGAAAGCGGCGCGCGGATTCTGCTGATTGATGATGAACGCGCCATTCGCCGACTGCTGCGCGCGGCATTGAGTGCGCACGGCTACGAAGTGCTTGAGGCGGCCAGCGGTGAAGAAGGCCTGCAGCTGGCCGCCACGCAGCACCCGGATGTGATCATCCTCGACCTGGGGCTGCCCGACCTGGACGGCGTGCAGGTGACCCGGCGGCTGCGCGAATGGACGCAGACGCCGATCATTATCCTTTCGGTGCGCGGCAGCGAGGAAGATAAAATCACCGCGCTGGATGCTGGCGCGGATGATTACCTGACCAAGCCCTTTGGCACCGGTGAGTTGACGGCAAGGATCCGCGCAGCCCTGCGGCGCATCCAACCCTCCGGTGAGGGGCAGCAGCCGGTTTTCCAGGTGGATGGGCTGCGCGTTGATGTGCTGCACCGCATTGTCAGCGTGGACGGCCAGCCGGTGGACCTGACTCCCAACGAATATGAGCTGCTCAAGCTGCTGGTGCAGCATGCCGGCAAGGTTGTCACGCACCGCCAGCTGCTGCGCGCGGTGTGGGGCAGCGGTTATGAGGAGGAAACCCACCTGCTGCGCGTTAATATCAGCAATCTGCGCCACAAAATCGAAAGCGACCCGGCGCAGCCGCGCTACATCCTGACCGAATCCGGCGTCGGCTACCGGCTTAAGCCCGGCTGACCCGTCTGCAAATCAATCTGTGATTGGAGGGTGAGATGGATTTTGACCGCTACCGCGTTCGACCCAAGCAAAAGATTGACCTGAAGAACTGGGAGCCTGATGACACCCGCGGCTGGAAGGGCAGCGAAAAGGCGACCGCTGAACTGGCCGAGCTGACCGCCAAGCTGGAGGAATTGCAGGAACTGCTGTACTGCGAGGGCAAACGCCGCGTGCTGGTGGTGCTGCAGGGCATGGATACCAGTGGCAAGGACGGCGTGATCCGCAAGGTGTTTGAAGGCGTCAACCCGCAGGGCGTGCGCGTGGCCAGCTTCAAAGTGCCCACTTCTGTTGAACTGGCGCACGACTACCTGTGGCGCGTGCATGCGCAGACGCCCGGCAAGGGCGAGATGGTTATCTTCAACCGCAGCCACTACGAGGATGTGCTGGTGGTGCGCGTGCACAACCTGGTCCCTGAGGCGGTGTGGAAGAAGCGCTACGATCAGATCAATGAGTTCGAGCGGCTGCTGGTTGATGAGGGCACCACGGTGTTGAAATTCTTCCTGCACATCAGCCGCGAAGAGCAAAAGGAACGCCTGCTGGAGCGCATTGAAACGCCGGAGAAGAACTGGAAGTTTAATCCTGGCGACCTGGAAGAGCGCAAGCTTTGGCCGCAGTATATGGCGGCTTATGAAGATGTGCTGAGCAAGACCAGCACCGACTGGGCGCCCTGGTACATCGTCCCGGCGGACAAGAAATGGTTCCGCAATGTGCTCATCTCGAGCGTGCTGGTGGACACGTTGAAGAGCTTTGGCATGCAATATCCCGCAGCAGAGGAAGACCTGGCACCCTATGCGGCGCGCCTGCGCGCGGGAGAGTAGGCGACAGCATGCGGGCAGCGGCTCAAGAGGGTAAATGAGCCGAAAAGTCGTCTTTTTCCTCACCATTTTTGTGCCCGCGCTGGCTGCCTGGCTGGGCTGGCTGGGTTGGAGGACGCGCGGCAACCACCTGGGCTGGTTTTTGTTTGCCACCGGCGCAGTCTTCACGGTTGGGGTCATCATTGTGTTGTGGATTCAGCGCAAGCGCTTCTGGCAGTCCCGCGCCGGCGGCGAAACCAGCGTGGAAGAAAAAGGCGACATCTCCTTCTGGCTGTACCTGCCCGGCGCGATGGCTGCTTTTTTCGTCCCGCCGCTCGAGTATCTTTACGCGAACGAGATTATCCCGCGCAATTCCTTGCTCGAATGGACGGGGGCAGCCCTGGCGGCAGCGGGTGTTGGGCTTTTTGTGTGGGCGCGCCGCACGCTGCGGGCGGCCTATTCGGGCCACCTGGCAGTTACCCATGAGCAGACCCTGGTGCAGAGCGGACCTTACCGCATTATCCGGCATCCGGCCTATCTGGGCTACCTGCTCATGTCGCTGGGCGTGTGCCTGGGGTATTCCAGCCTGTACGGGTTGATCAGCATCCCTGTGCTGTTGCTGCCGGGGCTGGTCTACCGCATCCGCGTTGAAGACCGGTTACTGGAGCAGCATTTTCAGGAGCAGTTCCGCGCCTATGCCCGGCGCACAGCCCGTTTGATCCCGGGAGTATGGTGAAATTTGTAATGTGAGTGAGAACGCATCGCAAACGATCGGATGCCGGTCGCGCCGATGACAGGAATGCTGAAATGACATCCTTTGCTGATGACATGCGCGAATTTCAATCGCAACTTGCCCTGGGCCGCGTTCAGGCGGCCTACCAGGGGCTGATGCAGTACATGCTGGATTTGAAGACGCACTTCACCAAAAAGCACCCAGACTATTCTGTCTCCGGCAGCCTGTATCAAGGCTACATGGACATGACCTATTTCGCGATCGTGCCGGAAACCTTGAAACAGCGCGGCTTAAAGATTGCGGTGGTGTTCGTGTACGGCAGCTTCCGCTTCGAAGTCTGGCTTTCGGGCTGCAACCGCCAGGTTCAGGCGCGCTACTGGCAGCTCCTCAAAGACAGCGGTTGGGCCAAATACCGGCTGGTGCCCGATCCCAAAGGCTTTGATTCAATCCTGGTCCATCCGCTGGCCGATCCGCCGGATTTTGGCGACCTGGACGCGCTGACCGCGCAGATCGAGCAGGGCACGCTGGCTTTCATCCAGGACGTGGAGGAGTTTCTGGCCAAGGCGGGATAAGCGCGGGTGCCCCGGGCAGGCGCGCGTCTGCTATAATCGAGCCCATGCGAAACCTTCCCCGCCTGCTTTGCATCTTGTGCCTGGCCGCGCTGCTGGCCGGCTGCGACCCGACCCCCACGCTGACTGTGCAACCCGGCCAACCTGCCGCCGCGCCGACTGGTGATGCCGTGGCAGTTTACTTTACCGACCCCCAGGCCGCGCAGGCCAGCGCCCGGCGCGGCGGGCCCGATGAGGCCCTCGCGCAGGCGATCGCCGCCGCGCAGACTTCGGTGGATATGGCCATGTTCAACCTGAGCCTGCCCTCCATCCGCGATGCGCTGCTGGAAGCGCACCGGCGCGGCGCGGCAGTGCGCCTGGTGGTGGACAGCGAAACGTATCACGATGAGGTGCCTGAGCAGCTGCGCAGCGCGGGCATTGCCGTGGTCAGCGACCAGCGCCAGGAGCTGATGCACAACAAATTCACCGTCATTGACGGGCAGGAAGTGTGGACCGGTTCGCTCAACCTGAGCACCGGCGGAACGTATTCGGATTACAATAACCTGGTGCGCATCCGCTCGACGCGGCTGGCACAGGATTACACCGCCGAGTTCGAGGAGATGTTCCTGGACGGCCGCTTTGGCAGCAACAGCCCGGCCAACACACCCTACCCGCGCATCACGCTGGACGGCCGCACGATCGAGGTGTACTTCCTGCCGGAGGATGACGTGGAAGACCGCCTGCTGGACCTGGTGGGCGGGGCGCGGGAATCGGTAAACTTCCTGGCCTATTCGCTGACGTTGGATTACCTGGCCGGGACGCTGACTGACCTGGCGCAGGACGGGGTCAGCGTGCGCGGGGTGATGGACGCTGAACAGGCTGCCTCGAACCAGGGCGGTGAGTATGATCGCCTGCTGGACGCCGGGCTGGACGTGCGCCTGGATCCGTATGACGGCTTGATGCACCACAAGGTGATTGTCATTGACGGGCAGTATGTGGTGTTTGGCTCGGCCAATTTCACCACCGGCGGCCTGTTCAAGAATGACGAAAACCTGATTATCCTCGACGATCCTGAAATTGCGCGTCTTTTTAATGCTGAATTTGAGCGCATTTATGCGCAGAGCCAGCCGTGAGGCGGCTTAAATCAAGGAGTGAACAATGAAGCTGAATTTGAAGCACGAAGATTTGTTTGAAAAGATCGCAGAAAACTTCCGAGGGGATGCCAACGTGCGGCGCGGCTACGGCGAACCGATCCGGTTCGAGGGGCGCACGATCATCCCGGTGGCCAACGTCACCTACAGCTACGGCTTTGGTGAAGGCGGCGGCTGGGGCGAGGTTGCTGCTTCGGAAGGCACAGCCGCAGGTGAAGGCGAAGGAGCGTCTGCTGGAGGTTACGGCATTGGCGGTGCAACCAAAACCGCGCCGCTGGGTGTTCTTGAAGTCACGCCGGAGGGCACCGTGTTCCTGCCGGTGCGCAAAAACCGCGAACTGGCCAGGGGGCTGGCGCTGGGCATGTTGCTGGGATTGGTGCTGGCACGCCTGCTGCGCCGCTAAAGGAAAAACCTATGTACTATTTGATCCCTGCATTCCTGCTGTTCCTGATTGCGTTTTTGCTGGTGCGCACCTTCCTGTTTGCGCGCCCGCCAATCCCGCCTGATGAAATTGAGCTGCCCGTTGTGAATGTGGAACGGCTGGCGGTTGGGCTGGGCGAAGCCATTCGCTGCGAGACCGTTTCGACGGGCGAGGGCGCGCCGCCGGCCGCTGGCGAGTTTTACAAGCTGCACACGCAGCTTCAGCTGCGCTTTCCGCTGGCGCACGCCCGACTAAAACGAGAGTCAATCAACGATTTCAGCCTGCTGTATACCTGGGAGGGCCGCCAGCCCGACCTGGCGCCGGTGCTGTTCACCTCGCACCAGGATGTGGTGCCGGTTGATCCGGCGCAGTTGGATGCCTGGCAGCAGCCGCCCTTCAGCGGCGCGCTGGCCGATGAAGCCGTATGGGGACGCGGCGCGTTGGACACCAAATCCACGCTGGTTGCGCTGTTGGAGGCGGTGGAAAGCCTGCTGGCAGCCGGTTACCAGCCGGAACGGACCATCTTACTGGCTTTTGGGCACGATGAAGAGATCGGCGGGGCGAACGGCGCAAAGCGCATCGCCGAAACGCTGGCGCAGCGCGGCTTACACCCGGTGGCGGTGTTGGATGAGGGCGGCGCGGTGGTTCAGGGCGTGCTGCCGGGCTTTGCGGGGCCGGTGGCGCTGGTCGGCACCGCCGAGAAAGGCTACCTCAGCCTGAAACTGACCGCCGCGGGCCAGGAAGGCCACTCCTCGGCGCCGCCGAAAAATTCGGCCATTGGGCGGCTGGCGCGGGCGCTGGCGCAGCTGGAAGCCAACCCGATGCCGGCACGGTTGACCGCTCTGGCACAGACCTACCGCGAGGCCGGGGCGTTGGCCAGCTTTGGCATGCAGGTGATTTTTGCAAACCTGTGGCTGTTCGGCGGTTTGGTGCGGCGCAAACTGGACGCAAACGCGCAAACCGCGGCGGCAATACGCACCACCACCGCGTTGACGCTTGTGGAAGGCGGCGTCAAGGATAACATCTTGCCGTCGCAGGCGCATGCGGTGGTCAACTTCCGCCTGTTCCCGGGCGATACGATCGCCGGGGTGTGCGAGCGTGTGCGCCGCGTGATCGGCGACGAGAATGTGCAGTTCGAAGCGCTGCCCCAGGCCAGTTGGGAGGCTTCCCCCGTCTCGGCGACTGACACGCTGCTGTACTTCCAGTTTGGCTCGGCTATCCGCCAGGTGTTTCCGCAGGCGGCGGTGGGGCCGTACCTGGTGCAGGGTGCCACCGATGCGCGCCATTACGCTGAATTGAGCGGGCAAGTCTTCCGCTTTTCGCCTTACCTGGTGAACAGCACCGATCTAAAGACCATCCACGGCGTCAACGAACACATTTCGCTGGACAACCTGGAGAAAATGGCGCAGTGCTACGCGCAGGTGATGCGCGCCTGGGGCGGCGAGCCGGAGCAGGGGGAAGCGCCTGAACCTGAGCGCGAAGAAGCGGGCGAATAAGGTTCCCGAAAAGATTCCTGTAAAAACAAAGACAAATATAAAAAGGCAGGGGCGGGTTTTGAAACCCGCCCCTACTGTTCCCCGCTTTTTGTCAAAAACCTTTGTAGTTCGATGCGCTGCCGCTCATTATTCCATCGCCTGCGCATACAGCGCGAAGGCAAAATCGATCAAGGCCTGTTTCTCCTCCTCGCTGGCAGCGCGGGAGCCCGTCCCGTTCAGCACCAGTTCGCGCGTCATGGCGTCGGCGGTAGCCGGGTCGGTTTGATACTCCTGGATGGGCAGGTAAGCATCCAGCCATTGGAAGAGCTGATCCAATTGGGCCGCGTCCAGTTGCAGCGTGCGCGCGTCGGCCGGGCTGGATTTGCAGTTGGTGGCCTGCACTTTGCCGTAGGCGTACACCAACAGATCGTCGCAAAAGCCAGCGATGCCGCCCTCGCGGTGCCAGGCCAGCGCCAGACCCTGGTCGGCGGTGCTGCGCCCGGATTGGGCCTCCAGCAGCACCAGGCGGGCCCATTCGGCCAGTGCGCGCTGTTCGGCCGGTGTGGCCTGCAGGCTGCCCTGACCCGGGAAGCTGATCCAGCCGGAGGGGGTCTCGGCCTTAAAGGGCGCGTAGGCGGCCAGGGCATTCGCCATTTCAGCCAGGCGAACGCCGTTCAGACTGCTCCCGCTCAGCGGAGCACCGCAGGCGCCGTAATTCACCTGCCGGACGCTGATTTCGACGCGCTGGCAGGGTTCTTCCGGGCTTTGCCAGATCAGAGCGGGCAGGGTTTCATTTGAGGATGGCTTGCCCGGCTCGAGCAGCACCAGCCGCTTTCCGGCCGCGTCGGTGTGATATTCATAGCGCTGCCCGCCGGCTTCCAGCACCACCCGGTATCCGGGGGTGATGACCTGCAAGCAGTTGATGCCCGGTGTGTCGATGCCCAGGCAGGAATCGCCCCAATCCACCGGTTCGGCGGCCAGCACGCTGATGAGCAGTTCATGTGCCAGATTCAGTTTTTCGGCCAGCGCCTGACGGGCTTTGACGGCAGCCTCAGGCAGGTTGGCGATGGTCAGTTCCTGGCGCACGTTAACGCCGTCCTGGTCGGTGCGGAAGACGTAGAATTGGCTGCCAGCCTGCAGGACAACGCGGTAACCAGGTGTGATGACCTGCAGACAGCTTTCGGCCGTGCCGCCCAGGCCCAGGCAGGAGTCGGACCATTCAGCAGGCGCGTAGGCGACCGCAGCGGTCGCAGCCGGGTCGATGGCAAGCATTTGTGCCAGCGCCTGCTGTGCGGCGGTGACGGGCGGCGGGAAGGGCGGCTGGCCCTCATCCGCAGGCAGGGTGGGCTGCGGGGCAAGCGGGGTCTTGCGGTTTTCGGGCGTGGCGGGCAAACCGGCGCAGGCCGAAAGCAGCAGACCGCCGAGAAGGATTGTGAAAAGAAGTTTCCGTAGGATCATCGGGCACCTTTAAAGTGTCATTGTTCTATAAGATATCAGACGCCGCACGGCGTGATAAGTTCCCGGATCCGCACGGCAGGCTGCGGATAAAATGCCGGCACAGGCTCACACAGCCGTGCCCGTACAGAGATGCCGATTGGGGCACGCAAGGTGAAGATTTAATTGCGGCGATTGTTAACACAGCCGTGCCCGTACAGAGAGACATGAAATATCACCATTTGGCGTGGTGCTCTTCGGCGAAACCGACCAGGTTCTCGATGTCGATCTTTTCGCCCTGATCGGTCACCACGCGGCCGTTGTAGCGTCCAAACATCTGGTGCACTTCGCTGGAGAGGATCTTGACATCGGTTTTGGCGACGCGCTCGAAGAACGGCGTGAATTCCAGGTCCAGGCGGCCGTCGGTCCCGGTCATGTGCCAGGGCTTCATGAAGTCCTTCGAATCATAGCTGAATTTGACTTCTTCCAGTTTGTGCAGCTTGCCGTTGAGGATGAAGGCGTTCTCGCCGGCGGCGGAGGTGTCGCCGAAGCCGAAGCCCAGGTTGAGGCCGATGGTGCGCCGGTCGGGCAGGAAACCAGACGCACTGGCCCACACCCAGAAGGAATTGTATTCCCACACGCCGCGCCCCCAGTCAAGGTTGCCCAGGCAGGTGGCTGGGGTAATCTCATGACGCTGACCCTGGTATTCCACCCAGCCGGAGGCGGGCAGGCAGTTGATCTTGCGGTTGTAGTAGAAGCGTTTGCCGCGGATGGGGATGACGATGACCATGGATTCGTGGTTTGGGGCCAGCGCCAGGCGCAGGTCAGCATTCAGCGGTCCGTTCTCAAAGTTTGGCCAGCGCACGGTCAGTTTGTGCGCGCCGCTTTCACGGGCAAAGTGCAGACTGGCGGATTTATTCTCAAAGCGGCTGTCGCCCTTGCTGCTGTTGCGCGGCAGCTCAACCCCGCGGGCCAGCGGAATGGTGAGCGTTTCCTCGTGGCATCTGCTGCTGGCAAAATCGATCACGTAGGCAAAGATCGAACCCAGGTAGCCAACGTCGCTGATCGTGAAGCTGAAGAAGTGAGTCGGGGTGGTGACGGCGTAGTAATCCCATCGCTTGATGCGCAGCCATTGCAGGAAACGCAGCCTGTAAAAATTGGTCTTTTCCAGGTTGCAATCCAGAAGCGGCTGGCGTGCCCAGCCGATATCGGTGAGGTTTCCCTGCGCATCCAGCAGCGATCCGGGACCTTTGAGCATTCTTTGCATGGCGGCCTCCTCACAGGCGGTAAGAAATGATGACCACGAAACACATCATACCCGTTAGGGTACGAAAGGCCGAAGGAATAAGATGTAAATGGTGATCAGGGATTGAAGGTGATCTCCCACAGGTGAACGTTGGCGGGTTCGGGCACGCCGTCGTCGAGCAGCTCAATGCGCACGCGCACGGCCGTCAGGGTTTCAGCAAAGTCAACCGGCACATCCTTGTAGCCTTCGACGTGCCCGGCTTTGACGGTGAAGGGCTTCTGGCTGCCGTCGGCGGTGAAGACGGTGACGTTGACGGTCACCGGTTCGGCGCCGGCGCGCAGCGTCACGCCGCTGATGGCGCGCGCCGCCGCGAAATCAATTTCCACCACCAGCGGATTGGCCCCGCCGGTGCGAGCCAGGCTGTTCAGGTCGCCGTCGAAGAGGTTGGCCGGCTGGCCGCCGTCGAACTGCGAATGGCGCACGCGCGCGCTCTGCCCGTCCACCGTCAGGGTGGTTTCTACCAGGCGGCTGCGCTCGGCCTGCTCGGCGGCGATGATTTCGTCAATATCGCTGCGGTACGCCAGGCGCACAAAGCTGAAGCCTTCGCTGCCGTCGGGGTAGGGGATTGTCGCGACGACCTCGGGCTGCTCAAAGCGCTGGCTGTCGATGGCAAGTTGCAAATCGGCGGCGGTGAGCACGAACACATTCTGCTCCAGCTGGGGGTCAATCTGCTGAATAAAATCGTTGATGCCGCGGATGGTAATGGCGGGCTCGTCTGGGGCAAAGAAGTTGCGCAGTGTATCACCCTGGAAGGTCCAGTTGGGCGAGATCTTCACCATCTGGTCGGGATGCTCTGTCAGGTAGGTTTTGGCCGCGGCGTAAACCTGCGGCGCACCCCACTGCGTGCCGTCCAGGCCGTAGCTCGGCAGCCAGCGGGCGCCTTCGGTGAGCGCGCCGACCAGGTTGGCCAGCGCACCGGCGGCCAGCAGCAGGAAAGCGGCCAGAGTCAGCGCGCCGCGCGGCAGGTTGAAGCGCGTCAACCGGTTAAACAGGGCGGACAGACCGAGCGCGGCCAGCAGGAGCAGGGGAACAATCACGGCCAGCGCGCGCGGCAGGGTGATCTCGCTGGTCAGCGCGGCGCCAACCGGGGCGGCCAGCAGCGCGTAGACCGGCAGGCGCAGTTCGGGACGGGCACGCCAGCCGCGCAGGGCGGTGAACAGGCCGAGCGCAGCCAGCAGGTACATTGTCCAGGGCAGCGGCGAGGCCGTGCCGAGGGCATAGCGGATGTGCTGATCGTCGGTGTGCGCGGTCAGCCAGAAGGTGGGTGAGAGCGTCTTGAGATAGGTCAACAGGAAATTGCCCAGCTTCTGCAGCGCGGTCAAATCGGTCTCTGCCAGGTAGGAGCCGTACATGCGCAGGCGGTCGACATAGGCATCCGGCTCGAGCAGGATAAAGCGCGCCAGCGGCAGCGCCAGTACGATCAGCAGCAGCGCGCCCTTCCAGGTGGTGCGGCGCTGCCGCCAGTGATATGGCGCGTCAGCGACGAGCAGGATCAGCCCGGTGGCGATCATGATCACCTGGCCGGGGGTGTAGGCGTAGAAGGCCAGCCCGCCCAGCAGCAGCGCCGCGAAGAGGAATTTGGGCTGCTCGAAGCGGTAACGGGCATAGTAATACAGGAAGCCCGCGTAAAAGGCGGCCAACTGGATGGTTTCGAGGCCGGTGCGCGCCAGGAAGAACCAGGCCGGTGAGGCGGCCAACAGCAGCGGCAGCAGGCTCCATTCGGGCAGGTTCAGCCGATCGCGCAGCAGGCGTGCCAGCCAGAACATGCCCAGCAGCGCGATCAGGCCGTTGAAGGCGCGCACCACCCACACCGACGGACCCAACAATAAATAGGGCAGCGCGGCCAGGTACACGGTGGCGCTCAGGCTGTACTGGCCGTCATTTTTCGTGAAGGTGGGCAGCAGAACATTGTTTTCATCGCGCAGATTGTTGGACATAAGCCGGGCGGCGTTGACGGTGCTGACGGCCTCGTCGCAGGAAAAGTGTGCCGGGTAAACGGTCAGCCCGGTGAACATGACCACGAGGTAGAGGATCAGGGCGGCGATGAAGATCTGCCGCGGCTGCACGGCGCGAATCCAGCCCGCCAGCCGCTGCAAAAGGCCGGCCGGCGACCATCCTGGTACGGGCCGCGCCACCAGGCGGCCGTTCTCATCGCGCACGGCTTTGAGGTGAATGGATATTTTTTCGCCAGGCTGCAGGTCGAACGAAAGCTCGACATGCACGCTCTCGGGAAGCTCTTTTTTTTCCGGGGCTGGCGGCAGGGACATGAGAAGATTATATAGCAGTTCAGAAAAGGGTATTCGTGGATTCGCGAGGCGTGAATCGTGAGTCGTGAGGCGTGAACCGAAAATGATAGCCGCTGAAAATGAAGCTTGATCGACTCACGCTTCACCCAATACGCTTCACGGTCTTAGGCGAAAATCGTACACACCGTCCTGCAGGGGGTAACTGCGGCCGCAGTTGGGGCAGAGGATTTCGCCGGCGGCCTGCGGCAGCGGGCCGAACCCGCAGGCCGGGCAGCGGAAGTGCATCTCCGGTAGGGGCGCGGGCTGGCCGCCGAGCGCGCGGCAGCGGGTGAACACGCTGGGCGAGAGCTGCCACCAGTTGCCGGTGAGCTGGGCCAGGCTGTCCATGGCCACCAGCAGGCCGGTGGGCAGCAGCTTTTTGAACAGGCTGATGCGGAAGTGCGAGACGGTGAGCGTGCGCTCGATGCCAAAGCCGGTATGCTTCAGCCAGGCGCGCACGGCGGCCGGGTGAAAATCAAAGTTGAGCGCGGCAAACTCGACCGGTTCGGGAGCGTAGGGGCTCCAGCTCTGGCGGCGCAGTGCGTAGCGCAGCATGGCTTTGAGGTTGCGCTTGTTGGCGTATTCGAGGATGAAGGCTGCCTGCGGCTGCAGCACCTGGCGCACCTGCTCCAGCGCGCGCGGCGCATCGGCCATGTGGTGCAGCGTGCGGATCATGGTGGCGCCGTCGAAGCTGCCGGGCATGAACGGCAGGCGGTAAATATCGGCGGCGACGTAGGTGTAGCGGTCGGAATCACCCAACCGCTGGCGGGCCTGCTGGAGTTGCGTGGTGGAGTAATCGAGCAGGACGATGTGCTGGTAGCCTGCATAGCGGGGCGTGTTGCGCCCGGCACCTGCGCCCAGTTCCAGCAGCCGCTGGCCGCCTTCGGGGGGCAGCAGCCGGCGCAGGGCCACGGCTTCGGCGCGGTCTTCATAGGCGCGCCCGCCCTGGTCCCAGAAGGAGGTCTGGTAGTCGGAGTTGGTGTAATCGCAAACAGGGGGTGTCGGTTGCATAAGATTGATTCACCACGGAGGCACAGAGATCACGGAGAGGAGAGATAAGTGAAGAAGAGATCCTTGAGCCTTGACAATTCTACAACGAAATAATCCTCTTACTATTCTCTTTCTTCTCCTTCTTTACTCTTCTCCGTGTCCTCCGTGTCTCTGTGGTTTATCCGCTTTAAAATGCGAACGGGCAGGTTTGCCGGCGGCGCCCGGAAGGGCCCCCTTACCGATGCTTCCTCTCGGACCTGTCGGGGTTCGAAGGTTTCCGCCGCGCCGGTCCCGCCCGGTCGCAGGCTAAGGATACCAGAGGATGGGTGAAACGTCAATTGCACTGCGCTGTTCACCATTCGAGCTGGCGGACAGTAAGAATGGATTAAATTCGTCAAATGGCAGGGTGACTTTCCTCCCGTTATTCGTCACAACCTTGCCAGGTGGGGTGACATGTCGGTTTTGATCGCTATAATCATTTTAATCAAAGAATTTTCTGCAGGAGAAACGAATGGGTAACTTTGATCCCAGGCAAGGCATTAGCACGCTTGTCAACCATGTGGGGGAAGGGCATAACCCGCAGCATGCACACGTTACGCCGATCTACCAGACTTCGACGTTTAGCTTTCCAGATGTGGCCACCGGTGCGGCCATCTTCAAAGGTGAAGATCCGGGCTATGTATACACCCGCATGGGCAATCCTAACCTGGCTCAACTGGCGGAAAAATTTGCCGCGCTGGAAGGTGTTGATCTGCTGCGTGCCGATCCGGGTAAGCCGATTGGTGACGTGGTTGCCGGGCTGGTGTTCGCCTCTGGCATGGCGGCGGTCTCCACTGGCATTTTGGCCTGTGTGAAGAGCGGGCAAACGGTCATTGCACAGGAGGCGCTCTACGGCGCAACCTATACCTTCCTGAAAACCATTGCGCCCAATTACGGTATTAAGACCATCTGGCTGACCGATCCTTCGGTGGAAAACTGGGAAGCCGCCTTCGCGCAGCACCCCGAGGCTGTGCTGGCTTACGCCGAGACTCCTGCCAACCCCACGATGGCGCTGGTTGACCTGGCCGGGGTGGCCGATGTGGCGCACCGTCACAAAGCCTGGTTGATGGTGGATAACACCTTTGCTTCACCCTACTGCCAGCGGCCGCTGACGCTGGGCGCGGATGTGGTGCTGCATTCCACCACCAAGTACCTGTCGGGCCACGGCCTGGTAATTGGCGGGACGGTGATCAGCCGGCATGTGGGCTGGGTGCGCAAGGAACTTTATGGTTTGCTGAAGGTGCTGGGCGGCTCGGCCAGCCCGTTCGATGCCTGGCTGGCCAACATCGGCCTGAAGACCTTTGAACTGCGCATGGAACGCCACTGCGAAAATGCGATGGTGGTGGCGCGCTACCTGGAGAGCCACCCCAAAGTTGAACGGGTGTATTACCCCGGGCTGGAAAGCCACCCCGACCATGCACTGGCCCGCCGCCAGATGCTTGATTACGGCGGCATGATCGCCTTTGAGCTGAAGGGCGGCATGAAGGCCGGCGAGGCGCTGATGAACCACGTGGAAACCTGCACGCTGGCGGTCAGCCTGGGCAACGTGGATACACTCATCCAGCACCCGGCCAGCATGACCCATTCCGGCGTGCCGCGCGAGGAACGCCTGAACGCGGGCATCACCGATGGCCTGGTGCGGCTCTCGGTGGGCATTGAGAACGTTGAGGATATCATCCGCGACCTGGAACGTGCGCTGGAAAAGGCGTGAGCGTGTTTTTTGCCTTTTTGATATCTGATTTAATAAATTACCGCCAGAAATGGCGGTAAATTTTCGGCTTGAATGAGCAGTTGGAGGTGGAGATGAGCTTCCCGGTTTATACCTGCATGCATCTTGTGAAAGGCGAGGACCTTAATCATCACGGTACGCTATACGCTGGACGAACCGCCGAATGGTTCGTCGAAGCCGGGTTCATCGCGGCGGCATCGCAAACCGCGCCAGAAAATATCGTCTGTCTGAAGATTCACGGTATGACCTTTACCCGTGCGATTAAAAAGGGCGAGTTGGTGTGCTTCAAGAGCCGCATCGCGCGGGTGGGGCGGACGCGGATTGTGACGCTGATTGAGGTGTGGGTGGAGGAGCACGTGGCGGTGCGCGGCTTCATCACCTTCATCCATGTTGACGCCGACGGCAACCCGCAGCCGCACGGGCTGACGCTGACGCCGGAAACAGATGAAGAAAAGGCGCTGGATGCCGAAGCCGCGAAACTGGAATAGACAGGTTGGATCTGTCGTGTAAAATCAAATGAATCAACAATCCCCTGCCGGTTGTGGCAGGGGATTGTTTTCGTGCAAAATGCGGAAAGTGGAAATGGAAAAGGTTCTCTTAGCTTTCCAGCTCGGCGATCTTGGCTTCCATCAGTGCCACCATTTCGCCCAGCATGCCGGCGTCAAAGGATAGGCGCGCGCCGGCGGCCTCAAAAAGCTGCGGCAGCGGAGCCGTTCCGCCCAGCGCCAGCGCCTTGCGGTAAGCAGCCACCGCACCGGCCTGATCCTTGAGAGCGTTGCGCCACACCTGCACTGCGCCCAGTTGGGCCAGGCCGTATTCGATGTAGTAGAACGGCACCTGGTAGATGTGCAGCTTGCGGTGCCAGCCGGTGACCATTTCGTCCTCCAGACCGCTCCAATCCACCACAGTCATAAAGCGGCGCCACTGGCGGCCCCATTCAGCGTCGCAGTTGGCCGGGTCAGCGGCCAGTTCGGGGTTCTCGTAGACCCAGTGCTGGAAGGCATCCACCACGGCCATGTAGGGCCAGAAGAGGATGTTGCTTTCAAGGTGCTGGATGCGGGCACGTTTGGCCTCGGCGGTGGTGTAGAAACCGCCGGCTTCTTTGGCCAGGTAGGGTGAGGCCAGCAGTTCCATGCCCATCGAGGCCACCTCGGCGAATTCCATGGGCACATCCAGCTGCTGAGCATAGCGCAGGGGCGCGCTTTCAAAAACATGGAAGGAGTGGCCGCCCTCGTGCAGCAGGGTCTGCACGTCGTCGTGGATGCCGACCGCGTTCATGAAGATGAACGGGCGGCGCGCCACCGGGAAGCTGGTGCAGTAGCCGCCGGGTGCCTTGTTCTTGCGGTTGACCAGGTCGAGCAGGCCCTCGCTGCGCATGGTATCAAAATAGCCGCCCAGGACAGGGTCAACCCGGTGGAAGATCGAACTGACGCCAGCCTTGAACTCGTCATCGTTCTTGAAGGGGCGCAGCGCGGGCGCACCAGTGGGGTCCACATCCAGGTCCCAGGGGCGCAGCGTATCCAGGCCCAGGCGCTGGCGGCGGCGTTCGTAGATACGGCGGGCAGCCGGCACAACGGCCTTTTCGATGGCTTCGTGGAATTTGCGGCAGTCGTCGGGGGTGTAATCAAAGCGCTTCAGGTTTTGCCAGGTGTAGGCGCGGTAGTCGGGCTTGCCGGCGTTGGCGGCCATTTTCTGGCGCAGCGGCAGGAACTTCTGCCACAGCTCGTTGAGTGCCTGCCGGTCGGCCAGCTGGCGTTCGGCGGCCAGCCGCCAGGCTTTTTCGCGCATGGCGCGGTCGGGCGATTGGAAGACCGGCTTGAGCTGCTGGACGGTGACTTCTTTGCCTTCCCACTCGACCATCTGCGCGCCAGTGATCTTCTGATGCTCAGTGATCAATTTCTGCTCTTCGGCCACCAGCGGCAGGTTTTCTTCGCGGAACAGGTCGGCTTCGGCGCGCATGTTGCGCAGCGGGATTTCAAAACCGGCCGGCTGGAGCCCGCTTTTCAGCAGCATGAGCTTGAGCTCATTATCGGCGGCCATCGCCTTGGGGAACAGGTCCTCGAAAAAGGCGTTGTAGGCCTTTTCGGCGGCTTCATCGGCGGTGTTGACCGTGACGGCTACCGACAGGCGGCTGGCCATTTCAGTAACGGCGCGGGTCAGGTCAGACCATTTGTCCAGCCATTCAGTTACGTTGCCAGCGTTGAGGCTGGTTTGCTTGAGTTCGTTGAAATGCGGCTCGAGGTCGGCCCAGGTGAGATGAGTGAGGGCTTCGGCAGATTGCGGGATGGGATGAGACATTCGGGGGACTCCTGTTAATCCATGAATAGAGCTTCGAGGAAAGTGCCCAGGTCATCGCGGCCTTCGAGGATATCGAGATTGAAGACCTCGGTGTAGCCGCAGCTGGGGCAGGAAACAAAGGTGTAGCGGTAAGGCTGAATTTCCAGCAGGCGCGAAAGGCCTGTGCCCGACATGGCCAGTTCTTGAGTCTGGCCGCCCTTGTTGCCGCAGCGCGCGCAGACGAATTCGCGTGCCAGCAGTTCAGTAGCTTGAGACATTTAAAACCTCCGTTTGATTTGGTTAATTCGCCAGCGCCGGCTTGCGCAGGTGCCAGTCCGTCACCTGCTGGTAGGCGTGCGCCGCGCGGAAGAGCAGGTCTTCGCGGAAGTGCGCGCCCATCAATTGCATGCCCACCGGCAGACCTGCCTGGTCGAAACCGACCGGGAAGGCCAGCCCGGGCACGCCGGCCAGGTTGACTGGCAGGGTGAAGACATCTTCCAGGTACATGGCGAGCGGATCGCCGCTGTGTTCGCCCATGCGGAAAGCCGTGGTAGGTGCCACCGGCGCGGCGATCACGTCCACCTGCTCAAAGGCCTGCTCAAAGTCGCGCTTGATCAGCGTGCGCACCTTCTGCGCCTGTCCGTAATAGGCGTCATAGTAGCCGGCTGAGAGCGCGTAAGTGCCGAGCATAATGCGGCGTTTGACCTCGGGGCCAAAGCCCGCGCCGCGCGTTTTGAAATACTGCGGCCAAAGCTCATCAGCCGGTTCACGCAGGCCAAAACGCACGCCGTCATAGCGCGCCAGGTTGGCCGAGGCTTCGGCCGGGGCAATCAGGTAATAGACGGGCAGGGCATATTCGGTATGCGGCAGGCTGATTGGATGTACGCTGGCGCCCAGCGTTTCCATGACGGCAATGGCGGCGCGGACGGCCTGTTCCACTTCAGGCTGCATACCTTCGATGAAGTATTCGCGCGGAACGCCCACGCGCAGCCCCTTCAAGGAGGGGTCGGCCGGCAGCGGTGTGTAGGCCGGGACGGGGACGTCCATGCTGGTGGCGTCGCGCGGGTCGCGTCCGGCCATGTGTTGAAAGATGAGCGCCGCGTCTTCGGCCGAGCGGGCAAACATGCCGACCGTATCGAGAGAAGAGCCGTAAGCCACCAACCCGTAGCGTGAGACGCGCCCGTAGGTGGGCTTGATGCCGGTGACGCCGCAGTACGAGGCCGGCTGGCGCACCGAACCGCCGGTGTCGGTGCCGAAGGCGGCCGGTGTCATGCGCGCGGCCACTGCGGCCGCGCTGCCGCCGCTTGATCCGCCGGGCACGCGCGCCAGGTCCCAGGGGTTGCGGGTGGGGCCGTAGGCTGAGTTTTCCGTCGAGGAGCCCATGGCGTATTCGTCTGTGTTGGTCTTGCCCAGCACCACCGCACCCGCGTCCAGCAGGCGCTGCACGGCGGCGGCGGTGTAGGGCGGGACGAAATTTTCCAGCATCTTCGATCCGCAGGTGCAGCGGATGCCCTCCAGCGCCAGGATATCCTTGACGGCCAGCGGCAGTCCCAGCAGCGGCGGGACGGGCTGCCCGGCGGCGTGCGCCTCGGCGCGCTTGCGGTCGGCGGCATCGGCCATGTGCAGCGCCAGGTCGGGCGTGAGCGTGATGAAGGCGTGCAGGGCTGGTTCGCACCGCTCGATTTGCTCCAGGCAGGCCTGGGTGACTTCGCGGCTGGAAAATTCGCCGCGCTGCAGGCCTGAAAGGATTTCACGGACGGAGAGATGGTAGAGGGACATGGGTGGAAGAATAAGTTGGTTTGAGTTCTGAGTATAGGGGTGAACCGTGAATGGTAAATCGTGAACCGAATGGAAGAACCGTAATGGCGAATTTTCGTATTCGCTGGCTCTTCAGTTCACGGCTTACGTCTCACGGTTCACGCTTTTATTCCAACACCGGCGGCACGCGAAACTGGCCGTTTTCGGCCTGGGGAGCGTTGCGCAGCAGGTCTTCCTGTGACAGGCCGGGGGCGGTTTCATCGGGGCGCAGCACGCTGCGCGGCGGCAGCACGCTGGCGGTTGGCGGGATGCCAGCGGTATCCAGGTTCTGCAGGCGGCGGGCGTAGTCGAGGATTTCGGAAAGCTGCTGGCGAAAGCGTTCTTTTTCTTCCGCGGTCAGTTCCAGGCGCGCCAGGTGGGCGATATGTTCCACTTCGGTCAGGGTTAAGGACATGGGTTTATTATAACCATTTCGCAAGCAGATGGCGAATGGGGCAGAATGGTTTGCGCAAGACCTGCAAGGGCGATGCGCCGCATCGCCCTTGCAGTAGTATTTACGAGGCCAGTTTTTCCCATTCAGCCATCAGCTCTTCCAGTAAAGCCTGTACCTCTACAGTGCGCTGGCCGAGCTCGCTGGCCTGGTTGTAGGCGCGTTTTTCGCTGGCGCGTTCCAACTCCCGGTACAGGCGTTTGAGCGTCTGTTCCTGTTCGTGGATGCGCGCTTCCAGCCGTTCCAGCGCTTCGGCACGTTTGCGGGCTTCCTTGCTGTCCACCTTGAAGAGCGGTTTGCGGGCCGCCAGCACGGTCTGCTTGTTGACCGGCGCGCTGGCCGCCTGGCGCAGGATAAACTCGCGGTAGCCGCCCTTGAACACCTTCAGCCCGTCGCCGTTTAGCTCCCAGATCTGCGTTGCCAGGCGTTCGATCAGGTAGCGGTCGTGCGAAACCAGCAGGATGGTGCCGGTAAAATCCTCCAGCACCTCTTGCAGGGCTTCACGCGCGGGGATATCAAGGTGGTTGGTGGGCTCGTCCAGCACCAGGAAGTTTGCGCCTTGCAAGGTCAGCAGAGCCAGCGCCAGGCGAGCGCGCTCGCCGCCCGAAAGCAAGCTGACCTGCTTGAAGACGTCTTCGCCGCGGAAAAGGAAGGCGGCCAGGTGGCGGCGGGCAGCTTCGGCGTCCATCTCTTTGCGCAGTTGCAATTCATCCAGCACGCTGCGTTCGGCGTTCAGTCCGTCGTGGGCCTGCGCAAAATAGCCCACCTTCACGCTGGGTCCCAGCTCGATTTCACCGTCCAGCGGCGGGATTTCACCCAGCATGGTCTTGATGAACGAGGTTTTGCCGCTGCCGTTGGGGCCAATCAAGGCGGCGCACTCGCCGCGGTGCAGCTCCAGGTCTTGAGTGGAAAACAGGCTGCGCGATGGGTAGCCAACGGTGAGCCTTTTGGCGCGCATCACAATGGTGCCGGTGACGCTGGCGTCCGCCAGGCGCGGTTTGATGCGCGGCGGGCGGCTGTTGGGCAGCGTGATGGCGTTCACTTTGCGCACGGCTTCAATCACATCCAGCGGGCGGTCGGCGTGCAGGTCGAACTCGTTCCACTGCTTGCCGCTGCGCAGCGCCAGCACGCCGAAGCGCTCAACGATGGCCAGCTCGCGCGTGAGGATGCGCAGCCGCCCCAGCGCGCGGGCGTGGGTGCTTTCGCGCACCCAGTTTCGCTGGATGAAGTCAACTTCATTGAGCAGGCGTTCTTTTTCTTCTTTGAACACCCGCTCGTAGTAATCCCAGCGGTCCTGCCGCTGCAGCAGGTAGGACGAGTAGTTGCCGGAATACAGCTCCAGGCCGGTGGGGGTCATCTCCCAGATGGTGTTGACCACATTGTCGAGGAAATAGCGGTCGTGGCTGACGATGAGCACCGCGCCGTTCCATTCGCGCAGGGTGCGTTCCAGCCACTCCACCGCCTCGAGGTCGAGGTGGTTGGTGGGCTCGTCCAGCATCAACAGGTCGGGCTTTTCCAGCAGCAGGCGCGCCAGCAGGGCGCGCGTCTTTTGCCCGCCGGAAAGATGCGCCAGGGGCATTTCCCAGGTATCTTTGCCCAGCCCCAGGCCCTGCAGGGTCTGCTGGATGTTCAGTTCGTATTCATAGCCGCCGGCGGTTTCGAAGGCGGCCTGCAATTTGCCGTACTGCTCCAGCAGCTCACCGCTGAAATCGGTTGCCATGCGGGCTTCCAGCTCGTGCAGGCGCTGCTGCTGGCTGATGAGATCGCTGAAAACGGTCAGCATTTCGGCGTACACGGTGTTGTCGCGCGCGGCGAAGGCTTCCACGGCTTCCTGACGCAGGTAGCCCAGGCGGGCACCGCGCGCCATGTGCACCTGCCCGGTGGTGGGGGTGTGAATGCCTGCCAGCAGCAGCAGCAGCGAGGTTTTGCCAATGCCGTTGGGCCCGATCAGGCCAATTTTGCTGTCGCGGGCGATGCTGAGCGAGATGCCGCCGAACAGGTCGAAGGCGCCGAAGGAAAGGCTGAGGTTTTCTGCGGTGAGAATAGACATGATCGAAAACTCCTTGTTCATTATCCATTAAAACGAACGGCCGCGGGAGGATCCGCGGCAAAATAAGACGAAATTGGGGTAACAAAACGGCCGCGGGTGTAAGCACGCCGCGGCCGAAGTTTAATGCGTATATCTAAACGGTCAGCAGGCGCACTCCAAGAAGGCGATGCCCTCGCCGCCTGTCCTGGCCATGAGTGAATAGACAACTGCTGATGTGTTCATAACTGTAGGATAACATGAGGTGCGAAAGAAAGTCAAGGCAGCGGCGGGAAAAACTGGTCAAAGGGATAGCTGTTAGCGTTTGGCGGTTAGCGATTGGCCGTTGACAGCCCGGGGTGAGGTTTGGGGTTCGGGAAAAGGCGGATGGGAATGCGTGCATTCTCAAACTGACGCATCACATTTTCGAATCCTATCCATTTTGCCGGTGAAGAGGATCCACAGATCGGATATGATCAAACCATCCCCGCATTCAAACGAAAAGCGAGAAACAACCTCATGAAAGCACTTGTTGTCTATGAATCTTATTTCGGCAACACCGAAAAGGTTGCCCGCGCCGTGGCCGAAGGGCTGGCCGCGCACTGCGAGGTGAGCGTGCAGAAGGCGGCTGAGGTGCGGCCTGAAGAATTGAAAAATTTTGATCTGGTGGTGGTTGGCTCGCCCACGCGCGCCTTTCGGCCAACCGAGGGCACTCAGGCGCTGCTCAAAGCGCTGCTTGCCGGGCTGCTGAAGGGCGTGAAGGTGGCCGGCTTCGACACGCGCATGGATGTGAAGGCGGTCAATAACGTCATTCTGACCGTGTTCGCCGGGCTGTTTGGCTATGCCGCCGAGCCGATCGGCAAAGCACTGGTCAAGGCCGGTGGAACGCAGGCTGATAAACCGCAGGGATTCATTGTCCTGGCATCCGAGGGCCCGCTGCGCGAGGGTGAACTTGAACGCGCCGCTGCCTGGGGGCAGAAACTGGCCGGTTAATGGCAGCCTGCTTCGGCGCGGCCGGCTTCATGGTAGAATCTTCAGCGATGGACGAAAAATCATTATCAACGCTTGAATTTCGCAAAGTGCTGGAGAAGCTGGCCGCCTACGCCGATTTTAGCGCGTCAGCTGAACTGGCGCGCGCGCTGCGCCCCACCGACAAACTGGAAGAAGCCGTTGAGCGGCAGGCCCGCACCAGCGAGGCTCGCCGCCTGCTGAGTGTCCGTTCGGAGACGAGCATCGGCGGCGCGCTGGACATCCGCCCGCAGATCGAGATCGCGGCGCGCTCGGGCATGTTGAGCAGCGAGGACCTGCTCAACATCAAGGGCACGCTGATTGCGGCGCGCGAGCTTTCGCGCGCGCTGGAGCGCCAGGCCGAGAACTACCCGCGCCTGGCGGCGATTGCCGCGCGCATGCCGCCGCCGGCAGGCCTGATCGAAACAATCACCCGCACCATCTCCGACCGCGGCGAGGTGCTGGATACGGCTTCGCCGAAGCTGGCGTCCATTCGCTCGGAGATGCGTGTGGCGCACGAGCGGTTGCTGGGCAAACTGGAACGCCTGATCAACGACCCCAAGAACGCGCCCATCCTGCAGGAGCAGATCATCACGCAGCGCAACGGGCGCTATGTCATCCCGCTGCGCGCAGACTTCAAAGGCCGCATCCGCTCGATCGTCCACGACCAATCTTCCTCCGGGCAGACTCTGTTTGTAGAGCCGCTGGCTGTGGTGGAATTGAACAACACCTGGCATGAACTGCAGCTGGCCGAGCGCGATGAGGAACGCCGCATTCTGGCCGAGGTGACCGACCAGGTGGGCCGCCACGCCGGCACGCTGACTGAGATCGTGCTGGCGCTGGCCGAAATGGACCTTTGCCTGGCCTGCGCCAAGTATGCCGACGACCTGAAGGCCGCCGAACCGGTGCTGGTTCCGCCGCGCAAAATGCGCGATGGATCGCACCCCGGTACCACCATCAAGCTGTATCACGCCCGCCACCCGCTGCTGGACCCGGCAGCGGTGGTGCCGATTGATGTTGTGCTGGATGAAGCCACCTATGCGCTGGTGATTACCGGGCCCAATACGGGCGGCAAGACGGTCACGTTGAAAACCGTCGGTCTGCTGGCATTGATGGCGCAGTCGGGGCTGCACATCCCGGCTCAGTCCGGTTCGGAGATCAGCGTTTTTCAGAATATTTATGCCGACATCGGCGATGAGCAGTCTATCGAACAATCGCTCTCAACTTTTTCGGGGCACATTACCAATATTGTGCGCATTCTCAAGAAGGCTGACCGGCGCTCGCTGGTGCTGCTGGACGAGCTGGGGGCAGGCACCGATCCGCAGGAAGGTTCGGCGCTGGCGCGTGCCATTCTGGCGCACCTTGTCGAGCAGCGCATCACTTCGCTGGTGGCAACCCACTACCCGGAACTGAAGGCTTTTGCACATGCCACGCCCGGCGTGGTGAACGCCAGCATGGAATTTGACCTGCGCACGCTGCGCCCCACCTACCACCTGACCATCGGGCTGCCCGGCCGCTCGAACGCACTGGCGATCTGCGAGCGGCTGCATGTTCCGGAGGAAATTATTGCCGCGGCACGCCAGATGCTGAACCCGACAGACCTCAAGACCGAGGATTTGCTGGATGAGATCCACCGCCAGCGCGATATTGCCCGCAAGCTGCGGGCAGATGCCGACCGGCAGCGCACCGAAGCCGAAAAGCTGCGCTTGCAATGGGTTGAGCGGATGGAAAAAGTAGAGGATGAGCGTCATGCGCTGCTGGAGAAAGCCCGCCGCGATGCTGAAGCCGAGGTGGCTGACCTGCGCAGGGAGCTGGAAGAGGTGCGGCGCGAGCTTTCGCGCGCCCGCCAGCCGCTGGAAGCACTCAAATCGCTGCAGCAGCAGGTGAGTGCGCTGGAAGAGGCTGCTCAGGCACCCGTGGTGCGCGGCCAGCCAGAGAAGATGGCCAGGCAGCATGCGCCGCGCCCGCTGCGCGTGGGCGACAAGGTCAAACTGCGCTCGCTCAAGCTGGACGGCGTGGTGACCGCGCTGGGTGAGAGCGAGGTGGAGGTGCAGATCGGCAACCTGCGGGTGCGTTCGCGCCTTGCGGACGTACAGCGGCCGAATGAAGAGACGGCTGAGGCTGTGCCGCCATCGGCAGTGCCTCAACGCGATGCTGCCGCGCGGCCGCAGATCTTCACCCCTTCGCCGGGCATGGAGCTGGACCTGCGCGGGCAGCGGGCCGAGGATGCGCTGGAAGCGCTCGACCGCTACCTTGACAGTGCCTACCTGAGCGGGATGCCCTTCGTGCGCATCATCCACGGCAAGGGCACCGGCAAGCTGCGCCAGGCCATCCGCGATGCGCTGCGCCATTCGCCCAATGTTTCGCGCTGGCAGTCGGGCCAGGAAAACGAGGGCGGCGACGGCGTGACCGTGGCGCATTTGGCGAAGGATTAGAGCCGTGAATCGTGAACCGTGAAGCGTAATCGGCAACATTTCGGTTCACGGTTCACTTTTCACGCATCACTTGCCGCCCCATAACCTCCTTTGCACCAGTTCGCGCTGGCGCGCATCCAGCGGGGTGATGCCGGCGCGGGCCAGGACGGCGCATGTTGCTGAATCCAGCTGCTGCGAGGCGTAGAAGACCTGCAGCAGCCGTTCGTTGTCGTCATCGGCGGCAATGCGGTTGATGGAGAGTTTGCCGCAGTCATCGCAGATGTGCACCAGCATCAGTTCGCCGCTGTCGCAGCGGTATTTGTTGCCGTCGTGCTTGAGCGTCAGCGCCGCGGGCTGCATGCGTCCCTTGCAGGCCGCCAGCCGGTCGCCGGCGGCGTAAAGATCCAGGTGGCGCGAGGAGAGGCAGTGCGGGCAGTGGTTGCGGTTGCGCACGCCGGAGAACAGTTCATGCGCCTGCACCAGGCGGCCGCAGTGCACACAGGTAAAATCGCCAAAGGTGTTTTGTTGGCCCTTGGAGCGGGTGTAAGTTCGCTGTGCGAACGTGATGTTTGTCATGGGTCGTACCTCAATTTCAAATAGCTCTGATAGCGGTAAGGACTGACCAGTCCATCGGTGACGGCTTTGCGCACGGCGCAGCCGGGTTCCTCGGCGTGGCGGCAGCCCGCCCCAAAGCGGCAGCGGCCCAGGTGGGGGCGCATCTCCGGGAAGAACCAGGCCAGGTCGGCGCTGTCCACATCCCACAGACCAAACTCGCGGATGCCGGGCGTGTCAATGACGGCGCCGCCGGCGGCCAGCGGGAAGAGGGTGGAAGCGGTGGTGGTGTGGCGGCCCTTGCCGGTGACGGCGTTGGCGGCCTGCACGCGCAGTCCCAGGCCGGGCTCCAGCGCGTTGAGCAGCGAAGTTTTGCCGACACCGGATTTGCCCACCAGCAGGCTGCGCTTGCCGTGTAGCGCGGCACGGAAGGCTTCGAGCCCACTGCCGTCCAGTGTGCTGGTGAGCAGCACCGGGTAGCCAACGGCGCGGTATTCGGCGGCAACCTGCTCGATCTCGTCCCCTTCGGGGCGGCCAGATGCCAGGTCGAACTTGGTGATGACCACCAGCGCGGGGATTTCGGCTGATTCGGCTGAAACCAGGTAGCGGTCGAGCAGGTGCCAGGCCGGGCGCGGGTTGGCGGCCGCAAAGACTGGCACCACCTGGTCAATGTTGGCGGCGATGAGCTGCTCGTGCGTGTGCGCGCCGGGCATGGGCGCAGCCGCGCGCCGCGAGATCCAGTTGCGGCGCGGCAGCAATGCATTGATCTGCCCGGCGGCATCCAGGGTCACTGCATCGCCGACGGCCAGGTCGCCGCCGCTTTTACGGCGCAGGGACGGCAAAAGCGAGCAATTGCGCTTGCCGGTTTCGGTTAATACGGTAAAGATACCGTTATTCTTTTGAATAATCACTCCACGCTGTTCTGTGGAGATTGTTTTCGTATTTGACATGGTTGCAAGGTTCCTGTGCAATCAAAAACGCCAGCCCGGGAATTTTCCCGTGGCTGGCGATGTTTTCGAATCTGGCAGCAGTGTGCCGGTTTGGCTCCGGCCTGTGCAGGGTCGAGAAGTCGCGCGGCGTGTTTAAAAAAACGGCCACGGGGCATGAGCACCCGCGGCTGATTGTTGATCAGCGGGCGTCATGCAGAACTCTCAGAAGCGCACAGATACCTTTGTTACCATGTGGTGTGATTGTAGCAGAGCGCGGCAGGGCGTCAAGGGCTGCGGACCTGGCCATTGGGCCAGTTTTTTTTAACGGAACGTGAGGCGTGAAACGTGAAGCGTAAACGGTAATTCGTTGAATGGTAATTCAGTACTCGAAAAGAGGATGATTTAAGCCCAGGAACCAATTCCTGGATATCGGTGTCCCTGTTTTCCCCGGTTCACGCCTCACGGTTCACTCATCACCGCATACCGAATCACGTTTCACCGTTCACAGTTCGCCCCCGAATTAAAAAAAAGCCCGACCGTGTCTGTCCCCTTGCACGGTCGGCCTTTCTGCACAGAGCCCCTGCGATCTGTGCACCGGATATTCACAGGAATGCTTAATGATTATATAACAATTTTATGACAATGTGCAACAGATTTTCTTAATGTTTATAAATAAGATAATAATACTGGTTATTACTATTGGCCGCCGGGGAAACGTCCTGCCATTCTGCGCCAGAGCGGAGGCGGTGCTTGGGCTGGTGAGAATCATTGTTCAGCGCACAAATGGGCCGGGAAATCAAGCGGGATCCTTTGTCGCTTCGCTTCCCAGGATGCAGCCAAAAGCGCGGGAAGATGAACGCTCAGCGGTTTCGCGCCGCGGCGTGTTGGTGTGCCAAAGCCAGGGCCTCCTGCGCCGCGCGCAGGTTGGCCTCGCTCTCGCCGCCCAGCATTTGTGCCAGCTCCGCTTCGCGGTTGCGGCCATCCAGCATTTCCACCTGCGTGGTGGTGCGCTCGTTTTGCACCTGTTTGCTGACGCGGTAATGCCGGTCGCCGAAAGCCGCCAGTTGGGGCAGGTGGGTCACCACCAGCACCTGATGCTGGCGACCGAGCTGCCACAGCTTTTCGCCCACCACGGTGCCCACGCGCCCGCCGATGCCCTGATCAATCTCATCGAAGATCAGGGTGGGCACGTAATCGGCCTGCGCCAGCACGTTCTTGAGTGCGAGCATCAGGCGCGAGGTTTCGCCGCCGGATGCGATTTTGACCATCGGCTTGAGCCCCTCGCCGGGGTTGGGCGCGATGAGGAACTCGACTTTGTCCAGCCCGCTCTCGTCAAAGGCAACTGCACGCCCGTCGGGCAGGCGCAGGCCTTTGGAATTCTCTTCGAAATGCATATCCACGGCGAAGCGCGCGCCGGCCATGCTCAGGTCGGCCAGTTCGCGCTCCACGCGATTGCCCAGCTCGCCCGCGGCGGCCTGACGCTGCTGGGAGAGCGTCCAGCCCAGGCGAGCCAGTTCCTGCCGCAGCGCGGTCTCGCGCAGTTCCAACTCATCGATGCGCTCGCCGGCGTGCGCGATGGTTTGGAGTTCCTCGCGGGCGCGCACGGCAAAGGCCAGCACGGCCGGAATATCGCTGCCGTACTTGCGCTTGAGGTTGTGGATCAGCTCCAGGCGTTCTTCGATCTGTTCAAGGCGGCGGGGATTGAATTCGATGCCTTCCACATAGGCGCGCAGCTCGCGGCTGAGATCGGAGACCAGTTCAGAGAGCGTATCGGCCTGGTCGCTCAGGTTTTGCTGGCTGGGGTCAATGCGGCTGAGGCCTGCCAGCGCCTGGGCAGCCTGCCCGAGCAGGTCGGCGGCCGACATGGCTTCGGGCGTGCCTTCGTCCAGCACGGCCAGTGCCTGCTGCGCCAGCGAGGCCAGGTTTTCGGCGTTGGCCAAACGTGTGCGCTCCTGGCGCAGGTCTTCCTCTTCGCCGGGTTTCAGGTTGGCGGCGTCAATTTCGTTGACCTGGAAGGTGAGCAGGTCCGTTTTGCGGGCAGCGTCCTGTTCCGATTGGCGCAGGGCGGCCAGTTCGCGCTCGACGGCGCGCAGGGCCTGGTAGCCCTGGCGGTAGGCGCTCAGCGCGGCCTCGCTGTTGGCGTAGCGGTCGAGCAGACCGAGGTGCGATTTGACGTTGAGCAGCGAAAGATGGTCGGCCTGGCCGTGAATATCCACAAGATAGCTGCCCAGCTCGCGCAGCAGGTTGAGCCCCACGCTGCGCCCGTTGATGCGCGCCACCGTGCGGCCTTCGCGGCGCAGCTCGCGCGCCAACACCACCGTGTCGGGCTCGTCAAGCAGGTCCTCGCGCTCCAGCAGCGCGACGATTTCGGCGCGGGTGGCGGCCGGGATGCGGAACACGGCCTCCAGGCTGGCGCGCTCGGCCCCGGCGCGGATGCTGGTTGCGTCGGCCTTGCCGCCCACCAGCGTCATGATGGCGTCCAGGATGATGGATTTTCCCGCGCCGGTCTCACCGGTGAAGGTCAGCAGCCCGGCATCCAGTTCCAGTTCCAGGTGCTGGATGATGGCGAAGTTATCAATGCGCAGCTCGATCAGCATAAATCCGTTCCCTGTGCGGGGTCGTTTAGCGCCCCAACTGGATACCGGTCAGGCGGTAATAGAAGCTGGAGGTGACCAGCACGGTGTAGAGGCCGCGGATGACGATGCCGATGATCGAGCCGATCGACCCGCCGCTAAGCAGCGGCAGGAGCGAGACCATCAGCAGCGGCAGGCTGCCCACCACCACCGCTGCGGTGGCAACCTGCCAGAGCAGCTTCGAGCGGCGCCTGCGAACCACCCAGCGCACGGCTTCGGCGATGATCACGCCCACAATCGGAGCGGCCATCAGGATGAAGAACCACAAAAAGCCAGCCAGGAAGCTGCCCAGGAAAGAGAGCACCCCGGCCACAATTACGGCCAGCGGAAAATCCAGCGGGCGGCTGGTATCAAAGGTTTTCTGCTGCCCGCGGATGCACTCTTTGCAGCGGTAGCCCGTGGGGGTCAGCACGGCGCACTCGTTGCAGATGGGTCGCTCGCAGCGGTTGCAGCGCAGCATGGTTTCGCGCTGCGGATGGTTGTAGCAATAAAATACGGGGGCGGGATCCGCCTGGCGGGTGGTGTTTTCTTCGGTCATCGTGTTTCACCGGTGGAGGGATTTTGCTGCATGTAGCGGGTCAGGTTGCGGTAGAAGTAGCCGCGGTCTTCAAAGCGGATGAAACGGGCGGTGTGGTCGCTGGCGGCCACATGCACCTCGTCGCCGTTTTCCAAATGCACGGGCGGGTGGCCGTCCACGCTGAGCACGGCCTGGTGTGTGGTCTGCACGGCCAGCCTTACCTGCGCGCCTTCGGGCAAGATCACGGCGCGGTCAACCGAGAGGTGCGGGGCGATGGCCACGATGAGCATGTTGCGCAGTTCGGGCGGCATGATCGGCCCGCCGACCGCCAGCGCGTAGGCGGTGGAGCCGGTGGCGGTGGCCACCAGCAGCCCGTCGGCCACGTAGCGGGTCAGTTCAAAGCCGTCAATGTGCGCGCTGACCACGATGGGGCGCACGATCTGCCCGCGCGCCACCACGGCCTCGTTGAGCGTTTGATAGCTGCCCAGGCGCTGCCCGGCGCGCCAGTGTTCGCTGGTGAGCATCATGCGCTCTTCCACCCAGAAGCGCCCGGCCAGCAGATCGGGCAGGCGCTGGCGCCAGTTTTCGCGCTGCACTTCGATGAGGAAGCCAAAATGGCCGAAGTTGATGCCCAGCACCGGCACGCCCTGCGGCGCGCTGAGGTGCACGGCCCGCAACATGGTGCCGTCGCCGCCCAGCGCGATGAGCAGGTCAAACCCGCTGGTTTGCATCTCGGCGCGCAGCTCATTGTTGGAGATCGGCGCAGCGATCACGTGGCTGGTGCCCAGGTCGCGCAAGGCCTGGGCCACGTGCCTGCCCTCGGCGGCGGCCTCTGGCATCTGCGGCGGAAAGACCACGGCAATGCGGGAAAAGGTTGGAGCAGGTTGGCCTAGCATGAGCATGATTATACCAACTTACAGTTTCTGATCGCAAACCGAACGGAAGCCGCATGCGCGGCAGCGCGCCGGGTCTGCGTGCGAGCGCTCCACCTGGCTGCGTTTTTCCAGCGCGCGCATGGTTTCCAGTTCGGCCAGCAGGCGTTCTTCACATTCGGCGGTGTAATCGACAGCGAAGGTGCGGTCGCGGTAGCGCAGGATGCCGTAGGGGGGGCGTTTGCCCGTGGCGCGTTCCACCAGCAGGCAGTAAGCGAACAATTGCAGCAGGTGGCCTTCATAGGGCTGGTCGGGCGCGCGGGAGCTTTTGACCTCCACCGGGATGATTTTGCCGCCCTCGGCGACCAGGTAATCCGGTTTGCCGATCAGGGCGGAGTCGACGTCGTAAAAGGGTTTCTCCGGCCGGCCCCACAGCTTGGGATCGGTATAGATGACGCGCCCGCGCGGCAGCCCGGCGGCACGCTGCTGGCGGCCGCCCCACCACAGCAGCAGCCCGGCAAGCAGCAGGGCCGCCAGCGCAGCGATCCACAGGCCGGTCATCGGTTCAACCCATCCAACCGGAAGCCAGCGCTGCGGCGGCCAGCGCCAGCGCGAGCGCAAAAAGCAGCCAGGCCGCCAGGCGCGCCAGCCGGCCGGTGAATACCTGGCGGCCGTGCGCGCGGTGAAATTCGCTGCCGCCGGCCAGCTCGGCTTGATTCTCGGAGGGCACGCCCCGGCGCTGGTACCACCAGGCGCGCCGGCAGTATTGAAACGTCCCCAGTTCAGACGCCCGTATCGTCCGCATCCGGCGGTTGCACCTCGGGCAGTTCGCCCACATCCGGCAGGCGCGCTGCCAGGGCCTGCATGGCCTCGTGCAGGCGCTGCTCGCGCAGGCTGATGGTCATATCACCGCGTGTGCGCTCGACAATGCCGCGCACCAGGTCGGTCTGGCGGCGCAATCCGTTGGTGATGGCGTCGGGGTAGTCGACCGTGATCAGCAGCGCGTAAATTTCGTCCATGCAGGCCAGCAGGCGCTCTGCCTCGGGCGAATAACCCTGCCGCAGCATGTCCAGAGTCTTGCGACGCAGTTCGCCGGTCACCTCGGCCAGGCCGTTCAGATAGGTGGCATATTCGATGCCCAGCGCTTCAGGCATGGGCAGCGGTTGATTCTCGATCAGGGCCACGGTGATGCTGGCTTCGGCATATTCTTTGATGGCGTCCTGGGTATAGCCGGCGAAGAACAAGTCGGGGAAGGCGGCCAGGTCGTTTTTGAGCGCGTCCACCAGCCCGCGCGCTTCACGCAGATGCTCGTGTGCCAGCTCGCTATCGGAGCGGTGGATGGCGCGAATGGCCTGCGCGGCGTGGCGGGTGAGCGCGCGTGCCTGCACCAGGGCCTGGTCGCGCGCCTTGTTGCGCGCTTCAAAGGCCGCATGTACCTGTTCGGATAATTCGGCAAAAAGATCCATGGATTTGTCCGGTGAGGAAGAAGGTTTCACCCGCCCGGTTTTTCGGGCGGGTGAATATTGCGGAATAAATCGGTGGCCAGGGTGCCCTCGCCAGGGATCTGGATGACGCCGTTGGCAGCTTCATAGCGTGCCAGGTTTTCGGCCAGCGCGCGCAGCAGCAGCTTGGTGGCCTGCGGCGACATCACCACGCGCGCGCTGACACTGGCATGCTGACCGGGCAGCAGGCGGGTGAAATCGAACACAAAATCAGCCAGCGAGTGACTGATGCGCACCACGTTGCTGTAGACGATGGGTAAATCGTCAGGCAGTTCCATGGGCGGAAACCCCGGAGTTTTTTGCTCGCTCATGAGGGGTGATCCTAAAAGTTAGAAGGGAATATCCTCGTCGCCGCTGGATGGGGCCATAACGCTGTCATCGCTGAATTCGGCGCCCGGGCCGCTGGTTTCACCGCGCGGGGAGAGGAAGCGGACTGAATTGGCAAAGATTTCAAAGGATGCGCTCTCGGTGCCGTCCTGGCGCTTCCACACGCGCGGCCCGCCGGTCTTGGGGTCGGGCGTCAGACGGCCGTCTACCAGCACCATCGAGCCTTTTTTAAGATACTGATTGGTGGTCTCGGCCTGTTTGCCCCAGACTGAAACGCGGAACCAGGTGGTTTCTTTCACTTTTTGACCGTTGGCGTCGGTGTACTGGCGGTCGGTGGCCACGTTGAAGGAGGTGACAGCCTGCCCGTTGGGGGTGTAGCGCATTTCGGGATCGCGTCCCAGCCGGCCTACGATGGTGATGTGCTGATACATGGTGTTTGTTCCTTTCTGATACAAGAAGGATGAAGGATATGGGTTCAGGAAATGCTTTTTGCGTTCAAGGGCATTTCATCCTGACAGAACAATTGTACAAGAAATTCAATCCAAGGGCAACTGTTTTTTATCCCTTATTTTCAACCAAACCGTTCAATCGGGCAGGATCGGGTAGGTCATGCCGCCGTGCGGGGCCAACAGCACGCGCGCCTTGCCCGGGAAGCGCTGGCGGGCGCGTTGGATGCCGGCTTCAGGGCTGGGCACAAAGGTGACGAAGGGCAAATTCGGGTGGATCTTTTCGGGGATGGTGGGCGCGTAGAGCATTAAATCGGCGCGGCGCATGCCCTGCAGCGCGAAATAGAGGAAGAATTTTTCCTCCTCGCTCACGCCCTTGAGCTTGAGCTTTGAAATCAGGGGCAGCAGCAGCGGTGTTAACGCCTTGAGCGCATTGCGCTTGAGCGGCAAGCCCTTTTCAGCCAGTCCGAATACGCCCACGCCCTCATCTGCGCGCACCAGGGTCAGCATCGAGCCTCCGGGGCGCACGGCGCGGACGGTGTTGGCCAGCGCTTTGACGCCCTGGCGCAGGTCCTGATCCATGGGGTGCGAGCCGGAGATGAGCACGTCGGCCATGGCGGGCACCGGCACGCCGTAGATGCTGGCGCTGATCTTCGCGCCTGCGCGGTGCGCGGCGATGGGGTCGCCGGCCACCACGGCCACCGGCTGCAGGCTGCTGTTGAGCACGGCGTTGACGATAAAGACCGGCGCTTTCAGCCTGCGCGCGCCCTCTTCCAGGTCCTGCCGCATGGGATTGGACTCGATGGGCTGACCGACCATGTTGAAGGTGGAAGGTGTGCAGTTGAGGGCATGGTTATGCGCGATGGTGGCGCGCCCGGCAACGCCCGGAATCAGGTTCTTGTAACCGCCGCCGAAGCTGGCGATGATGTGCGGCTCGATGCAGCCGATGGAAACGATCAGGTCGGCTTCGGCCACGCTGCGGTTGATCAGCACGGGCGTGCCGCGGCTGGTGGTGCCCAGGCTGCTCAGGCGGGCGGGGTCGTCGCAGTCGTGGTGTTCCCATTTGAGTTGCGCGGCCCATTCACCGCCCAGGCGCTGCGCCACCTCGTCATCCGCCATTTTGCGGTGAACTCCCAACGCCGGCACCACCAGGATTTGATCGAGGGTTGCGCCGCCGAGCTGCAACTCGGCCAGCACAGCCGGTAACAGACGGGCCACCGGGGTGGGACGGCTGCCGTCATCGATGACCAGCGCAATGCGCGCGCCGGGCTTTACCAGGTCGCGCAGGCGCGGCGAGCCGATCGGTTCGCCCAGGGCGCGTTCGGCTTCGGCGGCGGCATCTGCAACGGCGGCGCGCGGCGATGGCTCCAGCGTGCCCATCAACTCCCAACCCTCCGGCAGGACAACCGGCAGCGTCTGGCCGCCCCATGGAATCTCAATCGTGTGCGCAGGCATGCAAAAACCTCCTAGATGTCGGATGAATCGCTTTGCAATTAATCGATTGTAAGAAGATGGATGAGGGATTTTCAGGCTGAGGATTGCCCAAGCGCGGTGACGTCGCGCATCCAGCGCCGGGAGAGAAAGCGGCGCAGCGAGAGGACGTACTTGATCACCTCTTCGGACATTACCATCAAGTATACCCAATACACCGGCAGGTGCAACGCAAAAACACCCAGCAGTGCCAGCGGCACGCCCACGCCCCACACCGTACCAATATCCACAATCAGCCCAAAGCGGGTGTCACCGCCGCTGCGCAGGACGCCGACGATCAGCGTCATATTGGACACGCGCACCCACAGCGTGAAGCCCATCACCAGCAAGATGCGGCTGGCGTAGTCAATGGCCTGATCGGAAACGGCGTACAGCGTGAGCAGCGGTCCGCGCAGCAGCAGGATGAGCGCGCCGACAGCCAGCGCGATCAGCGTTGCCAGAGTGATTGTGCGGCGCGCGTACAGGAATGCGTTTTCTTGTTCACCTGCGCCGATTTTGTTGCCAATAAGGATGCCGGTAGCGTCAGAGATGCCAATGAAGATGACGAAGGCCAGGCTTTCCATGGTGGAGGCGATGTTGACGGCAGCGATCGATTCGGTGCCGATGCGGGCGTAGGCAAAGTTATACACAGAGATGCCCAGCGACCAGAGCGTTTCGTTGACCGCCACCGGCATGGCCAGTTTGAGGAAGCCGGCCAGGAAATCACGGCGCACGTCGAGCAGTTCGCGCAGGGGCGCGCCGGCGGGGGTCTTCAGGCGGTAGGCGGCGGTCACCAGTACGGTGCATTCCAGCGCGCGCGCCAGCAGCGTGGCCAGCGCCGCGCCCTGCACGCCCAGGGCCGGCAGGCCCAGTTTGCCGAAGATGAGCAGGTAGCTCAGCCCGGTCTTGAAGGTAATGGCCAGCACGCTTGCCGCCATCGGCAGGCGCACGTTGCCTGTGGCACGCAACGTGGACGAGAAGCTGAATGAAACGGCGGTGAGCAGGTAGCTCCAGCCGACGATGCGCAGATAGCCCGTCCCCGCGGCGATGACGGCCGGGTCGGCGGTGTAGATGGCGAGCACCTGGCGGGGCAGCACCAGCGCCGCCAGCATGAAGAGCAGCGCCGCGCCGGTGTTGAACATCAGGGCCAGTCCCAGCACGCGCCGGATGCCAGGCAGGTCGTTCTTGCCCCAGAACTGCGCCGAGAAGATGGCTGCGCCGCTGCTGACGCCGAACAGCATGAAGGTGAGCAGGAAGAAAACCTGGTTGGCCAGCCCGACGGCCGCCACCGGCACTTCGCCCATTTGCCCCAGCATCATCACGTCGATGGCGTTCAGCGAGGAGGAGATGCCATTTTGGATGATGATCGGTGACGCCAGCGTGAACAGGGCGCGCAGGTAGACGCGGTCAAATTGGAAGGTGAAGATGCGGCGCATAGGGATGAATTATACCCTGCGCGCATTTCACCTGGGAATTGAACAGGGATGAAGAGGAGGAAGGGGAAGAAGCGAATGGAAGGAAGCCGTTCGGGAATGACCGGACAGGAACTGCAAAGGATATCAGGGCAGCAGCCCGGGGCGGATCACATCGGCGCTCACTTTAATGACAGCGCGTCGGCCAGCGGTTTGCCGTTGATGGTGATTTCCACCGCGGTCACTTCAGGGAACTGGCCAGGGATCATTTCAAGCTGCGCCTGCACGCGCGGGCTGTCGCACTCGCCGCCCAGCAGCAGCGTGCCCTCCAATGCAATGACTGCCGTGCCGTCCCTAATCTCCGCGCTGACCAGGGTCAAGTCTGACTGGTACAGCGCGTTATACAGACCCGACTCGCCAACTGTGTGCTCGCGGGTGTAAAGCAGCTTCTCATAGGCATACTCCATCGGCCCCTTGCCGAAGCCGACCGGGTATTCCACCGCGATGGCGCTGTCGCCGCAGCCGACCGGCGCGCCGCTGACCCCGTTATCTTCCAGAGCAATGTAATAGACCTTCACGGTGGCAAATGGCAGGCTGGTGGCGGTGGCGGTGGGTTCGGGCGGCAGCGGGGTGGGCGGTGGCGAGGTGGGGGTGGGCGTGGGCAGCGCGAACAGGGTGCCGCAACCTGAAAGCAGCACGGCGAGCAGCAGAAGGGCGGCAGGAAGCCGGATTTTCACGGGCGGCCGCCCCCATCACTCGGCTGGCCGGCGGCCTGTCCCTGCTGCTGGCGCAGCAACTGGGCCGAGGCGCGCGTGTTTTCCTCCACCGCGATGAGCAGGTGGCAGATTTCGCCGGCGCCGTACAGCCCCAGCCCGCCCAGCACGCCCCACAGCAGCGCAACCAGCCCGGCCCAGATGCCGCTGCCCATCAGGGTGCGCACGCCGAACATCGGGCTGTTGAGCGGGTTGGCAAAGGAGTGCGTGGCCGCGAACATTCCCGCGACAACCGCCATCGCGATGCTGGCGATCACAGAGAGAATTCCAAGCACCTTAAAAATGGTGCCGATCACGCGCAATGCGCCAAAGCGTTTCTCCAACATGCTTCCTCCTTGAGGCTTAATTGTATTGTATCACCGCTGTAAACAGACTTAAAACAAAATCCGCCCGAGGGGGCGGAGATGGCATGGGTGCGAAATTCTGGTGATTTAAGCGTCAAACGGCGGGGTGAGGGGGGCACCCAGCCGTTTGACATTGATATGATACCTGAAATCAAAAAAGAATGCATTAAAAAACGTTAATAATTGTATTGCATTTTGGTTGCAGTTAGCCTGCCTGGCATGAATTTTTCGCTGGCCTATTCATTTTATCGTTTTTTCGACAAAAACAATCCTTTTTACTGCGAAAAAAGGCGTTTAATATCATGCAACCGCCGCATAAAAAAGCACGGCACGATGCTTCACCGTGCCGTGCTGTGTGAGCAAGGATGGATGGGTCAGGCTTTGGCCGGAACGCTCACCAGTTGGCTGGCGAACGATTCTAGTTCGGGGATGGTCACGTCTTCTACCTGGCCAGCATCGCATTGTGCAGCGATTTCAGGGCGGATGGGCAGGCGCGCGGCCACCTGGGTGCCTGCCAGCTGGGCCACCTCGGCTGCGTGGCTGGGGCCGAAGATCTCGTGCGGGCTGCCGGTATCCGGGCAGGTGTAATAGCTCATGTTCTCAACAACGCCCAGGATGGGCACGTTGAGCTGCTGGAGCATGCGCACGCCCTTGCGCACCACCAGAGCGGCCAGCGCCTGCGGCGTGGTCACCAGCACCGCACCGTTGAGGGGCAGGTTTTGCACCACGGTCAGGTTGGCGTCCGAAGTGCCCGGCGGCAGGTCAATCAGCAGCACATCCAGGCGGCCCCACAGCACCTGCTCGTAGAACTGGCGGATGGTGCCGCTGACCACCGGTCCGCGCCACACCACGGCTGTATCCTCTTCGGGCACCAGCAGGTTGGTGGACATGACGCGGATGCCGGTGCGCGTGTTGGCCGGCAAAATGCCCATCTCCGAGCCGCGCACGCCGCCGGAAGGCAGCCCGAACAACTTGGGGATGCTGGGGCCGGTCAGGTCGGCATCCAGAATGCCCACCTTCTTGCCCTGGCGCGCCAGCGAAACGGCCAGCGACGCAGTCACCAGCGATTTGCCCACCCCGCCTTTGCCGCTCATCACGGCGATGGTTTGCCCGATGCGTGAAAAATCATTTAACTTGGGCAGGCTGGGCGCGCTGTGCCCGAAGACGGCCTTGCGCTCTTCGTCGGTCATGGCACCGAAGGTGATTTCCACACCGCGGATGCCGGGCAGGGCGGTCAGCACGGCGTGCGCATCGCCCTTCATACGGTCTTTCAACGGGCAGCTCGGCACGGTTAACGCCAGCGTGAACGCCACCACGCCATCAGGTTTGATTTGAAGGTCGCGCACCATGTTCAGGTCCACAATGCTGCGGCCCAGTTCGGGGTCGATGACCTTTTTCAGGGCTTCCATTACTTCTGCTTCAGTCGGCATGTATAATCCTTTAATAAAATTTTATGGCTAACTGCGCGGTCTTTGTGCGATCCGCGCGAACAAGACGCTGATGAAATAAAGCGCGATCAGCGGCGCCATGAGCAGCGCCATGTTGACCGGGTCGACCGTGGGGGTGATCATGGCGGCGGCGATGGCGATGACCACCACGGCAACGCGCCAGCCCTTCAGCAGCGCGCTGGCCGAAACGAGGTTGAGCCGCGCCAGGAAGTAGATGATGATGGGGGTTTCAAAGCCGATGCCCAGCCAAAACATCATGCCGGTGACGAAGTTCAGGTAGCTGCCCAGGCGCAGCGTGGTGGTGATGTTCAAGAAGCTGGTCAGGAAGGGGATGGAGACCGGCAGCATGACAAAGTAGGCAAAAGCCGCGCCGCCGAGGAACAGCAGCGAGGCAATGATGGTGACCGCCGGCGCATTGCGGTTGAAGATCCTGCGCTCGTCTTCGTTGAGCGCGGGCAGCAGAAAGGCCAGAATTTCGTACACAACGATCGGCAGGGCCAGGATGAGACCGCTGAGCAGCGAGACGCGCATGAACACGCCGACCGTTTCGGTGACTTCCAGCGCGATGAGTTTATCAGTGCCGCCCGCCGGGATGGCCAGCCAGTCGATCAGGATTTGGGCGAAGTAAAAGCTGCCAAAGGTGGTGACAAGCAGGCTGATCACGATCACCATCAACCGCTTGCGCAGTTCGGTGATATGCTCCTGAATGCCCTCCCACAACTCGCGCAGGGTGAGCGTCGACATATCATTCGGCGGTGCAGGCTTGCGCGCCTGGCTGGTGCCAGTGGGCACTGGTCGGCGCGAGGTGTTATTCATGGGAGTTGGTGGGGTGGATGGAATCTGCGCCACTGGATTTATTCAGGCGATCAGCGGTTTCATCCGGCCCGGCAGCGGGAAGGTCTTCCAGTTGGGCTGTGGCCTCGGCGGTCTGGGGCGTTGGCGGGCGGATGCTGTTATCGATAGGGGAATTAACGGTTGAATTGACCTCTCTGGACCATTGATTCAACTGGCTGCTCATCCGATCGAGCTCTTTTTGAGCCTCTTCCAGGCCGGTTTCGCGCAGCAATTCGTTGGGAATATCCTGCGCCATGCGCCAGGCCTCGCGGGTGGCGCGCCAGAATTCCGACTGCGTCAAGCTGCGAATTGTCCTGGCAATCCGCCTGGCTGTGCTGGCCATGTCTTTTGGCCCCAGCACAAGAAAGATGATCACCAGTATAAAAACGAGCTCCGGCAGCCCAATACCCAGAACTTCCATCGCGTTTTGGCTCTCGCGGTCAGCCTATTTCTTGCTCTCGTCCGGGGGATTGCCCTCTTCCGAGTCATCCTTCTTTTGCAGGCCGTCGCGGAAGGCCTTGATGCTGCTGCCCAGTTCATTGGCGATCTTTACGATGCGTCCCGGCCCAAACAGCAGCAGGACGATTACCAAAATGAGCAAAATTTCAGGCAAACCTGGTCTCCATCCCATCCTTAAGCTCCTTCAAGTGAACATCTGATCCGGCGGTTATTTGTACCGACGCCGTGCTTTCCATTATAACATTCCACGGCTTGGCGGGCAGATCCTCGCGCGGTTAGAGGTTTTTAATGATCGGATTGCTCATGATTACCAGGCTGCCTGGAGGGCTTGCATCTGTTTTCATTTACTTTACAAATGTCTCAAACCGCGTTGCAAGGTTCTCTCTTGGAGTATATTCATCTGGTGCGTAAATCTGATTTTCCATTCCTGGCCGATTGGCTGGCCATTTCGCTGCGCTGGCTGGCGCTGCTGTTACTGACCGCGTTGTTGTACCCGCCGGCCAAGCCGCTATATGCCGCTGCCCTGGCTTTTTTCGTGGCAGTCAACATTTTTGCGATTGCGCTGGTGGTTTCCAATCGGCGCCGGAAAGCACACCGTCCGTTGAACCTGGGGTTTGATGCGGCTGCTGCAGCGGCTATCTTTGCGCTGGACGGGCAACAGCCGCTGTTCTGGTGCGGGTTGCTGCCCATTGCTTCGGCAGCCATTTACTATGAGCGCCGCGGCAGCCTGGGTATGATAAACTTACGTGAGTGCACCGGGCTGGTGGACGGCCTGCTCAATATCGACTCGGCGCCTGGGCGCGGCACGCGCGTGCAGGTGTATATCCCTTTGAGCCCTAAGGCTGGTGACCGCCTGCAGCGCGGGCTGGTCAACTTGCCCGCCAATTGATCCGCTTATATAACGAACTGAAGCCAACATGCCCATCGCAGCCGGATTGTATTATGCGTACAGCGAGGGGGGGGGGCTGGGCGCGGCCAGCAAATTGCAGCCGCCGGTGATTTTGGTTCACGGGGCTGGCAGCAGCCACCTGTGCTGGCCTGCTGCACTGCGCCGCCTGCCGGGCTGCCGCGTGCTGGCGCTGGACCTGCCCGGTCACGGACGCTCGGCCGGGGTGGGCTTGCAGAGCCTGGACATGGTGGCCGAACATCTGGTGGACTTTCTGGAAGCGATTGGGTTGTACCAGGCGGTGTTCGTGGGACATTCGCTGGGCGGCGCGGCCGCGCTCAGCCTGGCAGTGCGCCACCCCGGGCACGTGGCCGGGCTGGGGCTGATCGCTTCAGGCGCGTACCTGGACGTGCCGGCCGGCCTGCTGCAGAGCCTGTCCTCCCCGGTGACGTATGAGATTGGACTGAAGCAGATCGAGGCGCGCCTGGGCGGGCCATCGACGCCGCCCGCGCTGCTGAAGCTGGCCGTGCACCTGATGCGCCAGACGCGCCCCAGCGTGTTGTACGCCGATTGGCTGGCCTGTTCGGGCTATGATCTGCGCGCAGAAGTTGCAGGCATCCGCGCGCCGGCCTGGCTGGCCTGCGGCACCGAAGACCGCCTGACTCCGCTGGCTTTTTCACATTTTCTGGCCTCTACCCTGCCAGATGCGGAGCTGCAGATTGTATCAGGCGCCGGGCACCTGGCACTGCTGGAACAGCCGGATGCGCTGGCGGAGGGGCTGCTGGCCTTTTTACGCCGCAAGGGGCTGTTGCTGCCGCCGGTGTGAAAAATCGATACCTTGACGTTTTTAGGTGCTTGGGGTATATTTGTTGACGCTTAACCGCCCTCGTAGCTCAATTGGATAGAGCGTTTGCTTGCGGAGCAAAAGGCTGCAGATTCGAGTTCTGCCGGGGGCACTAGAGAATGCTGAATGCTGAATGTAGATTTAAGATTGAGACCCGCGTCAGCGGGTCGAT
>ENA-UOYA01000604-UOYA01000604.1-activated-sludge-metagenome-genome-assembly--contig:-NODE-604-length-44591-cov-6.856318_pt1 | contig 44591 bp, 44 predicted proteins | sample MGYA00238163_ERZ764804 | MGnify/ENA primary metagenome ERZ764804 (study PRJEB28919, sample SAMN05720223) | activated sludge metagenome | isolation source: Anaerobic digester | place: Hong Kong...
AGGTTAACAGGTGTGAGTTTAGGGACGGTGGCTAGACTTTTAAATCACCACCAAGGAGTAATCCCCTATGCTCTGAAGATTCACCACCGGATCCCATAATCCCTGCCAGGTGATCCTGAAGGTCCAGAATTATCCGTGGATATAGGACCATTCCAGGCAAAGGGAATTAGGCCCTTTCGGTCACCGACCAGGCTTACCTCTCTCCCCCATCACCCAAAACACTGCTGCCTTCTTCTTTGGCCAGTCCCGGATCATCCCTCTCAGCTGCCTGGTGAGCACGACATACTCTCTCCCATCACTCCCGGAGATCTGTATCCGATTCCCTGATGATGAGCACATAAGACCAGGAACAATCATCCCATTCAGAACCAGGATCAGATCACCGGTTGGGATGACCTGAACCACCCCGTACCCGTCTCGTATAACTGCGACCATCCCCTTCTCCCCAGGAATGAGACGACCAACCTTCTCATTCCTGAACGATGGCTATTCATGATTACCCCAAAGTTTTCTTTTTGTGAATGCAAACAATACTATTATTTATATGAAAACTATTCACGTCCCAATTCTTATAGAAACAGACGAAGATGGTATCTTCATTGTTTCATGCCCCCAATTCAAAGGATGCCATACTTATGGGAAAACTATCGATGAGGCATTAGCGAGGATAAAAGAAGTAATTGAACTATGCTCTGAAGATACCCCCTTGGATACTCTGAATACCTTTGTAGGATTTCGTGAGGTCGAAATTGTCCAGGGTGCGTAATGCTTCCAATAATTAAAGGGAAAACACTCATTTCATTTCTCGAGTCTCTTAATTTTACCATAATCAGGCAACGTGGATCACATGTACGGATGAAGTCAGAAGATGGAAGATACACTACCATTCCAGTTCATAGTGGTGAGGCTATACCCAAAGGCCTATTACGAAAAATTATTCGGGATGATCTTGAAATGACACTTGAGGAATTCACCCTGGCCTATAATGAATATATGGGAAGGATACAGTAATCCATATCTCCTTTCATTTTTTATTGAATATATTACCACTATTTCCCTCTCTCCCCCCCATCTCCCAAAAAACCGCTGCCTTCTTCTTTGGCCAGTCCCGGATCATCCCTCTCACCTGCTTAACCAGAACAAAATATGATCTCCCATCAGTGCCTGTAATCACCATCATCTTCCCTGAATTATTCACTGATAGCATGGGGACCGAAAGCCCGTTCAGCACCAGAATAACATCTCCAGTGGGGATGATACCAATCACCCCAACCCCATCCCGGATGACCTCTATCATCCCGTCTTCACCCGGATAAAGCCGACCGACTTTTTCATACCGAACAGCCGGTGCATCCCGTTCAGATGTAACGACAAAGGGCATCAGATAACCCCTCTGCCAAGAAGCATCTCCCGTTCATAACAGGTCTGACAGATTCCGGTCTTTGTCTCATAATCCCACCAGGCTATTCCCTGGAGTTTGCAGACATGACACCTGCCATAATCAGTCGTTGTCCGTTGCATCCGGGTTATATTCAGGACTCCGGGTAATGTCCGGACAGATTCAGACTCCTGCATAAGAGTCCGGGAATTACATGCCTTACTGAGCGTACACCCATCCGTGTGATGCCTCAATGATACGTTCGGGGGCTTGCAGATGGAACAGGGCTCTTTCGTATCATCCAAAGATATCGAATGATCGCCATCATGATCAGGAGGATACGTACCGATCTTTGCATTCTTTCCATTCTTTGCATCAGTTTGCACCACTGGATGCAAAGATATATCCGGCATTTGAGATTGCTTTGAATGATTTCGGTGTACATCTGAAGATATATGATCCTGGTTTGCAGCAGATGTGAGATCACGGTGTGAATCCGTGTTTGTACCGATGGCAGAATCGTGGGCTCCGGGTAAGACTGCCGTGCTGCAAACATAACTATTCTGAGTAGCAGACGGAGTATTTTCTTCTAAATCCGTCGAATTGTCATTTGTTAATGTGCAGCAGCTGCTGCAAGGATGGTGCAAAGAATGCAAACTTCCCTTATTGTCCCCTGAATTATCGTCAGAATCATCATCCAGACTATTTGAGATTTCCAAATCAGAAATCCAGCACCCATCTGTCCCAGACCAGGTATCATAGACCAGAGCATCCCAGAGATATGCCTTTGCACGCCTTTTCACATTGAAACCCTCATGTTCTCCTGATATCGTCCGGTCAGTAAATGAGAGAGCAGGACATTTTTCAAGGAGGCCTGAATGGATTACCCCTCTGTTACTATACCCATGCAATGTCCGGTAGATGGTATTGTACGACAATCCGCAAAACCGCTGAAGTTGTGGTATCGTAACCTCTTCACGGTCAAGATTCCGGATTGCGGTAATGAGCTCTGCCTCCTTTCTGGTAAGTTTCGTCGTCTGACCTCCGGACTCACCACAGAGCTTGATATAGAGAGAACGTGCACGGGAGAAATCCTCCATAGTCGCGGTCACACAGGTGACTCCTCCGATCTCCTGCCTTTCACGCTGGAACTGGTTCATTATGGTATGGGTCCGGATAAGATCTATCAGCATATCCGGGTTTCTTCTGTTCGAGGCAGACGTGAACCGAATCTGTTCAGAATATGGAATGACAACCCAGACCGGTGAGAAGAGAATATCCCACATCTCCCTGCAGACTTTGATCTCCGGATGGAGAGTCGCCTCCGGAAGAGGGAGCTCCCGTGCTGAACGAAGTGTCCGGGATAAAACTTTTAGATCCTGCTGCTCACTGTCATCTATCCAGGTGGTAAGCATCCGGTTCCAGATCTGGTCATCTCCTGCTCCTTCTACCTTTGAAATCCACCATACACACCGTTCCGGAATCACACAAGTCTGACTTTTGCGGTCCTTGTTCACGGTCAGATACCGGAATGGCTTTTGAAAACTACTGGTGACTCCTTTCAAAATCTCCTGCATCTGATCTGAAAGGCCGGTATCGTCAAGGGTGATTACCATACCGGGCAGGAGGGTTTCTGCATAAAAAAGGGCTTTGTCACTGATTCGCTGACCGATCCGATTTATTTCAGGCACCTGGGCCAGCATCACGTCAAATGCATCGGTCTTTCCTTTTCCTGATGTTCCGGTTACCAAAACATGCAGTCCTTTCGATTTCGGGTTTGCAATCGCACGTGATGCAAGAGAGAGGGCCAGACATTCTGCAACTACTTCATCCCCTTCATGATCCAGGGCGAAGGTCTGGAGGGAATACAAGAGGGGATCTTCGGAATTCAGTATCCGGAGTGCTTCCTGCCTTGGATCTAAATCAGAGGCAGATGCAGAAGCAGGATGGAGAGACTCTTTTTCTCTGGCAGGAGAAGGAGAACAGTCAGGAGAGTCGGTCTGTTCCTGAACAACTCCCTCATGACCGGAATCATACCGGTATCCATCCCGTTCCACTTAGCTTTTGCCCGATTCCGATTGCTCTGTTTTATTCTGGCTTCATAATCCTGTTTTGGACGGGGCCTTCGAATCGTTCCCGAAGTTCTGACCATCGCTGGGTTCCGCCACCACAGGAGTTGTGATGACATCCGGCAAAGATTCCGCCACTTGCAAACTGGATGGCATAGGCTCCATCGGTGTGTGCGGTAGAGAACGGACATGCATCAAAGAGGAATAGCCGTCCGCCGGCAAACGGTTTCTCCCGGTAGGAGAGATGGTGGTCTGAAAGCCATGCTCCTAGATCTGCTACCGATGACCGGGTACTGCCCTTTGGCTCTGTTTTCTTCTCCGGTTGTTCACAGAGAAGCGATGCAAGGCTGGTCAGGAGTGATGGTGAGACGATCTCCAGGGTATCCGGCACATGCAGAAGAGATGACCGGCGGTGACGCCGGCCCGGTCAATCCATGAGATTATGCCGGCATCCAGTTATATTGGTCTCTTAGACCCGGACATTCCGATCCAGATTCCCTTTAATATCACCCCGCACGGGAATGAACCGGTGCAGTTCATTGTGCAATACAAAAACAGGATCAATCTGCATAACTCATCGGTGAGCGTGCCTATCTCTACCGGGACAAGTAAAAAACAGGCTGACCTCTTTGTTTCAAATATTGAGATCACACCAGGGATGGAGCATGTAATCGTCAAGGGGGATGTGACAAATGCAGGTCTTGAGGCTGCAAACGCCGTGGTCGTAACAGTGCAGGATCCGGCTCAGGCTGTCTACCCGTACAAGCAATATGGGGTAGGCCTCTTAAAACCATCAGATTTCGCAAGTTTTCAGGTGACATTCAAACCCTCACCGAATGCAACCACAGAAAACCTCCTCACCTCCTTTAAGGATGCAGACGGGAGGATAATCAGCACAGAGACACCGCTTGATCTTACCGGAATTAATGCCTTTTCAGATTTGGATATGATGGATCCCGCTCTAATTGGGCCAGAGCCATCTGGTCTTCTCCCGGCTGGAACAGAGATAATTGCCGGGGTGGTTGGAGGGATTGTGATTGGTATCGGACTGATGTATGTGTACATGCGACGAAAAAACCGAACCGGCCAGAAAAATACCCTGAACAGAAAAAACCAGGTTCAGAACTCTGAATCTTCGATGACGCTGGAGGACTCAGATAATGGGGGAGATATTGAGGGGGGCTCTGCATATGTCCGGGGAATGGCATATTACAGGCAGGGTGATTTTAAGAAGGCCGCTGAGGAGTTTTTCGCGGTCACTGAAGAGGATCCATCCAATGACAAGGCATGGAATGCATATGGGATCTGCCTTACTAAACTGTCAGAGTTTGCAAGTGCTGAGAGATGTTATGAGAATGCCTTAAAGATTCATCCGGAGAATATGAGTTATCAGAAGAACCGTGATATAAACCGGAAAAAGATGAAATAATCAAGTCTGTAACCCTCATCTTTTTTAATTTCGCATACCTTTTCTGTCGCCCTTTGCTGATGCAATTCCTCCATGGTTTCATATAATCGAGTACCGTATCCTGCCAGAACATTGTAGAACCTATAATCCATTTCATCATGATGGTCAGAAAAGCGGGAAGAATCATTTATCCAATTACAGGGGCTCTCTGTATTACCATCAAAGAAAAGTTTAAATTGCACACATGTGCAATATGAATAACATGTCCAGTGTTCAGAGTTATAAACGGATCCCGATCACACCTAAAACCTGGGAAAAACTCTCAATCCTTAAAAAACCGGGTGAAACCTTTGATCATCTCATTACTGATTTAATTGAAGAACGAGAAAAACTGGATATCATAAGACATGTTACAAAAGTGTCAGAACAGGGAGAATTTCTTTCATTGGATGAGGCCGAGGAAGCCTGGAAAGAATGAAAGTTGAGGTTGAAATAAAAGCGTGTAATTTTGTGAAAGAATTACCCATTAAAGGTCGTCGTATTATTCTTAAACAATTACGCAGGCTGGAAGAACCATTTCTAGTATCAGAAATTGAAAAAATTGGTCATGATGTATACCGTCTGCATATTGGTCGAACCTATACTGTATTCTTTATGATCTATCCGGAAGGTGATCTTGTCAGAGTGACAGATATATTGCCCATCAAAACAGCACATAAACGATACAACCGGTTTGCATAAAGAATACTCATGTTTTTAAGAAACAAGAGAAGGTTCTATCGCCCATCAGGTAAAATAGCACTGTATTCAACAGAGACAATCCCTCATAGATTACCCAGTTCTCAGAGTAACTCCTGACTTGAAATGGCAGAAAGCCGGTCAGGCATATACCTCTGGTATGAACATTCCCCAAGCACGGAAGCAGTCTCCTTATGAATTCCTTTAGTCAAATCCTTTATGATAGTCACTTTCGCCCCTCGTGCCAGCCATCCTTCCATTGCAAACCTGTTGCAGAAATCAGAAGCCACTCCAAAGAGCGTTACCTCGATATTGGCCAGATCATGCTCCGGTGCGATGGAATGAAGAAAGGAATCACGGGGGATTACCTGCCCTGGATGACGGGGATCATCAACAAAATGAAATAACGATTCATATGCAATCTTCCGGTCAGGATTTGTGAAGGATATTGCCTGCCCTTTCCGCTCACCCCACATGGTAAACTGGTTCTTCATCAGATACCAGGTATCAGGCAGACCGGAGACATCAAGAGATAATTCCCAATCGTCGGTCTGGTATTCACAGTGAATAGGAAATTCTTTCGCTTCCTCGCTTTCTTCATACTCTTCGGAAAAGTGAGTATCCAGAATGACAAAGGTATAGTCAAATGCTGATTTAGGAATTTTTTCCAGGAATTCCTGTGCAGGTCCGAGGATGTCTTCTGCTCCGCTCACATAGAGGTTTCCGTTTTTTATCGTAAACCCCTTCTGCATATCACCGATCTGCAATATCCGGACAGGTTTTTTGATACTCATGGTTTCACAAATCAGGAAAATACTTCGTTCGGGTTTTCTATTGAAGGAAATGGTTTTGTTGTATTCGTATATACAAGCCCCGGAATATCATGCAGGATATCTGTCCGGTATACCCGAGGACCATACTGATACCCGGTCATATTATACCACCATTCAGGATATCCTGAAAGAGTCTCATTTTTAGAGACCGGATCCCATACCATACCGTTTGAGAACCTCACGATCAATTCGCCGGAGAGAGGTCGAGATCCGGAGCGATCCGATTATATATGCTCCATATCCGCCCCAATGTATGATAGGGATGAGTACATTCTCCGGCAGAATATGCCTTGCTGAAATGAAACGGACCATCGTTTGGAATCCACCAGACTTCCGGTTAAGCACCTCTTTTTCTGATGGCTTTTAAAGACTGCCGTGGATTTTGACAAAGCACCAAAAAATTAATTTCTAAAACTATGAATCGGTGCCGGAATCCGTCCACCCCGGTTGATAAACTTGCTGCAATCGAAGGTATTCACCTGCTGGACCGGAGCATGACCTAAAAGACCACCAAACTCCACCATGTCACCAACATCCTTGCCGATAACCGGAATGAGCCGCACTGCAGTCGTTTTCTGATTGATCATCCCGATGGCCGCTTCATCTGCAATAATCCCTGATATGGTAGATGCAGGAGTGCTTCCCGGAATTGCTATCATATCTAGACCGACTGAACAGACACAGGTCATTGCCTCAAGTTTCTCAATAGTGAGAGATCCACGTATCACGGCATCTATCATTCCCTGGTCCTCGCTCACCGGAATAAACGCACCGCTGAGCCCACCGACAAAGGAACTTGCCATCACCCCGCCTTTCTTCACCTGGTCATTGAGCAGGGCAAGAGCAGCGGTTGTTCCCGGTGCACCAACCGATTCAAGTCCCATCTCTTCAAGGATCTCTGCAACACTGTCCCCCACCGATGGGGTCGGGGCAAGTGACAGGTCGACAATGCCAAACGGTACCCCAAGACGCTCTGATGCAACCTGAGCTACAAGTTGTCCGACCCGGGTTACCTTAAATGCTGTTTTCTTGACCGTCTCACATAGGACTTCGAAATCTTTTCCCCTGACACTCTCAAGAGCATGCTTGACAACCCCCGGGCCACTGACTCCCACATGAATGACGGCATCAGCCTCTGATATGCCATGAAATGCCCCGGCCATGAAGGGATTGTCATCAGGAGCATTGCAGAAGACAACCAGTTTTGCACATCCCAGGGAGTTTTGTTCCTGTGTTGCCTCTGCGGTCTCTTTAATAATCTGTCCCATGAGCCGGACAGCATCCATGTTGATCCCGGTCTTTGTTGAACCAATATTCACCGAACTGCAGACCCGTTCAGTTGCCGAGAGGGCATGGGGAATGGACCTGATAAGAAGTTCGTCCGTCCAGGTCATTCCCTTTGATACGATGGCCGAATACCCCCCGATGAAATTGACACCCATATCTGCTGCTGCTTTATCGAGTGTTTGTGCAATAGACACGAAATCCTCTGGAGATTGACAGGCAGATCCGGCGATGAGTGCAATGGGGGTTACTGATATTCTTTTATTGACGATGGGAATCCCGTATTCAAGTTCTATCTCTCTCCCGGTGGAGACCAGGTTTCTGGCAAGGCGGGTTATCTTTGCATATATCTTCTGGTTTAAGGTATCGAGGGAAGCATCACAGCAGTCAAGAAGGCTGATGCCAAGGGTTATCGTCCGGACATCAAGCTTCTCCTGCTCGATCATATTGTTTGTCTCATTTACCTCAAGGATATTTATCATGGAATTTCCTGTTAAATTCGATGCATCTTTGTAAAAATATCTTCACGCTGGCACTTGATCTTCACTCCGATCTCGTCACCGAGTACATCAAGATCAGTTACCATATCTGAGAAGGGTTTGGAGGAGCGTTCGGTGTCGACGATCATCATCATGTTAAAGTACCCCTGGACAATTGTCTGAGAGATATCCTCAACGTTAATCTGGTTATTTGCCAGATAGGTGCATACTTTTGCGATAATTCCGACGGCATCCTTTCCGACCACCGTGATAATTGTTTTACTCATAATCCAATCAGACTTATACATTTGGTTTTCATAGGGGATTATAGTTGTAGCACCGAGAAGGTCTCAAAAAAAAGATGAATATTACACCACAAAGAGGGAAATACATCTGATTTTTTAGATCTGGATGAGAACTGTTTAAAAAAAGGGATTGTCCCCGGCATACATACCCGGATTATTCACTGACGATTTTCAGTTCATCAGGAAATGCCTTGATATCCCGGTAATAGGCTACAGGTGTCCAGATAGGCCCGTCAGATCTCTCTATTACCTTATAGAAAACATAAAAGCTATTTGACTGATCCTGGGCTTCATTCATTACATATTGTTCACCAATACCCAACGCTCCATAGGGATTATTAATAATATTCCACAGTTCTTCTGAGGGGGCATCCGGATGTGTCATTGCATAAGCATTCATTGCTATCCAGGCAGCATCATAACTGGATATCTCATTCCATCCTGCATTTCCTTTTATTGCCCGTGAAAGATATTCAACGGCAACATGCCTCATCGGAATGAAGATCTGATCTGCAGCACTGTCAAAGTTGACACAGGTCAGATTTGTCTGTATAGCCACAGATACTGCACTTTCCGCCTCTAATAAATTCCTGCTTTGCGACACACCGTCACCACTATACCATGCAACAGACGTGAGTGGCCCTTCCTTTACTGCTTCAAGCATTGAGATGATCTCATCAGTGCCAATCACTACCACCGCAGTACCCTCATACCCGGCAGTCTCAACTGCTCTGGCGGCCTCATCCAGAACAGAGGTAAAATCAGTCTCATTTTTTGCATAACTGAAACTATCTATACTTCCGGTAACGGTTTCAGAGAGAGCATGTGAAAAGTCCTGGCCATATATGTCATCGCGATACAGAACCACCAGGTGCTTTTTACCTTGTTCCTCCATGAGTCTGACCATGGCTTTTACCAGATGAGAATCATCCGGACTCAGACGAAAAATGAAATCATCTGAATCTGAGAGGGAGATGGCAGTGCTCCGGGTTCCAAGAAGTATAATGTTATTTTCTCGTGCATATTCCTGAACCGCGGATAATTCATCACTAATTCCACCAAATATAATGAGATTTATTCCGTTCTCGTGCAGGGCCCTGACCTGCTCAAGTGCGACTGCCGCATCACTTTCTGAATCCCGGATATCACTTGAAAAACGAATGTTCAGACCAAGTGCCTTTGAATAGTAGGTATTTGCCTGTTCAATAGCAAGTTCAATCGCTTTTTTTGCACCGGTACCTATCTCTGCATTGACTCCGGTAATAGGCAAAACAGCACCTATGACGATATCACCAGGTTCATGGGTCAGTTTACCATCTGCATCGGTGATGAACATTCCCGAAGTCTTGCTCCTGATAAACATCCCGTCAAGATTCCAGTATATGTCACCATTACTACCCTTCGTTGCGGTAAATCGGGCGTACTTGGCTGACTTGAGATCACCATATTCATTCAACATAGTCCACTGATTGAAAAGATTTCCACCTCTTTCAAATAATGCCCGGAGATTGGACTTATAAGTATCAAAGTCTGCATAGGGATCAAGACGATATGTCTCGGCTATGAACCATAATGCATCCCATATCGGCAGGGCATCGGGAGATGGAGCATGTCCCAGTTCACCACTCATAAGTCCTGTTGCCAGCATCAGGGGAACAAGAGTGAGTGTTTCTTCACATGCAAATGCAACCCCCTCAAGTCTTGTTTTTGCGGCGAATTCTGCAGCATCATTATTATTCAGGATACCTGCCTCACGGATGATACTATCTCCTGAAAACCACTTGTAATCACTTATCGGGCTCTCAATACCGGCAGTTGTAAAGATTCCGATAGCATGGGACTCGGTTCCGATCAGAAGAATTGCCCCGGTGTCTTTCGGTAAACCTGCTGCAGCTTCTTCTATCTCCTGGACCAGAGTATCATGGAGGGATAGTTTTGGATCATACGGTATCGAACCCACTATCCTGAATCCATAGGCAGGATCTGAGCCTTTTTCAAGTATGCCGGCATTCAGTGCGGAACCATATTCATCGTCCATGTATACGGTCAGAACCTCAGTGATGTTCTGTCGCTTCATAAGAAGGGCCAGAGCTTCAGCCTGATTTTTATCATCTGGAACCATCCGGAAGAGGTTGTCATCAAGGGAGAGGGAAACCGCCGTACTGGACGGGGCAATAAGCAGCATATCATTCTCATTGGCATAGGGAACCATTGCAGCTGCTTCTTCACTGGTTGAAGGACCAATAACCACCATAACCCCTTTTTCATGAAGCTTTTTCAGGGCATTCAGGGCTTTCTCCGGATCGCTGCTGCTATCTTCAATCAGAAGTTCAACGTGAAGATTATCTGATTTGAGATAATCATTCAGGATATCAACTGACAAGTTCAGAGATACTTTCGGAGATATCACCACATGTGTCTCCTGGGTTTTTATACCGGAAACGACAATTGATGGTTTATGCCATACAGGCGGTGAGAGATTTATGAAAAACAGTACTATCATCCTTATTCTCATTCTTACAACTCTTCTGCTCATACTTCCCGTTTCAGTCGCTTCACAGGGGTATGGAAACCGATTCCAGGGAAATCAGAATAGTGTCCTTCCGGAACCAGAGGACCTGAATCTCTCTGATACTGAAAGATCAGATCTCCTCTTCATGCGGGAAGAAGAACAAATGGCCCATGATCTCTACATGGTGTGGTATGAGATGTATGCAATTCCGATCTTCCGGAATATTGGAGAGGCCGAAACAATCCATGCCAGTGAAGTGCAACTCCTCCTTGACAGATATCAGGTTCCTTCTGACATGATCGGAAATTATTCATCAGGATATAATAATCCGGACATTCAGGCTCTGGCAGATGCCCTGGCAGAGCAGGGAGCACAATCTCTGACTGATGCTCTCAAAGCAGGGGTAGCAATTGAAGAGAAAGATATCGCAGATCTTGATAAGGCAATCGCCAATACTACCAGACCGGATATAATCCAGGTGTATACGAATCTCCGGAACGGGTCGGAGAATCACCTGAGTGCATTTACCTGTCAACTCTCATAAATTCCTTTTTCTAGTAGTTGCAACGGTTCGATGAAGGAAGACCTGTGAACCAAGTGAAAGATGAAAGATATGAAACTTGGCAAAAAAGAGAGAGGTGTGGTTTTAAGATATCACTCCTCATCCAGTTCTTCAGGCTCTTCTCCGTGATCACAGAAATTATCTTCGTCTAAATCGCTCCAGAGCGGACAGTCAGGACAACTGCAATGAAACCCTTTCGGACAGGTCCCTGCAAGAAGGTCTGCTTTTTCCTGTGTTTCTTCATCGATCAGCGTCAGGTTTCCTGCACTATCGGTGATTATCTTCTTCTCGTCACTTTGTGTTGCAAGTAAGGGATCCTGACATCCGTCCCTTCCGGATGCGGAGGCAGACAGAACAAACCCGCTTATCATGCTCATTAGGCACAACATCTGAAAAATTGTTAATATGTGTTTCGTATTCATTGTACACTCCTTATGAGATCAAATTACGAGCCATTCTCCGGATAAATCCTCTAAACTGATATATATGGACCATCACCAGTACGGTCATGAGTAATCCTGACCAGTCATGAAGATCCGTAATCAGAGCAACCGGAACCTGGCGGTACGTCAGACCCAGAGCAGGTATCAGACCTGGCCATTTGAGAATGCCGGTCACTACACAGATGACGGTTACAATGAGGAGGAGAAGACTGGTGATTCTGATGAAAGTTTTTCTACCCATAATTCCTTACTCCAGTTGTTTTTATACGAGGTTTGCACAGCATGAGCCATGTCTCTTGAATCACTGATAAACAGCCGATTCTGAAGTTTATGAAATAATGGATTATTGAACATATAAAAAAAGCACTATCATTCAGGTTCACCCTTACAACCATCCGGATCAGAGGGGGAGGTGAGAGCCTGACTTGTCCACAGAATCCCTTATCCCCTCTCAATGAAAATCTGATGAGTACATCAGCAGTCTGTCTGATTTTGAGTAATATATGCTCTATTGCGGTATCACCATGACGCTCATAGATATTGAGACTATACAAGGACTATCCAGAGACCAGGTAGAAGAGCGGATCAAGACATTCGGATATAACGAACTTCCAAAACATAAGAAAGACGGTATTTTTGAGGTCATACTTGAGGTTGCCAGAGAACCGATGTTCCTCCTCCTGGTAACGAGTGGTCTTATCTACTTTTTCCTTGGTGATATCACCGAAGCTGTCATGCTTATGAGTTTTGTGCTGGTCATCATCGGTATTACGGTATACCAGGAACGAAAGACTGAACGGGCACTTGAGGCCCTCCGGAATCTCTCAAGTCCACGGGCTCTCGTAATCAGGGACGGCCAGCAGAGGCGGATTGCAGGACGGGAGGTTGTTCCCGGTGATATCCTCATCCTCTCAGAAGGAGACCGGGTTCCTGCCGACGGGATTCTCCTCTCATCGAATAATCTTACCGTTGATGAATCACTCCTTACCGGTGAATCGGTCCCCGTACGAAAGATTCCCTGGACTGAAGGGCTGAAAGAGCAGGCTCCGGGCGGAGATGATCAGCCATTCGTATATTCTGGAACCCTAATCGTTCAGGGTCAGGCCCTTGCTGAAGTCAAAAGTACTGGCTCTGGGACTGAGATGGGGAAGATAGGCATGGTTCTCCAGGAAGTCGGGCGGGATGATAGCAGGCTGAAAGTGGAGATATCCTCGATGGTGAAGATCATCGCAACATGCGGTCTTCTCCTGTGCCTTATCATCGTTATCATCTATGGAATCGGCCGGGGAGACTGGATATCAGGACTTCTTGCAGGAATTACTCTTGCGATGGCGATCCTTCCGGAAGAGTTCCCGGTGGTTTTAACGGTTTTTCTTGCGCTTGGTGCATGGAGAATCTCAGAAAAGCATGTACTTACCCGTCAGGTTCCTGCAATTGAAACCCTGGGCTCTGCATCAGTTCTCTGTGTAGACAAGACCGGGACGCTTACGCTTAATAAAATGACCGTGCAATCCTTTTTCGCAGATGATGAATTCTGTGAGCATGACGGAGCCGGTGAAAATTCGGTCCCTGATTCCTGTCATGAACTATCCGAATACGCCATTCTTGCCTGTAAGAGAGATCCCTTTGATCCCATGGAAAAGGCTCTTATACAGCTCTCAGAGGGAGATTTTGGAAAAACAGAGCATATACATAAAGACTGGAAGCTCATAACCGAATATCCTCTCTCATCTGACCTCCTGGCGATGTCTAATGTCTGGCAGTCTCCGGACGGCCGCGAATTTATCATAGCCGCCAAGGGTGCTCCGGAAGCGATTGCTGATCTGTGTCATTTTTCGGAGCAGGAACAGAAAAAACTTGCAGAGCAGATAGATGTGATGGCATCAAAGGGCCTTCGGATTCTTGGCGTTGCAAAATCATCATTTACAATTTCGGAGCTCCCACGTATCCAGCATGACTTCGTTTTTACGTTTCTTGGCCTTATCGGGTTTGCTGATCCGGTCAGACCGGGGATCGCTGAAGCGGTGAGCGAGTGTTATGCTGCCGGTATCAAGATCATTATGATAACCGGTGATTACCCCCGTACAGCCCAGAATATTGCAGATCAGATCGGGCTTAAGCATGCAGATCGCTCTATTGCCGGAAATGACCTTCTCGGGTTATCGGATGATGAGCTCACAGACAGGCTCCGGACTGCTACGATCTTTGCACGGGCCGTTCCTGAGCAGAAACTGCGGATTGTCAGAGCCCTCAAGGCGAATAATGAGGTTGTTGCCATGACAGGAGACGGAGTGAATGATGCACCGGCTCTGAAATCTGCAGATATCGGTATTGCCATGGGTGGGAGAGGCACTGATGTTGCCCGTGAAGCATCTTCGCTCGTGCTCCTTGACGATAATTTCACCTCTATCGTCTCTGCGGTCAGGCTTGGACGGAGAATATATGATAACCTCAAAAAGGCAATGGCCTATATCTTCTCTATCCACATTCCAATCGCGGGAATGTCACTCATTCCGGTCATTTTTGACATGCCACTCATTCTCATGCCGATGCATATCGTCTTCCTTGAACTCATCATAGACCCAACCTGTTCTATCGTCTTTGAGGCAGAAAAAGAAGAGCAGGACATTATGAACCGGCCTCCCAGATCTGCGGATGAACGACTCTTCACACCAAAGACCCTCTTTCTCAGCCTGATGCAGGGGGTTGTCGTCCTCGGTGTTGTGATGCTTGTGTATCTTTATTCCCTGATGAGCGGGTTTTTAGAAACAGAGGTGCGTACCATGACTTTTATCACCATTGTGCTCGCAAACCTGCTTCTCATCCTGACCAACCGATCCTGGTCAGAGACGATAATCTCTACGATTCGGACACCGAATACGGCTATGAGATGGGTATTTGCTGGAACAATCTGCAGCCTTGTCCTGATCCTTGCAATACCGGCACTTCGGGATCTCTTCAGGTTTTCTCTGATACCGGTCGAAGAACTTGTCACCTGTGTCCTCGCTGCCAGTGTAAGTGTGCTCTGGTTTGAGGCCTGGAAAATCTGGAACGTGCGAAAAGATCAGATACCTCATATTTTTTCAGGGATATAAAAAAAGAAAAATTAGGAACGGTGGCCGTTCCCATGCCCGTGGGATCCTGACCGTCCACCATTACCGGATCTCATCCCAGCCTGATGATGCATACCGGTTCCATCAAGAGGCCTGACTCCGTTGCTTTGACAGTTCTCCTGGATGCAGGTCCCATTCCCTGAACCATAACCATAACCGGTCTCAAACTGACCATTCTGATGAGAGAGGCCATGATGATACCCGGTCCCGTCCTGTGGTCCGGTCTTTCCTGCACCAGATACCGGGAGAGTAACCAGGAGCATGACCAGAACCACAAGAAGTCCGATACCTACAAGACCCATTGCTCTTCGGTTCATGTGACTCACCTTTTCAGATTTTTCCCGTACTGCATTCCGGTTCCATCACGGGGCGGGGTCTGATTGTTCGGGCAGTCTGCCTGTGGGCAATCCGGATTCGGACAAACCCCGGTCCCTGCTGAACCATCGCCATTGTGCAGCATCATACCATTCCCATTTCCACCTTGTCCGGCTGCTGATACCGGGAAAGTGGCTCCTAAAGCGATAAGGCCCAGGATAAGGATTACGACTATTGCTTTCATATCTTCTCCTGACCGCCTGAGCGGTGCATACATCCTCATGGGCTTTGCCCGGATTTATAGGGATAAAATGGGAGAAGTTCATACCATGAACCTGATGGTTATACAGGGTAGAACTTGATAACCATGGCCGGCCTATGAATGAGTGGGATGAATATATGAATCCGGAAAGACCAGATGACCGGACAATCCTTACCAGTTCTGATCCTGAGTTTATATCAGAATTATCCGAATATCTTGATGTTCTCGCCAGCCCCATCCGCCTTCAGATCCTCTCATTTATCGGAACAAAACCCAGGACAGTCAGGCAGATCTCACATGAGATTGCGACCAGTTATGAGAATACCAAAAAACATCTGACAAAACTGCTCTCGCTCGGCATCATCCGAAAAGAGATAGGAGTCTCTGATGAACCGGTAAACATGGGTCAGCCGGTTTTTTATTATAAGCTTGTCCCGGATGGTCTGAACCATGCAGCACATAATCTCACCATATTCAGCTCAGTAGCCGGAAAGAGTAACCCGGACCTGTCAAAGCAGGCAATAGCAGCACAAAGCAGACTGCACACAATTCTCCCCTCAGGGCCCGGTCTTGTTATCATGAATGGTTCAGAGCAGGGAAGAATGATTGAACTAACCGGGACCATGTACCGGACCGGGAGGATTGAAGAGGGATGGGATGGGAACTCTCCTGAACCGGCAATTCTTCTGAGTGATGAATACCGCTCAGTCAGCCGGGTTTCCCGGCCCCATGCATGGCTCAAAAAACAGGCTGGATTCTGGACAATAGAAGATGGAAAGAGTAAAGGGGGAACCTATGTGAATGGAAAACCAATCGCTCATGATCCCGTGGTTTTGCAGGACGGTGACAGAATAGAACTCTCACCCGGAACCCTTGGCATAACCTTTACCTTTCATTCAGGGAAAAACAATCCGAACCATCGCCCATGAAAACTACCATCTTCCCCGGCCCGGATCTCTCTCTCCGAAAGAAATCACTTTACATGTGGGGAGTTCTGGCTATACATCTTCTTCTTGCATTCCAGTACCTTCTGGTGGAGTTTCTGTTTCTATCGGCCCCAATTCGGCACGGACACGGAGGAGGACAAGGATTGGGGAATGCGATAAACCTCTCCCTTCCTTCATTCTCCATCCTGTTCATGCTTTTGATACTGTGCCATATCACCTCTCTTGCAGGGGCTCGTCTTTCAATTCGATTCATCCTTGGATCTGGATTTGGTCTGGTTATTACAGCCACCCTGACGTTAGGACTTCTGCTCTTTTCCCGCCAGTCCATGAACCTTCTTGAGATGGTCTATTCTCATGCGATACTCGTCATCATTTCACTCATCTGTTCTCTTCTCATTGGAATACATATGGTGATAAGCCAGGTGTGGAAAGGTCATGGGAATGAAAATATACCTCAGGGAAGGGATATATCATCCTTTCCCCTGCCGATGAACCGATACAGAAATGTCAGGCCTATTGGAGAAGGTGGCGTTGGAAGAATCTGGTATGCAGAGCGGACAGGTGATGGAACGCCGGTCGTCGTGAAAGTCCCACGAACGGATGATGAAATGACCGGTCTTTCATTTATGCAGGAGATCAGTATCTGGAGAGATCTGGAACACCCTCATATTGCCACACTTCTTTCTGCAAATATCCTCCCTGTTCCGTATATTGAGATAGAGTATCTCCCCCGATCGGTTGCAGATCTGAAAACCCCGCACCCAATACCACAGGCGTTGCAGATCATTCAGGGTCTTGTATCCGCTCTTGTATACGCTCATGGCCGGGGAGTTATCCATTGTGATATAAAACCCACGAATATCCTTCTGACTCACGAAGGGATGGTAAAACTCACCGACTGGGGGCTTGCCCGGTCAGGGAGAGACCGACGGTCAGTATCGGGGTTTTCTCCAACCTATGCAGCCCCTGAGCAGCGTCAAATCTATCCAGAATGCACCACTACAACAGATATCTGGCAGGTTGGAATGGTCTTTGCCGAGCTTCTCACTGGCAGACCGGAGATACCGTCCGGAATAGAACCTGTCTTTCAGACCGGTGAAGGAGAGAAACTTCTATCAATTATTCTGAAATGCCTGGTACCAGACCCAGCCGGACGATATCAGTCAATCCGGGAGCTTTCAGATGATCTTGAGAGAATTGCTCCTCAAATATGGGACGATTCTGGTTATTCAATAAGAAATATTACAAATTTTCGGTTGTAAAAGATGTTCTCCGGTGTCAGGTTCACCATGGAGTATAATGCATACCCTTGGAAATTCCAGTTTCAATCTTTTTCCAGGGGCTCAGTACCATCATGAGAATGTTCCACGGTTATTTTTGGACAAATCCACACCTTATTGATGAGAACGATCCAACCGGCCTCTATACCTGGGATGTGAGGAATCCTGGTACCGGTCAATTGCATGAATGTCTGGACCGTGCGATACGATGGATCGATGACAGGATTGTCTGACTGGAGATTGCAATTGATATAACCAAACGAGAGGTGAAGATAATGCAACTATAAGACAGTATAAGGAGCCTTAAAACTCGAAATTGATAGGCTATCTACCAATCATGAAAGAGTTTGTAAATTTGAGTTGTAAATTAAAATTTAGCCTTTTTTCTCTGAAATAGTCTGATATTTAATTCAATAATAATTAGCTCATCAATTTTATAAATCCTTCAAGCATATAGTATATTTCACCTGAGAGAGACCATGAAGACCATTTCTGCCATGACCGACTGGTTTGACAATGCCACCATCGGACGAAAAATTACCCTCATCTGCCTGATCCTGGTTATTATCCCGACCCTTGTCCTGGGATATGTCGCCTATACCAGTGCGGAATCCGCAATTCGCGAAAGCATAAAGATCAACCTGGAAACTCAAAGTCAGGATCTGGAGGAGGCGACAAAAACCGCCTACGAACTTACCCAGGTTAAAGTGAAGAGTGACCTGAATGTTCTGCATGAGATTTTTTACTTGAAGGGGAAACCAGAGATTATCAATGGGAACCTGATGCTGGGCTCGTCCTACAAGGTTAATGACAACTTTGAGATCGTTGATAATGTCCATAACCTGCTCGGCGGAGCGGCAACCATATTCCAGAAGAAAGGTGATCAGGCGATTCGTATCTCTACAAATGTTATCGGTGAGGATGGAAAACGTGCCATCGGAACCCCGGTATCACCGGCAGTCTATGATGTCGTCATTAATAAAGGACAGACCTATTATGGCACGGCAACGGTTGTCGGAAAGAAGTATATCACTGCCTATGAACCGATAAAGAATGCTGCAGGAGAGATCATCGGTATCCTCTTTGTCGGAGTTGAGGATGGTTCCACCATCGGTATCCTGCAGGATCAGATCAAGAGTAAAAAGATAGGTGAAAACGGGTACGTATTTGTCCTTGACAGTACCGGCCAGGCTCTTATTCACCCGACCAGGGAAGGAAAGAACGATTCAGATCTTCCATTCATCAAAGAGATCATAACCAAAAAGAAAGGATACCTGGAATATTCCTGGGATGGAAGAGATAAAATTGCAGTGTTCAGTTATTTTGAGCCATTTGACTGGATCATCGTTGCAAATGCCGACTATCATGACTTCACCGGTCCCATTGATGCCATCCGTAATACCATCTTCCTCGTTGTAATTCTGGGAATCATCGGTGGGTTTATCGTTGCCACCCTCTTTGGAAGATCCATATCCACCCGGATGGATGAACTGGTCACCCTGGCAGATCAGGTCCGTGACGGTAAGCTCGTCGCTCAGACAGACCGGGTGTATTCTAAAGATGAGATCGGCATCCTCTCCCAGGCCTTTTCAGATGTCGTGCAGACGTTTCAGCAGTTCAGGGATGAGATCCGGACTCTGAGCACGGCTGCAGCATCCGGAGATCTGAAAACCAGAGGGGATAGCAGGAAATTCCAGGGTGATTATGCCCTCATCATCGATGGAGTCAATGAGACCGTGGATGCGATGGCTGTTCCCCTCAATGAAGCCATGATTCTATCCAAACGGTACGCAACCGGTGACTTTACGGCACGGATGAACCCTGACCTCCAGCTGAAAGGGGAGTTTGTAACATTCAGGGATGCCCTTGATACCATTGGTATTGATGTGTCCAAGGCTCTTGCAGCGGTTCAGGTCCAGATGAAGGAACTGACAGAAGAGATGATCGAAGTCAGTAAACGGGTTGATGAAGTCAATGCTGAGACAAACACCGCTCATAAGAGTATTGAGGATGTGTCAGAAGGAGTCGGACAGGTTGCATCCATCGCCTCTGCAGTAAATGACCTGGCAGACAAGAGTGGAACAGCAACGCAGCAGATCCTGACTGCCATGCAGGACCTTGCAACCACGGTCTCTTCAGTTGCAGCAAAGATGGAGCATGTATCGGTACTGACCAATATGGCTGCAGAACTCTCAGAGAAAGGAAAAGATGCTGCAGGTCTTGCTGAGAAGGGGATGCAAGGGATCATGGAGTCATCTTCAGAGATAGAGGAGATGAACCAGCAGATCAGTGGTCAGATGCAGGAGATCAACAGGATTGTTGATATTATCAGCTCCATTGCAGAAGAGACAAATCTGCTTGCCCTCAATGCTGCAATCGAGGCTGCTCGGGCAGGAGAAGCAGGCCTTGGCTTTGCCGTCGTTGCAGCTGAGGTCAAGGAGCTTGCAAATGAATCGCAAAAATCTGCAGAGAATATCGCGTTAATCATCTCCGACCTTCAGAAGAAATCTGGTGCCATGGCAAAGGCAGTCCAGAACTCGATAATAGAAGTCAAGAGCGGGAATACTGCCGTTGGTGAAACACTGGCAGTCTTTAATGAGATTGTTGAGTCAATCTCTACGATCAACTCGAATATGAGTGAGGTTGCTGCAGCAAGTGAAGAACAGGCAGCATCAGTAGAAGAGGTCACGGCTACGGTGAATGAATTCAGTGATATGGTCCAGCAGACGGCAAAGGAATCTGTCGGTCTTGCAGCAGCAAGTGAGGAGTCATCAGCAGCCGTCGGACAGATCACCCAGATGGTAGCCCAGGTAAATGAATCTATGGAGCAGATCGGCCAGACTACCGACAGGGCTGAAAAAGCGGTGGCCAGGATCAAGGAAGAGATGGCTAGGTTTACCTTTTAATTTTTTATATTCAGACAATTGAGATGTGCGTGAAAATCACGACCCTTTTTTGTCGCCAGGAATGCAAGCATCTGAAAAGAGTGATATCGACATCCGTGTTTATTTTTCACCTAGTGTAGGCCTTCTTGATCTCTCCGGACTTTTTAAAAATATCCTGAAGATCTCTTATGAAGCGGTTTATGTTGGTCCCAAAAGAGCAATACGGAAAGAATTAAATGCTGCGAATCTCACCGATACGCATACATATGAGAAATTGGACCCTCTATCTTTGTAATATCACGGACCCTATCACTTCCAATAAGGAGTCTATATCAGAGGAGAATATAAAAATCGCGGTGTCTGATGCAGTAAATCCAAGTTCAATTCTTTTTTGTGAAACCTCTTCAATGTAATACCTCGTCTCTCTCCATTCATCCCCGTCAATCCGTTCAATAGTTCCGGATTGAATATTTTTTAAAAAGACATTCAGGAATTCTTTTGATTGCTGCTCGAGTTCTGCATCCTTGATGGTCACGACGATGAGTAATGGCAGCATGCTGTTCCTTAACCCAGTCAGCAAGTAAAATATCAGAGTGTTTTTGCAGTATTTCAGGGAATTTGTATGTAATAGCCACGGTAACACCTCGGGGTAAACAACACATTTTCTTCCATACATTATAAATACTACGATATGATTACCACAAAAAGACATCAAAACACTTATGTTACAGAAAATAATACGTAACGATAAGTACAGGCCTGAAATGAACAGAACAATTTTACAGGACCATACATCTGCACTTCATGTCCTTGTCGTGGATGATGAAGAAGACGTCAGATTAGCAACCGCTGAGTACCTGGCTGTCTTACATAACATAAAGGCTGACCTTGCCGGATCAGGAGAAGAGGCGCTTTTACTACTTCTTAATACCCGGTATGACGCTATCATCTCAGATTACGAGATGGAGGATATGAGTGGTATTGACCTCCTAAAAACTATCAGGGCACGGGGTGACGATACTCCGTTTATCATATTCACCGGACGGGGACGGGAAGAGGTGGTTATCGCTGCTTTTGAGAACGGAGCAGACGGGTATGTCATGAAAGGGGGCGAGATACGATCGCAGTTTGCTGAACTTGCCCAGAAAGTGACCACCATCGCACAGAAAAAACAAACCGAGAAAGCCCTCAGTGAGATACAAGATCAGTTCGCAGAGATATACATTAACTCACCAATAGCAATCGAGCTCTATGACAAGGATGGCAGACTGCTGGACATCAACCCTGCCTGTTGTGATCTGTTCGGTGTGCACTCATCGGATGACGTCAGGGGATTCTCCCTCTTTGATGATCCGAATGTACCCAAAGAGAGGCTTGAAGCATTAAAGAAAGGGGAGACAATTCGATATCGTTCGGTCTTTGACTTTGATCTGGTGAAAAATTTAAATCTCTATACAACCAGCAAGGCAGGAAAGATAACCATCGAAGTGCAGATTACCCCGATGTATCATGGCGACCACCAGCTGTCAGGATACCTGGTCCATATCGTTGATGTCACTGAAGAAACCCATGCACAGGATGAGATAAAAAACCAGAAACTATTCCTGGACCGGCTTTTGGAGACCATCCCGATCCCGGTCTTTTATAACGATACAAGAGGGAGGTATATCGGGTGTAATCAGGCATTTGAGCACTATATCGGGTTCACAAAAGAACAGATCGTCGGGAAGACGGTATATGACATTGCCCCACAAGAACTTGCAGATACCTATTATGCAAAAGATAAGGAACTTCTTGATGCCCCAAAGACCCAGACCTATGAGTCACAAGTATGGTATGCTGATGGAACAATGCACAATGTCATCTTCTATAAGGCGACACTCCTTGATCAAAACGGAAACATACAGGGCTTAATCGGAATGATCCTTGATATCACCGAGAGAAAACAGGCTGAAGAGGTAATCCGCCAGAAAGAAGAATACATCAGAACTGTTCTTGACAACCTTCCCATAGGTGTTGCGGTTAACTCTGTATCGCCCACGGTTGCATTTTCCTATCATAATGCCAATTTCCTGAAATTTTACCGGATACCTGAGAAAGCACTCAAAGAACCTGATGTTATCTGGGATTACATCTATGAAGATCCTGAATATCGCAAAAACATACGCGAACGGGTGATTTCAGACTGTGCCAGCGGTGATCCAAGCCGGATGCACTGGGACGATATCCCCATCATCAGGGAAGGGGAAGAGACCACCTACATCAGTGCCATGAACATTCCGATTCCCCTGAGCACTCTGATGATATCAACCGTCTGGGATGTGACTGCAAGAAAGAAGGCAGAAGATGAACTCAAACAGGCAAACCGTCTCCTTGAAGGGATGCTCAATGGTATTCCTGACATCATCGGGATACAAAATCCTGATCATACCATCATCCGGTATAACCAGGCTGGATATGATGCCTTGGGGCTCTCGCCTGAAGAGGTCGCTGGAAAACCCTGCTATTCGTTCATCGGACGAACCAGACCCTGTGAGATCTGTGCAACATCAAAAGCACTGCAGAGTAAAAAACAAGAGATGGTCGAGAAGTATGTCCCTGAACTGAAACGGTACCTGATCTGCCGGAGTAACCCGATCCTTGATGATGACGGAAATGTACAGCTCATCGTTGAACAGCTGACCGACATCACCGATCGGAAACAGATTGAAGAGGCCATCGGCCAGTCAAACCAGAAATTAAGACTCCTTACCGGCCTTACCAGGCATGATATCCTCAATATTCTCACCGCTATTTATTTTTATCATGAACTGGCCCTGGAGAATTCGGATCCTAATACCATACATGAGTACATTACCAGGGCACAGGAGGCTGGAAAGCGGATAGAGGCAACCATAGGCTTTACGAGAGAGTATGAAGAGTTCGGGATTGTCAGTTCAGGGTGGCAGGAACTATATTCCATCATCGAATCTGCAAAACGTGAGATTAATGTCGGGGCCATTCGGATAGAGAACCAGATCTCCACGTCGCTTTTAGTATATGCCGACCCCATCATAAGAAAAGTCTTCTCAACCCTTATCGAGAATGCCATCCGCCATGGCAAAAAGATTACCTATATTCGGTTTTCAGTCGCACACAAGGATAATGACCTTATTATTATCTGTGAGGATAACGGAGTGGGTATACCCCTCAACGACAAGGCACACATATTCGGCAGAGGATTTGGAAACCATACCGGTATAGGACTCTTCCTGGCACGGGAGATTCTCTCGATTACCAATCTCTCCATCAGGGAAGTTGGTGAAGAAGGGAAAGGGGCACGATTTGAGATCCTTGTTCCGGATGGGAAGTGGAGAGAATGAACAGGAATGAATCATTCACATGAACAGGATACACAGAACGATATATTGTGGAATAATTCACCTGCTCTTTATAGGCCTGATATTCGGACCCATAATGGCATTTGTCCTCTCGCCAGAGAATCCGGTGACCATCGGTGAATAGAATGATCTTTTGACGAAAATCACCTGACCGGAGGGAGATGTAAACGATATCCATATGTACCATCTTGACAAACAATCTACACCGATCCAGGTCAGATTATGAAGCAGGTAACTCTCCTCCTCGTTGATGATGAGCCCCCGTTCCTTGACGCAATACGGGATTATCTCTCTGAATATACAGAATTTTATATCGATTGTGCACTATCAGGAGAGGAGGCATTAGAAAAGATCAAAACCGGCCGGTATGATGTTGTGGTTTCAGACTACAACATGCCCGAGATGACCGGGGTTGAATTGCTGAAAGGAGTCAGATCTTTTTCCCGGATACCGTTCATCCTCTTCACCGGTATGGGTGAGCGGGAGATAATCGATGAGGCAATCGAAAATAACGTTGATTTTTACCTTGAAAAAGGTGAGGAACTCCATATAATTGCCTTTAAACTCTCACAGATGATCCTTGCCGGAGTGTACCGGAGCCAGAAAGAGGACTCCGGGGTCTGAAAGGGGAGATCCTGGTTTTGGCCCAGGATGGTCTCACGCTTTTCACCAGAAAACACCCCATTCGACCCATATTTCTTTTTCATGTCTCCAAGGTTTACTGTTCCTCCTCATCCGGTATTGTAGATTGATCGTATCTCAGCAGGGAACATCTCCTCATCAATGGTGGATATGCCCCGTATCTCTCCCCGTAACTTCCGCTGATTTATCGCTGAATTGAATCTGATACCATCTGGTCCCCCGGTCTGATACAGCCCTGGTGAAGCAGCAATCCCACTAGAGTCCAGAATCCGTGAGGCAACTTCTGCACCATTCACAAACAGGCGGATAGCTCCACTCGTCTGATTATAAACCCCGACTACATGGAACCACTGATCCTGCACCGGCCCGGAAGGTGACTGAATATATGATGCAGACCTCCCACCTGCTGCCATCTGTGCCGTACGGAAGGCAAACTCAAACCTTGAATTGTCACTGCTATGCTGAAGATGAAACCGCCGGTTACTGTCACGATCACCATCAACCACCACCGTTGCCCATTTCTGATCCGGACTTGTGGGAGAAGGCGGGGAGGTGAACCTGATCCAGGCTGATACCGAATATCCAGCTCCCCGAAGAAACTCTGGTGTAGTATTATTCTGTGACGTATTCACCGGTGTTCCATTAATAATGAAGGTCTTTGAATACACCAGCACCTGGTTCAGGGCATCGATTACTGATATCCGGATTTCATTTCCAGGAAAATTGAGTCTTGATCCGGGAATCTGTGTCCTATCCGCAGTCACGACATAGCCAGTATCAGAATGGGTGATGAAGAGCAAGGTTCCAGGCTTCCATATCTGCCCAGGGGGAAGTGGGACTACAACTGAGCTGCCATCTACCGTCTCGATACGAATTGTGAGTGGATATCCGCTCCCTCCGGTATTCGCTTCAGATAAATACCCGGGATCTCCCTGCAGATGCATGAGGGTAATTGACGGATATCCGTTTTGGGTAGAATATTGTGCATCCACGACAATGTATGCTGATTTAAAACTCATGCCGGATAAAAACCCCATTAAAACGGCTGATATAATACCGGTTAAGAGTACCATCAGAAAGAGTACAAGGATGATTCCGATAAGAGCACTCACTGCTGATTCTCTCTTATCCAAACGAAAATTATTCAATAATTCATGGATTAATGTCATAATATGAGAACATCAGGCATAAAAACAATCAGACACCCATCATATTTTCTTATCTTTTCCTATCCATTCTGATTTATCTTTGTATGCACATTCACGGCATACGGTATACACTGAACTTCGATACCGACAGGTACAGAGATCCTCCTTTGCTCTTCTCCTTCTGTTCTGTGCATATATTATGAGAGCAATAAGTATGATTGCCGCAATAACAAGACCAGCTGTAACAGACACGAGAAGTATGGTTTCCATATCGAAAAGGAGAACCATCGTCAAAAACAGTATACCGGATATCATACAACCGATACATATGCCCAGGTACAGAGCTCCATTCATACCAAGGCGGAATGATATTTCTTTGAGCATAACGGAGACCGTCCAATCCGATGTGTGATCCTATCCGGATTGGATGTAATCATAATTAAATGTAATCCATAGAAAAACTTATTCAATCCCATATTTCTTTTTAATATCTTCTAAGCTTATAGATTCCCCTCTTCGATGTTCAGCACGTGCTTCTTCAGATCTTTTCTCCTACCCGGAATAATCACACGTCATGAATATATCCATCCACCTTTCGGAATCTGTATCTCAAACCGGGCCCCGACACCATATTCACCGATCTCATGAATCTCAATTCCGGTCAGGAGAAGAATATCCCTGGCAAGAAACATACCCAGACCGGAGTTCTTCCCAAATCCTCTCTCGAACACCTCTTCTTTCTCATCTGCAGGAATCCCGACCCCGTTATCTTCCCACACAATAACCAGGGTCGTATCAGTCATGTGTGAAGAGACATGGATCTCTGTAACCCGCTGACCATGGCGGATAGAATTATCCAGCAGATTATAAAACACCTTTTCCAGCATGGGATCTGCAAAGACAGAGATGTCGGGTAATGAACTCTTAAACAGGACCCTGGATGGCACATTCAGCCGGGCAAGGATCTCACCAGTCTTTTGCCATACCGGTTCGTGTAATCCGATATCCTCAAAGACCCTGGTAAACTCTATCTGGCCCTGTATCATCCTGGTTGCAGAGGTCATTTTGCCATATGCTTCACACAATTCCGGATCTGCACACTCCCCTTCCAATCGTTCAAGATAGAGGAGCAGGACGGTCACCATGTTCAGGATATCATGCCTGGTGATACTGGACAGGAGACTGAGCTGACGGTTTGCCTGTTTTAAAGCCATCTTATTCTTCTTCAGTTCGGTTATATCCTGGTTGGCTCCATGGGTCCGAATCGTTTAACCTTTATTATCCTTTGTTATCCCGAACCGGACCTAAATGGAGCGGACTTCACCATCCCTGCGGATAATCCGGTGCTCACGCTGGGAGATAAAATCAGGATCGGAGGCGGTGAGGGCTTTGTGCTCCTCTTCAGCAACCACATACAGATCATCTGGATGGACAAACTCACGGGCATATGTATCCGATGACATCAGATATCCCCCTTCCTTCTCTGCTGTTGTCCCGTACATGGCATAAAACCGGTCATCAAAGGTAAAAATATCAGCAACCGCATCATACTCCCAGTTTACCAGGTGGGCAAGATCCATCGCCTCTGCAAGCATCTGCTGGTTTTCTCTGAGCTTTTGTTCAATATGGGAACGCTCAATATCTGCAGCAGCCTTAACTGCGATGATATCCAGTATCTGCCTGACATACAGGGAGGTCTCAAAGGGTTTCTGAAACAGGGCACAGAGGCTGCCTATTACCTCTCCGGATGAGTTACGAAGAGGGGTTCCAAGGTATCCCCTGAATTCATACTTTTCAAGTTCTTTACATGCAGGAAATGCAAGGGAGATCTCATCATTATACTGACAAAAACCACCTGATATCACCTGTTCACAGGGGGTTCCTTTCAGGGAAAAACTGACAGAAATGTACTCATTTCCCAGAAGGACCATAGAGAGAATGTTGATGTCCCTGTGATCAGCAGAGATTTAACCGAGTAATACGCAGTCGGCATGAATCCAGGACTGAATGGTGCATACGATTTTTCGAAGGGAATTATACCCGGTTGTCCCGACCATGCTCACCATCAGGGCCTGGGTTGCAAGTTCAGTCTTTTTCCGTTCGGTAATATCCCGAATTAAGACCTGTGCCCCGGTTAATATCCCCTGCTCGATCACCGGCACTACTGATATATCGATATATGCCTGACTTCCATCCTTTTTTGTGAGACATATCTCGATGTTATCCAGAGCGGTCCCTTTTTTAAGTTCGGCTACAACTTTTAGAAACTCCTGCTGGCAATCAGAAAAAACCGTATTTGCAGCGCCATCAACCGCTTTTCCGATGAGCTCTGAAGGTTCATAACCGTTGATATTTTTTGACGAAGGGGAGAGGTATACTGCCTCCAGTTCCTTGTTCAGGACCACGATCAGATCAGATGAATGTTCAGCCATACCCCGGAATCGTTCTTCACTTTTCCGGAGTTTCTCTTCAATTCTTTTCAACTCGGTGATATCCCGTATTGATTCGATGGAACCGGCCACATCACCTGATTTATTGTATAACCTGCTGACACGGACGAGAGTTGAGATCCGCGTTTCTTTCGGGGTTGCATGACTGGTCTGTGCATTCAGACACCCATCTTTTCGAAAAACGTATGCTCTCATGGCGGTTCATTTTCATCGTGGACATACCGGTCGGCCTTCTTGCAATCATCCTCGGTTTTCTCTGTATCCCCCTGCTCAAACCAACAAGTCCGTCAGCAAAACTGGATATTCCAGGTATTCTGCTCCTATTCATAACCCTTGCATCCCTGATATTCGGATTGAATACCATCACCGGTCCAAATGCTTCCCATGGCATCATAGCACTGGTGCTGGCAGTCATCTTCTGTTTCCTCTTCCTTGTCAGGCAGAAGAGATCTGCTGAACCGCTCATGGATCTCTCACTCTTTAAAAACCGGGCGTACTCATTTCAGAATGCCGATATTCTCATCCTTCAGTTAGGACTTGCCGGAGTGAATTCCTCATGCCCTTTTATCTGGAGATTGTGAAGGCACTCCCAACTGGAACCTCCGGAGCTCTTCTTCTGGCCCTGCCGATTGGGAACATACTCACGGGTCAGATTTCAGGAAAGATATCTGATGTTATCGGTACGAAAAAGCCAATTATCATTGGGTTTATCGTCTGTGTATTCGCTCTCTTCCTCCTATCCACGCTGTCGGTTGAGAGTCATGCCTATCAGGTGGCCATGTACCTCTTCATCCTGGGTGCGGGAGCGGGAGTTGCCTATGGACCACTCAATAGTGCAATTATGGGAGAATCACCGGAGAAGGATCGGGGGATTACCTCAGGCCTTCTGAAGATGATGACAAATTTTGGATCCTCCCTTGGTGTAGCCCTGACATTGCTTGTTGCCGGGTTAGTCATGGGACCAAAGATGGCCATGGTAGCAGCCCATACGATAAAACCTGCAGAGATAATGCCGGCATTTCAGTCAGCATTCTTCTTCTGTATGGTTCTGCAGATATGGGACTGGTTCTTATCATCCTGGTGAAAGAGAGACAGGCTCCAATGTCAGGTCCATATGAACCGGGGGTATAAGCATACCTATATCATCATCAGCTAATAGGTACATACCATGAGCAGAATACCAGAATACCCGTTTGATCCTGCAGTGTCAGAAGTGATCGGAGAAATACTGATGGTTGCGTTGGTGGTTGCACTGGCATCCATCGTCTCAGCCTTTATGATGGGCGTTATCGGATCGGTCCCTGATACCGCATTTACTGCATTTAAAGCCGATCCTATCTACAATAATACCACAAAGATAATTGATGCGGTCAGTGTACTGTGCATGGCAGGTGAGGGAATCAGTGGACGATCCGGGGAGAGTGCCGGTCCGGGAGCAGGAAATGAACTCAAAGACATGAGTATTCATATCTCCCCTCCGGATGGATCCAGTCATACCGTCTCCTTGTGTGCGGCTATAGGATCAGCTCCATTCAGAGTAGGACCAGGGACCCAGATATTTATCGTAAAACGAGGGGGAACATACTTTTTTGTGAATAATCCAGGCCAGACCGGGTGTGGTGACGGTGGCGGGGGCAACCAGGAGCTGAAACCACACGGACTGTGGACGATAACTATCGCTGATACCCTGAAATCCAATACGGTTGTGTATAAAGGAGAGGTATGGTTATAATTATCCAATTATTCTCTTACCATTCCACTGTCCTGACCAATTCTCCTCTGATTCATGCTTCCATTTTCCGGTAAATGAGGTACAATCATCACTCATGGTTAATTCCAAATCACCAGACTCATCAATTATTCCATCTGATTCTTCAGACCATTTACCAATTAATCGATTGTCTTCAACTATTCCAGATATTTTACCATTATCATGCTCATAATTTCCCTCAACTACATTTCCTTTCTGGGTAAGAGTCATCCTCTGAAAACTCGTATCCCAGATTCCATTCCACTCACATTCGGTATCCATAGGGATAATGGCATTTTGTTCAGAGTAGGTATTCTGGTCCTGTGAGGAAGGCTCAATTTGCGGATGTAAAGTCGAAATCGGTTGTGGAAAAAAGGTCTCTTGTATTCCGGTCTGACTATTTTTATCGGAGATCACCTCATATTCTTTTGCATAGGTTTTCTCATTACCGGTTTTAGGCTCCCATGATCTGCGATATACAGCATGGAAGGTCTGACTCCCTTCTCTCACTGCTCTGATAGTCCAGATATGCATACCACCTCTTCCAACCATTCCTTCCTTCGATTCCGACCGATAAGAATCACTGACAATTTCAAGTCCTTTCGTTACGGTTACCTCCCACTGGAATCCTGTCGTGGGATTTTCGGAGAGAGAAATTTCATCCATTTCTCCAAGGTAAATCCTGACAGGGCCTTCAGTCTCTGTCCCGGTCTGGGTAACCGAAGCAGAAGGCTTCTCTACCTCTGAACCAGTATCTGATTTACTGATAACTTCTGGCTCTATGACTGATTTATTGCCAGTATTTGCATCTGATTCATCTCCAATCAAAATATGTGAATTGGGCAGGACTGTGAAAAAGAATTGCCCGGGTGTCTTTATGATTGCTTCTCCATAATCCCCCGTGAACACATAGTCTCCTAAATAGATGACTGAATTTAATGTTGGAGGATTCTCCTCGCTACTATCAGATGGATGATGCAACCTGACAGGACCAATCATATAATGAAATCTTGCTCCGGAATCTATACGTTTTCCAGATTTTAGTGAAGGAGAAGGAATTTCTGCAGAATAAGATGAATCTGAACCAGGATTAGAGAGAATATTTGCATGAATATAATCTACCGATTCGTCCATGATACCAATATGAGGATTATTGTCTCCCATCACTGGAATCGTAAAAAATAATATCACCAGTATACATAAGAAATGAATTTGGCTCATTTGCCTTTACCCCATATACCTGCCCATAGGTTTTACCTCTTCAAATACCTTTTGGTAAGAGAATATTTCGGACTCAAGTACAAATAACCTGCATATAAGCCATAGTATGAGAATTGTGGATAACCGGGTAAATGATAGAATAGAATGATGAACCTTATTATTCATACAAAGATTCATTGTTGTGAAAAATACAATTCATTGGATTATACCATAATGGAATTTCGAACATGGAAATATCTGAAGAAGTAATAGACGGGATTCGAGAATTAATTACAATAGGTGTCGGTCATTCAGCCGGAATGATAAACGAACTGACCAAGGCTCATGTTACCCTGACCGTCCCTGAAGTCAGGATATTTGATATAAACCACCAGACGGCCCTATCTGCCCTGGATGTCACCGATCCTGATGAATCATCCCAGGTAATTCTCTCATTCTCCGGAGAATATACCGGTTCATTAAGCCTCATCATCCCCTATAAAAGTGCAATACATCTCGTTGTTCTCCTGACTGGGGAAGAGGGCTCTCCTGATGAGATGGATGCACTCAGGGTTGAAACTCTCATTGAAGTCGGGAATGTTGTTATCAGTTCGGTTATGAGCTCATTCTCTATCCTTCTCTCATCTCCTCTCACCTTTCTCTACCCGGTGTACCGGATTGGAAAATGGGTGGAAAATTCTCTTATTATCAATTATCACCCCAAACAGGGAATCCTGGCCAGAACGAAATTTCAGATCCAGGATCGTGAGATCGAGGGCTTTTTATTCTTTTCAATTACATCAGAATCATTTGACTCTATGCAGCAAACCATTCTGGAGATCATGGAGAAGGGGCTATGACATCTGATTATGCATCCATCATCTCTCAAAGCCTCAATACCCTCCCGGTTGGTATCTGCATCATCCGGGAGGATCACACCATCACCTTCTGGAACCGGACTATAGAAACGTGGACCGGTATCAGCCAAATCCAGGCTGAAGGGAGGGTTCTTGAGGATGTTGTTCCGGTATTCAGAGAGCATCATGAAAAGTCACGGCTGAACGTTGTATTTAAAGGAGGCGGACCTGTCATCCTCTCATCACGGTTCCATCCGCGGATCTTTCCACTCAGGGAGAACTCCCAGAATGAGGGAAAATATCAGCGAATAACAATATCTCCCTTTATTCTCCAGGATGAAGGAGCACAGGCGATCATCACGGTTGAAGATGTGACGGCCATTACCGAACAGGTCTTCATGTACCGACAGATAAAAGACCAGGTGGCCTTTGAACTTGAAGAGAAGAAAATAACTGAACGTGCTCTTGAGATGGCCCTCTCGAAACTGAATAACCTCGCTTCAATCACCCGGCATGACCTGATTAATAACCTGACGATATTTGAAGGATACCTCAGCATAGTCCTGAACCTGGAACCGGGAGGAAAAATCCAGACATACCTTGAAAAGATGAAAGACACCGCCCTTGCCATGAGACGGCATATCACCTTTGCCCGTGATTACCAGGAGATGGGAAATGCTGTCCCGGCCTGGTACCACGTCGAATCTTTGGTGAAAAATTCTGGGATAGGACCGACCTTTCGGGATATTACTATAGAAACCAATACCGGAAACCTGGAAATTTTAGCAGACCCGCTCATTGTAAAAGCGGTGTACAATCTGCTGGAAAATGCTGTCCGTCATGGAGAACATACCACTCACATCAGGGTGACAAGTGTGAAGGACCCGGACAGTGTCACCATTATTCTTGAGGATAATGGCGTGGGGGTTCCCTCTGATATCAAGGGACGGATTTTTAACAAAGGATTTGGCTCGAATACCGGCCTTGGTCTCTTTCTTACCAGGGAGATACTAGGGATTACCGGAATGCAGATAATCGAGACCGGAACACCGGGGAAAGGAGCCAGGTTTGAGATCCGGGTTCCTGCCGGTCATTTCAGATATCCGGGAGAGGAATGAGATCTGATATTGCTGACATTTCCACAATCTATTTCTCAAATCCCGTCATTATGATTATCAATGAGCAGTATCTTAATCGTTGATGATTCAGTATTTCAACGCAGGGTCGTCGGAGCCCCCTTACGTGCCGGGGGATTTACGGTCCATGAAGCAGTAGACGGAAATGACGGCCTTCTCAAGATAAAAGAGTTACACCCTGATCTTATCCTCCTTGATATCCTGATGCCTGAAAAAGATGGGCTGCAGGTCTTAAAAGAACTTCATGATACCGGGAATACCATACCGGTCGTGATGCTCACCTCTGATGTGCAGGACTCGACCCGGGAGGAATGTCTCTCTCTTGGAGCTCAGGCATTCCTGAATAAACCTGTGAAAGCCGAAGAACTCATCCCGGTGATTACTTCCCTGATCACGAAAGAATCATGAACCATATCACACAGCCGGTTCTCGACGGGATGGTGGAACTGGTCAATATCGGAGTTGGACGATCTGCAGGGAGCCTGAATACTCTGACCGGCCATCATGTCAGTTTGCGGGTTCCGGAGATAAAAATCATTAGGGTTACTGAATTGAAGAAGGAACTTCCCTGTCCTGACCTTCCATTTACCGTCATTAGCCAGGATTATAGTGGTGCTTTTGATGGCACTGCAATGCTCATGTTTCCGCAGGAGAGTGCTGAAGGCATCTTCCGTCTCATGATCGGTGAAGAGAAAAAAAACCAGACGAATGATGAACTCTGGCAGATGACTTTGACTGAAATTGCGAATATCATTGTAAATGCCGTCATGGGATCAATAACCAATATTCTGGGGAAAAAGATAAAGTTCCATATCCCTGAATACCATGAGGATTCACTGGAGCACATCCTCACCGATTCCCGGTTTCTCGGCGAAGAGACGGTTGCAGTCGTGCATACGATCTTTGAAGTCAGGGAAATAGAGATATCCGGAAAGATTGTTATTCTCCTGACTACCCGGTCAATCGAGACGATTGCAGAATTTATTACTGAAAAGATGGCATAACTCTTTTTTTATCGTCCGGGTAAAGTATTCACATTCTTCAAGGTATGAATGCACTTTACCGGCAGGTAATGGTACCTGCCTGAAATTCTTCCATGATAATACTCATATCTGTATCTTTCCGGAAGAGAACCAGAATTCAGAGTACTGGATGACAGGTAATTCATGGTAACGATATTTGCAGGAAAAAAACTGAATCATGCATCTGAAGAGAAGGAACCGGTTTTAGTCAATCGGTTTCCCATGACCATAATGCTTTAAGAGAAATGCCCGAACTGCATCTGACTGAACCCATCCGTGATCCAGCTGGGTAACAAGGGCATCAATACGTTTCACCTGCTCAATTATTTCTATATTCTCTTTCGTATCTTCCAGTGAGGCAAGGGACATAATGATTGCAAGAGGATTTCTAATCCGGTCATTGAGGATCTGAAACTGTTCCATATTATGCTCAATCTGAACCAGACCTTTCTTTTCAATCTCCTTTTCAATCCTGACCAGGGCAGAGACATCATGAAACTGACCAATAACCTGAATAACCCCATCCGCGGTTATAATAGGGACGATAGAACAATCAAACCAGAAATCCTCTCCATCGTAGGTGAAATGATGGGTTGCATGAAGAGAACTGCCATATTCAAAGACCGTCTGGATCTGCACCGCGATCTTTTCGTAAAGATCGGATGGGAGAATCTCTTTCAGAGAAGGATATGGCGAATTTTCTGATGGGAGATGGAAGAAAGCCAGGGCACGGGAATTGAGAAATGCAATGGATGTATCCCGGTTCAGGATGAAGAGCAGATCTTCAGAGAGTTCAGCAATGGTCCGATACCGTTTTTCGCCCTCAATCAGGGCCTTATCCATGGCATGTTTATAGAGAGCCATCCGGATCGTGGTATGTAATGCCCGTTCATCGAGTGGTTTTATGAGATACCCGAACGGCTCTGAATGAACCGCTTTCTGAACCGTTGCTTCATCAAAATGGGCCGTAAGGTAGATGGCCGGTATATTATAATCTCTGCGGATGGTATCAGCAGCCTCTATTCCGGTCATCTCTCCCCGAAGTGTGATATCCATGATCATAATATCAGGGCGGAGTTCTCCAGCCTTTCTGACTGCCTCTTCTCCGGTATCAAGAATATCAAGGACCTCATATCCCAGGTCTTCAAGGCGTGCCCGTATCTCAAGGCCGGTTACAAACTCATCTTCAACGACAAGTATACGGGTGGCTGAATTCATTCTTGTCTGCCTCTGTCAGTGTGACAATGCCGGGATAGGAACTTTGTATATGATCACGGTTACCTGATATCAGCTGAAGCTCTGGGTATCCTGAAGTCTACGTATTATCATACGAGGAGATAGAGATTGTGATCATCATATTCTCATATATTTTACGCAAAGCCGGGCATCTATGCCGGGCATGACAGGAGAGGATGAGAGGAGAGGATGAACGAATAATCAGGCAGGAAGATCAGGCAGGAAATTCGATGATATAGCCAAACCCCTGGTACGTCTCATATCTGACCGTTCCATTAAGTTGTCCGGCAAGACCCCTGATTAACTGCATCCCCAGTGTATCGGGTTTCTCTATGGCCCCTTTGTCAGGAATCCCAGGTCCGCTGTCCTGATAGATGAGCCGGTACCGGGAGTTTTCCAAAGAGAAATCTATGCGAATTTCTCCAGACAGCCCCTTTGGAAAGGCGTGCTTAATTGAGTTGGTAATCAGCTCATTGATGATAAGGCTGAGTGGAACGGCTTTCTCAATCGAGAGGAATACATCTTCTGACCTGACCTTAAGAAGAATAGTCCCCGGGGATATCTGGTATGATTCAAAGATATGGTGAGCGATCTTCTCCAGGTAATCCTTGTAATCAATCCTCTTAAAATCTTCTGACTGGTAGAGTTTCTCATGGACAAGAGCAATTGACCTGATCCGGTTCTGCGACTCCAGAAGAATATCCCTGACTTCCGGTTGCTGTGTGGAACGTGCCTGCATGAAGAGGAGACTTGAGACAACCTGCATATTATTCTTAACCCTATGATGAATCTCCTTTAAGAGGATCTCTTTCTCCCGAAGCGATGTTGCTATCTGTTCTTCCATCTCCTTCTGTTTGGTCACATCACGAAAACTAAAGACTCTGCCGACAATGGTGTACTCAATCCTCTGGGGTCTTGATGTCCGCTCAAATATCCGGTTATCAGCCAGTTCGATGACATCAAAAGAGTCTAGTTCAGGATTTTGATAGATCTCTGCAATTCTGGAACAGAAATAACCCGGATTCTTTACCCTTACTGCCTGCTCTTTCAGGACTGCCCGCTCGTCACCGAATCGCAGCACAGAATCAGGAATCTGCCACATCTCTGCGAACATTTTATTATATACCGAGATATTCCGGTTATTATCCACGACAAAGATGCCATCGGGGGTCGATTCGATGGTGGCCGATAATACCGAGAGGGGCTCAAAAAGTTTCTTCTCTGCAGAACGTCGTTCTTGAACCTCTGCCTGGAGTTCTTCATTGATAAACTGTAACTGATTTGTCCGCTCAATGACCCGCTCTTCAAGCTCCAGATTGAGTGATTGTATCCTCTCCTCATTCGCTTTTGATGTTGAGATATCAAGGACAAATGCGACTGCTTCTTCCCTGGCATCACCAAGAAGTACATACCCGGTAAGCACCCATATCCGGGAACCATCTTTTCTGATATACTGTTTTTCATACGGACTGCAGACCCCGGTCTGTTGTGCCTCGGTTATCGCCTCAGCATCACGGGCATGGTATTCAGGGGGAGTGATATCGGTCCATTTCACACGGTCCCTCAGGAACTCCTCCCGTGTATACCCAATAATCCGGAGAAACTCATCATTTGCCTCAAATATACTGCCATGAATATCAGAAAAAACTGAACCAAGGATCCGGGAGTTAAATAATGCAGACAATTTTTCCTGGTTCTGCCTGAGGTCTTCCATGAGCAGGTATTTTTCAGTGATATCCTGAATGACCCCAAACACTTTGACGGGTTTTCCTTCTTCATCATAATGGAGCTCTCCGATAGAGGACAGGTACCGGTCTTCGGACCCATCAGCAGGATGGATACGATAGGTGGTATCAAAAGGAATATTCCGTTCAATTAAATCATGAATTGCAGTAGAGATCCGTTCCCGGTCAGGAATACAATCCAGAATTTCAGTAATGTCATGCATACCATCCGGAACAGGGGGAAGTCCATAGATACGAAGTGCCTCCTGAGTTGCCCAGACTTTCCCTGTTTTGATATAATACTCCCAGATACCGACATGACCGGCCCGTTGTGCTTCATTAAGACGATGGTTCAGTTCAGTCAGTTCTCTCTCACTCTGCCTGAGCATCTCCATCTGATCACGAAGTTCTTCCTGTTGTGAGGCCATCTCTTCATATGAAGCGCTCAGCTCCTCATTCATTGCATAGAGTTCAGTATTTTTCTCAAGAAGTTCTGTCTCATACGCTTTTCGTTCACTAATGTCCCTGATTATCGCCTGGATATACTGTGTCCCCCGGATATCAATAATCCTGATACTATCCTCGACCGGAAAAGGAGTGCCGTCCTTTTTCTGATGTTCGGTTGTAAGTATGAGGCTGTTTGTATGGGAAAACCGGATTAAATCTTCCGGAATATCTTTTTTTGCCGCTTCTGAACGGAGATCAAAAAGATTTTTCTCTTTCATCTCTTCCGGAGAATAGCCGTACATGGATACTGTAGCATCATTGACTTCAAGGATATGCCATTCTTGGTCAAGGATTAGGATTGCATCATTGGCCTGCTGCATCAGCAGGCGGATCCGTTCGGCCAGGAACAATTCATGCTCCTGCTGCTGTAACTGGTGACTGATGAACTCATTCTCCCTTGTTTTCCAGAATATCAGTACACCAAGACCGGCGATACATAGGAGGAGTACAATACCCCCCATCACAAACCGGCTGAACTCGGTGAAGTGAGCATATATCTCATCCCGGTCAATTTTCGCTACAATGTACCAGGGAGTACCAGATATATTGGTGATCGAAGCAACAACCGGGACACCACGATAGTCATCTCCTCTCACTATCCCCTTATATCCCTTTGCCGCCATGACCGCAGGTACATTCTCCTTACTGGCCGGAATAGAGAGAGAAAGACTTGCGTTCGGCACATGACGAAGGTCATTTAAAAACAGAACTTCATCTCCGACCAGACGGACGATAAGGGATTCTGCACTTCTGGTTGGGGTGGGCCAGGTCTGGATCAGCGGGAAGAGATATCTTCCTGGATCGATCTGAAAGACCAGGACTCCTAAGGATCTTTCACCCGGACGGAGACGGACCGGGACCCAGAACTCCATCTGAACGATGCCTGATTCAGGGTCTTTGAAGATGTCAGTGAAGAGTGGAGTATCAGAATCAAGTGCTCTTTTCAGGGTTGTGTCTGAGCTATAACCGGATACTGATGCAGTGTCAGGGACAGATATCACCATCTCACCGGTCCGGTTCAGCAGTATGATGCCCCGGTAATCATAACTGGCTACCAGACTGTCCAACCAGGCAATGAGATCTTCCCTGGAAACATCATATTTTTGGGAGACTTCCAGATTATACAGATACTGAGAGGGGATCTGATTCACCATGGCAACTTCAGCATCAGAGTACCGCTCATGATACCAGTCCGTAATAGTTTTTGCCTTTAATTGTGCGACGGTTTCTAGTTCAGTGGTTATCTGTTTTTCTGTCTCCTGATGCTGACTTTCAATGGCCAGATATCCAATCAGAATAATGAGACCGAAAACGAGTGATAATCCAAGGATCAAATACAGGAAATGCTGTTTATTTTCAGAAGGAGAAGATATCATAAAGCCCCCCGTCCCCGGAGTTCATTCTGAAACAGGTGAGATAACCGCGGCAGGAATGAATACCATGGCAGTATACCATCAATATTCCAAAAAACCCCTCTTCATTCCATGTTCTGTTCATGACCCATCAGCATGCAATATGTATGCAATAAGTATCCAATTGCCCTCTGAGTATTTGAGTACTTTCCCTACCGGTTCACAGAAGATATACCGATCTGATACCGGAGAAAGAGAGATAAAAAAGGATAGAATGATTAGAAAATTGTGAAAATTGTGAGAAAAATGGGAGGTACTCGTTCATAGACATACCTCATATACAAGAAATGTCGATCATTGTACTATATATATAAGAAAGATAAATAATCCGTTTATGAAACTCCGGAAACGGGTTCTTTTGTTATATTTATGCATAATTACCCTTGTACTCGTCTGTCTTGGAGTTATCATGCCCTCATCAATTCATGAAAAAAACCTGCAGACAATTCATGCCGATACAGAGAACCAATTACAACACATCGACTTTGCACTCTCCAATTTTGTCAGGGAAGTTGAGCAGGATATTTCCGAGGAAATGAAAAAACTATTCAGGCCGTTCCAGCAGATCGATACCGGGACCACCCGGAAACATGAAGGGACCGGCCTTGGATTGTCCATATGCAAAAAACTCGTTGAATTACATGGGGGGACAATTACGGTAACCAGTCAGCCTGGAAAGGGAAGTGAATTTACGGTTATATTACCAGCCGGAGAAGAATTATCATGACTCACAAGGTTCTTGTCATCGAAGATAATGCACAAAATATGTACCTCATCCATTTTTTACTGGAATCACAGGGATATACCGTTATCGAAGCAGAAAACGGAGTAATAGGAATTCAGAAGGCAAAAGAAGAGAAGCCGGAGATTATCCTCCTTGACATTCAGCTCCCTGAAATGGATGGATATGAGATCGCACGTATCATCCGGAGCACTCCTGGTATTGATACCATCCCGATCATTGCCGTCACCTCCTATGCCATGGCCGGAGACAAGGAACGGATACTTGCAGCAGGGGCGACGGATTATATTGAAAAACCGATTAATCCGGCCACCTTTGTGGACCAGATAAAAGTACATTTCAAAACCCGGGAATGAGATCGCAATGAATGTTCTGATAGTAGATGATCAATACATTAACCGATACCTGCTTGAAAAGCTCCTGGCCGGATATGGCTATTCAGTCCTCTCCACTGAGGATGGCATGCAGGCTCTTGAAACATTACAGACCGAACACGTGGACCTCATCATCTCTGATATCCTCCTTCCGAAGATGGACGGATTTCAGCTCTGCCGTGAGGTCAAAAAGGATCCCAACCTGAGTTCGATCCCCTTTGTCTTTTACACCGCTGCATATACCGAACAAAAGGATCGGGAATTTGCCGAAAGCCTGGGAGCAGACCGGTTTATCATAAAACCTACCGATCCTGCCGAGTTTATCGCCATTATCCGCGACCTGATTCACGAAATTCCAGAAGAACAGATTGAACCAAAGACCATAATCCTTGGAGAGAATGAATACCTCACAGAACATAACAAACGCCTGATTCACCAGCTTGAGAAGAAACTTGCAGAACTTGAGGATGTGAATAAAGCACTCCGGATATCTGAAAAGAGATATAAGAGCCTCTTTGAATATGCCAACGATGCCATAATCCTGCATGAGATAACCCCGAATGGTGAGTTTGGCAGGATACTGGAGGCAAACGGTGTGGCCTCCTCATTGCTTGGATATACCCATGAAGAACTGCTCAGCAAACATATGGCAGAGATAGATACAGCGAAACAGTTTGCTCATTACCAGGAGTTCATGTCCACATTACTTGAGAAGAAACACCTCACCTTTGAGGGGGAGCATATCGCAAAAGACGGGCATGTCATCCCGGTTGAATTGAGCGCTCACTTGTTTGAGGAGAACGGTACCAGACTCTGCCTTATTATCTGTCGCGATATCACCTTCCGAAAACAGGCGATGGAAGAACTGAAACGGGCAGTATCCCAGATTGATGATAATCTTCACCAGATTGCAATATTGGGGGATCAGATTAGAAATCCTCTCACGGTTATCATTTCATGCTGTGATGAATGTACCATGAAAGAGCATGACAAGGTTATCCAGGCAATAAAGAAGATTGATGCCTGTATCCAGAAACTGGACCTGGGATCCCTCAAATCTGAAAAGGTCCGGAATGTCCTCCTTGGACTGAACGGGTACAAGACTTATGAAATAAACCCTGACAGACAACATCCGGTTCAGGGATAATACTCAAAGCCGGCATAACCGGATGTCAGAGATTCATAAAACAAACCTATGATGAAAATTGCCCATATCCGTAAACCTGGTCAGAACAAACCCCTCATGTTCCACCCCGGATGCTGGGCAGTGATGATAGTGGGTATCGGTGTTCTGGGGTTGTCTGGCTGGGCACTCTCCTCACGATCTCTTGTCACGATCATTCCGGATAGTGTGACAATAGCACCGATTTCAGCTCTTCTCTTTATTCTGCTCGGAATAAGTCTCTATCTTGCGGAATATGGAGTGCATGATCTCCGGTTTATGATTGTTCAGGATGTTCTCCTCATCCCTCCGGCCCTCATTGGGATAATGGTATTTCTTATGAGTTTCTTCGGGAAATCCAGTATTATCCACTGGTACATCCATTCACCAGATCAGATCTATCTGATCGCACCAGAGAGTTCCATGTCACCGGCCAGTGCTCTCTTATTTCTCCTGAGTGCACTGGGCCTGTACATAAACCGGTATCAGTTCAGATATGCACCCGTCCTTGCGATAATCCTATCATCTTCCGGGGCGTTCCTCATTATCGGATATCTGCTTGGAAATCCATTTATATACGGCATGAATATAAAACCAACCTCATTTCTCAGTGCATTGGGATTCCTCTTTTGCGGAATCGGACAATGGATGTGTACACATCATGGAGAATAACGTCAGAGACCTGCTCTTTATCCATCAGATAATCCTATGTCAACGGTGGTGATATCGTGCCATACGACAGAGACCAGCCCAGTTTTGACTCCATTATCAAATAAAAAGGATTGGTATGGGAAGCAGACTGAAAGACCTATATACATGGAATTCAATTAAGAAGGAATAGATCCTGCACCTTCGTCCCTTATGACACACAGAGTTCCAATTCATATTCTCCTGCACGGATATCCTGACGATATTTCCAGACTCATACTGGAAGGAATTCAGTCAGATCAGATCCTGATTGATGTGATTGTGCGACCAGACCGGTTTGCATGGGAGAAGTTCCCGGATGCTGCCTGCATCCTCGTCGGTAATGAACCTGGTCAGACGGATCTCTCTTCCACAATACAGGAGATTAGGACATACTGGCAAACTGCAGCCGTACTCTCGTGTTCCACTGAGCCATACCAGCATGATCTTCTCCCCCTAATTGATGGATGGTTCAGGATAGACGCTACATCTTCATCATGGAGAGAGAACCTTACCGCTCTAATCATGACATCAGTTCAGAACCGGAGACAGATACATCATCATCAGATCCAGGATCAGATATACCAGATGATCTTTTCCGAAAACACAATCCCGATGAGCCTTACCGATCCCGATACCGGTGAGTTTATCGAGATAAACCAGGCTTTTGTCGAGGCACTCGGATATCAGCGGGACGACGTGATCGGGAAGACCTCCCTTGACCTGAATATCTTCAAAGATCCAGAAGACCGCAGGAAGATTGTAAGCGGGCTTCATGAACAGGCATCTCCCAGGGAAAAAGAGATCGTGATCAGGAGAAAGGATGGGAGTTATATCACCGGTTATTTCTCAGTCTGCTCCCTGAACCGGAGTGGAAAACCAGTTCTTCTCACCACCATGCATGATATCACCTATCTGAAAGAGGTGGAGGCATCTCTCTCAGCACGAAACCAGTGTATTCAGGAGATTTTATCCAGCGTAAGTGAAGGAATTATCGTCTATGATTCGCATCTCAACTACCGGGTCTGGAACCGGTTCATGGAGCACCTTACCGGCATTCCGGAAGAGGAAGTGCTGGGGAAACCGGCCCTGAATTTTCTTCCCCTGCTGAAAGGTGATGATCTCCATGGACTTCTTGAAAAAGCCCTGAACGGATCTGAATCTCTCTCACAGGATGTCTGGTACCAGATACCACAGACGGGGAAGAGAGGATGGGTTTCAATTATTTACACACCGTTCCGTGATTCCAGTGAAGAGATTATCGGCGTTATCGCTTCGGTCAGGGATATCAGTGAGCGGAAGACTGCAGAGGATGAGATTCGTTCACATAAAGGCCTCCTCCGCTCAATTATTGACACGGTCCCGGTATCCATCATCTGCTTTGATGAAGAAGGACGGATTCTTCTTGCAAATACCAGTTTCAGTTCATCCTTCGGTCTGAAACCCGAAGCAATAGAGGGGCATAGCTATGAGGATTTCTGTCAGGATACCAGGTTTGAGCGTCATATGCCCCTGATAACCCGTGCATTACGTGGCCGTGAAGTCCCATTCAATGAAGAGATTGAGCTTCCTGATGAGAGTCCGAAAAAACGGTTTTTAAGAGGGAGATATTCTCCACTCAAAGGAACCAACGGAAGTATCAATGGCGTTGTTGCTGTTATCATTGACATCACCGACCTCAAATCCGCACAAGCATCAGTTGAATTGGTGAATGCGAAACTACATCTCCTCTCATCGATTACCAGGCATGATATCCTGAATAGTCTGACCGGAGTTCTTGGGTACCTGACCTATGCAGAGGAAGAGGAGAATGCGCAGCAACGTGCCCAGTATATCAAAAAAGCACATCAGGTTGCCCTGCTCATTCAGGAACAGATCGAATTTACCAGGGATTACCAGGATCTTGGGGTGAAGGAACCATTGTGGCAGAATGCGGGTCGTGTTTTCTTAACCGCTATATCAGGCCTGAAAATGGGTGATATCCAGTTGGATATTCAGCTGAACGATCTTTTTGTGTATGCTGACCCCCTCCTCGAGCGGGTGATCTTCAATATTGTGGATAATGCACTCAGATATGGTGGAACGATCACCAGAATAACGTCGTACTGGTTCCAGACCGGTGCAGATGTCACCTGGGTTATCAGGGACGACGGCGTTGGAATTTCAGCGACTATGAAAGAGAGAATATTCAGGAAAGGGGTCGGAAAGAACACCGGTCTTGGGTTATTCCTGACTCGTGAGATTCTGGATATTACCGGGCTCGCGATAACTGAGACCGGTACGGAGGGTGAGGGAGCGGTGTTTGAGATCAGAATTCCTGACGGTGCATGGGAGCAGAAAGATCAGGGA
>ENA-UOYA01000605-UOYA01000605.1-activated-sludge-metagenome-genome-assembly--contig:-NODE-605-length-44583-cov-6.109863_pt1 | contig 44583 bp, 46 predicted proteins | sample MGYA00238163_ERZ764804 | MGnify/ENA primary metagenome ERZ764804 (study PRJEB28919, sample SAMN05720223) | activated sludge metagenome | isolation source: Anaerobic digester | place: Hong Kong...
GGGCAGGAGATGCGATTATCATTCGTTATGAAGGGCCTAAAGGCGGCCCAGGTATGAGAGAGATGCTCACCCCTACAAGCATACTTGCAGGACGTGGACTTGACACGGTCTGTGCGTTAATAACAGATGGAAGGTTCTCTGGGGGCACAAGGGGTCTATGCATTGGTCATGTATCGCCAGAAGCAGCAGAGGGAGGGCCGATAGCGCTTGTGAAAGACGGGGACAAGATCGCGATTGACCTCAATAAAAAGACGATAGATATACTCGTTCCGAAAAAGGAGATCGAAAAACGTAAGTCAGCGTGGACAAGGCCGGAACCAAAAATAAAGGAAGGTTATATGGCGCGCTACGCAGAGATGGTAACAAGTGCTGCAACAGGGGCGGTTTTTAAGGTTGATAAATATTAAAAAAGATAGAGGGCATTGTTATTAATCGAATTTTGAACATAGGTTCGAACATAGAACGGTTTTGATTTGGTGAATGAATGGATGCGAAAATAATTGATGAAATAACAAAAATCGTAGGAAAGAAAAACGTCCTTACATCGCTTGAGGACAGAAAATGCTACTCATACGACGCAAGAACCGATGGCGTAGCACCTGATATGGTTGTGTTTCCTTCCTCTGCCGATGAGGTTTCGAAGATACTTATTCTTGCAAACAGATACCTGTTTCCTGTCATTCCAAGGGGTCAGGGCACAGGACTGACCGGCGGGTCAGTGCCTGTTAAGGGCGGAGTGGTGCTTGTATTCACGAGGATGAACAGGATATTGGAGATTGACACGAAGAATCTGATAGCAGTTGTCGAGCCCGGTGTCATTACATATATATTTCAGGAGGAGCTTGCAAAATATGGACTCTGTTACCCACCTGACCCGGCGTCTTATAAATACTCGAGTATTGGCGGAAATGTTGCGGAATGCGCCGGCGGTCCAAATTCTCTGAAATACGGTGTCACAAGGGATTATGTAATAGGTCTTGAGGTTGTCATTCCGACGGGCGAGATTCTGAATGTTGGTGTGCGCACCATGAAGGGCGTTGTGGGTTATGATTTGACAAGGCTTTTTGTGGGGAGCGAAGGTACGCTCGGGGTAATAACGAAGATTAATCTGAAGCTCATTCCACTACCCGAGTCAAAGGCTACAACGCTTGCACTTTTCAAAAAGGTTGAAGATACCGCAGAGGCCGTATCTGCGATTATCGCCGCAAAGATTATACCCTCCACGATCGAATTCATGGACAGGGCATCTATCCGTTGTAGTGAGCAGGCAAATCCAATGGGTATACCCGAAGACATCGAGGGTTTACTACTTATAGAGGTTGATGGTGACAGCGTTTCTATCGAATCTCAGGCAGAAAAGATAAAGGCAGTCCTTGTGCAGCACAATGCTGCAGACATAAGGCTTACCCGAGACCCGAAAGAGGCGGATAAACTATGGCAGGCGAGAAGGGTTGTGTCGCAGGCAACATATAATCTGAATCCTGTGAAGATTGCCGAAGATGTTGTTGTGCCTCGCTCAAATATACCAAATCTAATAAGGTTTCTCGAGGGACTCCAGAAAAAATACGGAATACCCATTTTAAGCTTTGGTCATGCAGGTGACGGCAATTTTCACGTAAGCATAATGATTAAGGAAACACCCGAGGATAGAAAAAAGGCGGAAGAGGCTGTCAAGGAGATTTTTTCAGAAACCATAAAACTCGGAGGAACCCTTTCGGGCGAGCATGGAATAGGGACTTCTAAGGCCGCTTATCTCGGGATGGAATTGTCGCCAGACGTTATAAACACGATGAAAAAGATCAAAAATCTTTTCGATCCAAACAATATCCTTAATCCAGGAAAGATTTTTTAGCTGTAACATATTGATATTGCACTATATTATAGATGTTTTAAAAGAAATAAATTTTTTTGAAAAATTATTAATAAAAAAATTGCAAAAGGGTTTCGTTTATGATAATAAAACTATGTGAAATAATTCTTTTGGCCAGACCAAAAAGGGGTTAAAAGGTGATTGATTTTAATTACACATTATTCATTCAGTTTGCAAATTTTCTCATTCTTCTCATTCTTTTAAACATTTTTCTGTTCAAGCCGGTTTTAAAGGCCTTAAACAAGCGTGAAGGCACAATAAGCTCTTTGTTTGGAAAATCGAGCAGTATAAAAGAAGAGCTTAGTGAACTTGAAAAATCCTATGATGAGAAGGTTAAGGAAAGAAAAAGACCGATCCTTGAATCAAGAGATGCTATGCTGACAGAAGCACACGCAAGTTCAATGAAGATTATCGAAAAAACAAGGGCTGAACTTTCTGACGAGCTTGCCCGTTCAAGGGCGGAGATAGAGCAGGAGAGTAGGAAGGTTTACGATTCTATGGAATCAGAGGTAGAGAAACTTTCCGCTGAGGTTGCACAGAAGATACTGAAAAGGAGCATCTAATGAGCGGTGGCCCCGAATCGATATGGTCATGGGTTTTTAAGTTTGTAAACTTTTTCGTTCTTGTTGGACTTCTCGTAAAATTTGCAGGTAAACCACTGAAAGACTATCTCTTGACACGTCACAAGACGATAAAAGACAAACTTGAAGAGGCGGAAAAGACATTTAAAGAGGCAGAGGCCTTAAAAGCAGAGTATGAGAAAAAAATCGCAAAGCTCGATGAAGAGATCGCAGCATTCAAAAATAATGTGATTGCAGAGGCGGAAAAAGAGAAGAAAAAGATACTCGACGATGCTGCCGAATTTGCATCCAAGATAAAATTACAGGCGAAACTGACATATGAACAAGAAGCAAAAGAGGTAATGAACAGGATTAAAGAAGAGATTGCAAGAAAGACTATAGAAAAGGCAGAAAAGATTGTATTAGATAAAATCACGAAAGAAGACCACAACAGAATGGTGGGCGAGTTTATAGAAAAATTGAGGAGCATGAATTGATAAGTCAATCCATTGCAAAAAGATATGCAAGAGGACTCTTCACCGTTGGAGAGAAGGACGGTAAATACCGTACTTATTTTGAAGAACTTGACGCAATCCTTAAGTTTTTTAAGGAAGAACAAAGGTTGGGAAAGGCCATTATGCTTCCTATCACAGAGATGAGCAAGCGTAAAGAATTGCTTGGGGATGTGATGAGGGTGTTTGGTGCTTCTCTTCCACTGGCTAACATGTTCAATATGCTGCTTGAAAATAACAGGATGGGCTATCTCCCCCTCATCAGGGATGTCTACAGCGAACTCATTGACGACAAAGAAGGTAGGGTGAAAGGAACATTATATTCAACCTATCCACTTGAAAAAGATACAAAACAAAAGATTGAAGATGTACTTAAAGAAAAATTGCATAAGGAAGTTGTCTTGGCTGAAGTTGAGGATAAATCGCTGATGGGTGGTGTTAAAGTTGTAATCAAGGGCACGATAATCGATGGAAGCGCAAAAAGACAACTTGAATTACTGAAGGAAAATATCTTGAAGGAGTAGAACATATGGAGATTAGGGCAGACGAGATAAGCAGGATTATTGAGCAGAAGATTTCAGGGTTTGAAAAAGAGGTCAATCTGCAGGAAACTGGTGTAATAATCTCTATTGGTGACGGTATTGCAAGGATTTATGGGCTTGAAAATGCAATGGCAGGAGAGCTTCTTGAATTCCCGCATAACATAACAGGAATGGTTCTTAACCTCGAAGAGGATAACATCGGCGCAGTCGTATTCGGCGAAGACTATAAGATCAAAGAAGGCGACCTGGCAAAAAGGACAGGCAAGATTGCCCGTGTTCCCGTTGGCGAGTCCCTGATCGGAAGGGTTGTTGATGGCCTTGGAAATCCTATAGACGGTAAAGGTGCAATTGAGGCGAAAGAGTATAGAAACGTCGAACAGACCGCACCCGGTGTCGTTGTGAGACAGCCCGTTAAAGAGCCTATACAGACAGGTATAAAGGCTATCGATGCTATGATACCAATCGGCAGAGGCCAGAGGGAATTGATCATCGGTGACAGGGGTACAGGAAAAACCGTTATCGCAATCGATACAATCATTAACCAGAAGGGTAACGATGTTTTTTGCATTTACGTTGCCATTGGACAGAAAAGGTCGTCCGTTGCAAGGACGGTTGATCTGTTGAATAGCTATGGTGCAATGGAATATACAACGGTTGTTGCGGCTACGGCAAGTGACCCTGCTCCTCTCCAGTATCTTGCACCATTTTCTGGAACCGCAATGGGCGAGTACTTCAGAGATACAGGAAGGCACGCACTGATAGTATACGATGACCTTTCAAAACACGCCGTTGCATATAGGCAGTTGTCTTTGCTCTTGAGAAGACCGCCTGCAAGGGAGGCTTATCCTGGTGACATCTTTTACCTGCATTCCAGATTGCTCGAAAGGTCAGCCAAGTGGGACGATGAACACGGCGGCGGTTCATTAACAGCGCTTCCTATCATTGAAACACAGGCAGGTGACGTATCCGCATACATACCTACAAACGTTATATCGATTACAGATGGTCAGATATACCTCGAACCGGAACTCTTTTATGCAGGTATAAGGCCTGCAATTAACGTCGGTATATCTGTTTCGAGGGTTGGAGGTAACGCACAGATAAAGGCGATGAAACAGGTTGCTGGACGTTTGAGACTTGAGCTTGCACAGTACAGAGAGATGGCGGCTTTTGCAAAATTTGGAAGCGACCTTGATAAGGCGACACAGGCATTGCTTGCAAGGGGCTCGCGCCTTACCGAACTGCTCAAGCAGGGTCAATACGTTCCAATCCCTGTTGAAAGACAGGTCGTGTTGCTTTATGCAGGCGCAAAGGGATACATAGACGAATATCCTGAAAGTGCACTCAAGAAATATGAACAGGAACTACTTAAATTTGTTGAGGAAAAACACCCCGATTTATATGAATCGATAAAGAAAAAGAAACAGATCGATTCGGCGATCGATGAAAAGCTTATTAAAGTGCTCGACGAATTCAAACAAAAGTTTACATATTAAGGGCAATCGATGGCGACTTTAAGGGATATAAAAAGAAAGATCAGCAGTATAAACAGTACTCAGACCATTACAAAAACCATGAAAATGGTCTCTGCCTCAAAATTGAGAAAGGCGCAGGATGAACTTGAAAAGATAAGGGCGTATGCGCTTAAAATAAATGAGCTGACGGGGCGTGTTATCGCAGGTGTCCCTGCAGAGAGCAACCCTCTTCTTATGGAAAGGGAAGAGATAAAGAACGTGCTCATTGTGTCGATTGCATCTGATAGAGGCTTGTGCGGCGGATTCAACGTCAATATCGGTGTGAAGGCAGAGAAGTTTGCAGCCCAGAATAAAAATAATTACGAGAGAGTAGCTGTTTATGCTATCGGTAAAAAGGTCAAAGACTATCTTGTCAGGAGAAAGGTAGAGGTTGTAAAGGACTTGACAGAGATAAAATCGGTGGAAAAGGCTCTTGTCGATTCTATAACGACCGATTTGATTAACTATTATATAAGCGGTGAATTTGATAAGATTTATCTTGCATATACCCATTTTATTTCACCGGTTAAACAGGTTGTTATGTTTGAAGAATTTCTCCCATTAAAGCCGACCGTTGAACACGATGAAACAGAATATCTGTATGAGCCGGAAAAGAATAAAATCATAGATAAGTTGATACCTAAATTTATAAGCACAAAGATATATTTTGCATTGATCGATTCGCAGACATCCGAACATGGGGCAAGAATGAGCGCAATGGAGAACGCAACGAATAACAGCGGTGAGATGATAAACACGCTTACCCTGATTTACAATAAACGAAGACAGGAAAGCATAACCAGCGAGATGATGGATATCGTTGGAGGTGCAGAGGCCCTGAGAGGACAATAAAGGAACTTTAAAAGTTCTGTTATGAATAGCTGAACTGCTTAAAAGGAGGAGTGTAGATGAGCGTGGAGGTAAAAGGTAAAATCGTTCAAGTCATAGGAACAGTTGTGGATATAAGATTTCCCTCTGACAACCTTCCGCCTATATTTGGTGCGATATATATAACAAACCCAACAATAAGCGATAAACCCGAAAATCTTGTGCTTGAGGTTGCTCAGCACATAGGGGACAGCACGGTACGCTGTATTGGAATGGAAACCACTGACGGACTTTCCAGGGGTCAGGAAGCGGTATATAGAGGCACCCAGATAAGCATACCTGTCGGTAAAGAGATACTGGGAAGGGTGCTTAATGTTATAGGTGAACCGGTGGATGGTCGGGGCCCTGTAGTAACAGACATGAAATACCCCATTCATAGATCTGCACCTTCGCTTACGATGCAGAATACAAAGATAGAGCTCCTTGAAACAGGCGTTAAGGTTATTGATTTGCTTGAGCCGTATTCAAAGGGTGGAAAGGTCGGTCTTTTCGGTGGTGCGGGTGTTGGTAAAACGGTTCTCATTATGGAAATGATCCACAACATCGCAATGCACCACGGCGGTATATCGGTATTCGGTGGCGTCGGAGAGAGAACAAGGGAAGGTAATGACCTCTGGCTCGAGATGAAACAGTCAGGTGTTATTGAGAAATGTGCACTCATATATGGTCAGATGACCGAAGTGCCTGGTGCGCGTGCAAGAATCGGTTTGACAGCTCTAACAGCCGCCGAATATTTCAGGGATGAAGCAGGTCAGGACGTTCTTCTCTTCCTGGATAACATATTCCGTTTTACACAGGCAAATTCAGAGGTTTCCGCTCTGCTCGGCAGGATGCCTTCCGCCGTCGGCTACCAGCCGACTCTCGCCACTGACTTGGGTGAGCTCGAAGAAAGGATCACCTCGACATTAAAGGGTTCGATCACATCGGTTCAGGCAGTTTATGTGCCGGCAGACGACTTGACAGACCCTGCTCCTGCAACGACATTTGCCCACCTTGATGCTACAACGGTTCTTTCGAGACAGATTTCAGAACTTGGTATATATCCAGCCGTTGACCCGCTTGATTCAACAAGCCGTATCCTTGACCCGAAGGTTGTTGGTGAAGAGCATTATACGGTTGCACGTGAGGTACAGAGAATACTCCAGAAATATAAAGATCTGCAGGATATCATTGCAATTCTTGGTATGGACGAGCTTTCTGAAGATGATAAGCTTGTGGTTGCAAGGGCAAGAAGGATTCAGAGATTCCTGTCACAGCCTTTCTTTGTTGCTGAGGCGTTTACAGGTCAGCAGGGGAGATATGTTTCAATACAGGATTCCATAAAAGGCTTCAGTGAGATTATAGCCGGTAAACACGACGATTTACCAGAACAGGCATTTTATATGGTCGGAACTATTGAAGAGGCTGTTGAGCAGGCTAAAAAGCTTATGGGAGATTGATCTTGCAAATGCTAAACCTTGAAATCATAACACCAAGAAGATTGCTTGTTAATGAAGAAGTCGAGATGGTTGAGGCCAGGGGAGAACTCGGTGAATTCGGTATTCTCCCCGGTCATATAAAATTCCTTACAACGATTGAAATCGGTGAAATCCGTTACACAAAAGACGGAAAGACAAGACACCTCTTTACCGGTGGTGGTTTCGGAGAGGTAGTTGACGACAAGGTGACCTTTCTTTTGGATACGGCGGAGTTTGCCGAAGAGATAGATGTTGAAAGGGCTCAAAGGACCGCTAAATGGGCTGAAACAACGCTTAAGGAAATATCGTATGATTCTGCCGAATACCTAATGCTCGAGCTTGCTCTTTACAGAGCGATAGCGAGGATTTCTGTAGCGTCGAAAAAGTTTTAATGTTATTTTCTGTAGACGAACGGCTTTTTAAACAATTTCCGGGTCTTGAGATTGGTTGTCTTGTATGCGAAATCAAAAACACGCAATACGGTGAAGACAATCTCGAGGGCGTCATTGAAGATTTAAAAAAACACTTTTCTTTTAAAAAACCTCAAGAACATCCCAATATAAAGGTCTGGAGAGAGGCATTCAACAAGCTTGGTATTTCAGCTTCTAAATACTACAGCTCCATTGAATCACTTTTGAGAAGGGTATTGAAGGGCGGTCCTTTCCCACGGATCAATCCTTTGGTTGACCAATATAATGCAGTTTCGCTAAAGCACCTTGTGCCAATGGGAGGTCATGCTATTTCGCCTATAGAGGGCAATATCTATCTATGTTTTGCTGACGGTGGAGAACCCTTTGTGCCTATGGATTCTGGTGATGCCGAGGTTGTCGAGAAGGGAGAGGTTGTCTATAAAGACGATAAAGAGGTGCTTACAAGAAGGTGGGTCTGGAGACAATGCAATAAAGACAAGGTAACTGCACAAACAGAATCTGTTTTTATTCCTATAGATGTCATGCCGGGTCTGCCTGATGGACTTTGTGAGACCGTTATGACAGAGATGGAAAATGCAATTTTAAAAAACAATTATGGAAGGGTGCTTTTTCGGGATATATTGACCAGCGCAAAAATGTCTGTAGAATTTTAGGTTTTTCTTAAATATCAAACATCACAGAAAAGAGAATTTGCTGTCTTAAAACCTTTGATATATCTATTCCTTATCGCCTTAAAAAAGGTGTTTATCAGTGGCTTGTCCTGCTTTTCCTCAAAGAATATCTTTTGTTTTTTATCATAGCAGATCAATCTTTTGTTCCGTATGAGTTCGGTCAAAATCTCTTTATCGACTAATCCCATTTTTCCTGAGTTCATGTACAAAATATCGCTCAATCTTTTGATGTCACTGTTTTTATCGAGCTTATGCTTTACAAGATTGACAAACCTTACGAGTTTCATCAGGGAAAACGTTACGTTTCTATGAAAAAGGGGATTGGCTGGAAACATGAAGCTTGAACGCAATGATTTTATGTGTTTTTCCCAATCGTCATCGAAGAAGTTTTCAAACAACGGTGTGTTTGGTGCCAGATAAAAGATGCTTGGACCAGGCAGTATACGTTTTTCCATGAGAAAAATCAGCGTATCGATGACGTGTTCAGGTTTCTGGTCAGGTAGACCGATAATAAAATGCGCCTCAACAAAAAACGGTGATGATTCAATAAACGGCAACAGGTTTAAAAACTTTTTGCTGTAGAATCTGTGCCCCCTTTTTGTTATATGTTGGTTTATATCTACGAGAGAAAAATTCAGCCTTCTGAAACCTGCTTCGTACATATGTGAGATGGTTTTTCTGTCCAGCGTTTCAGAGTAAATGCCATTCATTGCTGATAGCGTTAAGCCCTTGTCCTTGAATAGATTAAGTACATCGTTGAAAAAATGTACATCAAGGGTTAACATATCGTCCTCAAAATCGATTGCCCGAATATTTAGGTCTATGCACTCCGATATCTCCTGCTCCATGCTTACAATTGTTCTTTTTCTGTACGGCACCGGTGGTTTTCCGCAAAACGAACAATGAAAAGGGCATCCCCTTGTGCTTAGAAAAAATGTATAATTGTTCCTACCTATTTTGTATCTTGTTGCATCGACGAGACCTCTGTCGGGTATCAAATCAATGTCATTTTCTATATGGATGTCTGACATGGCTAAATTATCGCCGTCTTTAAAACATATGCCTTTTGTGTTGACCGTTATCCTGTTTCTATTCGTTTTTATCGACTTTATCAGTTCCAATAGGGGTGTTTCCCCCTCCCCCCTTATCACATAATCCACATAAGGCGATTTCAAAAGATATTCTGGAAAAATAGTCGCGTGCGTTCCGCCCATAACGGTTATTATTGAGCTGTCTATCTTTTTGCATATCCTTGCAATATCTAATGCCTCTATTGCATAAGTGGTAAATAGTGAAGAGATACAGACGACATCCGGTTTATGAGAAGAGATGATATCCTTTGTTTTTTCAAGGCTATACCCAAAGCGGTGATATCCGCTAAACAAAGACAGTGGTGTGTAGATATCTTCTCTGTAATAGTCGTTTAATTCAGCAGGTGAGCCATACTCTGGTTTGACGGGTTTTTCTACGGTTCTCAAATCAAGAACAGAAACTTCACATATGTTATTTATTTTTGCTGCAAGATAGAGAAGGCCAAGTGGGTATGTCCTTATCCCTGTATCATAGAAATCTTCTATAGGGGGCTGGACGAGAAGAACCTTCAATTTTTTTTTATTTTGTTAATAAACTTCCAGATGCTTCAAAAAAGAGCAGGCCTGATTGTTTTCAGGCCTGCGAAATTGGCTTAGAGTTTCACTACGTTTGCTGCGCTCGGGCCCTTTGGACCGCTTACAACGTCAAAACTGACCTGTTGGCCTTCGGATAGGGATTTGAAGCCTGTATCCTGAATTGCTGAATAGTGGACAAAAACGTCTCCGCCGTCGTCCTTAGTGATAAAGCCAAAACCCTTTGATTCGTTAAACCACTTTACTACACCTTTTGCCATGCTGCTACCTCCTTTTAAATTATGGAAAAAACGGAATTGTGTTAGGAGGATACTACAAAAATAAAACCTTTGAGGATACAACTAACAAATATTTCCGAACTCCGCGTCTATTATCGCACAGAAATATTATAAGGTCAAATTTTTTAGATAATATTTTTTGCCCATTTTAATAAACTGTTTCGGTTGTTTCCTTCGCATCTGTTGTTTCGGTTGTTTCAAGCATGGTTTTTTCTGCCTTTTCGGTATGTCCGGTTAATCTGCGTTGTCTTTTTTCTTCCTGCCTTTTTAACCTGGAAAGCTCTTTTTTTCTCTTTTCACTCTTGAAACCGTCACCATGTCTCGCCATAGCAGCCTCCTCTTCTCTGTCATTTTTCTGATATCTTTCTTTGTGCCTCTATAAGAAAACCAACAACAGATTCTATGCTTTCAGGGGTCAGTGAAATCCCTTCAGGGGTTGGCATCAACTCTCCGTCATTGATTATGTTATAAGTCCTCAGGTCAATGACTTTCGATCCTTTTTGACTTTCGATTGTTACCATCAATCTCTGTTTTGAACCTTTGACAATCTTGCCTATTAGCACAAAACCTCCCTTTTACGATGCTTGTTTTAGGCGTTTTTCCTGACCCTTTTCTTTGATATTTTTATGCAAATCAATAAAGGACGAATGTTAAGACGGAAAAAACTGTAACTGTATTTAGGATAACATATAACGTGACCTAAATATAGTAAAAGATACAGGTTTAAATAATTTAAGATTGTCCGCAATCGCTTATGTCGCCTTTTAATTTTGACAAGGCGTGCGGCAGTGCACCCAATACGAAAGACAGGCATTCCGATGCTGCCTTTGGACTGCCGGGAAGGTTTATAACAATGCTTTCTTTTCTTATTCCACAGATACCACGTGATATAATACCGTGGGGTGTTATCTTGTAGCTCTCCATCCTCATCGCCTCTGCGAAACCGGGGAGTTCCTTTTCGATGATCGATTTTGTTGCCTCCGGAGTGACGTCCCTTTTTCCCAAACCAGTACCACCTGTCGTTATTATCAGGTCAACGTGTAACTCATCTACAAAGCCTTTTATTGTATCTGCAATAATATCTGCTTCGTCAGGCACAATGGTCATTTGGTTTACTTCAAAATCCGCTGTGAGGATGTTTTTGATGGCTGGTCCGCTTTTATCTTCTCTTTCCCCTTTAGAACCCTTATCGCTTACCGTTATTATTGCAACCGTGTATTTCATGACATAATCCTTTTTTGGTAGATGGTTTCATCGATTTTGACCGTATATGAATATTTTTCATCTCTGCTTTATGTGTTTTTATGTTTCGATTTCGCGCAGATTTTGCCTTTTGAATACACCACTCTTTCCCCCGCTTTTTTCAAGAAGGTAGAATGGACCCAGTTCAATGCCTTTATCGATTGCCTTACACATATCGTATATTGTCAGTGCAACAACCGTTGAGCATGTAAGCGCTTCCATTTCAACCCCTGTTTGTCCCCTTGTTTTTACTGTAGATACAATTTCAACGGCAGATTCCTTATCTATAAAATCGAAATGAACATCTATGTGTGTAATTGAGAGAGGGTGACAAAGCGGTATAAGTGTATGTGTCTTTTTCGCCCCCATTATGCCTGCAATCTTTGCGACTGTGAAGATATCCCCCTTTGGGCCCTGGCCGCTTTTAACCATACAGTATGTTTCCGGCGACATCCTGACTCTTCCAAATGCCTTTGCTACGCGTTCAGTCTCTTTTTTATCGGATATATCCACCATCCTTGCCTTTCCGTCGCTATCGATATGTGTCAGCTTCATAAACTCTCCTTCACGCTAAACTATACACTACCACACCCCATTATACGTTTGGGTCTTGCTGTTTTATATATTTAAGCATATTTTTTGCAAAATCTGAATTCAACTGTATTGTTGAATAGTCAAGCGAAATATTGTTAAGGTACTGGAGAATAAGCGTGTGGTCAAAATGAAGAAGTGGTATTGCGCCTGCAATGAAGAAACCCATTTTCTCAAATTCTTCACAGAGATTTGCAGTAGCAGGATGTTCAAGGTTAAGATAAAGGCTTATCTGGTCGAGTTTCTTTTTTAGCAAATCTTTCATGACTTTTGTCGTTACTTCGAGAACATCCGCACCATATTGGATTAGTTCGACATCAGCCCTGTTAAACGCAGGCAGGAATTCTGTTTTTACAGTGCATTTCTCATCGGTAATATATGATTTATCCTTTTCCGGTACTTCAATACTAACATCGAGATTTAAGTTTTTGTATATACTTTCAATAAAATGCAGATGTTTTAAAGGTGCGTAAAGAACCGCAGGCTTTATGTTAACAAGCGGTATGAACGAATACACTACACTGCCGCGCTGAGGCACACTGTCCATGATACCTTTATATACCCTGTCTGCAGGAATAACACCGAGCGCGATTGCGCAGTCTCTGTATCCGCAGGCATAGCCTGTTTTTTGAGAATAGGTATGGTATGATATGGCCTTGCCGTAAAGCCCCTGTAATCCGATCTTTTTTGCCTCGTCCATGAGAAAATAGACCAATTTTTTCATGCTTCCGAATCCACGGAAGGTCGGTTTGGTGGCTGCCATGCCTGCCTCGGCGACCTTAGAGCTGGCATCTGACCTGACAAGACCTACATGGCCCACGATTTCGTTCTCATCTGTCACTGTGACAGCTGATATGACCTTTCCCTCTTTAATGAGCTGGACAAGCCTGTCGGGGTAATAAATTGCATCTATGGAATATGTGTATCCATAGCAACGATAGAAGAGCTGTGAAACCTCTATTGCTTCCTCGGGGCGCATAAGGCGTATCTCTGTTTTTATTTCTTTAGGCGGGAAAGCGGCAGGCTCTACTGTTTGCGGAAATGCTTCAATGCCTTCTGGGGTTTGGTACTCCGTAATATTCTTGAAAGGAAAATATTTTGTAAGATGGAGTTCTTTTCCTTCCCTGCCTAAATTGTGAAAAGATACCTCGTCTACGCTCTTTTTCATAAGAAGAGAGCCGAGTCCCGAGAGCGGCTCCTGCATAATATCCTTGTTAATGTTGAACTCTGGTATAAGGTTAGGCGCATAGGGAAGCCCTTTGTCCTTTACGATGATAGTGAGGTATGTGCTTTTGGGCTCAAAGATAATCTTGAAGGTCGCCTTTTCTCCATCTTCGAAGGCATGTTCTATAACATTGACGATGGCTTCTTCGAGGGCAAGAAGGATCATCGCCCTGTCGTTTTCTCCGAACCCGCACTGTTTTGCCACCTCTTCGGCATAGGCCTGGACAGCTGGCAGATGCGAGATATCGTTTGTAATGGAAATTTCTGATTTAGCTAACATGATGTTTTACTCCTTCCTTAAAAATGGACGAAACAATAGCGCTGCCAGACCGACAAAACCGCCGAACAGGAAGGCGTTTTTGAAGGCATTAACCAAAGCTTCAGGGGCGATGCCTTTTGGATTTTTAACGGAGGTATCAGCAACGGTCTCCTGTAAGCTATGTGAAAAAACAGTTCCATAAAGACATACCCCCATAAGAATGCCGAGATGACACAAAGTTCTGAATGTACCTGACCCAATGCCAAGGTGTTCTTGCGGAACTGCATGCATTACCATATTGTTGTTGGTGGGGAAGAAAAATGCCATGGATAGGGCAAGCCAAACAAGATATGCAATCGAAGGCGATATGCCGTCATAATGCATCGTAAGCGCAAAACCGATCGATGCAGCGGCGCCTGATGAAAGGGCAAACGAAGCAATTATCCGTGGACTGAATTTATCGGAAAGTCGACCAGCAAAAGGGGCAAAAGATAAATAAATAATAGAATATATCATCATGGTAAGACCTGTTTGACTGCTTGTAAGCCCCCTTACCCTTTCGAGAAAAAAAGGCAAAAGAAAGTTGCTTCCTGAAAAAAAGACAAATACCGCTAATGAATCGATGCTTCCGGCAACGAAGTTGTGCCTTCTAAAGATGTCCAAATTTAGTATGGGGTCTTTATGCCTTTTTTCGTGAACAATGAACATTATAAGGGTGAGAACAGATATGCCCATGCAGATATAGACAAAAGGCGAATACCAGCCGCTTCTGCCTGCACGGTTGAGCGCAAAGACAAGTGTTATAAGCCCTATGATGCAAAGCAATGTCCCTGAAAAATCGAACCCTTTTAACCCTGTTTCATTTATTTTGCTCTGTCTTTTTTTAGAGGAAATTACGTGTGCGCTAAAGATGATAGCTATAACACACAGAGGCACATTTATAAGGAATACCCAATGCCAGGACAGATATTCTGTTATGAAACCGCCCATAGGTGCGCTTAACATTAGGCCTAAACCTACTGCCGTAGATATTAGACCGAATGCCCATCCCCTTTTGTCTTGTGGAACAAATTCTGAGATGATGGCAAAACCGGTTACATAAAGCATTGAACCACCCAAGCCTTGAATAGAACGGGAAACTACAAGAAAACCAAAAGATGGTGCAATCCCGCAAAAAAGTGAACCAAGGGAAAATAACGCATAACCTGTGATAAATATCTTTTTTAACCCCAATCTGTCTGCAATCTTACCGAAAAGCAACATTGTGCTGACTATGGAGAGCATATAACTTAAAGCTATCCAACTTGCCTTGCCCGTATCAATTTTAAAGTCTGCGGTTATGGTAGGAAGCGCAATGTTGACTATATAGTTATCAACGCTCACAATGAATGCTGCGAATGCAACGCTTAAAACAATCTGAAAATAATTGCCGTTATTATTCCCTTTTATATTCTCCATGTCGGTTTTCATAAACTGATGATTTATCCACCGATACTGCGCAGACTGCGCTGGCATTTTCTTATCTGCACCATCTCGCTTCTCTTTTCAGGTTTTACGCGCACTGTTTCTCTTATAAAAGACATAATCTCTTCGTCGCTTGAGTTACTCCTCAAAAGCGCTTTTACGTCATATTCAACATCAGAAAAAAGACATGGACGGATTTTCCCCCCGGAAGTAAGTCTTATCCGATTGCATTCACTGCAGATATGCGTCGAGACGGGGCTTATGAAACCTATTTTGCCTTCGCTGCCTTTGATATCGAACATTCTTGCAGGTCCTCTCTCACTATTTTCAGTGCGTTCAAGGTCAAACTGCGTTTTGATGATATCTTCGATTTGCTGCGATGAAATTATTGTGTTGGCGTCCCATAGGTCTAAATTGCCGAAGGGCATAAATTCAATAAATCTGACATGTTGATCCCACTTTTTTGCAAGCCTTGCGAAGTCCAGAATCTCGTCGTCGTTAAAACCTTTTATAATTACCGTGTTTATCTTTATTGGTTTCATTCCGGCGTAAATGGATTTTTCTATACTCATAAGAACATCGTCAAAGGCATCGACACCTGTTATGAATTTGAATCTTTCTCTCTTTAAAGTGTCAAGGCTTATGTTTACCCTTTTCAAACCTGCATCTTTGAGTTCAAGGATTTTATCGCCGAGAAACACAGCGTTTGTTGTGAGGCTTATATCTTTGATGCCATCAATGTTGTTCAATTCTTTCAGAAGGTAGGAAATACCTTTTCTTACGAGTGGCTCGCCGCCTGTCAGTCGGATTTTTTTTACGCCGAGCTGGGCGCTTAACTTTACAAACCTGATTATCTCTTCGTAAGAGAGGATTTCGGAATGAGGTATAAACGGAAATGCCCCGTCTACGCAATATTTGCAGCGTAGATTACATCTGTCGGTAACGGAAATTCTGATATAGTTAATGACCCTGTTGAAATTATCGATAAGCATGTGCAATCCCTTGGTAATAGGTGGTTATTGTTGTGCGCAGTGTCGAACATCTCTGCTACTTTAACCATTCTATCTTCAGTCTATAATACCTTAGTGTTCAGTCCTTAGTGAATTTAACCCTGCCTGTCTCTTTGGTGTTATACCCGCCCAGCTGTTCGAGCCTCTGCCTGAACTCGTTTGAGTTTATCATGTCCATGAGAAATTGGAACCTTTTATCTTCTGTAAACTCTTTAGTTACGAGCAGGTCATAGTCTTCTTCCGCAAGCGGTATGAAATCGAGAGAAAATACCTTTGCTATTGAATAAATGGCAATGCCGGTGTCTGCAATAGATTCTCTCACAAGGATTCCTACCGCGGTGTGGGTTGATTCTTCTCTATCATAACCATTAATTTGATGTTTTTCAATGCCGTTCTCTGAGAGAAGAAGGTCTAAGAGTATCCTTGTGCCGGAACCTGATTGCCTATTTATGAATTTTACTTCAGGCCGCGATAGATCGCTTATTCCCTTTATATCTTTTTTGTTATTCTTTTGCACGACGAGCCCCTGGAGGCGTTTTGCGATATGTATAAGGACGCACGGTTTATCAGAGAGATATTTCTTTATTGCAGGAACGTTATAGGTCTTTTCTTTCTCGTCAAGGATATGTGTTGTGCATATTTGCGCAACGCCCTTGGACAAAGCTGTGATGCCGCTTAAACTTCCGATATGTGTTGAATGCAAATCAAAGGCTGGGTGATGTGTTTTAATCATGTCTCTTAAAACATCCAGTGAGAGGTCGTGACTTCCAATGATATGGATTCTGTGTTTCAGTGTTTCTTTGTCCGTGAGTAGTTCACAGGCAATTGTATCGCCTTCGTTAAAACCCTCCACGTTCACCGGCACCCTTACGAGTCCGTCTGCCCTTGCCATAGATGAGAAGATGCTCGCCCCTCTTGGCAATGGTATTGCATAATAGACTCCTTTGGTCTCGATGAGACTTATTCTTATGACCTCTTCTATCCCAAGTCGTGACGGTATTTTGTATGGGGTCTTACAATCTATGAACTTTGCGCCTTTAGGTGAGCGCATAGCCTTTTCATAGAGAGGTTTTATGAAGGTATCGAATGTCAATGCGGCTGATACAGGATAGCCGGGAATTCCAAATACAGGCTTTCCATTGATGATGCCGAACATCGCAGGCTTGCCTGGCATCATCGAGATGCCGTGAAAAACAAGTTCCCCTTGTTCTTTTATGACTTCCTCTGTATAGTCTTCTCTTCCGGCGCTTGAACCTGCGTTTATCAGTATCAGGTCGTAATCGAGGACAGCCTTTTTGATGATGTCCTGTAGGTCTTCCTTTGTTTCTGCTATGCGTGAGATTGCACAGTCAAGACCTGTTTCTTCTGCGAGATTGAGAAGTGTATAGGAATTGAAATCTATCAATCCGCTCGGTTTTGCCATAGGGTTTTCAGTATTGTAGAGATCGATTAACTCCTTTCCTGTTGGTATTATCAGTGCACTTAGCTTTTTTCTTACATGTATGTGAGTTATGCCGCCGGAGATGAGCATGCCTATGTCATAGGCGGTGATTTTATAGTTGGCAGGTATTAACATGTTGCCCTCGACTATATCCTCTCCGATCATACGGACATTCTGCCACAGATAAACGGGTTTTCTGATGATAATGGATGCATCTGCGTCTTCGATGTCTTCTATCATGATAACTGCGTTTGTCGCATAGGGGAGCGGGTCGCCTGTATTTACAGGCATGACATCTCGGGTTTTCACAAGCGGGAGGGGGTTTGACAGATCGGCATGTATAGTTTTGCTGAAGTCAACCGCGTATCCGTCCATGGCAGCACACATAAAAGGGGGATTGGATACATGGGCATAAACAGACCTCGAGCTTATGCGTCCCCTGCATTTATATGAAGGCAGATATTCATCTTTGTCTATGGGCTTGATGTGCTCGAGCATCCTTTCCAATGCTTCTTCGCTTTTTATGGTTTTTAGATATCTTTTCATGTTTTACCTTGGGCAGATGGTTAGATGCCTGGATGATCGGAAGTTTAGCTGACCCTCGGACTTTCTAACCTTCTGTTTTTCCTGTCCTTCACCTTTTACATCTATCCGAAAAGATGTACCTCCACTTCCTCTTCTTTTTCGTAACCTTCCAGTCCTTCGGGGACAACGATGTATCCTGATGCCCGGGACAACGATGAAATTACTGATGATTTGGCAAAGAGCGGGTGTATCGTAAAGACTTCACCGTCATATTTCACTGTAACCCTTACGTATTCTTCAATCCCGTATGACGACGGAACGTTTGTTGCAAGAACCCCTTTGATTTTATTGACGCTTGTTGTTGTCTCACCTTTTAGTTTCGAGATAAGCGGCATGACGAACCTTATAACGACCAATATACACGAGACCGGATGTCCCGGTAGTCCAAAGATGGGTTTGTCCCACAATGTCCCGAATATGACCGGTTTTCCCGGTTTTATATTGACCCCGTGAAAAAGAATGTTTCCGCCAAGCATTTCGATTGCATCGACAATAAAATCCCTCTCGCCTTTTGAGCTTCCTCCTGAAATGAGGGTCATATCGTATGTCTTTGCCGCTTCAAGTTTTGTAGTTATATCGTGAATCGCATCTCTTGCAATACCGAGAAAATTGCAATGGACGCCTTCTTTTCTTAAAAGGCTTGTAATGGTATATCTGTTTATGTCTCTGATTTTGCCGAGGGGCGGGGTCTTTTCTATATCTACAATCTCATCCCCGGATGAAATTATTGCTATCTCTGGCCTTTTATAAACAGTCATATGTGATATGCCAAGTGCTGCACATACCCCAAGGTCAAAGGCCGTCAATCTGTCACCCAGTGACTTTAATCTATCGCCTTTTTTTATGTCTTCGCCCTTGAAGCATATGTTTTCACCTTTGAAAACAGGTCTTGTAACCTCTATTTCATCTTGCAGACGTCTTGTATATTCTTCCATTACAACCCCATCTGCGTTTTGAGGAAGCATTGCACCTGTTGAAATCGATACGGCTTTACCGTTTTCTACCGATGTGAAAGATTCTTCGCCAACCCTTACTTCGCCTTTCACAGTGAGAAGGGATGGGTTTGTTTCTTTTGCGCCCTGTATATCGTTGACAATGACGGCATATCCGTCGACAAGGGAGCGAGAAAAAGGCGGAATGTCTTCTGCTGCTATGATGTCTTCGGCAAGCACCCTGTCGAGCGCATCTTCGATATGGATTTTTTCTGTTTTAGGGGTTAAGGTGAATGATTCGATAATATCAAGGGCATTTTTCGGGGATATAGATGTCAGGAATTCTTTCTTCATTCAATATATTAAACATATTTGGGTCGAAAAAAAAAGGTGTTGCCTCAGGATTGTTCGTCTATTTCATGGATGCATTCAGCTATAACCTGGCAGTGGTCGGATATCCTCTCGAGGTTGACGAGCACATCCACAAATATAGGGCCTGCCTCTGCGATGCAAATCTTTTGATAAAATCTCTCGAGGTGTCTTCCTGTTGCGTTTTTGATGCAGATCCTTACCCTTCTGTTTCTCTCAAAGATCATGCTTATCTTCATCTTATCTTTTGATTCGATCAAAGAGGCCGCATCATCGAGGTTTTTCATAATCAAGTTGATGATTTCTTTAAGCTCTTCCTGGGCGGCATCTGAAAAAAGGGTTCTTCTCTTGTGTTTTTCTTCTGCCAACTCGAGCAGGTTTGTCGAGCGGTCACCTATTCTCTCTATTTCATAAACAATCTTCGAGTATGAGAAAAGTTCTTTTGACAAAGACGGTGAAAGCTGTCCACACGAAATATGCCATAAATATTTAACGATCTCTGCCAGCAGATTATCTACAACAAGTTCAATGTAGCCTATATCCTTCTTTTTTATTTCGCTGAATTTCGTTAAAAGACTTGAGCTATCAACAAACATCTTATGTGCAAGCATAATCTCCCTCGATAGCTCCTTTTTTACACAAAGCAACGCATCTTCAGGTCTTGAAAGGCATTTTGCATCAAGATATTCAGGCCAGAGGGGTAGCGTATTGTCTTTTCCCGGGATGATTTTTTCTATTAGAATGGATATTGGTTTCAAAAGCGGCATAAAGATGACAGAAAGAAGGATGTTGAATAGAAAATGACCTAAGGCAATCTGTTGTGCTATGCTTGAAGAAAGTTTTTGCAACAAGATGACGAAAGCTGGCAAACCTACAAGACATAAAATTACTCCAACAACCTTGAAAATCAAATGCGTGAAAGCGCTTCTTTTGCCGTTTATGTTTGCAGTGATGCTTCCCAGAATGGCTGTTATAGTGGTGCCTATGTTTGCGCCGAGCATGATGGCGATAGCGTTGTCGATCGTTATCAGCCCCTGATGACCCATGATGGTGACAATACTTATAGGTATCGCTGAAGATTGTACAATTGCAGTAAAAAGTGTGCCTATAACTATTCCGATAAAAGGGTTGTCCGTATGTCGAAAGATGTCCATAAAGAATCTGTTTTCTTTGAGCGGGGATGTGGCATCTGCTGTCAACTGCAATCCGAAAAAGATAAGTCCGAAATAAAACAGAGATTCTCCTGTTTGTTTCAATTTTTCTTTTGTTGAGAACAAAAGCGCGACGCCCAAAAAGATTATTAAAGGCGCAATAGATGTAAACTTCCACACAACAAGCTGAACAGTTAGGGTTGTCCCGATGTCTGCACCTAAGATAATGCCGAGGGAATGGAAAAAACTGATCAGTCCCGCACTGACAATACCGATTGTGAGGAGTGTCGTGGCAGAGCTGCTCTGAAAAAGAATCGTTGTTATGATACCCATAAAAAGACCGTAAAAAGGATTTTTTACGGAAAACTTGATATATGCCCTCATTCTTGCGCCAAAAATCTGCTGCATGTATGTGCTGAGTTTCAGCATTCCGAACAGGAAAAGGGCAAGACCGGATATGAAAAGAAAAAGCCCGTTAATCATAGTGTCAATAGGATTCGAGAGTCAGATGGTTAGACGGTCGGCTAAACACTCGAGAAGACAGGAGTCCAGTGTCCAAGGGGTCAAGGGTTCGAGGATTCAAGGGGGCTACGATATCCTGCTTCCGTTAGGGATATCTTTATCGAGCGTCAAAAGAACTATAGAGGTATTATCCTCGTTTGATGCCGCAAGCAGCATACCATGCGATATGACACCTCTGAGTTTGCGTGGTTCTAAGTTTGCGACAACAGCAATCTTTTTTCCAATCAACTCTTCCTTTGTGTAATGCTGTTTAATGCCTGCCACAATGGTGCGCTCTTCGCCTAAATCTATCGTAAGCTTATACAGCTTGTCAGCGCCTGGCAGGTCCTCGCAGGATTTAATCTCTGCAACACGCAGATCTACTTTCAAAAAGTCATCGAATACAATATTTTCCATGCTTGATTCCTCCTTTTTTTTAACAAGCTCAGAGAATAGGCCATAGCGTAAAGAAGATGCCTTTGGAAGTTATTGCTTGCACTTTTCCATTTGCCATATATTAACCGCTAATTACCTTATTTTTCAATATCCCTATTCCTTCAATCTCCACCTCCACGGTGTCTCCGACATACATTGCCCCGACGCCAGGAGGTGTTCCTGTAATTATTACATCTTCTGGAAGCAGTGTCATAATCTTGGATATGTATGAAACCAGTTCATAAACATCGAAGATCATATTTGCCGTATTCGATTGCTGTCTCACAGAGCCGTTGACCCTTGTTGTTATGGCAAGGTGCGTAGGGTCAACATTCGATACTATTTTAGGTCCCAATGGACAAAAGGTGTCGAATGATTTCGAGCGTGTCCATTGCCCGTCGAGTCTTTGGAGGTCTCTTGCAGTAACGTCGTTTGCACAGGTGTATCCTGCAATATGTAGGTGTGCGTCCTCTTTGACGATATTTCTTGTCTTGTCTTTTATAACGATTGCAAGTTCGCCCTCGTAATGCAGTTCTTTTGTATCGGGTGGATAGACGATGTAATCGCCGTCTTGTATGACTGCCGTAGGTGGTTTCATGAAGATAAGTGGATAAGCTGGAATTTGGTGGTTCATCTCTTTGGCGTGGTCCATGTAATTGAGACCTATCGCTATGATCTTGGTTGGGCGGAGCATATAAAACCTCCTGAAATGGTTTTTGTCCGGAAGACCTGCATAGATTCTATAATAGACGGTCTCGCTAATCAATCATATATATCGTCATATAATCATATTTTTTTGTCTGATTTTTTCGTAATCGCTGTCATTAAAGGGTTCTTGAAAAGACCTGTTATGAGTTAACCCTGAGAATATTATCGTTGACAATCTGAACGGATTGTTGTTTGTAATAGGATACAGCAGAAGGTGTTTTCACCTAAAACATGCCCAAACGGAGTTATTTTATGTATTCTATATTGACAAGCCTTACAGATAAGGCAATCAACCAAAAGACAATCGACTTGGAAGATGTGGCTTTACTTTATAAAATTGGCAAAGAAAGACCGTTTCTCTTAATGGCATATGCGTCGGAAGTGAGAGATTATTTCAAAGGAAGAAATATATCCCTATGCTCCATTGTGAATGCAAAGTCTGGATTGTGTCCTGAAAACTGCAAATTTTGTGCCCAATCTGCCCATCATGTAACCCATGCTGAGATATATCCGCTTATGCCGAAGGAAAAAATTCTTGAAAGGGCGAAAGAGGCGAAGCAAAGTGGAGCCGATATGTTTAGTATTGTAACGAGCGGGACAAGGATTGAGGGGGATAATGAATGGAAGGAGATCGAAGAGGCTATTCGTGGCATGAATATGTTAGGCATTAAACCGTGTGCCTCGATAGGCATGCTCGATGAAGCAAGAGCCAAGAGGCTCAAAGAGGTGGGCTTGTTCAGATATCATCATAACCTCGAAACAGCGAGAAGCAACTTTGATAATATATGCTCTACACACGACTATGAGGATGATATTGAAACCGTGAAAAACGCTAAAAATGCCGGTCTTTCAGTTTGTTCGGGGGGGATTATAGGTCTCGGCGAGACGATGGAGCAGCGTATAGAAATGGCCTTTACACTCAAAGAGCTCAATGTTGATTCTGTGCCTATCAATATTCTAAACCCTATAGAGGGGACGCCAATGGCTAATATGGAGCCTCTATCCCCTATAGAGATTTTGATAACGATAGCGCTTTACCGTTTTATTCTGCCCGACAAAGACATAAAACTCTGCGGGGGCAAAGAAAAAAACTTAAGGCAGCTGCTTCCGCTTGGGATTGAAGCGGGGTGCAACTCCTTGATGACCGGCAATTATCTGACAACACTTGGCAGGGATGCGGCAAAAGATATTGAAATGATTAAAGACCTCGGGTTTACAACGGATATATCAAATTGGATTAAATCCTAAGCACAACACCTAAAATCATAAATGAATTCCTAAAACATTCGAAACTATTTTTATGTGATGTTATACTGTAGAGCATGGTATAATTAGTGCCCATAAGGATAAAACAGGAGACTATAGTGGATAGACCCTTTTTTGACATATTTTTAATAATCGTTTTAATCGTTCTAAACGGCATTTTTTCTGCGGGTGAAATTGCAATTGTGTCTTCGAGAAAGAGCAAGATCAAAGAGATGATGAAAAACAAAAAGGATATAAGGACAGAGAAGCTGCTTGCAATGAAAGAAAACCCTGAAAGGTTTCTCTCTGCCGTCCAGATCGGTATAACGCTTTTCGGGACGCTTGCATCAGCTATTGGCGGAATCGTCTCAATAAAATACATAAAACCTTTTTTAAGTAGAATTCCTTTTGTTGGGGCATTTGATGACACCATTTCACTGGTGTTCGTTGTTGTGGTCATGACATATTTTTTTCTTGTTTTTGGCGAGCTACTGCCCAAGTACATAGGTATTAACTATAAAGAGAGAATTGCATTATGGATAACACCCCTCATTGAATTTACATCAAGGATATTCGCTGTTTTTGTGAACATACTTTCGTTGTCTGCCATGTTTTTCGTAAATAGTTTGAACCTCAAGAAGGGTGAAGACCATATAAGTGAAGGAGAAATAAGGATTTTATTGGAAGAGGGAAGGCGAAAAGGTATCTTTGACGAAACAGAAGAAAAACTAATCAACGGGGTGTTTAAATTCGCTGATTGTTCAGTTAAGGAGATAATGGTTCCAAGGCCGAATATATATAGCATAAACTTGGAAGATAGCCCCGATGAGATACTTAAATACATTGTTGAAAATGAGTTTTCCCGTTACCCTGTCTATAAAGGCAGCCTCGATAGTATTGTCGGGCTGGTTTATCACAAAGATATTGCAAAGCAGATATGGTTGAAAAATCCGGTGGAACTCGAAAAGATTCTCAAAAAACCCTATTTTATCCCGGATACAATGGAAATCAGCCTTCTTCTGAAAGAGATGCAAAAAAGACGTCAGCATATAGCTATTGTAGTGGATGAATATGGAACCACTGTGGGTATTGTTACGCTTGAGGATATAATGGAAGAGATCTTCGGAGAAATAATGGACGAGACGGATGTGGACGACAGGATCGAGAGATTGAAGGACGGTTCCTTTATCGTTGATGCATCTTATTCTGTAAGAGACTTGAATATAAGGCTCGATGATATTAACATCCCGGAATCGCCGGACTATGAAACGCTTGGTGGTTTTTTGTTAAGCCGCTTGCAAGATGTCGCCAGGGGTGGCGAAATGATAGACCACGGTATGTACCGCTTTACTGTGGTAGGTGTTAAAGGGATAAGGATTACGAAGATAAAACTTGAAAAATTCAAAAAAAGACAGACAGCATGAATCAGTTTTGGTTTATCGTAAACTCATCGCCAGTATTTCCATCCATGTCTTTGACAATAAAGGAATAGCCGCCATTTGTTCTTTTCCCGATAATATAACGGAAGTAATAACGCGTATCCGAAAAAAAACGGGTCTGTCCCCCGCTTCCTGCAGCTATGATATATGTGATTCCATCTACTTTCCTACGGTTGTATAAATGGTCATGACCCGAAACGACCAGTGGAACCCCTTGCTTTGCAAAGAGCTGATGGAGTTCGTCCCTCGCTTGTTTGTATTTGTCGAGTCCATGTAGACCGACTATTGGAAATAAAGGCTGATGTACAAATACAAATTTATAACGATATGTTTTTTGGAGCTCGTTTTTGAGCCATTCAAGTTGCTTGCCTGTTATCATGCCTTCTTCGCCAGGCAGTTCTGAGTTTAGAAATATGAAGAGCGTGTCACCATCGGAAAAAGAATGATATAATGCAGGAAAATATCTCAGAAATACATTGAGTGATTTTTTACCTTTTATATCGTGGTTTCCCGGAGCGATATGCAATATTTTGTTTGAACCGGTTATATCGAAGAACATTTTCCACTGTTTTGAGCTTCCAGGGGTATGAATTGCATCGCCGCAATGTATTATTACCTTTATGTTCTGTGCGTCTATTATTCGGATAAAGTCTTCGTAAACAGAATCGCTCGAACCTATATGCGTGTCGCTTATAATCGCAAAATGCCCTAATTCGGCACGAGTAAATGTTGGTAACAGACAGAGCAGAAGAACTGCGACAAGCAAAAACCTGTTAGCGATTTTTATCAATCTGTTCAAGTACACCTAAAATTTATTTCTGAATCGATTTGAACTAAAATTGTAGCCTGTATGAAGCCTTAACTTTTTTTGCCTTTAACAATCCTTGGTTTGGCTGGTTTTTTTATCACAAGGTTATCGAGGCCGAACTCCCTGAATTCTTTTTCATACTTATTTATGAAAGGCATTTCCTTTTCGATGCGTTCTTCTTCTGACATTGCTTCGACATTTTTCTCACCGTATTTTTCGACGAGTTCACGCCTTGAAAATTCAAGAACCAACCCTTCCCATAGCGCATATTCATGATAGTCGCCGATAATATCAAGAATATTTGTGTCGCTTTCAAACTCCTCTGTAATGAAATACTTTTTTGATTCTTCATCGAATTCGACATAATTCCCATAACCAAAATCCTTTGCGTGGGAAAGAAGTTTTTGCACGACCCCTGATTCTTCTTTGTCAGATTCGCCTGGTGCGGTATTCTCCATCCATTCACCGAGCATGGCAAGCTTTAAAAGCTCCTTGAATTGTTCTTTTGTAATATCTAATTCCATTGTTTCCTCCAGTTTGTATTTTTAAAAAGTAAATGGGTTTGAAAACCTTAACTTAAAAAAACAGGCCTATACTTTGCATGTTGCTTATTGCTCAGGCAGGATAGAAATATTTCTATGGTATTCTTTCATTACCTTTTTTGTAAAAGGGCCAACGGGTTTATCTTCATCGAAAACCTTTCCTTTAGCCTTTTTCTGACCTGCATTGTATGCAAAAAGGGCTTGATGGATATTTTCAAAATCTTCCATCAGTTTTGAAATATGAAATGTGCCGAGACGTATGTTTTTATCTGGTTCGTGAAGGTCTTTTGGATTCTTGTAATCAATGCCGTTGTTTTTTGCAATCAACTTTGCAAGCGAAGGTTTTAACTGCATAAGCCCTTTTGAGCCATCACGTGATGTAACATTGTGCCTGAAGTTGCTCTCGACTTTTATAATTGCGAGAACAAGTCGATAATCAATATCGTACAATTTACATTCGTCGTAGAGTGTGTTTGCCATCTTCAATAAACGACTGTTATTGAGTTTTACGTTCTTGTCTTTCAGAAACTTTACTATTTCATTGATGACCATCTCTTTGTGGCTATCGCTGTTGCAGAATGCCTTCGCAGCGAAGTGTGTTGAAAATAAAACAAACCCAATCAGCAACGGTATGAAAATAAAGATGTATTTTCTGCTTTTGTATTCCATAGGATTGTCATTTTAATACATGCACAATGCCAATGTCAAATACTATTGTGTAATCCGCAAATATCATCGATGTATGTTATGATTTGTTAGCGTTCAGTGTGTTTTATATAGTGTCTTCCCCTATGATTTTCCATGCAGCCCCATTTTTTTGCAAATACAATACCTTCGTGGATTCATCGGAGAAGTTGTCCGAGGAATACTTTTGGATGAAACGGACTACGACGAAGTTTCCTTCCCTTTTAGGTGATGTTAAAAGAAAAGGTCTTTCTATCGTTATGCGGATGAATTTTTTGTTTCTGTTCACATTTTTTTTGATCTGTTTGTAAGCATCCCAACCCATTCTTTGATTATTTAAAAAGTCTTTAGAGTAATGGTCGAGATATTTTTCTACCTGAAGACTTTCCCATGCCTGCTTCCATGAGTCTATGAATGTTTGTATCTCTTTTCGGAGTATGTTATGGGTCGCACTGTCTGTCTGCTCTATCTTATCCACTATCGTTATCGGTGTTCCATTCGCTTTGACAAGCGAGTGTATCTCTTTCAAAGCATCATTTTCAACGGCAATACCGAGTTTTGTGTTTTCTAAATCCTCCCCGAGTTGCTTATCCTTTTGGTGCCCATGAAGCCAGATCCATCCGCTGTTTTTGCCTTCCCTAAATGTGATGGCGTTGGGATAATCGAGAACAAAAGCGCCGTATCCATAAACATCACGAATGCTTGGTGCCTGAAGAAACCTTGATAGGAAAAAGGTGCCGTTCGGTATGGACGGGTCTTTTAATTGCTCGGTTTGGCTGTGGATTTTTCCGAGTATTAATGGAAATGATTTCAATAGCCTAAAGTTATTATGGTCGGAAACATACAGGTGAAGCCTTTTTGAATCCTTCTCGCAGATTAGCGCATATTCTCCAGGTTCGGCAGAAACGAGATAATAGGGGTCGTAATGTGCAGGTTTTTCTACTGTTTGCCTTGCTATTGCTTCGGTATTTGCCGGTTCTATAGTTTTTGCAGGCACGGTACTTATTGCATATTTTGCCTTCTCTTGCTGATGAAATCTTTTATATGAAAGCGTTATCGCATTAGAAATATTCTCTTTGTAAAAAAACAAAGCTATGAAGCAGAGAATCAATATGATGATTATGCCCGGTATCATATATTTTCTGTTGGTGTGTTTCGGTATTGAATGTGTATCTTTGAGAAACAATATACTTTCATCGTTGAGCACGCTTTCTACTATCTGCTCGGTTACGATGTTTTTCGACTGCGAATAAAGAACAAGCAGGCATCTGTCGCATATCATATTGATAAGCCTCGGACAACCCTGCGAGGCTTTATGTATAAGTTGCACAGCAGCGTCAGAAAAATTAAGCGAACCCTTTGAGCCTGCCTTATACAGTCTGAATGTTATGTATGCCCTTGTCTCCTTTTCAGAAAAACTTTTGAGTTTATATACGACGGTGATTCTCTGAGAGAGATTTTTCATCTCAGGCTTGTGCAGTATGTCCATGAATTCTGTCTGGGCAAATAGAACCGTATGGATAATCTTTTCCTTTTCGGTTTCTATGTTTGAGAGGATTCTTATCAATTCAAGCAATCTGGCGGAGAGTACCTGTGATTCATCGATTACAAGGATTGTGTCCCTGCCTTTTTTATGCTCGTCTATCAGAAAGTTGCTAAGATTGTCGAGAAGGGTTTTCTTCGATGAGTCATCTTTCGGAATGCCAAGTTCACCCATTATCTCTTTGATGAATTCTTCCTCACCCATAATGGGATTGAGGATGAGGGCTGTATTATAGATGTTTTTATCAAGTGAATTGAGAAACATTCTCGATAAAATCGTCTTTCCGCTACCTACCTCGCCATAGATGAGGGCGATGCCTTCTCTCTGTCCGAGAAAAAATTTGAGATGCTCCAGTGCCTCTTTGTGGGTTTCAGATTCGAAGTAAAAGTCTGTGTCAGGTGTGAGCCCGAATGGTTTTTCTGAGAGACCAAGGTAGCTAAGATATGGAATTTCCATTGATGTATTCAATTTTATTTTTTTTGAATACAATATGCAAGTATTTACTTCAAATCCTAAATCCAAATGTCCAAAAAAAATCCTAAATCCGAATATCTAAATCCTAAATAAATTCAAATATGAAAGCATGAAATCTTTTTTCATCTTCGTCTGCGAATAATTTTATTCTTGATTGTGTACCTGCAATGAATATTTCATTTTTTTGAGCATTTATGTATAATGTCTCTCAATGCTTCTTTCCATAATAATTCCTGCATATAATGAGATAAATTTTATCGACCAGGTCATCAAGCGTGTTATGGATGCGCTATATGATAAAGAAATCATCGTTGTCGACGACGGGTCAACGGATGGAACGAGGGAATACTTAGGTTCAAGGTTCGAGGTTCAAGGTTCAAGTTTGGAAGCAAAGAGCAAAGAGCAAAGAGCGAGGAGCGAGGAGAAGCCCATCATCCATAACTCATCAACAACCGCCTGTCATGTGAACGAAGTGAAGGTTATTTTTCATGAAAAAAACATGGGGAAGGGCGGGGCGGTAAGGACAGGGGTCAGTGCTGCAAAAGGCGATATCATTATCATTCAAGATGCAGACCTCGAATACGACCCTAAGGATTATCCTGTTTTGTTAGGACCAATCCTCGATGGAAAGGCAGACGTGGTTTACGGCTCGAGATTTTTAGGCGGCCCCCACAGGGTGCATTATTTCTGGCATTATGTGGGCAATATGCTTATTACGCTAGTTTCCAATATGGCTACCGATTTAAACCTTACCGACATGGAGACAGGTTATAAGGTTTTTAAAAGGGAGGTTTTTGAAGGTATCAAAATTAAATCAAACAGATTCGGTTTTGAGCCTGAGATTACCGCAAAAGTTGCAAGGAAAGGCTGCGTTATCTACGAAGTGCCTATCTCCTACTACGGCAGAAGCTACGAGCAGGGCAAAAAGATTACATGGAAAGACGGTGTGAAAGCGGTATTTACAATCATAAAGTATAACTGGTTCAGCAAATAAATCAGGAGACAGAAGACACAGCACAGAAGACAGAAGACAGAAGACAGAAGACAGAAGACAGATTTAAGTCTACAATCTGTCGGCCTGAAGAGCGGTCTGACTTTTGAATGTCTGAATCAAAGATTGTTTTTTTGCCATCATTTGTTGTATATTCATTGTAGATACATACGGAGGTAAAATTATGCGTGTAAGTATACAAAAATGGGGAAACAGCTTAGCTATTCGTATTCCGAAATCTATGGCAATGGAATCGAATATCGAACAAGGTTCGTACGTGGATATACAGCCAGTTGATGGAAAATTAGTGATCGGTCCTGTGAAAGAAACTGAATACAAACTTGAAGATTTACTTGAAAAGGTCTCGGAAACAAATATTCATTTTGAAATTGACACGGGTAATCCTGTAGGAAAGGAACTATTGTGACATCTGCGGGATATGTTCCTGATCGCGGGGATGTTGTTTTTATTGATATGAATCCTCAGGCTGGACACGAACAAGCAGGGAGGCGGCCGGCAGTGGTTATAACACCTCTTTCATACAATCGAAAGGTTGGTCTTGCAATATTCTGCCCTGTTACGAGCCGGATAAAAAAATATCCCTTTGAAGTTGTCATCCCAATAGACCTGAAAATTAAAGGTGTCGTTCTGTCCGATCAATTAAAGAGCCTTGATTGGAAGGTAAGAAAGACCGAATTTATATGTAAGTTGCCCGATGAAGTTGTCAGGGAGATATTGAGGAAAGCAAATACATTGATGAAGGTGGGTGGTGGCTCGTAGTTGATAGTAAGAATAAAATGATTCGAGGGGTCGAGGGACGGAAGGCGGAAGGTTGGAGGTTGGAGGATAGAGGCTGAAGGCGAAAAGGCAAAGAGGCGAGGGGTCGAGGGTTTAATAGGCAAAGCGAAATGCTCGACCCCTTGAATCCTGGACCCCTTTTATATCACTCAATATTCGAATAAAAGATGATATAATATAGCAATGATTGAAGATAGAGATAGGCAAATAATTATAGAAATGGCAAAAAGGTTTGGCGTGAAGCGTGTTGTTCTCTTTGGGTCTAGCCTTTGCTCCGATAGAGAAAGTCGCGATATTGACATAGGTGTGGAAGGAATATCAGAAAAGGACTTTTTCACCTTTTATGGTGAGCTTATGTACGCATTGTCGAAACCTATCGATATTGTTGACTTGTCTATAAAAAGCCGTTTTGTTGAACTCATTGAGCAGGAGGGAATATCTCTCTATGCCTGATTATTATCTTCGCATTGAAGCCGAATGTGAGGCAATAGAAAAAACGCTCTCAGCTTTACCAGTCCGTGGGTTATCAACGCTATCTACACTTGAACTTGCTGGAGTGGCTGCATTACTCCATAATTTCTATAACGGGGTTGAAAATATAATCAAGCAGGTCTTTGAATCAAAGTCTTTTCCCATTCCCCAAGGAGAATCATGGCATAGAGATCTTCTTTTTGAGGCAGTTAAAAGGGGAATTTTGTCCGAACTTTTAGTGAATGAATTGAAAAGATTTCTTGCTTTCCGTCATTTTTTCAGTCATGGATATGCGCTTAATCTCTTTCCCGACCGCATAGAACCTCTTGTGGTTGGTGTCGAGCACCTATTTATCAAATTTAAAAACGAGATCAAAAACGCAATGGAATATAAATGAGATAACAATAAAGGTTGATAGCTCATAGATGATAGCTGATAGCAATGAAAGCAAGGGGTCGAGGGTTCAAGGGGTCGAGGGGACGGAAGGCTGAAGGCTGGAGGTTGGAGGATAGAGGCTGAAGGCAAAAAGGCGAGGATTCGAGGATTCAAGGGGTCGAGGAGTCAAGGGTTCAAGTGATGAAAAAACAAGGGGTCGAGGGTTCGAGGGGTCGAGTGATTATGAAAAGGCGAGGATTCAAGGGTTTAATAGGCAAAGTAAAACGCTCGACCCCTAACCCCTTGAATCCTCGAACCCTTCTACTTCATTCAAAGGGTTTTACGCTTATCGAATTAATCATCATCATAATCCTTGCCGGCATTCTTGTTGCTGTCGTTGCAGTCAAGGTATCGCTTTCCCCTTCTCAGATTGAAAACGTAACGGCAATCGACCAGGCAGTAGCAGATATCCAATATGTGCAGATGCGAGCGTTTGCAAGCAGAACGACCAGCAGTATTGCATTTTCAAGCGGTTCATCAACCTATACAATAAGCGGTGCAACGAATGAAACAAAAACGCTACCCGGTGGCACAACGGCAGGAACTACCGTGACTTTTACATTTAATTCGCTTGGCGAATTGACGGGCGGAGCGAATCAGACTCTTTCTATAGGCGGCAGGACAATTACAGTGTACCGGATAACTGGGAAAGTGGTGGTATCGTGAAAGAGACAAGGGGTCGAGGGTTCAAGGGGTCGAGGGGACGGAAGGCTGAAGGCTGGAGGTTGGAGGATAGAGGCTGAAGGCAAAAAGGCGAGGATTCGAGGGGTCAAGGGTTCAAGTGATAAAAAAGCAAGGGTTCGAGGATTCGAGGGGTCAAGGGTTCAAGTGATTATGAAAAGAAAAAGATTAAAAGATTTAATAGGCAAAGCGAAACGCTCGATCCCTAACCCCTTGAATCCTCGAACCCTTCTACTGCATTCAATGGGTTTTACGCTTATCGAATTAATTATCTTTATCATCATTGCCGGTATCTTTCTACCGGCGACCTATGTAGCCTTTTCTGCATCAATGAGGAACGCCACACAGCCGGAAGACTACACAAGGGGGAGGTTACTCGCTGAACAAGTGATGGAATTGGCTATGAAGAGGTTTTCTACTAACTTTGTCAGCAACCCCTCTCAGGTGCAGGCAGATGTTACAACGCCTCCGACTTGTGTTGCGATTGGCGTGACTGTTCCATCAGGTTTTACATGCACATTTACACCTTCTTATATTAATAGCCTTGGTGGTCTTTCGCTATCTCCTAATAATTACGTTCAGCTTTTGGTTACCATAAATACGCCGCAGGGAAACACATTTACGTCAACCGGGATGGTAACAAATCATGGATTCTAAAATGAATAGGGGCTTTACTCTAATCGAGATGATAATAACCATTGTTGTCCTCGGCATACTCGGTGTGTTCACCTTTACCTTTTTTGGAAATTATATGAACACTTACAACATGATGAGAGACCGCAGGATTTATCACCAGGAGGCGGTATATATTATCGAGCGGATAGCAAGGGAACTTAGAAACGCTACAACCGTTACATCAACAAACCCGCTTTCATTCCAGATACCAGCGCCAGGAACACCGGCGGATACAAGCACAACAATTACATATACATTATCTGGACAACAACTCAACCGAACAGGAAATGTCTCGGGCAGTATACTAATGGGTGACAACATCAATACCTTTTCTGTTTCAGCCATTACATCACCCGTAACGAACTGCTATAATATTACTGTGCAGAGGGCAACGGAATCTTATTCGACAACGGTATGTCCAAAGAATGTTCCTTCAGGGTCGTCTGGTTTCGGAGGCAACTATGCGGACAATCTTTAACAATAAAGGTATTTCCCTTATTGTGCTGATTGTAATCATGCTGGGTATGGCCATTATCGGCGGTGGGGTTGCTGCTGTTATGTCTTCGAAGCAGAAAAGTTATCCATTTGCGGTAAATAGTTACAAGGCTTATGAAATTGCAAATGCAGGAGCGGAGTTTGCCATAGGGTATTGCAGGAATGAAAGCGCTGCTAATTGCCAGACCAACATAAAAGGTGCAAATTTTACTGCGAGTTTTGGCGGTGGAAGTTTTACAACAAGCTATAACTCTGGCACAGATACTATTACCTCTGTGGGTACATACGGTGGAGTAACACGCGAGGTAAGGATTGCAAATTTCAGCACTTATGCATCATCAGGCGAGGGTCCTACCTTTGATAGCGCAGAAGACATGGCAAGCTTTGTTCCCGTGGAGTCAGCGTCAAGCGCTTTTACTGTTGATCCTGCTACGAAAATTATCAAAGCGGGCGAGATTGGAGGAGGCAATCCGGCGATGTTCGGCTCAGTTTGGTATGGCGGTGACAATGCGGCGGGGAACTGTGTTGAAGGAAAGTGCGATTTTATGAACGGTTTCCGCGCGTTTTTTGTATTTAGTTTTAAATCCGGTTCCCAGGGCGAAGGATTTACTTTTGCCGTGACGAACGGGGCAGATAACCATAGATATTCTACTGGGGGCGATTCGGCAATGGGAGAGCTATTGGGTTATGGCGGCGACTCCAGGATTTATGATACTGAAGCTAAGTATATACGTTCTTTTCTTGACGGCAAAGGTTATGGATTAAGACCCCCCAAATTTGCCGTTGAGTTTGATATTGTAAGGGATAGTGGTTGTGAAAATTGCCCCGGCTCTCCAGATAAGAATAACCGATGTGATCCTCCTGGTTACCATATGGCATATGTGTTCTGGGGAGATGAGGTTTCGATTGGCTGCAAAGAGACTCAATACACAAAATGGGCATCAGACTTTTACTATCCGATTAACAGCGTTGTGTATGTCGATAGCCCTGGCGCTTTTTACAGAACCACCGACGGCGGGACAAGCGGTTCGAGCCCACCCCCAGCAAACTCCGGTTTGACATGGGTTGGCTCTACGTGGACTCGCAGGACGGCATATAGCGTTGGAGACACAGTTGTGCCTACCAATAGGGACCCTAATGGCTATTATTACAACTGCACGACTGCAGGCAATTCCGGAAATTCAGAGCCGACCTGGTGCACAGGGGTGGGCTGCACAGTTGCCGATAACGATGCACGGTGGACGGCTGCAGGTTCAACTGGTTTTCCGGGCAGCAGCAAAACCTATGACGACAATAAGCACAATGCCGGAACAGGTACAAATCCTTCTACATCGACAAGTTATGTAAGTAATGCTTTTAATATCGGCACAATCTATGCCTTCAGGATTGAGGTTGCACGTTCAACTACAACTAAACTTAATGGAAATTATAACTACACTATCAGATCGTGGTTAAAGCCTTGCGGCACTCTATCTGATAGCACAAATCCCTGTTCTGCCGTTGATCCGTCATTCAGTAATTTAAGCGCTGATTATACATTGGACACAGCGTCACCGTATATTGTAAGGGAGATAGAACTAACACCTGCTTATCATGCGAAATTTGAAAAATTTCTATTTGGCTGGACAATGGCAACTTCAGGGGGTGGTTCACACGAAATGGTCGAGCTGGCAAAGTTTAAACTCAATTTTATTCAATCTTATAATGTTTGGAACAACCTCGGAACAAGTGCTTATTTCAGAAAAGGTTCCGCCGGTTCTTGTTATCAGATTTTAAACAATGCGTCTATTTCAGCCCACACATCAATTGGAAGGATCGGTAAAGACGAGTATATACAGGGATTTACAGACTCTTCCTGCTCTACCCCTACCAGTACTCCTTCAATAATTTTTGTCAGTGCAAAAGCAGCTGACACAAATAAGAATTTTTCAGTCAATTTTACCGGCACAGACAGATAGCTGATAGCAAGAACAAAAGGGGTCGAGGGGGCGGAAGGTTGGAGGTTGGAGGATAGAGGCTGAAGGCTAAAAGGCAAGCGTTCAAGGGGTCGAGGGAGGAAAAGGCAGCTCATAGCTGATAGCAAGAACAAAAGGGGTCGAGGATTCAAGGATTCGAGAAAACAGATGCTCATCCTGATGGAATAATTAGGATTATTAAACCGTTATTTCTAATAGGATTTTACCGTAATCAACATGTGGTATAACCCGCTTCCTCTCTGCTTCAATCTTTTCAAGTGCAACCAATCCTATCTCCGATAAGAGCTTTAAATCCTGATTCACGCTTTTCAGGTCTCTGTTGAGAGTCTTTGCCAGCTCGTATACAGAACCCGGCTTATCTTTGCGTATGGTTTTAAGGATAAGTAGCCTGTTATTGGTGAGAACATTCCTCATGGTATCAATAGAGTCGAAATAAAGACCTTCCTCTTTTTTAACCTTCTTTCCGTTCTCCAATTTTTTCCAGGCTTCAGAGAAGTCTTTTAAGCTTGTTTTTAAATCTTTGATTCCTATGTTAATCTTCTTTGCTTTCATATCTCACCCTTTTTGATTTTTTCTACATCACTATTAAAATCCTCAATCAAAATGTCCATGCCTTTGAAATCATAAGGATGTTCATTATTCATGTAATGTCTATGATCGCCCTTTCCCTCTCCGTTGTCATATCCTATTAAACGTTTACCGTTCCTGATGTATACGAGAGAATATCTGTAGCCATAGGGCTTTTTCTTAGTCTGCGGTACCTTCCATATTTTCATCTCAACAATATCACCATTGGGTTCCACGTTCTTTCTGTAAAATAAAAGTTCACCATCCATATAGGGTATGTTATACCTTATACAACAATATGTCAATTATTTCTAATAGGATTTTCCCGTAATCAACATGTGGTATAACCCGCTTCCTCTCTGCGTCAAAATACTGTATACTTTTTTTCGGCAATTTATGCTATTATCGTTAAAAGGGTGGGTTGTATAAGACGTGGAAGATGATAGAAAAACAAAAAAACAGCTTATCGATGAGATTAAGGCATTGCGCGAAAAGAACAATGCGTTAGAAAAATCCGAAGCAGAACACAATAGGCTTATCGAACAGATTATACGTGCCAAAAAGGAATGGGAATATACGTTTGATTCCCTTCCGGACCTTATTGCGATAATTGACAGAAATTACCGTATTGTGAGGGTCAACAAGTCAATGGCCAGCAAGCTGGGGCTAACCCCTGGCGAATTAATTGGAAAGACCTGTTTTAAATTGGTTCATTCTGATAAAAAACCACCGGTTTCTTGCCCGCATGCGCTTTTGCTGAAGGATGGACAAACACATACCGCCGAAATCTATGAAAATAATCTCAATGGGGTTTTTCTTGTTTCTGTTTCTCCTCTATATGGCGATGATGGGAATGTAATCGCTTCGGTTCATGTGGCAAGGGATATATCTGAGGTCAAAAGAGTCGAAAAAGCGCTAATAGAAAGCGAATTAAAATACAGGAATATCTTCGAGAATGCAATTGAAGGCATATTCCAGGCGACGCCTAAAGGGCGTTTTATAACTGTCAACCCTGCAATGGCACATATGCATGGTTTTTCGTCGCCCGAGGAGATGCTTGATTATATAACGGATATCGGTCAACAGCTATATGTAAACCCCGAAGAAAGAGAGAGATATCGTGCTATTCTTGAAGAGAAAGGCGAGGTAAAAGGTTTTGAGGCAATGATACGTCGCAGAGATGGTATTATAATATGGACATCAACCAATGCGCGTGTCGTGCAAGATGATGCCGGGCGTGTTGTGCGTTTTGAAGGCACGACAGAGGATATTACAAAAAGGAAAGAAGTTGAAGAAAAACTTAACAAGCAGATTTATTTTTTGCAGGTCTTGATCGATACAATACCTGCCCCGGTGTTTTATAAGAATGCAGATGGCATATATTTGGGCTGTAACAGGGCATTTGAATCCTATTTAGGCAAACCAAAGGAACAGATTATCGGAAAAACAGTCTATGAAGTAACAGATAAAGATGTAGCCGACATATATCGTGATATGGATTTGGCGCTTTTCAATAATCCCGGTGTGCAGGTATATGAGACTGTTGTTACCTATCCGGATAGTTCAAAGCGAAATGTTATCTTCAACAAGGCTACATATACGGATACCGATGGCAATATTGCAGGGCTGGTAGGTGTGATACTCGATATAACCGACCTTAAAGATACTGAGACTGAGCTTAGAAAGGCAAAAGAAGAAGCAGAGATTGCGAACCGCGCAAAGAGTGAATTTTTGGCAAGCATGAGTCACGAGATAAGGACACCTATGAATGCAATCATAGGCATGGCTGAACTTTTGCTTGAGACGCCATTGACCGAAGAGCAGCAAAAATATGTTCGTGTTTTAAGGGATGCTGGAGAGAATCTTCTTGGATTGATTAACGATATTCTTGATTTATCAAAGGTTGAGGCGGGTCAGATCCATCTGGAGGTTATGGAATTCGACCTCCAGGAGCTTATTGAAAAAACCTGTGACGTTATGGCGTTACGGGCGCACGATAAAAATCTTGAACTGGCGTGTCGTATATTACCCGATGTCCCGATACATTTAAAGGGTGACCCTACACGTTTGCGGCAAATCCTTGTGAACCTCATAGGCAATTCAATCAAATTCACAGAAAAAGGCGAGATCGTTGTAGAAGTGAAAATGGTAGAGGACAGATTTCTTTTTACCGTTCGTGATACAGGCATTGGCATACCAAAGGAAAATATCAATAAAATCTTCGATAAATTCACACAGGTCGATGCATCCACCACTCGCAAATACGGAGGCACCGGTCTTGGCCTTGCAATCACAAAACGTTTGGTAAGGTTGATGAACGGCGAAATTTGGGTTGAAAGCGAATTAGGCAAAGGCACCACAATGTCCTTCGTAGTGCCTTTTGAAATACAAAAGGATTGGAAACCGACAGGGGTAAGGGATAATGTTGTAAATCTGTCAGGCGTTAGAGTGCTCGTTATTGATGATAATGCTACTAATAGGCTGATTTTAAGGGAAATCATGAATAGCTTCGGTGCATTGGTCTCGGAGGCTGAGGACGGTAAAAGCGGTCTTGAGGCATTGAGGCAAGGCTTTGCAGTAAACAAGCCTTATAGACTCGTTTTACTTGATTACTTTATGCCATCAATGGATGGTTTCGATGTAGTTTCACGGATTCGAGAAAATCGTTGGCTCGAAAATATGTCTATAATTATGCTCACCTCCGGACATGTAAAGGGTGACAGAGAAAAGGCAAGGCAGTATGGTGTGTCTTATCTGCTTCGTAAACCGATTAAAAAGGCTGAGCTTATAGAGGCAGTTGGCTTGGCAATGAATAAAGCCTATTTTTCTGAAGGAAAACCTGCACAGGCTCCTATTAGGGTGGAAATGTCCTACGAAGACATAAAGAGGCCGCTAAATATACTCATAGTAGAGGATAATGAGGACAATCGTCTTCTTATCTGGTCGTATTTTAAAAATACCCCGCATAAGATTCATTTGGTTGAAAATGGTAAACTTGCTGTCGAAAAATTTGAGGAAAATAAGAACTTGTATGACCTTATCTTTATGGATATGCAAATGCCTGTGATGGATGGATATGAGGCAACCAGACGAATAAGGGCATGGGAAAAGAAAAATGGGTTTACTCCTACCCCTATTGTTGCCCTTACGGCATATGCGCTAAAAGACGATGCACAAAAGTGCTTAGATGCAGGTTGTGATGGATATGTTACTAAGCCGATAAAGAAGGCTCAGTTTTTTGACACAATAGCAAAATATGCGAGACAATAAAATAACTTTCCAATCTTCCAACCCTCTAAATGACTGATATGTTAAATCAAAGGACGGATAGCTTATGACGACAAGGGGACAGATACCGAGCAAGGTGAAAAAAGGTGCAATTCCTGTACAGGATAGGCTGAAAAAACTGAACGAAACAGAGCATTTTGCAGTTCTGGCGACAATCGATAATGGTAGACCATATACCTCACTTGTCGCTTACGCGGTTACGCCGGATTTGAAAAAGTTTGTTTTTACGACCCCGAAGGATACGAGAAAATACAAAAATATTCTCAATTCCGGATATGTCGCGTTGCTGATTGACAATAGATTGAAATCGGACAATAATCTGATGAATACCGAAGCCATGACCATCACGGGTATTGCCAAACCTTTACGGAGAGGAAAAATAAGGGATGAATATTCACGCATATTTCTCGAAAAGCATCCAGACTTCGAAGAGTTTATAAAATCGGCAACAACTGCTATCATTGCCGTAGATATAACGCAGTGCGTTCATGTGAGCGAATTTCAGACCATTACCGTGTGGGATTGCTGCTAAGCGTCAGTTTTCAAGTTTTTTAAGCTCACCTATTTTCAGATGTTCCTTCAGAAAGAGCAAAAACCCGATTATATTATATGGAATATACCATGATGCATGAAAAAGGATGGATACCGTAAAGCCTTCGTGTTTTGGTATGTTAAAAATTGACAGGAGATATACGAGAAGAAATTGGTAAACCCCTATATAGCCTGGCGAGGAGGGTATGGTAAGCCCCATGTTGAGAAGCGCACATACGAAAGGCACATAAGCGAAATTTATGTGAACGCCAACCGTAAGCATGACGAAATACAATGCAGTGCTCATAGAAAGCCATTGAAAAAACGCTATGACAATGAACATAATGATATTGAGCGGTGATTGAACCCTTTGAAGGTTTTTCTGTATTTCGATTATGCGTTTTGCAAACTTTAAAAGCAGCGGCTTATCAATTTTACCGAGATATGATGAAATCTTGTTTGCAAACCCTCTTCTGCCGAAGGCAATCATCAGGATTATGCAGGTTGTAAGAAGACCGATGAGGATATATATGGCATTGGAGACATTCAATGGCAGGCTGTGTTTGGGGAAAAACAAAAACGTTATAATCAAAAGACCTGCCAAGTCAAATACCCTATCGACAAGCACCGTGGATAAGGAATATGTGAACGAGATGCCCTTTCTCTTTGAAAGGACATATCCCCTTGCAAGCTCTCCAATTCTCGCCGGAAGCACATTATTTACAAAAAGACCGATTAACAGAGATATCGATGTATCTGAAAGTTTTATATCCCCGCCGGATATCTTCTGCCATTTGAAGGCGCTGAACGTTATGCTGATGGCAATGAAAAATAAAGGAACAAAAACCAGCCTGTAGTCGGCCTTTTTCAGTGTTTCAAGGATTGCGCCTGCATTGATATCCTTCAGCGAAAAAAAGAGCATTATTATGCTGACAAAGAATCCCAGTACTGTAATAATACGTTTTTTTTTCATAATGGGGTGAGGTGGCGAATCGGCTGGCTGAATTATTTGAGTTTTTTACCTACTTTTTGTTCAACCGACTCTATTTTCTGAACAATTCTATTCCCTTTACCCTTTCTTATATCCAGTTTTATAGTCGAGTACACCCTGTTGCAATCCGACTCAAGCTCCTTGTAAGCCGCTTCGACTATCTCCAGCGCTTCCTTGAGTGTTTCGACCTCGACGATCGTTCCCATAGGAGTCAGTTTATAAGAGTTGTACCCTGCGTCAATCATTTTGATAATCCTGCCGACGTAGGTACTTATGCTTTCTCCTTTGTCTGTCGGAAACATGGCAAATTCAATCAAAACTGACATATTACCTCCTTTCAACGCTTTGGTACTGATTTAGGTTTTTGTGTCTGGGGTTTATCTGTTGGTTTTTTCTTTGCTGCGGTTTGCTGTTTTTGCATTGATGTATCGAACTTTTCTATTTTAGCCTTTATGGTGTGTATCTCGTTGTTTAGTTGCCCAACATCAGCCCTGTTTTTCTCAGACTCTTTCTTCAGATTGTCAAGCCTCAACTCAATATCTGCCAGTTGAGATTTAAGTACCGAAGTATCTATGTTGTTTAGCTTTGTCCTTAAATCCGTTAGCTCTGCGCTTAAAGCTGACATATTTATCCATGAGAGGACTGCAATAATGCCAACAACTACAAACAGCAGTATAGTGACAATATGTAAAAGAGGAGACAGGTCATGAAGCTTGGATAAGAACCCCCTTTTTTTCTCAAAGATGTCGTTGTTATTCAAATATTCTTCAGGAATTTTAAATAGTTCATCATCGTTTTTTACTTGTTTTTCTTCTCCATCTAATTTATTCATAATATTGCCCCATATTAAAATGATATTGTTGAACGGATATTTATACTAACAGAAATGGGAGTAAAGTAAAAGGGTATTGTTACAGATGGAAGGGAATAGGAAAAAGACGAGATCAGGTAAAAATGATTTACTCAATTTTATTTTAGAGACGTCTAAGAATTTTATAAACATTTCCCCAGATGGAATCGACAGAGCAATCAATGATGTCCTCAAAGCCATAGGCATCTATGCAAACGTTGACAGAAGCTATGTTTTTCAATTTTACGACAACGGAAAGAAGATGTCTAACACTCACGAGTGGTGCGCAGAAGGCATAGAGCCTCAGAAGGAACACCTCCAGCGCATAAGTGCCTCCGGTCTGCCTTATTTTGAAAAAAGGATAAAAAACCTTGAAGTATTTTATATCCATGACGTTAACAAGCTTCCTGCAGATGCGGAAAAAGAGAGGTTACATTTTGTTGTTCAAGACATTAAATCAATTGTTGTTGTGCCGATAGTTTCTGAAAGTTCTGTTATTGGCTTTCTTGGTTTTGACAGCACAAGGCGTAAAAAAGTATGGTCAGAATATATCATATCTCTTCTTAAGATCGTTGCCGATATCTTTGCCAATGCGATAATAAGAAATAACATGCTGATAGAGCTCAAGGAAAGCGCATCATGGTATAAGGCTATCTTTGAATATGCGAACGATGCCATTTTTCTTATGGAAGATGGTATTTTTGTGGATTGCAATACAAAGGCGTTAAAGATGTTTGGTTGTAAGAAAGAAGACCTTATAGGTCAGAGTCCCGCCAAGTTTTCTCCTTTTTTCCAGCCCGGTGGTGGTGTTTCAAATGAAGAGGCACTGAAAAAAATAAAAAATGCGTTAAGTGGTAAGGCGCAATTTTTTGAATGGACACATATGCGGCAAGATGGTTCCTTATTTGATACAGAGGTCAGTCTCAGTAAGGTCAAGATAGATAAAAAGAGATACATTCATGCGATTGTTCGTGATGTAACAGAACGCAAAAACATGGAAAAACTTTTGAGAAAAGAAAGGGAAAGCCTGTATTCTATTTTGCAAAAGGCGCCATACGGGGTGGTGGTGGCCGATAAAAAAGGTAGGTATACATACATGAACCCTGAATTCACAACGATTACAGGGTATACTATACATGATATACCTACGGGCAGGGATTTTTTCTATAAGGCTTTTACTGAAGAAGGGATACGTGAGGAGATTAAAAATGTTTGGAAGGCTGATATCTCTGTAAAAGGGGTGGAAAGGACTTTCGAGGTAAAATGCAAAGACGGGCAGGTCAAAAACATTAACTTCAGACCTACATTGCTGGACGATGGCAGTGTAGTTTTAATGATATCCGATATTACGGAGAAGAAACAGGCCGAAGAGTTATTCAAGACACTTGCGGACAACTCGCCTGTAGGGGTTTTTATCATACAGGATGGGGTGATTAAATTTGTTAACCCGCATTTTGAGAGGGCAACAGGTTATGAGGAAAGTGAATTGCTCGGAAAAGACTCGATGTTTTTGGTGATGCCCGAAGACAGAGGCTTTGCAAAAAAACGGGCGATCGAGATGTTGAAAAACAAAAAGATACTGCCTTACGAGATAAGGGTTCTGACTAAAAAAGGCGAGACGATGTGGATTCTTCAATCTTTAACCTCTATAAGATTTAAGGGAAGGTCTGCGGTTCTCGGTAGTTTTGTGAATATTACCGAAAAGAAGCAAATGGAAGAAAAACTTCGGAATATGTCAATTATAGACGAATTGACACAGCTCTATAACCGAAGAGGTTTTTTTATGCTTGCCATACAGCAGATGAAGATTTCGAGGCGCAACAAGAAGGAGATGTTGTTCTTTTTTATAGACCTCGATGGCCTTAAATCGATAAACGATACATTCGGTCATCAAGGAGGGGATATCGCACTGATTGGTGCGGCAGGGATATTAAAAGAGACGTTCAGGGATGCAGATGTCATAGGCAGGATCGGCGGTGATGAATTTGCGGTGCTTGCAGTAGGTACAAGCAAAACGACCGGTGAATTGCTCATGAAGCGTCTACATGAACATATCGACTCTTATAATAACAGCTCTAAAAATCATTACAAGATATCAATGAGCGTCGGTATTTCAATATATAACCCAGAAAACCCCAGTACAATCGATGAGCTTATGTCGGTTGCGGACACTTTGATGTATGAGGATAAAAAAAAGAAGAAGTATTCTGACGAATAGAAGGTTTTTGAATGTATGAAGAGCGATTCTACAGGGGTTTTACTCAACCGCATGATTTGGTGTGCTATGAGGTAAAACATAAGGAAACAGACCTTTTGTGTTGCACCAAAGTCAATCTTAAGGATTTCATCGAGGACAGGGTGTTTTTCTATAGGCACCAGCTTGAAGAGTACATAAGACTGAGGCCTGTTTTTATGAGCAGTTTGGTTCCGGTTGAGTATGACAATTTTGCTCCAGTTATAGTAAGAGAGATGATAGAGGCATCCGGCGAGATTGGTGTCGGTCCTATGGCAACGGTTGCGGGTGCTGTTGCTGAATTTGTGGGGAGGGATATAGATAAACTTTCCGACGAGTATATTATCGAAAACGGTGGTGATATCTGTCTTAAGACACACAAAGAAAGGGTTTTGATGGTTTATGCGAAAGATTCGCCGTTCAGCAAAAAGATCGGCATAAGGATAGCTCCCGATGAAGAACCCTATGGTGTTTGTACTTCTTCAGGAACGGTAGGGCATTCGTTGAGTTTCGGCAGGGCAGATGCCGTCTGTGTGGTCGGAAAATCGTCACTTTTTATGGATGGACTTGCAACTTATATATGTAATGTTGTAAAACAGAAGGGCG
>ENA-UOYA01000611-UOYA01000611.1-activated-sludge-metagenome-genome-assembly--contig:-NODE-611-length-44287-cov-8.875136_pt1 | contig 44287 bp, 38 predicted proteins | sample MGYA00238163_ERZ764804 | MGnify/ENA primary metagenome ERZ764804 (study PRJEB28919, sample SAMN05720223) | activated sludge metagenome | isolation source: Anaerobic digester | place: Hong Kong...
CCCGGCGTCAGGCCCTCGCATTTCCGTCCCGTGCGCGAAGTTCCGAAACGGCTGACCGCGCACGGCAACCTTGACGGATCCGTAACAAATCACACAAAATATGTTAGGCTACACTATGGTGGCCCACCAGACGCTAGGCCTCGTCTTTTTGAGGCCGGCGCAAAAATCCAACTGCGGAATAATGTGGGATGGCTTTTAAGACCGTTGTCAGGCTTCTGGTTTTCGTTTTTTGCGCCATACTATTGACGGATGCCGCCAACGCGGCGGTGACCAAGAGGAAGAAGGCACACCGGCGAACGGCGGCTCGCACTTCGGCCACCGTTGTAAAGAAGAAGCCGCTCGCGGCGAAGTCCACGAAATCGAAGAAGCGCATCTCTTCGAGAACGGCTTCGTCCAAACGGCGGCGTTCCGTGACGAGCTTCTGGACCACGCCGACTTACGCCGACGCCACTTTCGCCGACAACATCGAAGGTGAGGATCCCGTCGTCCGGCGCGCGGCGGTGGAAGCGCTTGGGCCTTACAACGGCACCGTCGTGGTGGCCGATCCCTCCAACGGCCGCATTCTGTCTATCGTGAATCAACGGCTGGCTCTCCAAAGCGGATTCCAGCCTTGTTCCACCATCAAGGTGGTGACCGCCTTGGCCGCGCTCAGCGAGGGAATCATCGACCGCGATACCATGCTGCGCCTTTACGGCCGCACGAAGATGAATCTAACCGAGGCGCTGGCCCATTCCAACAACCCGTACTTCGCCTCTTTGGGAGTGAAACTCGGCTACGAACGGGTAGCCTACTATGCGCGGCTGTTCGGTTTGGGAGAAAAGGCGGGCCTAAACATCGATGGCGAGCATCCTGGCGTCTTCCCCGACTCGGTCATCAAGGACGGCGTGGGCATGATGACCAGTTACGGTGAAGGGATTTCTCTCACCCCGCTCGAACTTGCCGCCCTTATGGTCGCCATATCGAACGGCGGCACGCTTTACTATCTGCAATATCCGCGGTCGGAGCAGGAAATCAACGAGTTCGTGCCACGCGTGAAGCGCCACCTGGACATCGCTCCATGGCTTCCCGAGATTAAACCCGGCATGCAGGCGGCAGTCGAGTACGGCACTGCGCGGCGTGCGCATTACGACGATAACGAGCCGATTCTCGGTAAAACCGGCACGTGCTCGGACAACCGGACGCACTTAGGATGGTTCGGCTCGTTCAACGAAGTCGGCCGCAACAAGCTTGTGGTTGTGGTCCTGCTGACCGGGGGCAAGCCTGTGAACGGTCCGGTCGCGGCCGGCGTTGCCGGTGGCGTCTACAAGAACCTCTCCGGGCGGAATTACTTCGCCCACCAACGCAGCCTGTCGCCTTTCGGTCTGGTATCCACGCAATCCTGCTGCGCTCAGTAACGAATTTCAATCGTCCTTGCGCGCGGGCGTGTGGTCGCCGAAGACCAGGGCCGTAAACGAGAAAATATCCGTATCCGGGTCCTTCCAGGCCGAAGGGTTGATGCCAGCCTTAAGGCACGTATTTTCAAGGAACTGCAGGCAGTTCCAACCTTGTTCAGGAGCCACCTGGGGCAACAGAAGGCCTTCGCTTGCATCGCGCTTGATCACCAGGCCATCGGTCCCTATCCGGATGTGGCGCGTGTCAAGCACCCGGCGCAACGGGCTCAGCACGGAAATCTCATATTCGAGTTCAGGTAACTCGGCCACCGACACCGGCTGGAACCGCCGATCCTCGAGCGCGGCGAACGCTGCTACATCCCGCACTGTGACGGCCAGCGGTGCCACCGGCGCCACGTACCCGATGCAGCCGCGCAACTGCCCGCGTTTCTTTAGAGTTACAAATGCTCCGCGCTCCTGCATCAGGCGCGCGTTGCGGGCCGTGCCGACGTCGTACCCTTTGTGCTCCCGGACGGCCGTTTCGACGCTCCTTTTGGCGATCTCCAGCAATTCCGTCTTTTCGGCCGTCGTAAGCGAGAACCGCCGGGCGGATGCGGTACCGCCGGTGCTTTCGGGTTTGCACAACGCCGCAGCGCCGTAACCGACGACGCTCGACTTATCGCCCGTCACATCGCCGGAATTGGCGTACTTCAGCACGCGCGCCTCGGTGGCCCCCAACCGCTCCGCCGCGATCATGGCGGCCACGATCGGACCGCCACCACAGGCTTCCCACACCCGCCTCTCGAAGTTGCGCGCCATGCTCAGGTAGTCCCACTCTTCCAAAGCCTGAAGCGTCTTCCGGTCGAGGTGTGTGGCCTTGTCGTACGTGTGGAAGTGGGACAAATCGGAGCTGGCCACGACGAGTGTTCCGGGTCCCTGGATCGATTTAGCCAGCGCAACGCCCAGCGCTCTACAAGTGCCGTAGTCCTGCTCACCCATAACGATGGGCACCAGCTTGAAGTCCTTCAGTACACGCTGTAGAAAAGGTAATTGCACTTCCAGGGAGTGCTCGCCGCGCCCATTCACCATCCCGTGGCCGCGCCCCGAACGTTGGACGCGTTTGTCCATGGATGCCAGCTTGGCCACAAATGCCGTATCGACGGGGACGCGCCCCAGCGGAGTATCGTAAGCGTCGCCGTCGAATACCGAGGAGAAGCCGAACGCGTCGATGTGGCAGGGCGCGATGACCACCACTCGCTGGATGGGGCGGCCCTTCAACAACGCGTAGGCTTGTGCGGCGACATGGCCCGAGTAGACGTAACCCGCATGCGGGACCACAATTGCGGCTAAGTCCTTGATGGGCGCAGGCCTTGCCGCCGCGAGCAAACCGTCGATCATACCGGCCAACTGCTTCGCATCCGCCGGGTAAAAAGAGCCCGCCGCCATGGGGGGGCGCACGTTGCGGTTTTGCGCCGGAAGAGCCGCGGCAAGGATCGGTAACAGGAAGAATGCCTTGCAACAGTTACGCATTTCGAGATTATCCTTCCCAAACGCCGGCGATCGGCTGCCGGCAGTACTCACAGTTCCCTTTCTTCAAGTGCGTCGCGCGCACGGCGAAGCCCGTGCGTTCCACCACCGCGCGCCGGCACTTGGGACAATACGTGTTTTCGGCCGGGTGGCCGGGCACGTTGCCAATGTAAACATAATGAAGGCCTTCCGCTGCGGCAATGGAGTGCGCCCGTTCGAGCGTGCTCAACGGCGTCGGGGGCAGGTTCTTGAGCAGGTATTCGGGATGAAAACGCGAGAAGTGCAGCGGGACGTCCGTACCGAGGTAGGTTCGCACCCAGCGCGCCAAGCCGCGGAACTCCTGCTCGCCGTCGTTGAGCGTGGGTACCACCAGGTACACGATTTCGGTCCACATCCCCAACTTGCGCATCTCGACCAGCGCATTGAGCACCGGCTTTAACTCTCCGTTCACCGTCTCGCGGTAAAACTTTTCCGAGTATGCTTTCAGGTCCACCTTGATGGCATCGACTTTGCCGCACAGCAGCTTGAGCGGCTCCGGCTGTATATAACCGCCGGTGACGACGGCGCTCTTGATGCCGGCCGCGTGGGCGCGTTCGGCCGTGTCGATCATGTACTCGAAGAAGATCACCGGTTCGCTGTACGTATACGCGATCGAGGCGCAATGGTAACGCGCCGCCACCTCGGCCGCGCCCTCGGGCGGCAAATAGTTGGAGGTCACCTGTTCGGGCCGCACCTGCGAGATGTCCCAGTTCTGGCACATCTTGCAGTTCACGTTGCAGCCGGCGGTTGCGATTGAGAATGCCGTCGAGCCGGGGTGGAAGTGAAAGAAGGGCTTCTTCTCGATGGGGTCGACGTGCGCGGCCACAACGCGGGAATGCACCAGCGTGTAGTAGACGCCGCCGCGGTTCTCCCGCACGCCGCAGTAGCCGCGTTCGCGGTCGTCGATCACGCACTCGCGCGGGCAGAGCTTGCATTTGATCTTCTTGTGCGGCAACTTGTCGTAGAACTTCGCCTCCCGCGTGTAGCGCGCGTCGGACGCCGCCGCAGCGCCGGATGCGGCCGAAAGCAGGAAGTCGCGGCGTTGCATGGCGCTAGACCTCCACGCGCGCGATCCGGGCAGGATCGGACACGCCCATGCGGTAGCCAGGGCCCCCGGCGCGGGCAATGTAAGTTGGCTCGCGCCGCGCCGCTTTCAGCGGCGGCATGCCGCGCTCGGCGCGCTTTTGTTCGATAATGCGCCAGCCGACGGTGTCCAGCGCCACGGGGTCCTGGCTCACCAGCAAGCCGTTGAACGGCCATGTCCACTGCGGCATAAAAGACGGACCGCCTTCGTACTGCGCGGAGATGGCGTCACACAGATGCAGGCGCACTTTTCGGCGGATGGGGCCCAGCATGTTGACGTCGGCCACGTAAGGGTCGCCCACGTTGATGTGATACTTGTTCGGATTATGGATGGCGCCGAACATATTCTTAAGCGCCATGGTCACGCCCACGATGCCGTGGTCCTTGAGGACGGGCAGGTTGATGACGGCGTCGCAGACATCGGTGAGCGTCCGGCACAGCAGGCTGCCGGCTTCCCCGTGCGTGGCGAGTTCGCTCCCGTAACCCAGCGTGTCGTTACCCATATAACGGACGCGGTTGGGATTCGTTGATGGCCGGAACCCAGCGCTTTCGAGATCCGAGTTGAGCCGGTCCCATACCACGATGTTCTTCGCGGGTACCCCGGCTTCTTGCAGCCGATGGCAGAGGGCCTCGACCAGCACTACGTGCGTGGAGTTACCTTTACCCGACAGGCAGTTTACCTTTAGCCCCACCACCTCGCCGGGCTTCACCACGCGCCGCCACGCCTCCACGGAAGTGTCCACGTCGAAACAGGCGCGCATGGCATTGTCGAGAGCCCGCAAGAGCGCCGTTTCGTTCATCCCGGCGCCGTGCGCCACGACCACCTTCGACTTCGTACCGGCCGCGAGCGGGGCGCCGAGCACCCCCAACGCTTCCCGGCGGCTCAATCTGGCGTCCATTCCGTTTCCGTTATAGCACCAACCGGCGGCGGCGATGACCTACAATCGTCGGGATGAGTTGGTCGCCGATTGTCAGGCCGGCGGCGCTGGCGCTTGTGAGCGCGGTGGTGTGCGTCGCGGCCCCGAAGAGTTCTCTTCCAGGCGGATACTTTGCCGCCATGGAGGAGGGTGTGGCGCGCGTCCAGGCGCGGTTGGACGCAGAGCCGAGAGCCACGTTGCGAGACATCGAGGAGACCACGGGTTGGCGGCACTTCCCGCACGCTATTCTTGCCGTTGCCGTGCTCTACACGAGCAAGGCCCCCGAGAATCGCTCGCAGGGCGATCCTAAGAAACTCGCGCTCGCGATTCGCATAGGCGATCTGACGGCCGACGCCGACGAGCGCGGCGTCTTCTCCGACCGTCTGGACAGCCACCGCGACACCTATATGTGGCTGGAGGCCTACCGCTTGCTCGAAGCGAAGCTGGACGACGGCCGCCGGACACGTTGGAAGGCGTGCCTGATGAGAAACGCCGCCACTCTGGCGGCCCGGTGCCTCCAGTGGCGCGACGTTGCCGCGTACAACTATCACTTTCTGGGCACGTCGACCAATCACTTCGCTCTCTGGGCCACCGACGTGATGATTGCGGGTGAATTATTCAAACGAGAAGACTGGCTGGTGTTGGGCCGGCATATTTTGCGGCGGCTTGCTACAGAGGAGCAAAGCCCGGACGGGTACTGGGGCGAGTACAGCTCTGCCGGGCCCACTAGCGGTTACAACCTGCTGACTCTCTCGGCGGTGGGCCTTTATTGGGAGTACACCCAGGATCCGCGGGCGCTCACGGCGCTGCGCCGTGCCACGGGATTTCACGAGTACTTTACGTACGCGGACGGCCAGCCGGTGGAGACCATCAACGACCGCAACCGCTATTGGGATTCGAGCCTGTACGGGAATTTCGCCTTCACGCATTTTGCGGAGGGGCGCGCCTTCGCGCGCTTCCTGTTCGAGCGCTTCCCCGCCTCGCGCCTGGACATGGAACCGCTGGGGCGGATCGCCCAAAACGCGCTCTATTATCACGCGGGGCCGCTCGCCGCGATCCCGCAGCAGAGCGAGCGCTACGCGCACCGGCTCGCCGGCCCGGCGGGGATCCGCAAGCGCGGCCCTTGGGTGGCGACTCTCTCGGGATTGATCGCCACGGAACCCGCGTCGGCGCGCTGGTTCCTGGAGCGGCAGTCGCACGTGAGCGTGTTTCACGAACGCGCCGGGTTGATCATCACCGGAGGCAACAGCAGAGCTCAGCCAGAACTGGCTACTTTTTCGGAAACGATTCAGGGCCACACCTACTACCTGCCCCTTTGGAGCAAACTCCAGATGGGGGATGCGGCCGACCGGCTCTGGCTGGCTTACAACTCGTTTTCTTCGGAGATCGCCGTCCAAGAGGATGAAGGCCCGGATCTCCGGTTGCGATTCGCGGTCCGCGGCCGCGGCGCGCCGCCTGAAAAAGCCGGCATGGCGTTGCAGCTATGTCTCAAGGAGGGCGAGGAACTGATTACCGGGACGGGCTTGCGCGTGCGCCTGGGATCGGAGAAGCTGACACTTTCGCCCAACCAGATCGGAGGCCGGATCGAACACCACGGCTGGAAGCTCTCGACAGACGCGACCGTCTCGCTCACTTGGCCCGTCTTCCCGTACAACCCCTATCGCGGTGGGCCAGAGATTCACCTCGACCGGGCCGTTGGTGTGTTGAGCGCACCGCTGACGTGGACGCCGAACCACTCGCATCCTGCGGAACAAACGATCGAATTCAGATTGAGCGTGTCCCGGGCGAGCCGTTAATCCGTACCTCGCCCGAGGCACGATCGCGGGCAGGAATCCGCCTTAGCCTTGGGCCAGTTCCTTGCGGTGGGCCCACACCTTTTCGAAGGCCTTCACATACTGGTCGATCAATTCGGGAGCCGGTTCGCGGAACAGGGGAAGGCGTACCGAATTCGTGTTCACCTGCTTGGTGCCGAAAAGGTCCTTCCGAATCACGACCGGATGGTCCCACCACTTCGCTTCGGCGTATAGCGGGTAGCGATTCTGATCCTCATAGAATCCCGGGGAAACATGCACGCCCTCGGCCCGCAGGGCCTTGATCAAGATCTGCCTCGGGCAGCCCGCCTTCTTCTCGTCGATAAACAGTATGTGGCTGCCCCAATACACGCGCTTCGCGTCAGGGCGGCAATAGGGAACGGACAAGCCGGGCAGTTCCACCAACCGGTTCGTCAATGAGCGGACCTGCTTGTCGTTCAGCGCGTTGTACTCGTCCAGCTTGCGGAGCTGGTGCCGCGCCAGCGCCGCGCCCAGCGAGTGGATGCGGAACTTCGGTCCGATGCCGGTGCCGTTATATTTCTTGTATGGGCTCGCGTCCGGGAACTGGGCCGCGAGTTCGTAACCGCTGAAGACGGTGGCGCGCTCGTAATACTCTCTGGTTTGATAGGCGCCGCTGCCGCCCTCGACGGCGGGAAGCGTCTTGCTCGACTGGTGGCTGAACGCGCCCATCGCGCCCCAGGTGCCGACCTGCTTACCCTTCAGCGACGCGCCTTGCGCCTGGGCGGCGTCTTCAAGCACAATCAACCCCTTCTCCTTGGCGAAATCGCAGATCTGGTCCATGTCGCACGGGTTGCCGAAGGAGTGCATGGGGAAGATGGCCTTGGTCCGGCTGGTCATCTGCTTCTTGGCATCCTCCAGGTCGAACGTCATGGTGCGGGGATTGATGTCCACAAAGGCCGGCACGTAACCAAACAGGTGCATCGGCGCGGTAGTGGCCCAGGCCGTATAGGAGGGTGCCAGGATCTCGCTGCCCCGCGGCAGATCCAGCGCGAAAAACATGCACATGATGGCACAGGTCCCGCTGGAAAAGGCCTTTGTGAAAGGCACGTCGAGATACTCTTTCAGCTCTTTTTCGAACGCCGGGATTTCCGGATACCAATTGGTTTTGTCAAGCAGCGAGAGAATGGTCTGCTTCTCCGCATCCCCGTACTGGGGCCACCTGGTCAGGGTGGCCTGTCGGGCGGGCGGCACCGTCACAGACTTGGGGCCTCCACGCAAGGCAAGAGTTTCGCTGGACTGCGCCATCAGGCCGGCCCCGCTCAATCCCGTTACCGCCGCGGCGCCGGTTCGAACGAAACCACGCCGTGTTTCGTCTTGCTTGTCGGATGAGTTCACAATCATTTCCTTTCTATTACGCAGTTCGCCGCCGCAGCGTCGTCCGGGCGATGAGGTCCGCGACTCCGCGCGTTGTTTCCGTCACGGCCATATTAGAGCCCATATTACTCGTCTATCAGTCGACTTGGCGGACGTGGTGCAAATCTCCAATTACGAAGGTAGTGCGGATAGCGTGGCGCGGAATCCAGGCTGAGCCGCTACGCATGGTCTCGAACTGGTAGCCGACTTCAATCATGCTGCCTTGCTCGAAGTGCCAGCGCACCCCGGCCATGTTGCGCGAGCGCTGGAACTGGCTCATGGCGAACATCCCTTCGGTAGAAAGAAACGGGCTCAGGCCGGGGCGTACCCGCTCCAATACCAGGCGCGGCCGGTAGCGGTTATAGGCAGAGCCGGTAGGCTTCAGCCGCTCGTACTGCATGGCGGCTTCCACGCGGGTCTTACCCGGATGCAGGAGCAGGGACGGTGCCAGGATCAGCCGGTGCTCAGGGTGGAATGAGGTGCGGTTTGGATTCACTTGCCGGTACAGGTAGCCGGCAGTGACGGCCCAACGCGGGGTAAGCGCGATGCGAGCCATCGAGCCGAGGTAAAAATCGTAGGCGCTGTGCACCTGATCCCGGAATCGCAGCGACGTCGTAGCCGACCAGCGCACTCGTTGATTCGTGAAAAGCCCGAATTCGAGGCCGTTCCAGGACTGCAGGTCGGCGGCCTGAGCGCACACCTCTAACGCAAGCGCGCACAGCAAGATACGGAGAGCAAACCGTCGCAGGGGCAACTCTCATTAAACCACACTTGGGTTTCCTGCCACGGTTTGATAACACCGGGCTGCGGTACAACGGTATAGATGGGTTGTTGCACGGCTGGAATTCATACAAGAAAGTCAATCATAGCTGTTCTCGCTGTTTTATCGGTTCTCCTGGCGCCCGCGACGGCAGCGGCAACGCCTTCGGCGATGGTCACCGACTACGCCACGGGGACCGTCCTGGTTTCGGAGGACGCCGAAGCGCCGAGATACCCGGCGTCGCTGACCAAGCTGATGACGTTGTATCTGCTCTTCGAGGCGGTGCAGGAAGGCCGGGTCGCGTTCGATCAGATGCTGCCTGTTTCCGCCTACGCCGCCGAACAGCCTCCCACCCGGCTCAGATTGAAGCCGGGATCGAGTATCAAGGTGGCGGACTGCATCGACGCGCTGATCCTGAAATCCGCAAACGATGTAGCGGTGGTGGTAGCGGAAGCGCTCGCGGGGACGGAATCCGAGTTCGCCGTTAAAATGACGCGCAAAGCCATCCAGTTGGGGATGACGAACACATCGTTCCGCAACGCTTCGGGCCTGCCCGACGCCGGGCAGGTCACCACGGCCCGCGATCTGACGATTCTGGTGCATGCGCTCATCAAGCAGTTCCCCGAGTTTTACCCTCATTTCGCCCTGCGCTCCAGCCGGGCAGCCGGCAAGAACATCACGACGCACAACAACTTTCTGGCTGCGTTTGACGGAGCGGACGGCTTGAAGACGGGCTACACGCAGACGGCCGGGCATAACCTGGCGGCATCGGTGGTGCGCGGAGATCACCGGCTCATCGGGATCGTGCTCGGCGAGGACAGTTGCCGCTCCCGGGACCGCAAAATGGTTCAAGTCATGAACGAAGGACTCACCGCCCTGGGCCTGCCTCCCACCCGGAAGGTCAAGAAGGTTGCGGCGAAGACGAACAAGCGCCGCCGCCACGTGAGGAGCGTGCGCCGCCGGTCCCGGTCAAGCGCGCGGGCGGTCAGCGCCGAGTAGAGCCGGCCCACAGGCGTGCTAAAATTAGACACTTATCTCTCTTTCCCTCGGTAACATCCATGTACTGGAGCAAGCTTTTTATCCCTACGTTGCGGGAAGATCCCGCGGACGCTGAAGTTGCCAGCCACAAACTCCTGGTGCGCGGCGGCTATATCCGCCAGCTTGCCGCGGGGGTTTACAGCTACATGTTCCTGGCGCAGCGCTCGATCCTCAAGATCATCGGTATCGTGCGCGAGGAGATGGACGCCATCGGCGCGCAGGAAATGCTGCTGCCCGCGCTCAATCCGGCCGAGATCTGGCAGGAATCCGGACGCTGGGACGTGATGGGCGACAACATGTTCCGGCTCAAGGATCGCTTCCAGCGGGACATGTGCCTGGGCATGACGCATGAAGAGGTCATGACGGTGATCGCGCGCAATGAATTGCGCAGCTATAAGCAGTTACCGCAGCTCTGGTATCAGATCCAGACCAAGTTCCGCGACGAACCACGTCCCAAGAGCGGCCTGCTGCGCGTGCGGCAGTTCATCATGAAGGACTCCTACTCGTTCGACATGGATGCCGCGGGCCTCGATGCCGTTTACGACCGCCATTACAAGGCCTACTGCCGTATCTTCGATCGCTGCGGCCTGCGTTACGTGGCGGTGCAGGCGCACTCGGGCTCCATGGGCGGAAGCCAGTCGCACGAATTCATGGTCGAGTCGGAAGCCGGCGAGGATTGGGTGGTCATGTGCAAGGGCTGCGGCTTCGCGGCCAATCTGGAAAAGGCCACTTCGATCCCCGTGCCGCCCGCCGTGGAAGATCCCGCGGGCGATCTCGAGCCCGAGAAGTTCCACACGCCGAACCGCAAGACCATCGCCGAGGTGGCGGAGTTCACCGGGCTGCCGGAATCTTCGCAGATGAAGAGCCTGGTGCTGGTGGCTGGAGGCAAGCCGGTGCTGGCGCTGGTGCGCGGCGACCATACCCTGAGCGAAACCAAGTTCCTGGCCGCCGTGGGCGCCAACGAATTCCGCCCGGCGCATCCGGAGGAGATCCGCGAGTGGTTCGGCGCCGACGCCGGCTCGCTCGGTCCCATCGGCGTGAAAAATCTGCGAATCATCGCGGACCTCGCGTTGAAGGGCCGCCGCAACATGATCGCGGGCGCCAACGAGAACGATTACCACCTGCGCAACGTCACTCCCGGCGAGGATTTCCAGGCGGATTTCTTCGACTTGCGCCAAGCCGTGGCAGGCGACAAATGCGAAACCTGCGGGGGCACGCTGAGCCTCCACAAGACGGTCGAGATCGGGCACATCTTCAAGCTCGGCTACAAGTATTCGAGTTCCATGGGCCTACGCGTGCTCGACGTAAACGGCAAAGAAGTGACTCCCATCATGGGCTCTTACGGCATCGGCATCGAGCGCATTCTCAGCGCCGCCGTGGAGCTGTATTGCGACGAGCACGGCATGTCGCTTCCCGTTTCCATCGCGCCGTTTGAGGTGGTCGTGACGCCGGTCAACAGCGGCGACAAGGCGCAGATGGCCGCGGCGACCGAGATCTACAACGCCTGCCTCGCGGCCGGGATCGACGCATTGCTGGACGACCGCGACGAGAGGCCCGGCGTCAAGTTCAAGGACGCCGACCTGATCGGTCTACCCTACCGCGTCACGGTGGGTAAGAAGCTGGCGCAAGGCAAAGTGGAAGTGGTCGAGCGCCGCACGCGCGCCGCAACCGACGTCGCAGTGGCGGACGCTGCCGCTTACGTCACCGGGAAGATCCGCGAAGCGCGCGGGGGAAAGAACGCGTGCTGAAGACGTTTCTGTAACAGCAAACACATCGGAGGCGCAACGTAAATGCAGTCGCCATGGTTGGGCGAGTTTCTCGGAACGTTGTTTCTGGTGTTATTGGGTAACAGCGCGGTGGCCAACGTCAACTTGAACCGCTCTTACGCGAAAGGGGGCGGCTGGATCGTCATCACTGCCGGATGGGGTTTCGGGGTGATGTTCGGCGTGCTTGTGGCCATCGCATGCGGCAGCCCGGAAGCGCATCTCAATCCCGCCGTCACGCTGGCGAACGCCATCATGACGGGTACCGCGGCGAAGATCGTGCCGTACTGCACTGCGCAACTTGCCGGCGGGTTCTGTGCGGCGGCGCTGGTTTGGTTGTACTTCTTCCCGCACTGGAGCGAGACGGCTGACGCCGGGACTAAGCGCTCGTGCTACTGCACGGCGCCGGCCATCCGCCGGACTGCTTCGGCCTTGTTCTGCGAGGTTCTGGCGACGGCGATTCTGGTCTTCGTGATCGCCGCCTTCTCATCCAAGCGTGTGGCTGCCGCCGGACTGGTGCCGGGCCTCGGCCCATGCCTGGTGGGGACGTTGGTTTGGAGCATCGGCATGTCGCTTGGCGGAACGACGGGCTATGCCATGAACCCGGCCCGCGATCTCGGCCCGCGCATCGCGCACGCGCTGCTCCCCATTGCGGGCAAAGGCTCCTCGGAATGGAATTACGCCTGGGTGCCCATCGCCGGGCCTATGGCCGGGGCGGCGCTGGCAGCGTGTCTCTCGCTGGCGATCGGGCTCTAGCGAGGGCTTACGGATCCGATCGGCTTACGCAATTGGTTCTATAATAGTCGCTTGGGAGTTTTATCTCCCCGCCCATGGAAGACCTCAAGAAAAAGCTCCAGGATGAAATCGCGGTGCTCGAAAATGAGCTGCGGGTGCAATTGCCCCGCGAGATTCTGAGAGCGCGCGCGCTCGGCGACCTGAGCGAGAACGCCGAGTATCACTCCGCGAAGGAGCGCCAGCGCTTCGTCGAGGCGCGAGTGGCGCAGCTTCAGAAGCGCTTGGCGGATTGGTCAATGATAGACATGTCCAGGATCCCGCGCGATCGCGTTGGCCTCGGATCCACGGTGGTTGTCATGGACTTGGAGAAGGACGAGGAGACCACCTACAAGCTTGTCACCAGTGAAGAAACCGATGTGGCCAATGGACGCATCTCGACCAGTTCGCCCATCGGGCGGAGCCTGATAGGAAAAAGGGAAGGGGACGTCGTCAAAGTCCGTGTTCCGGACGGCGTCAAGGAGTTGGAAATTCTCCGGCTCACCACCATTCACGATGAAGTCAGTTAACCTGGCAGCCGCAGCGGCGAGTGAAGGCCGATGACCATCACGCGCGCCATAGGTGTAAGCTGCAACACGATTATCCGCCTGATAGTGCGCGGCTTGGCGCTTTCGAAAATCCATCCCAACGTCCTGACTTTTATCGGCCTGCTGATCAACATCGGCGCCGCGGTGCTCATGGCCATGGGCCGGTTCCGCTGGGCGGCGGTGGTGATCATCGGCGCGGCCATCTTCGACATGGTGGACGGGCGCGTGGCACGCGAAACCAACCAGGTGACGAAATTCGGCGGCTTCTTCGATTCGGTGCTCGACCGTTACTCGGACCTGGCGCTGCTGATCGGATTGCTGGTTTACTACGCTTCCATCAACCGCTTCTTTTATGTGGTGCTGACCGCGGTGGTGATGACCGGTTGCGTGATGGTGAGTTACACCCGCGCGCGCGCCGAGTGCATCATCCCGCTGTGCAAGGTGGGCTTCATGGAGCGGCCGGAGCGCATCGTGCTGCTCATCATTGGGGCGCTGTTCGACCGCATGGCGCCGGTGCTGTGGGTGATCGCGGTCCTTGCGAACCTCACCGTCGCGCACCGCATGATCCACACTTGGCGTGAAACGGCCAGCGAGCGCCAGTAACGCACTCCTCAAACGCAGCGGCGGCGCGCATTGCCGCAAAATCCGATACTCAAGCCGCTGGAGGGTCTCGAACATGATTCGATCCCGTCTTGAGTGTACGGACGCCGGATGATGGGAAAAGTTCCCGGAGCGCCTGCTCAGTCTTCCAGAATCACGAAGGCCATGCCCTGCCCGGCGGTGTGGGTGAGGGAGAGCGAAATGGAACGCACGCCCAGTTTGGCGGCGAAATCGGCGGCTGCGCCGTGCAGGAGCAAAACCGGTTTGCCGCTGGGAAGATTCGCCACCTCGAAGTCCAGCCAGCGCACCCCTCGCTTCCAACCCGTTCCGATTGCCTTCATGCCGGCCTCCTTGGCGGCGAAGCGGGCTGCGTAACGCTCGAAGCGGTTGGCCTTGCTCTCGACATAGGCAATCTCGGCCGGCGTGTAAACGCGCTCGATGAAACGCGCACCGTAACGCTCAATGGCCTCGCGCACGCGCGGCACTTCGGCGATGTCGATTCCGGTTCCGACGATCACGAATGCGTTCCCGGCGTGGTGACGGTGAGCCGGCCGTGCTTCACACCCTTGGTGCTGATGAGGCTGTCGGCGATTTTGCGGACCTCGGAGGCTTTGCCCTTGATCACCAGCACCTCCAGGCAATTGTTGTGGTCCAGGTGGACGTGCAGCGTCGACAGCACGTGGTCGTAATGCTGGTGCTGCATGTCCGTGAGCTTTTCGTTGAGCATCCGGACGTGGTGATCGAAAACCAGCGTCACGGTACCCACCACCATGCTGTCGGGCTTGGCCCAGGCCTCCTCAACCAGTTCACCGCGGATGAGGTCCCGGAACGCCTCCGAGCGATTGGTATATCCGCGGCGCGCGATCAGCTCATCGAACTGCTCGAGCAGATCCGAATCGATGGCAACGCCGATGCGGCTAAGTTCCCCCATGCGTACACAGAGTAGCCGACGTTTCGCGGCGAGACAAGTGGTGGCACGAGTCGCACCACCGTGCTACCGTAAGGTCTCGGGCACGTTCCCGCGCGAATATGCACATTCCCGACGGATTTCTGGCGACGCCGGTGTGGGCTGGGCTGGACGCGACCGCGGCGCCCGCAGTCGCATATTTAGCACGGCGCGCCGGGCGCAATTTCGACGAGGGGCGGATCCCGATGCTCGGCGTGATGGGGGCCTTCGTCTTCGCCGCGCAGATGATCAACTTCCCCGTCGGCGTGGGCATCAGCGGGCACCTGTTGGGCGGCGCGCTGCTGGCGCAGACGTTGGGACCGTCGGCCGCGGCCGTCACCATGACGGCCATTCTTGCCATACAGGCCCTGGTGTTTCAGGACGGCGGTGTACTGGCGCTGGGGGCCAACGTCTGGAACATGGCGTTGATAGGAGTGTTGGCGGGCTATCTGCCGCTGGGGGCGCTGGGCTGCGGGCGCAGGCGACTTGCGGCGTTCCTGGGAGGTGCTCTCTCGGTGCTGGCAGTCGCCGTGGTCGCCATCGCGGAGCTTCTGGTGTCGGGCGTGCGCATGCCGGGGCCGGTGCTGGCCGTCACGATGGGGTTGTTCTTTGTGACGGCCTTGATCGAAGGGGCCATCACCGCCGCTGTTGTTGGAGCCATCGGCGCAGTGAATCCCGATTGGACGAGCCGGCCCCAGGCGCCTCTTGCGCGAAAGGCGATGTTCGGGCTTGGCGCGTGCGCGTTTTTGCTGGCCACGGGAGGCATATTTCTTGCCTCCACCGCGCCGGACGGGTTGGAGAGGCTCGCCGGGAGGATCGGCCTGGGCGAGCGCGCCCGTGTTCTGCTGGCCGCGCCGATGCCGGACTATGAGGCGCGCTGGTTCTCCTCCGCCGCTCTAGGCAAAGCGGCGGCGGGGATGGCCGGCCTGGTTCTGATCTTCGTTCTCACCGCGCTGCTCGGCAAGTGGCTTATACGAACGAGGAGGAAAGAGTAGTTGCACCACGTCACACTGGACCGCTGGAGCCGCGGAGAGAGCGTTCTGCACCGGCGCGACGCGCGCGTGAAGGTGCTCGCGCTGGCGGCCTATCTGGTGGCGGTGGCCACGCTCGACGCCGGCCAGCAACTCGCGCTGGTGGCTTGCGGGGCACTGCTGGCTGCCGGATTGCTGGCTTCCCGTTTGCCCGCAGGCGCGCTGCTTGCACGCGCCGCGATAGTGCTGCCGTTCTCCGGTGTCTTCGCGATTTTCAGCGTGCTGGGCGGGCAGCCCGGGCGCGCCGTCGAACTGGTCGAGAAAAGCTACCTGTCGGCGTGCGCGGTGCTTCTGGTGGCCGGAACTACGCCCCTGGCCAGGCTGATGGGCGCGCTGGAATCGCTGCACGTGCCGCGGTTCGTGGTGCTGGTGGTGCAGTTTATTTACCGATACCTGTTCGTGGTTTCCGAACAGGCGCAGCACATGCGCCTGGCGGCATTGAGCCGGGGAGAGAAGGGCAGTTTCCGCGCCGCCGCCGGAGCACTGGCCGTACTGTTCGCCCGCTCGGAGGCGCGGGCAGAGGCGGTGTACCGCGCCATGGCCGCGCGCGGCTTTTCCGGACGCATTCCTCAACTGGGCACGCCGCAGTTGCATCCGGCCGACGCGGCCTTCCTGATTGCGGCGGTGGGAGCGGCCGCGATCATCCGCATCGCGGCGGGAGTGTTCTCGTGAGCGAGCCGTTGATCGACGTTCGTGGCCTGCGCTTTCGCTACGACGACGGCACCCAGGCCCTGGACGGCGTGGATTTCCGCCTGTGGCCTGGAGAAACCGTGGCATTGCTCGGCGCCAACGGCTCGGGCAAAACCACGTTCGTGCTGCATTTGAACGGCCTGCTGGCTGGCGAAGGGGAAGTATGGGTTTGCGGCGTTCCGGTGGAGAAGAAGACGTTGGCTGACGTGCGCCGCCGCGTGGGCCTGCTGTTTCAGGATCCGGACGAACAGCTCTTCATGCCCACGGTCATCGAAGACGTGGCTTTCGGGCCGCTGAACCTGGGGTTGAATACGGAACAAGCGGAGAAGCGCGCGCGCGAGGCGCTGTCACAGGTGGGGGCGAGTGCTGCCGCCGGACGCGCGCCGTATCATCTGAGCGCCGGCGAAAAGCGCCGCGTGGCGCTTGCCGGCGTGCTCGCCATGGAGCCGGAAATCCTGGTGCTGGACGAGCCCACCACGTACCTGGATCCTCCGGGTCAACGCGACCTGGTTCGCTGCCTGCATGGCCTGCCGCAAGCCAAGATTCTGGTCACGCACGACACTCTGTTCGCCGCCGCGCTCGCCACCCGCGCGGTCTTTTTTGAAAGAGGGCGGATCGTGGCCGAAGGCGCCGTGAGGGAGATCGTAGAGAAGTTCTCCTGGACCCCGGGTGCCGGCACTAAGCCGGCAGGGTGATGACGACCTCCAGGCCGGGATAAGCGTTTCCGGCGCGGATGCATCCGTTGTGCAACCGGATGGCCCGCTGTGCGATAGCCAAGCCCAGGCCGGCGCCTCCAGTGTCGCGCGAGCGATCCCGCTCGACCCGGAAGAACGGACGGAAGATGTCCTCGAGTGCTTCTGGCGGAACTCCAGGGCCCTGGTCGCGAACGCGGACGACGAGCAGCCCGTTCTCGCGGCACGCCGTCATCTCCACTTCCGTGGCGGCGGGCGAGTGGCGCGCAGCGTTCTCGATGACGTTCTCGATCGCGCGCCGGATCAATGCGGCGCGGCCGTGGCAAACCAGGCCGTCCTCCACATCGATCATGGCGCGGTGATCGGCGGCGATCTCTTTGATCAGCGCGGTCAGGTCGATGGCATCGCGTGGAAGAGAAGCCGGATCGCCCTCGGCGCGCGCCATCTCGCCGAGCTCGCCCATCAGCGCGGATAGCCGCTGCACTTCCAGTTGCGCCTGATCACGGCGGTTCAATTCGATGGCCAGCGACAATCGCGACAACGGCGTCCGCAATTCGTGCGCAACATCCTGCAGCAGACGCCGCTCGGCGGTGAGCAGCGTCTCGATGCGGTCCGCCATGGCATTGAAATCCCGGGCCAGATCTCCGAACTCGTCGCGGCGATTGAAATGGGCGCGCCGGGCAAAGTCGCCGGAGCCGAACTCGCGCACAACCTGCCGGAGCGACTGGAGCGGCTTCGCAAGATACCGCGCGAAGGCCCAGCTCATCAGGCCGACGAGCAAGGCGATCCACAAGTAATACGGGATCAACGAGAACGGATCCGGCCGGGGCGGCAGGTCAAGTAGTAGCGTGTAGCGGCCGCCGGGGGCGGTTTTGGCGTCAGCCGGCACACGCCGCGCCCGTGCGTCGTCGCGCGTTCGGCTACGGTCTTCACCTGTGAGCAGATCGTGTCCGCCAGCGTCGAGCAGGTAATGGCGGCCGGGCAACACCCGGTCCAGGCGACCGAGGTAGCGCGCCAGTTCGCCCTGTCCACCGCGTTCGTACGCCTCCACGGCCAGCTCCAATTCCACCTGGTGGATGGAATCGAAAACATGCCGCGGATCGGTGGCTTGGGGTGAGAACCAGAAGGGTGTCACAAAGAAAGCCGCGAGCGAAACCACCAGCGTCGCCAGGAACCAGACCGTCAGCTTGGCGAAGATGGACCTCATGGGTGGCGATCGGCGGGGCGGGCGAGGGCGAACAGATACCCGGCGCCGCGGACCGTCTGGACCAGCGAACCGTACGGCCGCAACTTTTGCCGTATATGACTCACATGCACGTCAATGGAACGGTCGAAGGGGGAAACCGGCCGCTGGTAAAAGCGCAGGCAGATCTCGTCACGCGACACGGCGCGCCCGGCCGAACTCATCAGCAGTTCCAATATCGAGTATTCGATGCTGGTGAGCGTAATGGGCCGTTGGTCGCAGGTGACCGTCCGCGATCCGGGATCCAGACGAACGCCGCCAATCTCGATCACCGGCAAGCGCTCGCGGGCCGTGACGCCGGTTGTGCGCCGCAGGACAGCGTGGATGCGGGCGACCAACTCCGCCGGATCGAAAGGTTTGGGGATATAGTCGTCGGCTCCCGCTTCCAAACCGTGGATGCGGTCCGGTGTGTCTCCGCGGGCCGTCACCATCAATACCGGGGTGTCACCGGCCCGGCGGATGGCATCGAGCACCGCGAAACCGTCGAGGCCCGGCATCATCACGTCCAACAGAACTAAAGAAGGGGGCCTCAGGCTGACCGTTCGAATGCCCGAGGCCCCATCAGGGGCGAAATCGACGTCAAAGCCCTGCGAACTCAAGTAATCCCTCATCAGCGCGCCAAGCTGGGCGTCATCGTCGATGTAGAGAATAGAAGGCCGCGAGGTTACGGATCCGGTTGGAGCTAGCACATTATTCCATCCACACCGCGGACGGCTAAAGTTCCAGATTGCCGCGGTAGACCATGTCTTTCAGCGGAAACGAGGCCTTCAGTTCCATGGGGCCGAACACGGTGGAGAAGGTCAGTTCCTTGTCTTCGAGCGTGATCGGCGTTTCGCCACGCGGAAAGAAGAACAGGAAAATGGACGATTGGCCGGATGTTCTGGTTTCAACGCGTTCCGGTTTGAGCGGGTCTTTTCCCTGCCGTGCGAGGAGAGTGTTGTCTTTCATGCGCTCCATCATCCGTTTGCGCATCTGGTCCTCATCCATCTGGGGACCACCCTCTCGCCGGACCGGCGGCCGGCGCATCTGGGGCAGGCCCTGGACGGCGATGACGTAATAACCTACGTACTCTTGGGGTAGCTTCTGTTTGAGCGCATCCTGCACGGGCAGAGCGCTCTCCCAACGCACCGTAGCCTTGAATTCAGGCGGTCCCATGGGGCCGCCCATGCCCGGGCCCGGGCCGCGTTCTGCGCCACCCATTGGAGGCCCGCCGTCCGGAGGCCGCATTTCACCACGGCCGGGACGTTCGCCACGAACCCTGAACTCGGTCTTGGCCTGTCGCGCCCAAGGCGAACTGCTCAGGACCTGCTGTGTTTCCTTTTCGGACCACTGGGCCGACGCCTTCGTGTTCCAAAAATCTCCGCTCAAACCGATTGCCGACAAAGCGGCGGCGAGAACTGCCGTACGTCTGATCATGAGTCAAGCCTCCTTTCAGAATGTGAACCGCAACTGAAGATCGATTTTCCGGTTGTAGGTTGTATTTCCGCCGAACGGTCCAAAGCCCGCCAGGCTGCGGTATTCCCCGAAGAACGTTGACGAGAGGTCCCCGCTCGGCGCCGCGTAGTTGGCGGTGTTGAAGAGGTTCCTGGCGGAAATGCTCAGCGTCAGGTTGTACTTCTTGCCCGAGCCGCCGCCGAACATGCCGCGCATACCACCGCCACCCGGAGGAGGACCTCCCATACCGCCTGGAGGTGGTCCGCCACCGCCACGCATACCGCCACCGGCCGGAGGCGGTCCACCGGCATCGTACGGACCCGACTCGCCTTTGCTTCCGAACGACCAGGTTCTCGCCAGGCGCATGTTGACGGTGAATGTAGCAGGGCCTCGCGCCGAGTTGCGGCCCAGGATATTCGCGCCGGCTCCGGGATTCGTATTGAAGCAGCCGAAACCGGCCTTGTATGTGTAGCCGTTCGAGGCGCAAGCCGCGCCGTCCATCCCGGTGACGAGCGCTGGACGCTCGCTCGCGAATCCGTCGCGATTCGTATCAATGCCGGTGGTGATGTCATACGGCGCGCCGCTGCTGGCGGTGATGAACGGCCCCACGGTCAGCTTCCAGGGAAGCGGCAGGTGCGTGCCGATCACAATGCGGTGGCGGATATCGGCGTAGCTGGACGGACCCCACTCGGCGCGCAGGTTGTAAGGATCTGCCGGCGTACCCTCGGCGTCGCTCTTGCCGTGGGAATACGAGTAGAAACCGAATAGGAAGAGCTTCTTGTAACTCAAGTGCGGGCTGATCACCAACTGATTGGTGCGGCTGAACCCGGTAGTTTCGGTGAGGATACGCTGGTTGGAATCGCCGAAAGGATAAATGCCGTCGATAGGGGTGTTGATATTGCGTGTCCGGGAAAGATACACGCCCCGCGCAATCATGTACTGGCCGCTGAGGCGGAAGTACTTGTTTATCTGGCGGTCCAACCCTATACTGGCCTGGTAAACGCGAGGAGCAACCAGGCTGGCGTCGAGGATCTGGTAACGCTGCGGCTGAAGGGACCCGGCCAAGTCCGTGGCTGCCGGGATCGTCGGGAAGAAGTCCGGATTCAGAATCAGATAGGACTGCTGCGTCAGGCCGTTGTAGCGGAGCGATTGCAGCACGGTGGACTCGGCGATGCGGTCATAGAAAGTGCCGAAGCCGGCGCGCAGCACGGTTTTAGCGGACTTGCTCGCGCCTCCGTCGATGCCCCACGCCAGGCCCAGCCGCGGGGACCAATCGCCGTGATCGCTTATGTTGGTTTGCGTCTCATAGCGCAAGCCGTAGCTCAGCGTAAGGTTCGGACGCACGCGCCAATCGTCGTTCCAGAACAGGCCGGCGTCGAACTGGTCTACGGAGGTCGTAGCGGTTCCGGCGCTCAGGCTGAACTGCGACGCGCCGCCTCCCAGGGCACGGATCGTTGCGGCGCTGAGTCCCATGCTTTGGAACAGCAGCGTGCGCCGGTATCGTTCGAGGGCGGTGAGCTGAACGGATGTTCCCGCGACGGCGTTGTTGCTCGCGTCCAACTCCGGTCCCGTGCCGCCCAGGAACGTGAAGGTGCCGCCGAAGTTGTTCACCGAAGTATCGTCATAGTACGCCTGCCGCAGCCGCGCGCCCCACTTGAACATGTGCCGGCCCATGGTGTGGCTCACGGTGTCGTTGAACTCCCAGTTATTGCTGAGGGCGCCGGAGTTGCCCACCTGCGCTCCTCCGCCCTCAAAGGCGCCCGCCACGGTGATGGCGGGTTGCGAGGTGTCGCCGGTGCGGCTGGTTTCCGCCCGCATATACTGGAAACGGAACTCGTTGATGGTCTTAGCGCTCAGGACGGCCGTTTCGGTGAACTGGAGCGCGTGGCTGGACCCGGTCTGCTTGTAAGCCTTCGATAGCAGGCTGTAATCGCCAATGCCGTCGTTATCGTACGAGTTGCGGCCGTATTGATACCGTGCCACCAGCGTATTCTTGGGGTTCAACGCCAGGTCCAGGCGCGGGCTCAAGTTGGTGCGCGTCTGCGGGGTCAACACCGCCTGGCTGATGGTTTGCGGAACCAGGCTGGAATCCAAAGTGGTCGCGTAGATAAAGGCATTTTCGTCGGTCGAGCGGCGTTCCAGGTCGAAGCCGTACGAAGCTTTACCTTTTATCAGTGGCCCGCTGAGGTTGAAGCCCAGCATCCTTTGCTGGTACGGCGTGCGCTTGGATTGTTCCAGCAGTGGGCTGCGCGAATTGAGGCTTTCGTCGTTGAACTGCGCGAACAACTGCCCACGAATCTGGTCGCTGCCGGGCTTCGTCAGGATCTCAATGCGCCCGAAGCCGGGCCGGTCATACTCGGGCGAGAACGGGTTCGAATTGATGCGCACTTCGCGGATCGAGGACTTAGGCGGCATGTTGCCGTTGCTGAAGCCATCGATCATGATCTGTCCACCGTTGGGACCCGAAGCGGGACCAGCCAGAGCCTGGAGTTGCTCCTGCAATTCGTCAGGATCGTCGGAAAGCGTTTCGAGTTCCTTTTGTCCTAGCACGAGCGCGGTGCCGTTCTCCGATGGGTCGGCGGAGACGTGGCTGGCCTCCTCCTCGACGTTCACCACCTGCGCTTCGACTTTGATGGTGAGCTGCGAGTCGATGGTCATGCCGCCGCGGATGGTTATCTTACCGCGATCATCAATAGTGAAACCCTTGGCGATGAAACGAACCCGGTAATCGCCGGGCTGCAGGCCGGTAAAAGAATAGCGGCCTGATTCGTCCGTAGTGGCGCGGCGTTCGCCGCCGGGCCCGCGCAACTGCACCAAAGCCCCGGGGACGCTTGCGCCGCTGGGGTCTGTAACCGATCCTTGCAGGCTGGCCGTAGCCGCGGTCTGCGCTGCCAGATCCAAAGCACTCGCCAACACGATGACTGTCAGAAGAACCGCTACCCATACAGATTTACGCATCATTTTATGAATCCTCGATCCAACCATTCCCGTTACTGCAACATGCCGGGTAATTCGATTCCGCCCAGAGTGTTGCTCAGTCCGCCCAGGCCCATGGATGAATCCTGCTGCATGCCCCGGTTCCCGTTCGTGTTTCCGCCAGCTTCCGTCCTGGCCGCTCTTGCCGCCGCCATGCGAACCAGGAAATCGGCGTTCGAGAGAAGCATGATGGCGGTCAGTTGATCGGGGCGTGGCTGCCTGGTGCTCGAAACGACAATCGTTTCGCCGGCCTGTATGTCTTCGATGCGGGCGGCCGGCAAGCGCTCGATCATGTGCATGAAATCGGGCGGGCCGCCGGCGCGATTGCCTTGCGGCATTGGTCCAGGTCTTCCCGCGCCCGACGGGAACGCAGGCATACGCTTGTGCTGCGAGTCCGGTGTGATTTTAACCGTGAGCAGCTTGCCGTCGCCCACGCCTTTCATGACGATTTCGCCGGCGGCCGCATCGGTTCGAACAACTTGGCCCGCGCGGGTAAGGAAAGTGCCGAAGACGACCTCTTCGGCTTGCACAGAGCTTCCATCGGCGCTCTTCGTGCCGCGCGCGCGCAATTGATCGCCGGCCGCTATTGCGTCAAGGCTGCTGATCTTCGCGTCGGCGAACTTCACCGATCCGGGTGCGTATTGCCGGAAGACCGTCTTCGGGCCGGTGGCAACGGTAACGTGCGACTGGCCGGCCATCGAATGCATGCGAAGAATGATCGCTCCGTCCTTTTTGCTTTCGACAATGCCTGCGACGCCGCGAGCCTGCCAGTCCGCCTGATCGGCTTCATTGCGCGATGAGATAGCTTGCGCCGACATCACCACGACACGCCGCGCCGTCACGCCGTCGGCCGCGAACGTAATCAGCACACGATCACCTGGCGAAACATTGGATATCCCCACTACCTGCGCATTACGCAGATTTCGCTCTCCGGGCTCCACTTTGCGGAACTCGGTGGTGGCTTCGAGTTTGGCGGTGGACTCCCGGCCCTTGTCGTCTTTCACCTGAATTTCAAGAGGATCCGCGCGAATGGCAACCACGGTGCCGACTATGGTCGAAGGACGGGCGGCCTGCGCGTCAAGGATGGAATTCGCGGCCCACATCATCGCCGCGCACAGGATTATTTTCTTCATCAAACCTATAAGACGTTTTGAAACGGGCGGCTCAGTATAAAGCTGTGCGAACTGCGTTTCGTTTGCGTTAAGAAGTGTAAAAGCTCCTTTACATCAGTACCTCAAGTAAATCCCGCTGCGTCCTAACGGACTTGCCAAGGAGGTAGCTGGTGCACAGAACACGTGTGCTTCTTTTCGTAATCTGCCTGTTTCTGCTCATTCCGTGTCTTTCCGCGCAGGAGGTGGCACGGCTTGTGGTCATGGTGTGGGACCCCACGAGCGCAGCCGTTCCGCAGGCGAAGATCATCCTGCTTGACAAGCAGCGGGGAACACAAAGAACGGGCATGACCAATGAGACCGGGACGCTGCTGCTGGAAGGCATGCCGCCTGGAGAGTACCAGCTAGAAGTAGAAAAGAGTGGATTCAACAAGCTGGTGCTGAGCACCGTGCACCTGCACGCGCGCGACCTGCAGTCGCTTCAACTGACGCTGCAGGTGGCGGCGGCCCAGGCGACCGTGGTGAACGTCACAGCCGCAGTGGAAGGCGTGCTGACGGACACTTCGACCGGCGCGGTGATGAGCGGCAACTACGCCCAGAACCTACCGCTGGCAAGCCGCACGGTGCAGTCGCTGCTGCTGCTGACGCCCGGCATCCTTTCGGTGACGAGCGGGACAGGCGATAGCGGGATTCACGCCAACGGGTTGCGCTCAAACACCAACTACTTCATGATCGACGGCACCAGCGCCAACGCCGGCCCCACCATTGCGAGCCTGAACATGGACATGGGTGGCCCGATGGGCGGGCCGGGCCGCGGCCCTGGCGGCGGTTCCGGCATTACCGGCGGTTCGAACGACAACGGCAGCTTGTTCCTGCCCATGGACGCGGTGCAGGAAGTGCGCGTGCAGACCTCGACGTTTGCCCCTGAATTCGGGCGCTCACCTGGCGCGCAGGTGTCCATCATGAGCCGCAGCGGCACTAACCAGATGCATGGTTCAGCGTACGAGTACTTGCGCAACGAGAAGATGAACGCGAACGACTGGTTCGCGAATTCCACCGGTTTCGACCGCCAGAAGATGAGGCAGAACAACTACGGGGCTTCGCTGGGCGGCGCCATCAAGCCGGGCAGGATGTTCTACTTCGGCTCGTACGAAATGCTGGATTACTGGCAGCCCTCGACCGCCATCGACAGCGTCCCCAGCCTGGCGACGCGCGCGAGCGCTTCCGCCAAGTTTCTGCCGTACCTGAACGCGTTTCCCGTGCCCAACGGCCCCGACCTCACCTACGGCGCGGCCCAGTTCTTCGGCGTCTACTCGAGTCCGAATACCAGCCAGAGCGGAACACTCCGGCTCGACCGTACCTTCCGCAAGAGCCTGGCCACATTTCTGCGCTACAGCTACACATCGTCCGACACCGAGTCTCGCGGCGGAGGCGGTATTTCCACCTCGAGCATGTTGACCAAATCCAACTTCAAGTCTCAGTCCCTGATCGGGGGCCTGACCTGGAACGGCGGCGACGACGCGGTCAACGACTTGCGAATCAACGTGACGCGTTCCACGTTCCTTTCGAACTCGGCGTTGGACAACTTCGGCGGCGCTGTTGTTCCGGCCGACTCGGCGCTGTTCCCCAGCGGCGTCGACTCGACTCTCGGTTCGGCCACGATCTACGTCGTCGGAATGGGTGGTTTCTCAAAGGGACGGCGCTCCCAGAACACGCAGAATCAGATAAACCTGGTCTTCAACCAATCGGTGTCCGACACGGTGCACCAGGCGAAAGCGGGCTTCGATTACCGCGTCCAGTTGGACCACCACCGCTTCAAAACGTACAGCAACACGGTGTCGTTCAACGGACTTACCGGCGAGACCGGCGCGCTGCTGTCCGGTTACGCGACCAACGCCATCGTGACCGCGGGCAAAGCGGATCGCTACCCGATGTACCAGAACTTCTCTTTCTACATTCAGGACACCTTCAAGGCTTCCAAGCGCAACACGGTCACATACGGCATACGCTGGGACGTGAACCCCGCCCCGAGCACTTATAACAGCGACAAGCCGGTCGGCCTCGATTACAGCAATAGCATCGTTGACGCAGGGCCGCTGTATAAGACCAAATGGTTCAACCTGGCGCCGCGCATCGGGTGGACGCGGTTGCTCAGCGACCGCCCCAACCGCGAACTCGTGTTCCGCACTGGAGCCGGCATCTTCTATGACATCGGCTACGGTTCGAGCACCGCGACCTTCAACGGCCCGCCGTTCGCCAACAGCACCATTCTCAACAACACGCGGGACAGCAAAGTCAGTTTCCCGCTGACATCGAGCAACCTGACCGCGCCCAGCCTGCCGGCCACCAAACCTTACGGGCAGGTCGCCTCGGCGGATTCCCTGTTGAAAGCGCCGCTGGTCTACCAGTGGAACGCCACCGTGGAGCACCGTCTGGGGATGGGACACATGGTGAGCGTGGGATACGTGGGCAACGCGGGGCGGCGCCTGCTGCTGCAGCAGACCAGCCCGTCCTTTGAAAAGACCGAGTATTACATGCTCATGGTCACCAACAACGGCGCGACCTCGGACTATCACGGTCTGCAAGTGCAATACCGGCGCGCGCTGGCGCGGCGCATACAGGCGCAGGTGAGCTACACGTGGAGCCATGCGCTCGACAGCGCTTCGAGCGACACCAGCATGGGCGGTTTCGCGCTGATGCGAGGCGCCGATCGCGGCTCGTCGGACTACGATGCGCGCCATGTCCTGAACGTCTCGGCCAGCGTGCAGTTGCCCGCCCCCAAGATCGCGCCGTTGCGCTGGGTGTTCGGCGGATGGGCCACCGACTACATGTTCAACGCCCGTACCGGCCTGCCGTTCGATGTCCGCAGCATGACCCTGATGACCATCGGGGCCGACACCGACGACGACGGCGAAGACGATGAATATCGCCAGATGTACTCGCAAGTGCGGCCGAACTACCTCGGCGGGCCGGTGTGGATCGCCGACGCCCATGCTCCCGGGGGGAAGAAACTCAACTTGGCCGCCTTTGCCGAACCCGACGAGGGCACCATGGGCAACTTGGGACGCAACGCGATCCGGGGCTTCAGTGCAGCGGAATTGGGCGTCTCGCTGCGCCGCCAGATCAACATCACCGAGAGATTCAACCTGCAGATTCGCGCTGAGGCTTTCAACGTGTTCAACAGCCCGAACTACGCCAACCCCGATCCGTACGAAGGCGCCAATCTGATCAGCCCGAACTTCGGCGTCGTGACGCGCATGCTGAACCGCTCTTACGGCGGCGCTACCTCGTCCTATCAGATGGGCGGGCCGCGCTCGGCTCAGGTGTCGCTGCGGCTTCAGTTCTGAGAAGGCGCCCGGCGCGACGTGCTACTTTTGGGAGGGTGAACTCATGCGAACACTCTTCCTGCTTTTTGCCGCCGCGATGATCGCCCCCGCGGCGCACATTGAAGTCCAGGGGCATCGCGGCGCGCGCTCGGTGCGGCCCGAGAATACGATGTCGGCGTTTAATTACGCCATCCAGGCCGGCGCCGATGTCCTGGAACTGGATATTCGGGTCACTAAAGATGGCGTCGTGGTGGTTTCGCACGACGGCGATCTGAAGCCGCCCGTGTGCAGCGGCCCGGAACCCAAAGCCGACATCCGCCAACTCACTCTGAAGCAGGTGAAGCAGTGGGACTGCGGGAGCGTGCGCAATCCGGCTTTCCCGCGCCAGGAGTTGTCGCCGGGCGAACGCATCCCCACGCTCGATGAAGTGCTCGCGCTAGCGCCTCAAGGCAAGTTCCGTTTCAACATCGAAACCAAGGTGGACAAGGCCAGCCCATCAGAGCTAAGTGAAATGGTCAAGCTGCTCGCTGACGCCATCCGCAAGCACCATCTGGAATCGCGCGCCAACATTCAATCGTTCGACTTCCGCACCCTGCACGAAATGAAGAAGCTGCTCCCCGAACTGCCGCGTGCCGCGCTTTACGGCGGCGCCCCGCGCGACTTCGTCGAGATTGCCCGCGAGGCGGATGCCGGAATCGTCTCACCGCACTATTCGCTGGTGACCAAAGCGCAAGTGGAAGCGTCGCATCGCGCCGGGTTGAGAGTGATCGCCTGGACCGCCAACGACGAGAAAGTGTGGGCGGACCTGGTGGCCGCGGGCGTCGATGGCATCATCACGGACGATCCGGCCGGATTGACAGGCTACCTGAAGGCGCGCGGGCTCCGGCAGTAAGCCGGGTTACAATGAACGTAGTGGGGACGTAGCTCAGTATGGATAGAGCGGCCGCCTCCTAAGCGGCAGGTCGGCAGTTCGAATCTGCCCGTCCCTACCATCAGACTGGAATCAACTTGCGGAAACGACTGCGCCCGTTTAGTGGCATCTTTTTGGTCATCCTCGGCGTGCTGGGACTGATGTTACCCATCATGCCCGGATGGGTTTTCCTCATTCCTGGCCTGGTCATCCTGGCGGACTACTTCCCGCCCATCAAGCGCCTGGTCGAGTGGGCCAAGGCCAAAGCACACATGCATCCGAAATGGTAGCCTGAACTTTACCTCGCCGCCCGTCGGCGAGCGGAGGCTACCATGTTCAGATACCTGCCAGCGCTCTTCTTCTCGATTGCCATCCTGTTCGCCGCGGAGTACCGTGACGCGGCCGTGCGCAGTGGCCCCGAACCGGGTGTACGATTCAGTTCCGGCCTGACCGTTTGCGACGAAGCGTTGCGCAATGGCCACTGGGTGAACCGCTACTGGCTTTCGACAGGCATGATCAAGCCCGAATTCCACCTGGAAGGCGAGAGGCGCTCCTTCGAAGGCCAACCCATGGACGCGTTCGAGTTGGGCATGGAAGGACAGGATCTCGGCGGCAGTTGGCGCTGGGTGAAGGCCAGCAAGCGGGAGGTCAAGGGGCCCGGAGGATTGCTTGTGACGGTCGAGCTCGCCAGCGCGTCGCGGCCCATCACGGTCAAAGTGCAAACGTTACTTTCCGGCGGCCCGGTGCTGGTGCGCTGGCTCGAAATCACCAACACCGGCGCGAAGCCGACCGCCATTACGCGCGTCTCGCCCTGGTCCGGCATCATCTGGAACACCGCGCAGTACCGCGAACGGGTGGCCAAACAGGGCGAACCGGTGTTTGAGTTCGCTTACGCCGAGCGCCAGGAATGGGGTTTCGAAGGCGCGTGGCGTTTCGCGCCGGTGGTGAACTCGACCCGCGCCGTCTCCGGCACGCGCGGCAAGTCCGGATGGGGGCATCCCACGTTCTTCGCGCGCAATCGAGCCACCGGCGAGTGGTTTGTCGCCTCTCTGGGCTGGAGCGGCAACTGGACTTACCACCTGACGGGAAACGAGGACGAGCAGCGCGACCGCGCTCGCCTGTTCTTCGACATGGGGCCGAGCGCTGTTGATCCCGTCCTGCGCGTCGTTGAGCCGGGCGAAACCGTGAAGAGCCCCGAAACGCACGTGCTGCTGATGCGCGCGGACTTCGATCACGTGGTTCAGGCGCTGCATGAGCACGTGCGGCGCAACGTCCTGCCGCCGCCCATTCCGGGGCGCGAGTACCAGGTGGAGTCCAACCACCGCGGCTACATCGTCGATCACGAAGACGAGGCCGGATTGAAGCGGGAGATCGACCTGGCCGCCGATGCCGGCGCCGAGGAGTTCCTGATCGACGCCGGATGGTACGGTCCCGAACCCAACCGCTGGGGCCAGAACGTGGGCGACTGGTACGCGGGCAAGTGGCTTCCCAACGACCTCAACCCCGTGCGCGAATACGCGCGCTCGAAGGGGTTGCTTTTCGGCTTGTGGGTGGAGATCGAGAGCGTCGGCTCAGCCTCCACACTGCGCCAGAAGCACCCGGACTGGATTCTCACGCGGGACGGTCGGCCCGTCGCGGGCGGCCGGCAGTTGGACCTGGCGAACCCGGAGGTGGCCAAGTGGATGGAATCCGAAATCGTGCGCATCATCGAGAAGTATGACCTCGACATGTTCCGCATCGATTACAACAATGCAATGGAAGCGGGCGGCAACCGAACCAAGGACGGATTTGTCGAGAACACCGTGTGGCGTCACGTGGAAACGCTGTACGGGATCTTCGACCGCGTGCGGGCGCGCTTCCCCCGCGTCATCTTCCAGAACTGTTCGGGCGGTGGCGGGCGCCTGGATCTGGGCATCATGCGCCGTTTCCACAACACCGAGCTTTCCGACTGGATGCGCGGGCCGCGCGGTCTGAAGATCCTCAATGGCATGACGTGGATCCTGCCACCGGAGATCCTGCTGCGTACGTTCGGCACCGAAGTCGGCGAGCACGCCAGCGACGGCGATGTCGACCAGCAGTTGCGTACCGTCATGTTGGCCCGGCCGATTTTCCGCGGCATCAGCCCCAGCAGAGAGGAGTTCAATCCGATTCTGCGCGCACGCATCCGCGAGTCGGTGGATCAGTTCAAGCGCGTGGTCCGGCCCATCATGATCGGCAGCCGCGTCTACCATCACACGCCGCTGCTGCCGATCGCCGAGCCCTCGCCGTGGCTGGTGCTCGAATACGCGGTGCCGGATTCATCGCGAGCCGTGGCGGGCCTGTTCCGCACCGCCGAGAGCGGCCCTGCGACTTTCGTATTCAAACCGAGAGGCCTGGATCTGGGCCGGACGTACCTGGTGACGTTCTCCAATTTGGGCCAGAAAGTGGAGTTGACCGGTGCGCGGCTGATGGACGGGATCCCCGTGCGCCTGGAAGCCGCCATGACCTCGGAGATGCTCATCTTCGAAGCGCGCTGAAAACCCCGTCCCGTCGTCGGTCGCCAAAAACCTCGTCAGCCTGAACTGTGCAGTTTTTGTTCCGGTGCCATGGAATTGGTAAGCGCAAAAAACAACGCAGTTCAGGCTGACGAGGTTTTTCGATCGCGTAGAATGGAGGCTAGGCGTATTTTTCACTCCAGCCGTCCATCATGCTTGAGCGCATTTCCGTGCACGGGGCACGGCAGCACAACCTGAAGAACATCGATGTGGAGATCCCTCGTAATGCGCTCACGGTGATCACCGGGTTGAGCGGTTCGGGCAAGTCGTCGCTCGCCTTCGATACCATTTACGCTGAAGGGCAGCGCCGCTATGTGGAGACGCTATCGCCATACGCGCGCCAGTTCCTTGACCAGATGGAGCGTCCTGAAGTCGATTCCATCGACGGTCTCAGCCCCGCCATTTCCATCGAGCAGAAAACCACCAACCGCAGCCCGCGTTCGACCGTCGGCACCGTCACGGAGATCTACGACTACCTGCGCGTGCTCTATTCCACCATCGGCGCGCCGCATTGTCCCGGATGCGGGCGTGAGATCTCCAGCCAGACACCGGCGCAGATTGTCGACCAGGTAATGGCCGAACATCAGGATGCGCGCATCATGCTGCTGGCTCCGGTGGTCCGCGGCCGCAAGGGCGAATACAAGAAAGACCTCGACAAGTACGTGAAGGAAGGCTTCCTGCGCGCGCGCGTCGACGGCGTGCTGCGGTCGCTCGACGAAGAGATCGTTCTCGACAAGCGGCGCAACCACACCATCGAGGTTGTCGTAGACCGCCTGCTGGTAAAGCTTGGAGTCGAGAAGCGCCTGGAGGCCTCCATCGAGACGGCCACCAAACTCGCTTCGGGCTTGGTGACGGTGGCCGTGGTTGGCGGCGACGAGCGCCTGTATTCCCAGAAGATGGCCTGTCCGGACTGCGGCATGAGCGTGCCGCATCTTGAGCCGCGCTCGTTCAGCTTCAACAGCCCTTTCGGCGCCTGCGAAGACTGCCGCGGGTTGGGCAGCAAATGGAGCTTCGACGTCGACAAGCTTCTGGTGGATCCTTCTAAGCCGCTGCTGGACGGCGCGACGGCCATGGGCGCGGGCGTCACTTACCGCAATTTCGAATTGGAGGAGGCCGCCGAAAGGCTGCACATCGACCTTAACACGCCGTTCGAGGAACTGAACGAAAAGGACCGCAAGATCCTGATCTATGGCGGCGCCGGCTACCCGGGTCTGATCAAAGTGCTGGAGGAGATCTTCAGCGAAGCCGGCGACAGTTATCGCGACTGGCTCATGAACTACATGTCGGCGGTGGAGTGCCCCTCCTGCCACGGCAAGCGGTTGAAACCGGCCAGCCTTGCGGTACAGGTGAAAGGGATCTCCATTGCCGATTTCACAGGCCTGGCCGCCGGCAAGGCGCTGGACGTGGTCCGCTCGTGGCGTCTGACCTTGCGCGAAGAACAGATTGCCGGCCGCGTGGTGGACGAGATTCGCCAGCGCCTGGCGTTTCTGACGTCTGTGGGTCTTGAATACCTGAGCCTGGACCGCTCGGCGGCGACGCTGGCCGGCGGCGAGTCGCAACGCATTCATCTGGCCACGCAGATAGGTTCCAAGCTGCGCGGCGTGCTCTACGTTCTGGACGAGCCCTCGATCGGCCTGCACCCGCGCGACAACACGCGCCTGCTGGACACGCTGGCTCGTCTGCGGGACCTCGGCAACACGGTGCTGGTGGTGGAGCACGACGCCGAGACCATCGAGCGCGCCGATTACGTCGTCGACCTTGGCCCGGGCGCCGGCCGCCTCGGGGGACATCTCATCGCCGCCGGACCGCCCGAGGCCATCAAAGCCTCGCCGGAATCGCTCACGGGCAAGTATCTGGCGGGAACGCTTTCCATCGAGACGCCGCTGTTGCGGCGCAAGGGGAACGGCAAGAAACTGGTTGTGTCCGGCGCGCGCGAGCACAATCTCAAGAACCTGACCGTGGAATTCCCCCTGGGCCTGTTCATCGCGGTGACGGGCGTTTCCGGCAGCGGGAAATCCACGCTGGTCACCGACATCGTCTACCGCACGCTTGCGAGGCACATTTACAGGGCGCACGACGAACCGGGCGAGTACACGAGCCTGACCGGGCTGGAACACATCGATAAGGTCATCGAAATCGACCAGTCGCCCATCGGCCGCACGCCCCGCTCGAACCCGGCCACTTACACCGGGGTGTTCGGCCCGATCCGGGACCTCTACGCCATGCTGCCCGAGGCGCGCGAGCGCGGCTACAAGCCGGGCCGCTTCAGCTTCAACGTCAAGGGCGGCCGCTGTGAGGCCTGTGGTGGCGACGGCCTGAAGCGTATCGAGATGAACTTCCTGCCCGACGTCTACGTGACCTGCGACGTCTGCCGGGGCCGCCGCTACAATCGCGAAACCTTGCAGGTCAAGTACAAGGGCCTGTCCATCGCGGACCTGCTCGAATCGAGCGTGGACGACGCGCTGCCGGTGCTCGAGAACATACCGCAGATCCGCTCCAAGCTCGAAACGCTGCGCGACGTGGGCCTGGGCTACCTGCACCTGGGCCAGTCGTCCACGACGCTATCGGGCGGCGAGGCGCAGCGCATCAAACTGGCGAGGGAATTGAGCCGCCGTCAGACCGGGCGCACTTTCTACACGCTCGACGAGCCGACTACCGGCCTGCACTTCGACGACGTCAAGAAGCTGCTCGACGTGCTGAACCGGCTGGTCGATCTGGGCAACACGATCGTCGTCATCGAGCACAATCTGGACGTAGTCAAAATGGCGGACTGGGTGATCGATCTGGGTCCGGAAGGCGGCGACGAAGGCGGGCGCTTGGTCGTGGCGGGCACGCCGGAGCAGGTGGCGCGCAACAAGCGCAGCTACACGGGGCAGGCACTGGCAAAGGTGTTGGGTGATTCGGGGCGCTTATGAGCATGTACAAGGAACGGCCCATTGAGTTCACCGCGCTGCACACCGTGCCGCTGGCAAGCCGCGGCGGCAAAGTGCGGGTGGAGGCTTTCGGGCACGCGTACCGCAAAGGATCGGGGATTTGCGGATGGCTCGATTCACTGCCGAGACTCCTCGCGGCGGAGGACTTACGCGCCCTGATCGACGCGCTCGTACGAGCCCGTGCCGCCGGCAAGCCCATCCTGTGGGGCTTGGGCGGACACGTGATCAAGTGCGGTCTCGCTCCCGTGCTGATCGGCCTGATGGAGAACGGCTACGCGACGGGCTTCTGCATGAATGGAGCCGCGGCCATTCACGATTTCGAAATTGCGCTAGCCGGATGGACCAGTGAAGATGTCGAGGCGGCGCTGCCGGAAGGCCGCTTCGGCGTCGCCGAAGAGACCGGGCGCGAGATGAGCCTGGCGATCTCGCGCGCCGCCGGGGACGACCTGGGCGCGGGCGAAGCGTTCGGGCGGGCGCTGTGCGAACCGTGCGCAGCGCCGCATACCTGTGCCAGCCTCTTGGCCGCAGCCTATGGCCGCCGCGTTCCGGTGACGGTGCACATCGCGATCGGCACGGACACCCTGCACATCCATCCGCGGTTGGACGCCGGCGCGCTGGGCGCCGCCACGCACCGCGATTTCCGGTTGTTTTGCACTTTGATCGAGTCACTCGACGGAGGCGGTGTGTACCTGAACGTGGGCAGCGCGGTGATCTTGCCCGAAGTGTTCCTGAAGGCCGTGACGGCCGTACGGAACCTGGGCCGCCCCCTCAAGGACTTCACTACGGTAAACTTCGATTTTCTGGATCATTACCGGCCGCGCGTCAACGTCGTCGAGCGGCCGCACGCCGGCGCGGGAGGGCGAGGTATCGCACTGCGCGGCCACCATGAGCTGATGCTGCCGCTGGTGGCGGCGGCTTTGATGGAACGGGGAGAATGAGCGAACTGCCCACGGAACCGAGCGCCGCAAATAACGTGACGCCCGTTTCAGCCAGCGTGCCGGAAGACCGCTTCCCGTACTGGTCGTATCAGGATGTTATCGTGCTGGCCGGGTTGGCCCTGCCGGCCATGGTTCTCGCGAAGTTGTTGGTGGACGGCGTCTTCCGCGCGTTTACGATTTACGCGCCGGGGCAAGTTCCGGAACTGCTGGCGGCGCAATTCGTCGGATACGCGATTCTGCTCGCCGCGCTCTGGGCGTTGCTGCGGCTGCGTTACGGCCTTCCTGTCTGGAAATCCATGGGGTGGGTGATCCCGGACCGGCGGGTGCTGCTGTACTGTGCCGCGTGGGGGCCGTTGCTGGCCCTGGGCGTTTCTCTTCTCGGCATGGTTTTGCAGACTCCCGATCTGGACATGCCCATCAAGAGATTTCTGCAGGGCCGCGAGGCGGTGCTTCTGGTCGCCCTGTTCGGCATCACGCTGGGACCGTTGTGCGAGGAGTTGCTCTTCCGCGGGCTGTTCATGCCACTGGTGGTGCGCAGCCTGGGCGTCGTGACGGGCATTGTAGTGGCGGCGCTGCCTTTCGCCCTGCTGCACGGACCGCAGTACGCCTGGTCCTGGCGCCACATCCTGCTCGTCACCCTGGCCGGTGCGGGTTTCGGCTGGGTGCGGTACCGCTCCCGTTCCACGGCGGCGGCCACGGTCATGCACGCGACTTACAACCTCACTTTCTTTATCGGATACATATTTCAACAAAAGGACTCATTGCTCCGATGGTAGAGACGATCGAGTGGACCAACGCCGGGGTGGTGATGATCGACCAGACCCGTTTGCCGCGGGAGAAGGTCTTCGTTACCTGCCGCGATTACAAGGAAGTGGCTGAAGCGATCCGGACCATGGTGGTCCGCGGCGCGCCGGCCATTGGCGTGGCGGCGGCCATGGGCGTGGCGTTGGGAGTCGAGAGAGCGGACCCCGCGAATCTGGACGCGGAGTTCACCGTGATTTGCGACACGCTGGCCGCGACGCGTCCTACCGCCGTGAACCTGTTCTGGGCCATCGAGCGGATGAAGAAGCTCTACGGCTCGCTGAAGGGCCGTCCCATCGCGGAGATCCGTGCGCGCATGCGCGAGGAGGCCCTCGAGATCCGGCTCGACGACATCGCCATCAACGAGGCCATGGGCCGGTACGGCGCCCCTTTGGTGCCCGACGGCAAGAGCGTGCTCACGCACTGCAACGCCGGTGCGCTGGCCACGGCCGGCTATGGCACCGCGCTCGGCGTGATCCGAGCCGCCGTCGCCTCGGGCAAGAAAATCGACGTGTTCGCCGACGAGACCCGCCCATTCCTGCAAGGAGCGAGGCTCACCGCCTGGGAATTGCAGCAGGACGGCATCCCGGTCACGCTGATCACCGACAACATGGCGGGCCACTTCCTTAAGAGCGGGCGCATCGGCTGCGTCATCGTCGGCGCGGACCGCATCGCGCGCAACGGCGACACGGCCAACAAGATCGGCACCTATTCCGTGGCCGTGTTGGCCAAGGAGAACGGAGTGCCCTTTTATGTGGCGGCGCCGGTCTCCACGCTCGATTTAGCGCTCGCCTCCGGGGACCTGATCCCCATCGAACAGCGGCCGGCCCGCGAGGTGACCGAAGTGTTCGGCGTCCCTGTGGCGCCGGAGGGCGTTCGCGTAGAGAACCCGGCCTTCGATGTCACGCCGGCGCGTTACATCACGGCAATCATCACCGAGCGCGGAGCGGCGTTTCCGCCGTTTGACGAGTCGCTCGCAAAGCTCGTGCTAGGGTAAAAGTATGCGGATGTTCAGGCTGTTGCTTCCCGTATTAGCGCTTTCAGCGATGCTCTCTTTCGCGGCGGACCCCGCGTTCCGGCGCGCCCCGGGCTTTTCCCTGCCCGACTCGAAATTACAGCAGCACGATCTCTATGACTATCGCGGCAAGGTGGTCATCCTCGATTTCATGATGACCAACTGCCCGCATTGCGCGACGTTTTCAAAGACGCTCGAGCGCGTGAAGGCCAAGTACGGCGAGCGAGTGGCGATCCTTTCGATAGTGAATTACAGCTCCGACAACAGCAATACCGTCGGCAGTTACATTCAGGCGAACAAGGTGACATCTCCGATCCTGTTCGATTGCGGACAGGTGCTGGCCTCGTATCTGCGCCTGGAGAGAGCCAAGAAGGCCGTGGATATGCCGCATGCTTTCATCATCGACGCACAGGGGCGAATCCGAGGCGACTATACATATTCCATGCTGACCCGGCCCGTGTTTGAAGGCGACGCGATTTTCAACGATTTGGACGCCTTGCTGGTTCCCGCGGCGCCGAAATCGAAGTAGTAGCATTCGTGACTGTCCCTGTCCGGCACTCCGGATTTGGGATATACTTCACTCGTACCACGGGCGGAGGTTCATCTTATGGCGCAGCTGCGTTTGGGTGACGACATCGACGACTATTGCGTACGCTGCAAGCGCGTGACGAACCACTCGGTCGTGTCCATGGTGAACACGGATCCCGCCAAAGTCCGCTGCCGTACCTGTTACAGCGAGCACGACTATCGTCACGGAGAGATGCCGCCCAAGAAGGACACGCGCAAGGCGGCCCTCTTCAAGGAAGTGCTGGCAAGCGTGAATCCCACTGCTGCTGCGGCGCCGCCGGCCGGGCCTAAGAGCCGCAAGAAGACGATCCGCGATTCCTGAACCTCACTCGCGGTGTTCTTCGCGCTTCAGTTCTTCGAAGATCTCGTTCCTGTCCCCGGAGTTGAGGTCCTTTTCCAGGCGGCGTAACGCCACGCCCACGATGTCGCGGTGATGCAAGTCGGCTCCGAGAGCTTCCTCCTGGCTTAAACGGAGCCAGATCTCGTGCAATCGGTCGACGTCGTCCGGCCATAGCCGTGGAGGGTGCGGGCCGAGGTTGACGTAAGTCGAAGGCCGGTCCGGGCTGATGATTTCGAGCGAAAAAGGATGCCGGGGCTCGCGCAGCCGCTCCCAGGCCAGTCCGATGCGCCGCGCCAGCTCTGCCGAGGCCATTGAGCTTGAAACCCCAGTCACCAGGCGCGAAGCCTTCAGACGCGCGGCCGTCTGCACCATGGCGTCAAAAGGATCCACAGCCGGCACCACCAGCAGTTCGACGGGTTTGCCTTCCTTCTCTGCCATGCTGACCACATGGCTGAAAAGCTCCTGCTCGTAGTCGCTGAACAACTGGGAATCGGACAGGCCGTATTCGCCGGCGCCGGCCAGCACCGGCCGCACCGTCATGACGACAATGTCGTGGCGTTTGAGGTTGGTCTTCTCCAATACACGCTGCAAGTGGTGCATGCGGCTGTAATCGCGCGCCGCCACCAGGACGCAACCAGGGCGTGCATGTAACACTTCGGAGGAAACCTCCGACTCGTGTTCCAGATTAAAGCGCTCCAGCGCCTGGCCTTCGTACGCCTTCTTGCGCCGGTTAATCCGTTCGGAAATCGTGAAGACGAAGAAAAGCACCAGGGTGAACAGCACGCCGTATATGGTGGCAATTCGTTTCGAGAACAAGTTCGCGAGAGCCACCATGAGGAGCACGCTCGTTATAGTTGCTAGACCGACGGGCCATTCGCGGCCGGCAAAACGGAAGTTGAGAGGCGTCTTGTACTCCTGATCGTGTCTTTGAAAGCGGAGCACCAACACGCCCAGGGCCTTGAAGAAGAAACTCCACACCACGCCGAAGGCGTATGCTTCACCGAGCAGGTAGACGTCGCCGCGGCTGAAGACAATCGTCGCCAACTGGAGCAAAGCGACCATATTGATCAGCCGGGAGGTGGTGCCGAACTTGCGGTGCGGCTTGCGGAACCAGTCCACCAGCACGCCATCCTCCGCCACGCGGTTCAGAATGCCGTTGGCGCCGATCAGCGACGTGTTCACCGCGCCGGACAGGATCAGCACGCCCACAACGACCACGAAGGCATGAAACAACAGCCGCAGAACCTGCGGACCGGCCAGATTCATGGCCAGACCGCCGATCAGGTTGTCCACGTAACTGGGGCGAACCTCATCCGGGATGATCATGCAGGCCAGCATCGTGATCAGACCCGTTGAGATCACGGCGTAAGTGCAGATTATGTTCCCGGTTACCTTTAAGTTCTTGAGCTTTGGATAGGCGATTTCGCGATACACTTGGGCCAGCGTTTCGAAGCCGCTCATCGACAGGAACGAGTGGCCGAAGGCGATCAGGATGGCCATTGCCGGAATGTGCCAAAGCGTCGTCGATTGAAACCATCCCAACGATTCATCCGTAAATCTCAGGTTTGCGGGCACCGGCGCCGGCGGCAAATTGAACTGGCCGCGTATCAGCAGCGTTATGGGCGCCCACAAAAGCACAATGACCACCATCACAGTGGTTATCTGCAGGATTCGAAGTGCCTTGCCGCTTGATTCACGTATGCCTCTTATGTTGCTCCGCCAGAAATATAGCGTGACGCTGATGCCGAACAGGGCCGCAAACCATCTCGGGTCGACGCGGAAATCCTGGTGCATCATCTCACTGGTGTCGTTGATTAAGCGTCCAAGATAATGGCCGGCGCTGACCGAGCTGATGGGGCCGGTGAGAATGTAATCGAAAATCAACGCGGATACGGACACGCGGGCCATGAAGGGCCCCATACTGTCGCGTACGACCACATACACGCCGCCGCGCACGAACATGCTGCAGCTTTCCATGTAGACCGATCGCACCGCGTAGCTGAACAGCATGACGCCGAGCACGAACCACGGCGCGGACTTGCCGATCGCCTGTTCCGCGATGCCGCCGGCGTAAAAGGAGCTGGATGCCAAGTCCGCCAGAACAATGGCGGCTCCGCGCCAGAACGAGATAAATGAGAGCGCGACGGTGGTGGCAACCACAACCTTCGTCTGTTGCGCGGCTGGTCTACTGCTGCCCATCAGGGAATTCGTTCTCCATTGGACTATTCTACGATCATGGGGCCGACCCGCATCACAAAAGAGGCCACCCTGGCGCGCACCGTCATCTCCGCCCTTCGTTCGCGCGGGTATTTGGCGTATCTGGCGGGCGGCTGCGTACGCGACCTACTGCTCGGCCGCGAACCGTCGGACTACGACGTGGCCACCAGCGCGGCTCCCGGCGAGATCTTGCGGCTTTTCCCGGCCGCGGACCTCGTCGGCGCGCACTTTGGCGTGGCGCTGGTGCGCGAGAACGGCGCCGAAGTCGAAGTCGCCACGTTTCGCAGCGACCACTCTTATATGGACGGGCGCCATCCCGGGCGCGTCAAGTTCGAAACCGATCCGTGCCAGGATGTGCTCCGGCGCGACTTCACCATCAACGGCCTGCTGATGGATCCGGACACCGGCGAGGTGCTCGATTACGTGGAAGGGCGCCGCGACCTCGAGGCCGGTCTGATCCGCGCTATCGGGGAGCCGGGGCGCCGCTTCGCCGAGGACCACCTGCGGATGTTGCGCGCCGTGCGGTTCGCTTCCCGCTTCGGCTTTGAAATCGAGCCCGCGACCTTCCGGGCCATCCGGCGCATGCATGCCTCTATTCTTCAGATTTCCGCCGAGCGTGTCCGTGACGAATTGACCCGCATCCTGTGCGAAGGGGGCGCCCGGCGCGGTTTCGAACTACTGGATGCGGCGGCTTTGCTCGAAGACGTCTTGCCGGAGGTGGCGCGCATGAAAGGTGTGGCCCAACCGCCCGAGTTTCATCCCGAAGGCGACGTGTGGACCCACACCCTGATACTACTCGAACTGCTGGAGCAGCCAGCGCCGTCGCTGGCTTGGGCCGGGCTTTTGCACGACGTGGGCAAGCCGCCTACGTTCTCCATCCGGGGCCGTATCCGGTTTGACCGCCACGCCGCTGTGGGCGCCGGGATGGCGGCGGCAATCTTGGGAAGGCTGCGCGCGTCGAACGAGCTCATCGGCCGCGTTCAGGCTCTGGTAGCCAACCACCTTCGTTTCAAGGACGTGAAGCGCATGCGCCCGGCTACTTTGAAGCGCTTCCTGCGCATCGATCACTTCGAGGAACACCTGGAGTTGCACAGGTTGGACTGCCTCGCCAGCCACCGCCAGCTTGGCAATCACGAGTTCGTGAAGAAGAAGCTCGATGAGATTCCCTCACAGGATCTACGTCCGGAGCCGTTGCTCAACGGCGATTTACTCATCGCTGCGGGCTTCCGCCCTGGACCATGCTTCGCGCGGATCCTGCACGCGGTGGAAGACGCGCAGTTGGAAGGCAAAGTGCACACTCCCACTGCCGCCTTAGCTTTGGCGCTCGAACTCTTCGTTCCGCCCGACGGACTACCTAAGCAGGCTTGTAAGTGAAGACCATGTAAAGGACCACCGCTACGATCGAGAAGATCGCCGAGGCGGCCACGAATTCGAGGAAGATGACCCGCCGCTCCTCGACATCGGGACTGCGCCGCTTCGAGAGGACCGCCATCCTGCCTACCTCCTCCGTTACCCTTCGACCAAAATGTACTCCCAGCCGGAATGCCTGTCAAGGTCCGGTTGACAAGGTCCGGCTGACTTGGATAACATGAGAGGGTTTGGCGAGTTTGTTCTGCTGCCCCTGTGCTACCCCCGTTGTGTGACGGGCCGTCCAGGGGCCGGTCCCGCTGTTTGGACGGATTCAAGCCGTTCGAATAAGGGCTAGTCCACAGACAATGGCGGCCGTGCAAGACACGCGGTCGCGCAACCGGGAATCGATCGATGAGCTGGACGCCAATGTCCGGCTGGTGACGGATTCCGGCGGTGACCCTCGCGGCTCTCAGTTGATGGTTGTTTTGCGGCGTGAAAACGTAGTCGAGACATGCCGTGGCCTTTTGGCGTTTTGCGCCGTTTAAGTTTGGCGAGTTTTCGCCAACAGGATTGAGTGAGGAAGGTTCGTGCCAACTTTCAACCAACTCGTGCGAAAAGGGCGGCTTTCGCCTCGTTATAAGACGGCGAGTCCGGCCCTGCAATCATGCCCCCAGAAGCGGGGCGTGTGTACGCGCGTATATACGACAACTCCGAAAAAGCCCAACTCGGCGCTGCGGAAGGTAGCCCGCGTGCGGCTTACCAACAGCATTGAAGTGACCACGTACATCCCCGGCGTGGGCCACAACCTCCAGGAGCACTCCATTGTGCTGATTCGCGGAGGCCGTGTGAAGGACCTGCCGGGCGTCCGTTATCACATCATTCGCGGAACGCTCGATGCCTCCGGCGTCGCCGACCGCAAACAGGGAAGAAGTAAGTACGGGGCCAAGCGGCCCAAGTCGTAAAATACCATGTCACGCAGAAGAAGACCTGAAACCCGCGAAGTCGCCGCCGATCCAGTCTACAATTCGCAGCTGGTGGAGAGATTCATCAACTCAATGATGTGGGACGGCAAGAAGAGCACGTCGCAGTCGATTTTCTACGCGGCCATGGACAAGATCCGGGAGCGCACCGGCGACGACCCCTTGAAGCTCTTCAAGAAGGCCGTCGAGAACTGCAAGCCGCTGCTTGAAGTGAAGACCCGGCGCGTGGGCGGCGCTAACTACCAGGTCCCCATCGAAGTCCCACAGAACCGCCGCGTCAGCTTGGCACTGCGCTGGCTCATCGGCAACGCGCGGACCAGACCGGAAAAGGGCATGCCCGAAAAGCTCGCCAACGAGCTCAACGATGCCGCCAACATGCGTGGCGGAGCCATTAAGAAGAAGGAAGACGTGCACCGTATGGCCGAGGCCAACAAGGCCTTCGCCCATTACCGGTGGTAAGCGGCAACTAACACCAGTTATGGCGCGCGAAGTCCAACTCGAGCAGATGCGCAACATCGGCATCATGGCGCACATCGATGCCGGCAAGACCACTGTCACTGAGCGCATCCTCTACTACACGGGTAGGACTTACAAAATCGGCGAAGTGCATGACGGCACGGCGGTCATGGACTGGATGGAGCAGGAGCAGGAGCGCGGCATCACGATTACCAGCGCCGCCACCACCTGCTACTGGCGCGACTTCCGGATCAACATCATCGACACGCCGGGCCACGTTGACTTCACCGCTGAAGTGGAGCGCAGCTTGCGGGTGCTGGACGGCGCCGTGGCGGTGTTCGATGCCGTGGCCGGTGTGCAGCCGCAGTCGGAAACCGTTTGGCGTCAGGCCGATAAGTACAGAGTCCCGCGTATCTGCTTCATAAATAAGATGGATCGAGTTGGCGCGGACTTCTTCCGGTCAGTGGAAACCATTGTCACCCGTCTGAAGTGCCGGCCGGTTCCGATCCAGATCCCCATCGGGTGCGAGGAGCAGTTCCGCGGCGTCGTGGACCTGGTGGCGATGCGCGGGCGCGTCTGGCTGGATGAGACGCTGGGTGCCGAATACGAGGACGTCGATATTCCGGCCGACTTGGCCGAGCAAGCCCGCCACTATCGCGAACAGATGATTGAGGCGGTGGCTGAGTCCGACGACCAACTTTTCGAGAAGTACGTTGGAGATCGCCAATTCAGCGAGGAAGAGTTGAAAGCGGCTATCCGCCGGGCCACCATCACGCAGAAGATCTTTCCGGTCGTCTGCGGTAGTGCTTTCAAGAATAAAGGTGTTCAAAACCTGCTCGACGTGGTGGTGAGCTACCTGCCCTCGCCAGTCGACATTCCTCCGGTTGAAGGCGTTTCGGTGGTCGATCCCGATGTCAAAGAGGAGCGTGTCGCCAGCGACGAAGCGCCGTTCTCGGCCTTGGTCTTCAAGATCATGACCGACCCCTTCACGGGCCAGTTGGCGTTTCTGCGCTGCTACTCCGGCACTCTTACGAGCGGCGATTCGATCTACAACGTGGCCAAGCGGCGCCGTGAGCGCGTCGGCCGCCTGGTCCGGATGCACGCCAACAAGCGGGAAGACATCCAGGAAGTCTTCGCGGGCGACATTGTCGCCGCCGTGGGCTTGAAGAACGTCTCCACCGGCGACACGATCTGCGACGAGAACGCGCCTATCGTACTGGAATCCATCGAGTTCCCCAATCCGGTGATCCAGTTGGCCATTGAACCGAAGACAAAGGCCGACCAGGAAAAACTGGGCGTCGCCATCGGCAAACTGGTCCAGGAAGATCCCACTCTGCGCATCCACACCGACCCGGATACAGGGCAGACCATTCTGGCGGGTATGGGCGAGTTGCACCTGGAAATCATCGTAGATCGGCTGCAGCGCGAATTCGGCGTGGGCGCCAACGTCGGCAAGCCGCAAGTGGCCTATCGCGAGACCATCCGTAGCAAGGCTGAAGCGCAAGGCCGCTTCGTGCGCCAGACCGGCGGCCGTGGCCAGTACGGCGATGTGAAGATCCGCATTGAACCGCTACCGCTCGGCTCGGGCTACGAGTTTGTGGACGACACCTATGGCGGCTCCATCCCGAAGGATTACATCCCGGCGGTGGAGCGCGGCATCGGAGAAGCGCTGGAAGGCGGTATTTTGGCAGGCTATCCGATGTCGGACATCAAGGTTACGTTATACGACGGCAGTTATCACGAAGTCGACTCCTCCGAAATTGCCTTTAAGATCGCCGGGTCCATGGCCATCAAGAAAGCGGCGGAAAAGGCGAAACCAGTCCTTCTGGAACCGGTGATGAGTACTGAAGTGGTGGTCCCGGAAGAGTATATGGGTGACGTGATCGGCGATTTGAATTCGCGCCGCGGCCGCGTGGAAGGCATGGAATTGCGCGGCACAACGCAGATCGTCAAGGCCATGGTCCCCCTCGCTCAGATGTTCGGTTACGCCACCGAGTTGCGCAGCCGGACGCAGGGGCGCGGCAGCTTCACCATGCATTTCGGGCGGTACGAGGAAGTGCCCGCGTCGATTTCCGAGGAAATCGTGAACCGGGTGCAAGGGAAAGTGAACTAGCAGGAGAACACCGTACAGGAGATTCCGAGCATATGGCGAAAGAGAAATTCGACCGCAGCAAACCGCACATCAACATCGGGACGAT
>ENA-UOYA01000612-UOYA01000612.1-activated-sludge-metagenome-genome-assembly--contig:-NODE-612-length-44173-cov-132.965502_pt1 | contig 44173 bp, 34 predicted proteins | sample MGYA00238163_ERZ764804 | MGnify/ENA primary metagenome ERZ764804 (study PRJEB28919, sample SAMN05720223) | activated sludge metagenome | isolation source: Anaerobic digester | place: Hong Kong...
GGATTATTGTAGGCTCACCTTCAATCTGGTTGTTTATCGAGACATCTATCTTTCATATACTATTGAGCGGTTGCCCGAGCTGCAGTTGCTTTCCACTCCTTTAAAACACCACCCACTATGATCTTCACATAACGAATAGTAGCCGGAACCTGTTTTGTAGGGAAGCTAACCTCAGCAAGCTTCTCTATCTGCTATTTGGCGAAGGAATCCTCCTGGGTTACCTCACTTAGCTTGAGCTTAAGATTAACATCATCAGTAATCAAGACGGGTTCGAAAGTTAGGTTGGGCATAATTTCTTATTGACAATATCTTACTTGTAGAATTATTGAAATCATAAAGGAGTAATGTATGATTAAGTTTGATGAATTTGATTTCAATGGTCATCATTTCATTATTGAAGTTGCAATTTTATGTGATGATTTATTTTTCTACGTTAAAGAAAATGATCATTATGTTCTCAAAATTTCGGCGAACTATTTCAACATACGTGACAATATGTCAGCCATGAAAAGTCGAATTGAAACTGCTAGTGTCAACTTCAAAAAGGAACTCGAGTCCATAATAATTGGATTTTTGACGATACCTACTATCAATTAAAGTTCTTAATCATCGATTCAGTCTGCGTCTGGATACTGCCTGAGACAGTATATTTGGCTTCTACTGTTTCAATGGTCAGACCCTTGTAAAGTTTCCTGATGTATGGCTCATCAATGTAGGAAAGCATAGACTTGCCTTTATGGCTTTCAGCTGCTTTGCTATTTCTTCATGTTTGTCAAAAGCATCCGCATCTTCTCTATCGTATAATTGCTCCTTTATATAGTAGAGTGAGTCTAAGTAAAAGAACGTGTCAGGGCTGTTATATCTGCTGATTATCTTCCCATAATCCTGCTTTTCTATGATCACCTGCCGTAGCCTTTAGAGGCTACATTCTCCTTCTCCAATTGGTGCAGAGGCATATATTTATAACTCTGCATGCTGCAGAAGTTCTTGTTACGTGAACCATAAATGCAGGATAACTGGAAGAAGAAGCGGATAGCCCTTTCCAACTCAGTTTTGGGCAGATGTTGGGTGAATATATCGAACAGCTCTCGTGAGACCAGATATTGGTTAAGTTTAGTAACGAAGGTTTCCGGGTCGTTTTTGATATACTTCCAGAAATTGACCAGGTCGCCATTGATGTCATTATAACCTCTGTGTATCTACTCTTGGCTAATACCTATCAATCTTCTTTCTTGAGACTCTTTCCAAACACACCCAGATAGCTACGCCAAACACTTCGCAATAGATGTCATACTTTGGTATGAGTGTGCTGCGAGATGGAGTTGGGCATCATGCCCTCATGTCTAACCAGTTGTTCTCTGATGCAATTCAATATCTTATTCTCCATCGTATCTTCTTGGGAGTAGTATTGGATACTCTATCTTGATCAAGGAAGCCATGTTCTAGAATAAACACAAATGCTGATGAGCAAGAAATTTCTTGACAGATAAACAGTTGTGTGAATGTATATAATTGTATAGATTAGTTCTTTTAAAAAATGATACTCCAAATTTGATTCTAGTGGGGAGGCAAAAATGAGTTTATATAGTGCTTTTTATGACTCAGTTAGGCAAAAAAAAGATTTGTTGAAAACTACGGATAGGACGGGTACGTTGAAAGATTTTAGAGCATGCCTTAAGTTAGACTATCTCATTTATGGGTCAATACTTTTCACAGATGCACAGATTTTTGATGGAGCAATGTTTCACGAGATGGCCAATGATGACTATTATTGGGATGATTTTGTTAGCTTTATCAAAAAATCCGAACATGGTTCAATTATCATCAGGCACGGTATGAATAATTTATCTGACAGGATTGATAGTTGCCTTTCTAACCCTACATTTGAACTGAGCTCTCTTGACCTATATGATAATGAGACAATTGAAGAAGTTAAAGATACCCGTTCAGAAGCAATAAAAAACAATCTTCTGAAAAGTTCGTCAAAAAACTTATACTATAGAAATATGAGCCGTATAAAGAGTTTTTTGCTTAATAATGATCTTGTTGATAAGGGAATTTTTAGTTCATGGATTAACGATACTTATAATCGAAATATGCTGAGCTTATTTCGAGATAAACCATACTATTATGATTCATTTTTGGAAACCTTGAAGAGATTTAGAGATTATTCTGAACTAAATGAGGTAATTGATCTTGTTGCAGAGCAATTTGATGTTAATACAGGATCAATACCAAGAAGATCTGATTGGAAATTAATGTTGGATATGATAATTAATAAAACAAGTAATAATGAATTGAAAGATGCAGCAAACGATCTATTATTGTATTTAAATGATTGCTATGTATGTCTTTGTGCGCATCAACATCGTTGTGATTTTGCATCCCTTGAGTCACCATTTTCGTTCAGTAAAGACAGGCATAAGTTGTCTATTGAAGATGATTATCATTCTGATGTCATGAGTATTGGCTTAAACAACAAACTATGGAATAATTTCAGAGAAGAAAATTTTGATAAGTTCTTGGAGAGATTACATTACGAAAATATAAGAAATATCAAAAAGGAATGGTTGGCATCATTATACAGTGAAGGTAGGAATTTCGATATAAACTTGTTGCTTAAACTTATGAGAGAGATATTCACTCAATATTATAAGGATATTAATATTACATCTTTCTCCGAATTTCAAGCTGATATTTATCAGAATGGAATTGATACATTTTTGGGATTGTGTCTTGGAAGAAAAGTGATAAAACCACTAAAGGATTGTTATAGTGAGATCAAAAATAATGCTATTATTTTAAATATAGATAAATTTACGGGAGTTATCGCAAATGACATCTCTGCTCAGATTACCACTCAATATGACAATAAAATTTGAGATAAAATGATAAAAAAAACGTTATTCACTGAAAGATCATCATCTGCCCAGTGGAAACAAACTCGAAAGAAAGGCATTCTTTTACAGAACAAAAAGATGGGTATTGATATTTACCACTACACTATAAAAGATGAAAAAGACAAAGTTATGTATGATACAATTGGAATAAGCGAACCTACCGGCGGTTGTATAATTGTTTTAGTAAACCAAAATGGTGATTTAGGATTGATTAATCAGTATAGACCAATTCCTGATAAGATATTTATTAGTTGTATAAGGGGTTTCAATGAGGATCATCTTATTCCTGATGCTATAGTAAAAAAAGAACTCATGGAAGAAGCAAATATAAGAAGCATAACTTTGATTAAACAACTTGGAATAGTTTATCCAAACACAACTTACTTTATCAATCCTATATCTGTTTATCTCGTTTGTGTTGAGACTTTAGATACACTAACAGATTTAAAAAGCCATGTAAGTGCCAGAGTTGAAGGCATTAGCAGTATTACATACTACACTAAAGAGAGTGTCTGGAACATGATTGCACAAAATGAGATACAATGCCAAATGACTCTATCTGCTTTAATGTTATACTTCTCAACATCGACATATCAAATGTAGAATAGGTTATCTGAGTATTTAGTTACATCTCAGTTTCGTAGCAAACGGTTATAAACCTTGACCTTATCCCAGAAATTTGCACCAAGGAAGAGTGAAACATGGGAAAGCGCGTGTCGTTTTTTTTCGAGTACAAATTTCCCATTTTACAGCAGGAGCTTGTCGGAAGAATTTGTTGCTCAGAAAAACTTAACCGAGATGTGGAGCAGTCAATGCGTAGCAGATTTACCCATACCCGGATACATCAAATCATGAAAAAAGCCAATCCTGAAGTAGATGTTAAGGAAGTATGCAGGAAGTATGGAATCAGTCGGAACACTTTCTATAACCGTAAGAATAAATATGGTGGAATGACCCCCCGGTGAAGCTAAACTTAAACATGATTTTGAGATTGGAAACCGCCGTTTGAAGAAGATAGTGGCAGAATGGGATTTAGAGATTGAGGCGATGAAGGAGCTTCTCTCAAAAAAAATGGTGAGTTTCCGGCAAAGAGAAGCAGCTGTTGGAGATTTAATTGAAATAAGAGATGTGATTATGAATTGGCGGTTAGATTACAACCTAAATCAGCCTCTCAGTGCTCTAAACTAAATGTCTCCGGCAAAATTCCGAGAACACTATGAAAATGATGTCGTTAGCAAGTGTGTATCTTTACAATTGGTGTAAAAAATGGGACAGGGTCATTTATTGTTCATTCTTATGTGCAACAGTCTTTCAAATTGTAAATGAGAGCTTTAAATACGCGCTTTCACTTTTCTTTACGAACCCTCCAATGGGATTATCGGAGGTGGGTCTATCATTCTGATCTTGATTACTTTTAAAGCCCATGAAAAGAAAGTAATCCGGTTTAAACTCATAACGCAAATTTCCGTAACAGCTCACATTAGCATATACATCATTTGATTCATAAGTAGTGATACCGATACCGGTTGAGAAGCTCACTTTTCTATTCGGTGTGTATTGCAACTTGCAATTAATGATCTCGTAACGATTATCCAAGACCAGAGGATAGACAATCCCATTATAGACTATATTATTAACCTTGGGATAATTGTAATTGATCATACTTATATTTGCCTGATAATCAAAAACTTTGTTCAAAGTGCCCCAAATGAATACTGCAGCCTGATTTAGAATGTGGGTTTCGCTCAAACTATAAACCAATGAGTTGGAATGACTTGCAAAAAGTCTATAAGACAAAGTCTCTCTATTCTGCGAAGTAAGGGATAAATTGACATTATAAGTTTTGTGATTGTTATCATATAAATCCAAGGGCGTAGCATATTCAGAACCCAGTAACAGACTAAATTTGGATTTTAAGTTCACAGTTAGCGCAGAATTGATATTGTATACATAAACCGAATCACGCTCCGGATGAAACTCTGTCCAGGAGCCGTTCAGTAATAAATTGAAGTCCTTAACATATCCTGTATAAGGCGCAGAATTCCATTTAGCCATCATTCCATACCTATGAAAATCCTTGTCATAAGGATAGCCTGCGTCTAAGTATAGGTCTTTGCTGACCTGTTCACCATAGAGATAAAGATCCCAGTTGTTTGGATAGTAATTCAGCTGAACATAGCTACGAACCCCCTTTTGCATATTAACATCTTCTGCTTTCCTATTTCTGATACCAAAGACAACGGTAGTCAGCAAATCTAGATTCTTATACATGTTCCAATAGTATCTTCCACTATACGCATGGTTGTAATAGCCGCTGTTGAGCCTGCTTACAATAGCATTTGCCAGAGTCAGCTTATTAATCGTGGGGATGAACGATAGAATCTGGAAATAGTCATCCGGGTTGATAAGAGTCCCGTCAACCGTAATTTTCTTATCAAGGGCACCTAATATACCCCAATTTGATGCTCCTGCAACGCCATTCATCTTGAAAGCGATTTTTGGCTGAACTATATTACGCGAGTAAAACACAGAGCTGTCGACTCCCAATGCATTTATATCTTCGATAAAGAAGAACCTATTCTCTTCATAATAGGGAGGGTATTTACTATTGTAGATATCCTGAGCATTATCAAGTGGAATATCTGAAAAATCAGGGTTTAGCGCAACTTTGATGCGAGTGCGGTGACCCGGACTATATGATAGGTCCAACCCTATGCAATCCGGGTCAAAACTTGTTTGCTTACTAATCAGATCGTAGCTTTTAACAAAGTATGGTTTTACCGATAAATCCAGATTACGCTCTACATAGTGCGTTAATACAATATCCTGCCCATTAGCAAAGTAGTTTCTCTTCTCACTGATATTGGCATAGGGAAGGCTATAAAACTCTCCCGTCTTATGTATGTATCTGGTTAGAATGATCTTCCAATTGTACGGCAGTTCCTGTTTAAAGCGCAATTCACTCAGAGGTATTATCATGCTAACTTGCCAGAAATTCGCATCCTGAGTAGTTTCGTAACTATAACTACTATTCCAGTTATAATCTGTGCTCATGTCCTCGTTTCGCACAAAGTCAGATAAATTTCCCGAAGGGAAGGCTTGGTAGTTATAAGAAAAATATGCCTGCGGCAGAGTAATTAGCTGAACCCTTATGTAGTCGGCATTAGTTGCACAATCACGAAATGCAGGCGATCCTACAGTAAACAATGAATCTATAGGGATTACACAACGAACCATAAGGTTGTTGTCTTTCTGCCAAAGCCATATCCTACTTTGTTGTGATTCAGGCAGCTTATCATCCGGATATAAGCGTTTGAAACCACTCAGCATATTTTCTTCCTGCAGCACCGGCTCTTCCGATAGAGGTAGAACTATCGCTCCCAGCAAGAAAAACCACTGCAGAAAGATTACTAAAACTATCCAAGTTCTTAATTGATTCATAAGTTATCCACTCCTTTAATTAGCACTCATATAAACAGTTATCTATCTGAGAGCAATATAAGTTTTGAGTCTTTGATTTCCAAGACAACATCAGCTATCGCCGAAGTTTCTTTTTTATGTGATATAATGATAACTATACGAGAAGGAGAAAGCATTTTAACCGTTTGGTAGATCATATTTTCGCTGAGAGGATCGACACTGGATACAGGTTCATCAAGGATTAATAATTTTGGATTTCTGAGAATGCATCGCGCGATTGCAATTCGTTGTTTTTGACCTATCGATAGCGTTATCCCATCGCTACCCAACTTTGTCTGATACCCTAATGGCAATTTTTCTACGAATTCATCAACATATGCATTTCGCGCTGCATTGATTACATCACTTTCCTTTGCTCTCATATTGCCTATTAGAATATTATTATATATTGTATCATGCATCATTGAAGGTTCTTGTTCCACATAGGCAGAATTATCTCTAATGGATTCGATATTGCCATCATTCAGTTCAATTCCATCAAATTTCACTGTTCCGCTTTGAACTCGATTAATTCCTAATAAAATCGATGCGATAGTTGTTTTCCCGGAACCTGAAGCACCTGTAATCAAATAAATGCGTCCTATGTTAAAGGTTACAGAAACATTATTAAGTATCATGCAATTGTTTTGATAAGAGAAGGTTACATTACAAAGCGAGACGCTTCTTTCAAAGTATATTGTCTTTTTATGCTCAAGCGGATACTCAGTCGGAAAATTCAACATTTCGTAAACTCTTCCATAAACAGGGAAATTCTTCTTAAAATTCATGATATTCTGAGTCAATTCCAAAGCCGGAGAATTAAGAATTTCAAAGTATGCCAGAAAAGCAAAGAGCGACCCTATAGTAAACCGTCCCTTAATAATCAGTATCCCCCCGATAAACATTATTAATATACGGCAAAAAGTCTGCAATCCGGAACCGATGAATCCGCTGGCGTAACTTCGTTTCAGATATTTACAATACACACGGTAATATTTTCTGAAACTATCTAATATAGATTTATTTATCGAGTAATAGAGATTAAATAATTTGACCGTAAGAGTATGCTTAATTGTGGATTGAATTGCACTGCTATGAATAGTGTAATTTTCAATCAACTGCTTTTGCAGCCTTGCCAATATCTTTCCCCAGTATTGAGAGATAAACACATTTAAAGCTAGAATTGATATCACAACTAGCGACAAATACACATTCAGCATCAAGATACATATAATACCTATAATGATGATTGTGACATTTTGAACAATCCTTATAGCGCTTGTAATGAAGGACTCCATGATGTATACTGTGTCATTCATTGTCCTGTTAAACAGATACTCCTCAGAGAATTCTTGGAACATAAGCATCGGCAATCTATGTATTCGAGTAACAATGTCTTTTCGCATCTTCATCAGCACAATCATATTCAATCGTGCAAGGATAAACTCTTGATATAAATTCATCACACTATTCACACAGGATAGTATAAGATAAGCAATTAAAACACCTGCTAATATAGATATCGTATCGGAGGGAATTGCAGTATCAATGTAGTATTTGCTGACGTAAGGTATTATAAGACTAATGATGGAAGACAGTAGCAGCAACAACAAGGTAAACGCCAGCTGCTTTCTATATTGAGAGAAATACTTAACTAAGATTACTTTGATAAGCCTTAGGTCTTCTTTCATTTTTCTACTCAGTCTCTAGTATTGTTGTAAATTCCAACTCATCGTTTCTCCGGTTGTTTGCCGGCATCTGACATCCCTTTTCCCCTGTTTGGGGTTTGAATTCATACTTGATATAGATTATGTCCCATATTGCTGGTAAATTCGTTTAATTTGTTAAATGAGCCTGAAGGAACCGAATTATATGCGCTACAACGCATACAGTGTTTATTGGCTTCACAATCTCTCCCTTCTGTAAATGTTATTTTTTATTGATAACGCTCATAGCGTCTAACTCATTATTGCAAAGCCAGATATCGGACAGATTTCTCTGATTAAGATTCCCAACTGAAAATGGGTATCGGAAGCATGGATAAACATTTCCAACGATATCAACAATGATAAGATTTGCACCTGTTGAACATACACCTCCTTGCATGGCATCGTAGGGCTCAGCCGGAATTATATTCGAAACAATGAAATCAGCATCAGTTTCGTCAGATTAGCTCCTTCTCGGCTCTCCACTCTATACGATTTCTATGCTTTATTATCACTCTAAGGATAGATAAATACCAACTTTTTGTAAAAATCATGCTCTTAGAGGACTCTTGTTTATTTAGCCGTTTTTTACATTTAATGTATAATAATTTTCCGAGAAATACAATATATAGTTTGCCCAATCTTGTCAATCAGTTTGCGGATAATGATACTTGTCCGAAGTTCTCTTATATCTTGCTTTATTAGTTACGGTAGTGATGCCGCGGTCTCTCTGGGATTTTTTCCCAGAGGCTCCTTGTTGTTCCGCCACAACTATCTGAGCAAGATTAGGGGAAAATGCCGTTTTAAAATTGTTGTAAATGAGAAAATGGGTTTATCGTAAGGGCGAACCTGTGTGTTCGCCCTTTTAAATATATACCTATTTTGTTCTGGATAGTTGAATCTGCGACAGGTGATATCGATTTGTAGGTTTGGGTGAGAACTTATGGCAGCGACAATTTTCTTGACTGTTATCACAGCGACATAAAAGCTAACAAAAGAATAAAATCAAAGGGGAAAATACGATGGAGAAAAAGCAGTTATTATCATTTATGAATGTGGATTTGCGCGATAAAGTCGTGCTTGTTCGCGTTGACCATAATGTGGTAAAAAAAGGTAAAGTTAAAGACACAATGCGTATTGATGCCACTTTCCCCACACTTTTGCATATCTATCGCAAAGGCGGGAAACCTATTTTTATGACCCATGTGGGTCGTCCCTACGATAAAAAAAGCGGCACCATTACCATTTCCGAAGACGATTCAGTGCAGCCGATAGTTGATTACTTGAAGCATAAACTTTCTTTGCAAATAGAAGTCCCGAAGCTTCGCGTAACTGATGCGGACGGAATAACTGATTTGAGTGAGCTGACAGCTTATGTGGCAAAATTGAAAAAAGGTGAAATGCAACTGCTTTATTTGCCGAATACGCGCTGGTTTAAAGGAGAGGAAACGAAAGATGAAGCTACCGAGACTTTGGCCATGGAATTATCAAGGCTGGCTGATGTCTTTATCAATGACGCTTTCGGTTCCTGGCAGCCTCATGTCTCCACTTACGGCGTAACTCAATACCTGCCTTCTTATGCCGGTTTGCTGATGGAAAAGGAAGTGGCGCATTTGGAAGAGATATTTTCACCGCAAAGACCTTTTGTGGCTGTCGTCGCAGGTGCGAAATTTGATACCAAAATCGGGCCTCTGACTTCTCTGCTGAAAATGAGCGATAAGCTGATTTTGGGCGGAGTCCTTTATAACGCTTATTTAGCCGCTAAATATGACATCAGTATTAACGGTTTGAGCGATGACGACATTGCCTTAGCCCGAAAATTTTTGGAGGACGCCGGACCGAATTTGAATAAATTAGTGGAACTTCCGTATATTGTAGAATCCGATTCCATGGATAGCATTTCCGAAGGCAGTTTCAGAACGCGTAAAATCAGTGAGCTAACCCCGGGAACCAAACTGAATTATGTGCTGGATATAGGAGCCGAATCGTTTCAAGAGCCTGCGGTCAGACAAGTCATCTCGGAAGCGGGAACGATTTTCGTCAATGCGGTGATGGGTTATACCACCTTATTCAAAGAAGGTTCCCAAGCTCTATATAGTCTTGTTAATTCTAATGCTACAGCCGGAAAATTATTCGGCGGCGGAGATACAATTGACGAATTTAAGAACCTGCTTCCGCAAGTGTGGTTGAAAGCGGCAAATGATCCATCCTATTATTTCTTTACGGGTGGCGGCGCTATCTTGGACGCTATAGAGCAAGGCAGTCCTTATGCTATGAAAACCGTGCAGGCGTTATTGCGGAAATAAGGTGACTTTTCCTCTCTCCTTTTGCAGGAAAAGAGTGAATAGTTATGGATTTCTCCTTTATTTCAGGAGGTCTTCAACCCAGAAGGTGAGGTTTTCTTCCAATTCGGGAGTATACCCTTTTTCTTCATAGCGGATATTTCCGAGTTGGTCAATTACGCAGATATAGGGAATGGCGTCAAAATCATAGTCTGTAGACAGCTTGTCCTGCCCGTAAAGCAAAGTCATCGCATAACCGTTTTGTTCCATAAAAGGAGCTGCTGCTGCAGGATTTCGTTCCCAGATATTGATGCTATAGACTTTCACGCCTGCAGGCATTTTGGTTTTCATCCATCTGTCCAAAACCGGCATTGCCAATTTACAAGGGTCACACCAAGTAGCCCAAAAGTCCAGAATTACGATATTTCCTTTCAAGTCTGCCAGTTTGACAAGGTTGCCGTCTTTGTCTTTAAGTTCCCAAAGCGGAGCTGGTTTGCTGATTTTGGCGGCTAAGACATTTGCTCTGCGCTGTTCCGTTCCCGCATCCCAAGTTTGTTTATAGATCGGATTTTTGGCTTCCCAACGCGGGTCTGAACGCAAAGCGGTAAATTCATCATCGGTTAATATCCATTGATACATATCGTTGGGACGGGTCAGCACTTCGTCCAAAAAGGCAAAAGCCTGGTCCAAATTGCCCTGATGCAGGCACGATACCAGATACATTTTTTGGATTTCTCTGTTTTGCAAGTTGTTGGGATGAGTTTTCACAAACGATAAAAATTCCTTGTAATTTTCGCCGGCAAACAGAGTGCTGAGATAAATCTGCTCCACTCTGTCCTCTTTTTCGTCCGGAGACAGAAATTTAGTCACAGCGGAAGTATCAACCATGCGCCGAATATATGTTTGCAGCATCAGCAGCTGATTGGTGCGTAAGTAATAATCGGTATAAAATTGCCAGGTAAGCCATGGTGCTTTACTTTCTACGGCTTTAGCCAACATCTTGTTTGCGGCTGCAACCTGCTTTTCCCAAACTAACATTGATATATTTAAATAGAGGGCATTTTCATTGTTGGGGAATTTCTTCAGGTATTGTTGAAAATATTTTTTGTCTTTCTTATAGTCCTGCAGCAGAGGTTGGGCTGTGGGATGTTCTTGGTCGGGAGTGGTGAAAAGATTATTTTGGTAGACGGAAAGCAGCAGTCGGTATCCGTATTCGTAATTGGGATATTTTTTAATCAGATAGCGTCCCGTTTTGAGCATAATTTGATTGTCGTTTACGGAACGAGCCCAGAGGTAAAGATAATTTTTATCGTTGGGATTATCGTTTTTCAGCTTTAGGAAATAGGCTTGGCAATCATCGGGAGCAAGTTGCAACCAATAATTTTGCAACAGACGCAAATCTTCCAAATCCGAAGTCTGAGCAGCATATTGGTGAATCAGATTTAAGGCACTTTCCGCATCCTGAGCTTCTTGCAGGGTTTTTTCTATCGTTCCAGTCAATTGGGAAGCAGAAGCCAATCCCAAACTCAGTATCAGAACAAGGCACAGGAAAAACTTTTTACGCATGTTTTCTCTCCGAGTATACTTTCTAAATAAACAATTTTGGAAGCGGGAAAAACTGGCAAGGAGAATATTGTTCTTGAGGTTGTATTCTTTTTCTGCTTGCCAGTTTACCGGCTCTATGATAATGAGAAACAAAATAAGATATGGTGGCGGCAGGATAAAAATATGGATTACATCGAACATTATAAGCAAGATGCTTTGCAGTTTGATTATTGGGGCGAAAATCAATTTAGCGCTTTTGAGAAGCGAAGAAATCAGACTGTATATGAACTGTGCGAATTGCAGGAAGGGGAAAAAGTTCTGGATGTCGGTTCCGGAAGAGGATGGTTCAGTCTTTGGGCAATTGAAAAGGGAGCTGAAGTTACGGCAATGGACTTGAGCGAAGCGAATTTGGCGAAAATCAAAACTCTCAATCCTGCAATCAAAACCGTTTATGGCGATGCCTGCGCCCCTTTGGAAACGGAAGATAAATTTGATTGGATTGTGGCTTTGGAAGTGTTGGAACACATAGTGGAACCTGCTTTGGCATTAAAAAACTGGAGCAGGATGCTAGCTCCGACGGGAAAATTATTACTGACAGTTCCTTACAAAGAAGAAATCCGCTATACGCTTTGCATTCATTGTAATCAAAAAACTCCGATAAATGCACATTTGCATAGCTTCAATCAGGATAAAATGGTCAAATTGCTCAATCATAACGGCTTTTGGGTAAAAGAACAGAGAAAATTCGGACATAAGGCGATGGCGCAGTTCAGAATAACTGAATTGCTGAAGCGGTTTCCTTACGGGGTTTGGAAAGGGGCAGACGGTTTCTGCAGAGTTTTCGGCGACAAGTATTCCTATTTGGCAATAAAAGCAGTTGTCAAAGAATAAGTTTCGAGATTATAGATTATAAATAGCGTAACATTTCGCGATCGGTCACACCAGCATAAAGTTCGATGTAAGGTTTGACGGGACTGATATTGATTTTGGGAAAGAAGACTTCTTCAATTTGGAAAAAACCTACGGAAGCGCTCATTTCCACTGTGATGTTAATCGGTTTTTCTTTTCCTTTGCTTATCCTTACTTTTTGGATTGCACCGGAGGAAGTGCGATGAATATCACCGACGCGAGGTGTTTGCGACAGCATAGTTGGAATTCTGGCACGGCCTTTTTCCATGTCGCTGCCGTCTGCAATAAGCACCAAACCGGCTTCCAAAGAATGAATCTTTCTCGTTGCCATGTGTCCGAAGATGCCTTCTATGGCAATGGAGCGAACAGCCATTTTAAGAATTGGTTCTTCCGAAGAATAGAGCTGCTCCAAAATCCTGTCTATAAACGGAAGAGCTAATGTAATGCTGAGGTATTCATGTTGCTCGCGGGCAATGGACATTCCCAAATCGTGTAATAAAGAAGCAAATAGGACGCCGATTAGACTGTCTTCCGCTGTGCCTACTCCTTCCGCTTCCAAATTCATTTGAATGCCGGCTTCCTGCAGAAGGTTAAACATTTTAATTGCATTATAAGTGGCTTTACGCATGTGGACGGGACCGTGATCATTGAAGCCCAGACGCTTGATGGAAACGATATTGGCGTATTCCTGCATCGCTTGCAATTCATCATCGGCAAAGAGCATTTCTGCAGCCTTGCGAGGTTTGCCGCTTAAAATCTTCAAAATGCGTTCTTCCAACTGGATTTGTTTTACAGATTTATACATTTTTTACTCCGTATTTCTTTAATAAAGCCAAACAAACAAGATACAAAATCACCATGACTGCCGTTGCCGACAACATTGCCCAACCGAAAGGAACATGCCTTTTCAACAGGTAGGGGAAAATTAAAAAGAAAGAAAGCGAGGGCAGGACTAACCAGAAAATATCAAGTGAAAGGGAACTGATTTTTTGAATATCTTTAGTTTCCAAATAGAGCCAAATTATGCCTAAAAAAGACACAAGCGGAATGGAAGCAAAAAGACCGGCTAAAATTCCGCTCCGTTTTCCCAATTCGGAAATCAGCACAATCAATCCGGCTGAAATTGCTACTTTCAGAATGTAATACGCTGCCTGCATCAAAACCTCCGTAACATCTGTCGGAAAAGATTTGTAATGGAAGACATAACGGCAATGGCGACCGAAATCGTGCCTGCAATCATCAGAGTTTGTCCCATAAGTTTTAAGGCTTCGAGCATTTTGCCGTCAATGTATGCTTTCATGGAATAATACAATCCGCTTCCCGGCACCAAAGGTATAATGGCACAAATGACGAATACCGAGACCGGCATTTTATACGCTCTGCCCATAAATTCAGCGTATAAACACACGGCTGAAGTAGCCAAAAAGATGGACAGCAGCAGCGATTTTGACCATGCTAAAAACAGCAGGTAAAGTCCCCAACTTAAGGCTCCGCCCAAACCGGTAAAAATCAATTTCCAGCCTTTGATGTTGCTGCGGATGGAAAAACCCAAAATAGCGATGAAGCCATAACCGACCTGCATCCACCACAGACGATTGATTGCTTCTAACATTGCCGTTCCTCAACCGAATTTTTGCTCATACCAGCAGCGCCCAAAGTTTCAGCATCGTTCCTGCACCTGTGGCAATTGCTGCAGCTATGAAAATAGCTTCCACAGTTCTGGCAGTGCCGGCAACTAAGTCTCCCGCCATCGTATCGCGTATTGCATTAGTAATTGATAAACCCGGAACCAATAACATAATTCCGCCGATGATTATTTTGTCCGTATTCATAGGTCCGATATATAATCCCGCCATTTTGGCGCACCAAACGATTAGTCCCGCTGCTATGGCATTAAGCAGGAAAGTATTGAGTTGCAATTTATCCAACAAGCGTAGAATGATGGTCACTATTATGCCCATAACAAAAGCAACACCGAATTCTAACCATCCCCCGCCAAACAGCAGACTGAAAAATCCGGGAGTTATGCCTCCGCAAATGAATTTTACCCAATCCGGATACTGTTTTTTCGTGCGGATGCTTTCCAAGCGCCGGCTGTATTCGTCAAAAGACATAGGTTGGCAAAAAACTTTGCTTTTGCCTTTGCAGTTACGCTTTTGCAAATCATCGGAAAGTTTCTCGGCAGCGCTGATTTTGTCCAAGTCAACAGTGCGGCTGCCGATTCGTTTAATCAGAGTAACTATTTCGCCGTTTTCGGATTTGAGAGAGAGGAAGATACCCGTCAAAGTGACATAACTTTCATTTTCTTCGTAACCGAAACCGCTGCAGACATTGTGCATCATCTCTTCCACTTTATGAGTTTCCCCGCCGCTTTCCAATACCAGCTGTCCGGTTTCAATAGCCAGTTCGGCTACTTTGTTGATGTCATTTTCGCTCATCGCAATCCTCAATTGCAGCTTCGCATTTTCTAATCTTATGTCAAGCTTTAACTTCTTTTTTATACAAATAAAAAGATAAACTGAAGGAAATCAGGAATTGCGGACTGAAATCAGTTCCGCCATGATGCTGACGGCAATCTCAAACGGGGTATGACTTCTTATCGGCAAGCCTATCGGTGCATGCAGACGGCGTATTTGTTCATCGGTAAAGCCTTCCTCTTTTATCCGCTTGAGGGTTTCTTCCACTTTATTTTTGCTGCCGATCATTCCCAAATAGCGGAACGGCATATTGAGGCAATATTCCAGCACTTGCCGATCGTGCACATGACCGTATGTCATAATGACGATAAAAATTGCAGGCGAAAACTCTATTGTTTCAGCCAAATCGGAATAGTCGTTTGCGACAAGTCTGCAGGAAGCGGGAAAAGCGTCCGGCTGCAGAAGCTCCGGTCTGTTGTCAATTACCGTTACTTGAAAATCGGCTTTGACTGCTAATTCGGCTAAGGCTCTGCCGCAATGTCCGGCACCGATGATGTAAAGAGGATAGGGTGAAAACAAAGGTTCAATCAGGACTTCAGCTTTTCCTCCGCAAAGCATGCCGGTTTGAATATCGTCAAGAAGGATTGTTTTGCCTTCTTCATTGAGGCTGAAAGTCCATTTTTCCACAGCGGTAGGTTGCTTTTCTCTGATCGTATTGATCACCTTATATTCCATTTCTCCGCCGCCTAAATTGCCGAAGACTTCACCCTCCAAAGGCACTGCTAATTTCATTCCCACGCGGGCGGGAGTGGAACCGTCAGTTTCTATCACATAAGCTTGCCAAAGCGGTTTGCCCTTTTCCAGAACAGAAGTTAACAGTTTGTAATAGTTTCCCGGTTCAGGCATACAATGCTTCCTCCGGAGTATTCAAATTGGCTAAAATGCCGGCATCGTCCACTTCTATATAAAGCCGCGGGAAGTCTGATTTCAAGATTGCTCCTTTCAAGCCGGCAGCATCAGCTTTTTTGGCAAAAACGAAACTGCCGGGAAGCAGAACGGGATGTCCGTTGCGGTTATTATAACAAGGAATGATGACACTGTTTGAATTATCGGCAAAAGCGTCAACCATCAGGACAATTGTTTCCTTTTTTACCAAAGGATGGTCTACAGGCCAAATTAACCAGCCGTCAGGATGCCTGCCTTCACGACAAACTTGCTGCCAGCCGTTATATAAGGTAGCAGACATATCGGGCGTTTCTATATCTCTGATGATATAATATGTTTTGATGCCTGCTTCCTTCAGTGTTTTAATGATCATTTCGCTAAAAGTGAAACCGTTATAAAGAGCGTCAACTTTCGGTTGACCGAAACGGCTTCCTTTTCCGGCTGCGGGAATGAGGGCACAGATTTCCATTTTATGAACTTTGGACGAGAGAGTTGAATTCTTCAATCAATGCATCCAGTTTTTCCACGCTATTTTCAAAAAGGTCAGTCCAGTATTCCGGTTTCCATTGCTGCAGGATTTCTTCATAAGTCTTGCCTTGCTGTTCCACCCAAGTATAATATTTCAGATTATGGATGCGTTTCTTGTCTTGATAGGAAAGCTCCAAAAAGTTATCATAGCTTTGAGCCTGCAGCACAGCATTAAAATCAATTGCAGCTTGCAGGGAAGAATAAGTCCCGCGTTCTTCGTTCAATTCCTGTAAACGAGAAGCATACATTTCTGCGGAATCAGTAAAGACGGTGAAGATAACATCGTTTTCGTCCAGCTCAAAATACTTGGCTGTTTTGATTGAAGCCAGCAGATTGCATAGAGAAGAAATGCCCAAAAGGGGAAGCTGTTCCGCCAGTTCTTTTTGGATGCCGATAGTCTGCAGGAAAGCTTGACCGCTTTGCTCATTGAACAAACGCAGCAGGCGCATGCAATCTTCGTCTCTGATTGCGGCAACTGCATCAGTATTGCGAACATTATGCACCCAAGGCACATGCTTGTCTCCGATGCCTTCAATGCGATGTCCGCCAAAGCCGTTATTCAGAAGAGTGGGGCATTCAGCCGCTTCGGAAGCGACAACTTTCACTCGCGGGTATATTTTGCGCAAATAATCTCCCGCAGCAATCGTTCCCGCAGAACCGGTAGCGGAGACAAAAGCGGAGAAACTTTTTTTCTTTTCGGGAAGAGCCGCAAAAACTTCCTCTAAAGCGGAACCGGTGATCTGGTAATGCCAAAGCGGATTGCCGAATTCGTCAAACTGATTAAGAATAAGATTGTGCGGGTCTTGCCTGAGTTCATCGCATTTATCGTAAATTTCTTTCACATTGGATTCGCAGCCGGGAGTGGCAATAACTTCCGCACCGATGCTTTTCAGCCAATCAAAGCGTTCTTTACTCATTTCTTCGGGCAAAATGGCAATTGCTGAAACACCGAGCAAAGCACAATCAAAAGCTCCGCCTCTGCAGTAATTTCCCGTAGAAGGCCACACCGCTTTATGATATTCGGGGTCAAAAGCTCCGGTTACCAAACGCGGAATTAAACATCCGTAAGCGGCACCGACTTTATGGGCTCCGGTAGGAAAATACTTTCCGACTAAACCGATAATTTTTGCTTTGACACCGGTGATTTCCTTCGGGATTTCCAAATAATTCACAGGACCGAACAAACCGCTTTGAATATCATTTTTCCAAGTTATGCGGAACAGGTTCAAAGGATTGATATCCCACAGTCCGATTGGCTTCAGCTTATCTTTTATTTCCGCGGGAATGGACTCCGGGTTACGCAATTGTTTAAAAGTCGGCAGGATTATTCCTTTTTCCCGACAGCGTTTTGCCGTCTTTTTTCTCACTTCCTGATTTATTTTTCCTATTATTTCAGGCATTTATCTCTCCCTTATTTATTAAATGAAGTTAATTTAGCTGCGGGATCGGCAACTTTGGAAAGAAAGATCATGGCAGCTATGACGAAAGGTTTGAAGCCTGCTTCCTGATAAGTGTGGAAACGATATTTTTCAAAAACGGCTTTGGAAACTTCACCGTGTTGGCAGCTTACATCGGTAATGTCCGCAGGCAGGCAATGTTCGTATAAAGCATTACCGCTTTTGGTCAAACCCATCATTTCTTCCGTGCATTCCCAATCGGTATGTTTGGCATTTTCTTCCAGGCAAGTTTTTTCCAATTCAACCAATCCCTGTTTGTCACCTGCTTTGAGCAGTTCTGTGCGTTGTTGCATTACTGCCATAGGTGCCCAACTTTTGGGATAAACCACATCCGCATTCATAAAAGCGTCACGCATGTCATGCGTTAAGCGGAAACTTCCTCCTGCCTTAGCGGCAAAAGCTTTAGCGGTTTCAACAGTTTCAGGCAGAAGGTCATATCCTTCCGGATGAGCCAAAACCACATCCATTCCGAACCTTGTCATCAAATTGATGATTCCTTGCGGAACTGACAAGGGTTTGCCGTAACTGGGAGAATATGCCCAACTCATGGCAATTTTTTTACCCTTAAGATGTTCCAAACCGCCAAAATAGTCCTTTAGCTTAAGTAAATCCGCCAAGGTTTGCGTGGGATGGTCCAAATCGCATTGCAGATTTACAATTGCAGGTCTGGATGGCAACAAACCTTCCCTAAAACCTTGATCTACGGCTTGCGCCACTTCCAGCATATAAGTATGCCCTTCACCGGGATACATATCGTCTCTGATGCCGATGACTTCCGTCAGAAAAGAAATCATGTTAGCGGTTTCGCGCACAGTTTCTCCGTGGGCAACTTGACTTTTCACCTCATCCAATTCCGCCAAAGAAAGCCCCAAAACAGAAGCTGCGGAAGCGAAACTGAAACGGGTGCGAGTGCTGTTATCGCGAAAAATGGATATTGCCAGACCGTGATTGAAAGTGCGCATAGATTTACCCTGCCAGTGCAAAGCCTGCAAAATTTCCGCAGTCAGCATCACTGCTTTCAGGTCTGCTTCACTTTTATCCCAGGTTAAAAGAAAATCTCGTCCGTATAGATTATGCTTTAATTCGGCAAATTGACGAATAAGCTCAGAGATGTTTTTATTTTTCGGACTCTGCATTTATCCACCTCACTGCAGTTATTTTTTGATATACAATAAGTATTTTTTGCTTTTGGAAGCAAGATTTTTAACCGACATACAGCAGGACGACATCGTTGACATTTATTCCCGTAGCTTCAGAGGGAATTATTGCATCTATGGCTTTTAGTGCATTATAGCTGTCATTATTCGCAAGAGCTGCTTCGGGAACTATACCTTTTTTCCGCAGAGCTTGAAAAGAAGATGAATCTACGACTGCGCCCGCAGCATCGCAAAATCCATCTTTACCGTCTGTGGCATAAGTTAACAAAGTGCAATTAGTTAAACCGGATAATCCTTCTGTGGCGGCTAAAGCAATTTCCGTGCATCTTCCGCCTTTTCCGTTTCCTGTTACTTTGACATAAGTTTCACCGCCGAAAATTAATAAACAGGGTGCGGTAAAACAGGCGTCTTTTCTTCCTTTTTGCCGGAAAATCAGTTTTGTTAAAGCGGCAATTTCTTTTCCGGTTTTCTTAGCTTCGCTTGCCAATTTATTGGAGAAGATGTGGATATTGTCAATTGGGAGAACGGGAAAGGCTTTTAGTGCTGCAGCTTTAAGAGCCTCGCAAAAAGAGCGATTGTCGGCAATGATTTTATAGACAATATTCTTCCCGACAGAAGGGAATGGAATATCGGTTTGAAGGTTAAAATCGTAGAAGATGTGTGTGGACGCATTGCACTCAGTTTTTTCCGTTTCGGGTAAGAAAGGATTGGAAGCTATGATTTGAGGCTTATTATCAGGCACATCAGACATAGCGATAATAAAAATCAATTTTGCTTGAATCTGCTCAAGCAGCTTTCCGCCTTTAACGGCAGAGAGTTTTTTCCTTTCCGTATTCAGAGTTTCTATATCGGCACCGCTTTTCAGCAGCTCTTTGGTGATATTGACAATTTGGCCAAAGCTGATACCCGGGGCAGGTTTTTCCATCAAAGCCGAGCCTCCTCCGGAAAGCAGAACCAAAAGAATGTCATCTTCCTCAAGCTTTCTCATAAAATTCAAAGTTGCTTCACAGGCAGCCAAACTGTTTTCATCGGGAACAGGATGACCTGCTTCCAAAACGGTAATTCCGGAAAGAGGTCCTTCGGCATAACCGTAAGGAGTAATTACCAAGCCTTCTTTAACGGTGAAAAGATGTTTTTCTTGATTATGAAGCAGAACCGCTTCAGTCATTCTGAAAGCCGCTTTACCGAGTGCATAAATATAAACGGGTTTGTCTTTCGGCAAATGCTTCAGAGGTTCGGAAAGCAGGTTATAGGGAGAAAATTCCTTTCTTGCTTCCGAAATAGTTTGCCAAAGAGCATTTTTGAGGTTCATGTCTGCTATTGATTTTCCTTCTTACGGGCAAGGGTAACTGCAATATAGCTTGCCACATCAGTAGCGTAAGTTCCGCTGCCGAAACCAGCATCGTAACCCAATTCAATTGCCAGTTCATGAGTAATTCTCGGTCCGCCGCAAATGAACAGCATTTTATTTCTTAACCCCTCGGCTTCGGCTAATTCTATCAATTTAGTTAAGTTTTTGATGTGGATATTTTTTTGGGTTACGACTTGGGAAACGAGAACGGCATCCGCATTTTCTTCTTTTGCGCGCCTCAGCAGTTCTTCACACGGAACTTGGGCACCCAGATTGATGGCATTGAAGTATTTATACCGCTCCAAACCGTAACGATGATTGTAACCTTTCATATTCATAATGGCATCTATGCCGACTGTATGCGCATCGCTTTCAATGCAAGCTCCGATTACAGTTAATTTTCTGCCGATGTTTGCTTTGATAAATTCATCGGTTTCTTCCAAACTCATAACTTCCGTATCAACAGTTTTGACGGTAATTTTACTCAAATCCACGCTTGCAGTTGTAACGGCATAAGCGATAAAATGCGTGAAGCCTTCCTGTAAATCTCTTACACCGCAAATGTATATATCATCAAAGCCCATCTTCTTCAGCAATAATTTGGCTGCTTCTTTACCTTTTTCGTCCGGAGAGACGGGCAAAGTGAAAGAAAGCTGCATTTTTCCGTCATTCCATGTATCGCCGTAAGGCTTAACGATGTTATCTTTTTCTTTACGCATCTTAATTCACCGCCAATGCCGTTTTTAGTTTATCCAAAAAAGGATTCAGGTAATCAGCTTCTCGAGAGAAAACGCCGTCCAAACCCTTGCCTGAGTTTTCGGAACGTTTAATATCGGCAAATTCACCTTTTGCCAAAGCGGAAAATAAACCTTCCTGAGCCACTCTTTCCAAAAAGAGAGTCGCTTCTTTCAGCACCTGATTGGCTCTTTGGTTGATAAAACCGTCGGGAGACAGAGAAAGCTCTTGACCGAGGTCTTTGATGTTGTTAAATATATATTGCGCATTCTCAATCGCCAGAGACCTGTCTGCCAAATGCGGAGTGTGAATAGCTTCAGTCATCATTCCCAAAAGTTGCACTCCCTGACCGGTAAGCTGACCGGCGAAATTGAACATTCCGTCCATTAAATGTGTCTTGAAAATATTGCCGGAAGAGAATTTGGTCGGGGGCATATACTTTACCGGCGCATGCGGGAAAAGTTCTTTGGTGAGCAAAGCGTGCGCCAATTCGTATAAGAAGCCGTTTTCCAAGTCGGGATCAATTTCAAAAGCATGCCCCAAGCCCATTTTTTCAGGTCGCACACCGCTTAAAAGAGCAAACTGCTCGTTTATCAATTGAGAAGCAGTAACGGTATACGCTTTTTCCACCGCGTCAGATGTGGTCAGATAATTATCTTCTCCGGTTTGAATTTCAATTTCCGCAAAGGCGTTAATCATGCGCGAAAAATATTGGTCCAGCAAAGTGCGTTTGGGATTGATATCGCGGAACAAAATTCCGTACATGGCATCATTAAGCATTAAATCAAGTCTTTCCATTGCACCCATAGCGGCAATTTCAGGCATGCAAAGTCCGGAAGCGTAATTGGTCAAACTGATATAGCGCCCAATCTCATTGCTGACCTCATCCAAAGCCTTGCGCATAATCCTGAAATTTTCCTGAGTGGCAAAAGTTCCGCCAAAACCGACGGTTGTTGCTCCTTCGGGAACATAATCCAAAAGGGATTGGGCAGTGGAACGAATCACGGCAATTATGTCAGCACCTTCGCGCGCGGCAGCTTTGGCTTGAACGACATCTTCGTAAATATTGCCGGTAGCGACGATTACATAAATGGCGGGACGCCGACGCGGACCGAATTTGACAAACTGATTATTCCTAAATTCAGCCTGTTTTTTGATAAGCTCAAGCATTTGATCGCAATTATGATCAAGGAAGCGTAGAACTTTTTTAACCGGTTGAACGGGTATTTTAGTTAAGTCGCATTCACCTTTTGCCACAGCTTCAGCAGTCTCTTGAGGAGATAATTTCAAAGCCGTGCACGCATTGCCGAGCCACCAGGCAGCTCCTTTCCCCAAAACTCCTTTTTTCTTCAAATCGTCCACAACTAAATTGGGCAAAGGAGTTCCGTCTTTTACCGCACCTGTGATTCCCATAAGCCTGAGCACTGTTCTTTCAATAGTCACTGAACTGTAACCGTTAAACAGCCAGTCAAAAGAAGCGGCAATATCTTTTGCTGCTTGACGTGCTCTTGTCACCAAATTTTTGTCCAGTTGAAGTTTGAGCAATTAACCTCCGCCTTTATACATATTTAATCATTTTATTTCCTAAATTGAAAATAATCTCTCAGCGTCAAGCAAAACCTTAAAAACGCTTATTCTTAAGAGATTTTCATTGACGCTTTTCTTATCTGCTTTAGATGGGAAAAGAATGTTATGAGAAACAACTCAATGATGAGGTTAACATGAAGCTAATCAGTTTGTTAGATCCCAAGCTCATCTATTTCGAGGAAGACGATCTCCCGAAGCACGAAATTTACCGTTATATGGTTGATAAAATATGTAAATTTTATAAACTGCCTCAATGCGGTAAAGAACTGTATGAGCTTATCCTGAAACGAGATGCTGAAGCGCCGACCGTCTATCCGAACGGATTAGATATTCCGCATGTGCGTCTGGATAATTTTAACGATACTCTCATCTGTATTTGCATCCCGCGTCGTCCCATTACGGATAACGGTCAAACCATTCGTCTTATTTGTCTGATTCTTACGGACAAGACTTCAGCCAAACTTTATCTGAATATAGTTTCCGCCATTGTGCGCGCTTCCAAAAGCGAGGATTTCTTCACTAAGCTGTTGAATCAAAAAGACGGGAACGAGGTCTACAATATCCTAAAAGAACTCAATCTCGCGGTCAAAGAAGATCTTACCGTTAAGGACATCATGACTGTTGAGCCTATTGTGATTAAGGAAACGGCAACTCTTAAGGAAATGGGAGACCTGCTTAGCGGACACAACATCACAAACTTGCCCGTAATCAACGAGGCAGGCTATTTTGTCGGCGAAGTCAATATCCTGCAATATTTGAAGGTGGGTCTTCCCGATTATTTAATGATGTTGGATAACCTGCTGTTCCTCAAATCCTACGAACCCTTTGAAACCCTCTACGAACAGGAGGAAAAGGTTTTGGTTAAGACAATCATGACCAAACCGGAGCATGTCCTCAATCCCGATAACTCCATAATTGAAGCAGTTTTCAAAATGCTGCAGACAAACAGGCGTTTCTTTACCGTTGTTCAGGAAGGCAAAGTTGCAGGCACAATTACCGCTATGGATATCTTTCGAAAGGTGGTTCGTTCATAATGTTTGCCATGTTTCTTGTTCTTGCCATCTTTGTGATTACCTATCTGATGATTATAACGGAATGGGTAAATAAGATGACTGCCGTTCTTCTGGGCGGTTTCCTAATCATCATCAGCCAGATTATGACCCAGGAAAAAGCGTTTTCCTACATTGATTGGAATGTGATTTTTCTTTTAATCGGAATGATGATTATCATGGGCGTATTTAAAGAAACCGGCATTTTTCAATACATAGCGGTGAAAACAGCCAAACTGGCACATGGCAATCCGGTTTTAATTCTGCTTTTGATGTTTGCCGTAACTGCCGCTATTTCAGCAATTTTGGATAATGTAACCACAGTTATTATCATTATTCCCGTCAATTTACTTATCGCTTCCGAGCTGGGTATCTCACCTGTCCCTTTTATCGTGACTGAAGTTATTGCCTCCAATATAGGAGGAACCGCTACTCTGATAGGAGACCCTCCGAATATCATGATTGGAAGTGCCAATCATCTTACTTTTATGGATTTTATCAAACATCTGGCTCCGATAATTCTGCTTATTACTCTTGTCGGCATAGTTTTATTTTATTTTTTATTCAGGAAAAGGCTGCGGGTAAGTAATGAAAGACGGGCTAAAATCATGGAATTCAGCGATAAAAATCTGATTACAAATAAGCGTTTGCTGATAAGAGCGATTATCGTTATGAGTTTGTTAATGGTCGGTTTTGTTTTTCAGGAAACTCTGCATTTGAGTTCAGCTACCATTGCCATGACTGCAGCTCTCATTTTACTTATTATCAGTGATCGCAAAGAAGTGGAGCAGATTGTCGTTCATTCAATAGATTGGGTTTCCATTCTGTTTTTTGTCGGATTGTTTATGTTGGTGGGCGGATTGAATGAAGCGGGCATTCTCGGCAAAGTTGCACCTGTTTTTGTAAAACTTACGAAGGGAGATTTTAAACTTGCGACTCTAAGCATGGTTTGGCTGGCGGGAATTTTATCATCGGTCGTGGGAAGCGTTCCTTTGGTGGCAACTTTGATTCCTTTATTGAAAAATATAACTTCCGCCTTTCCAACACCGTCTTTTCAACCGATGTGGTGGGCGCTGTCTTTGGGCAGTTGTTTAGGCGGAAACGGAACTATGATTGGAGCGGCAGCCAATATCGTTGCAGTCGGCATCGCCAAGAAAAATGGTTTTCGCATAACTTTTTGGCAATTCATGAAATACAGCGGCATTATTACCTTCGTATCTTTACTCCTCTCCACAGTCTATCTTTACCTGCGCTATTTTTAACCTTACAACCCTTTTCATCGAAACGGAAATAAATTTTATCTGGCTTTCAGATTATGATATCACGCTTGTCATTAATTTCTTCCTTTAATAGTTATGGTAGTGATGCCGCGGTCTCTCTGGGATTTTTAGGCGGAGACTCCCTCCAACTCCACCACAACTATATGAGCAAGATTAAATGATAAAGGCTCGGTGTTCTTTTATCTTTCGCAGACAATAAATTGGAATAAGACTATCAGGAAAAGCGGACTTCTGAAGATAAAGCTTGCGGAAAGGTCTTGACGAAAAGGCATATTTAATCTATAAGGAAAAATATTGCGTAAAGTATTAAAGCGCAAAGTGAAAGGAAAGAAAAATGCAGTATAAGATTCCGCGTGGCACTTTTGACATCTTACCTGAGGAAAGTTACCGTTGGCAAAAGGTGAAACAGCTGTTTTGCGAGACTGCGCAAGCGTTCGGATATGCGGAAATTGAGACTCCGATTTTTGAGCAGGCTGAGTTATTTGAACGCAGTTCCGGTGTAGGGAGCGATATTGTGCAAAAGGAGATGTATCGTTTTCAGGACAGAAAAGGTCGTAATTTGGCTTTGCGACCGGAAGGAACAGCTCCCGTGGTGCGCAGTTTCGTCGAAAATCATTGGGATAAAACTTCGCGGTTAACGAAACTTTATTATCTGGGACCTATGTTTCGTTACGACCGTCCTCAAGCGGGGCGATATCGTCAATTTTATCAATACGGAGCCGAATGTTTGGGCAGTCATCATCCGTATTACGATGCGGAAATTATTGAGCTGGAAGATACTTTTCTGCGGAAGTTGGGATTAAAGCAAATTCGTTTGGAGTTGAACAGCGTGGGTTGTCCGGTTTGCGGTCAGGATTATGATGCGGCTTTGGTGGAATATTTTACTCCGCATAAGGATGAACTTTGTCCCGATTGTCAGGTGCGTTTGCAGATGAAGCCGCGCCGGATACTTGATTGCAAGGTTCCGAGCTGCCGTGCGTTGATAGAAAACGCTCCCGTGATGACCGATTATTTGGACCAATCGTGCAGAGAACATTTTGAACAGGTGCAGAAGTATTTGACTGAGATGGAAATTCCTTTTACGCTTAATCCTCATATTGTGAGGGGGTTGGATTATTATACCCAAACCGCTTTTGAATTTCTCAATCCCGTATTGGGTGCGCAAAATGCCGTCAGCGGCGGCGGAAGATATGACGGTTTAGTAGAACAAATAGGTGGCAAACCCACTCCGGCAGTCGGCATTGCCGGCGGTTTTGAACGTTTGCTTTTGTCTTTGGAGAAGGAAGGGATAACAATCAGCGAACCCGAGAAGCCTTTTGCAGCCTTAATATTAAGCGGAGAAAAGGCAAAAACGGAAGGGATATATTTGTTGGCTAAACTTAGGCGTTCAGGCTTGTTCGTGATCTATGATCCTGAAAGGGAAACTCTTTCCGCTCAATTAAAAGCAGCTGCTAATCAGCAGGCAAAATTTGCTTTGATTATCGGAGACGATGAAGTTAAAAGCGGAAAAGTGACAGTTAAAGATTTACAAACCGGCAAGCAGCAATTCTGCCCGAAAGAAGAATTGGAGATTTTGCTGAAAATTTTACGGACAAGCGGAGATAATTTGCGGTAAAAATTTATTCGGAAGACATTCTTTTCGCAGTTTGGAACTCTTGATTTTCCGCTTGCAGCATCAGCTGTTTCAGCAAATTTCGTTTCCGGTTCATACTCTCTGCCCAAGCAGTCAATTCCTCCTGCGAATGCGGCAAGTCCTTTCCTGTATTAAATGCGGTAAATTGTCTTTGATTGATTAAATCAGGGTAGCGACGCAAAGGTGAAGTAAACTGCGCATAAGCCGGCAGCCCTAAACCTATGTGCTTCTTGGGAACGGTTCCCCAAATTGAAGGAGGCAGTGAATTTATCTTTGCCGGATTTTTTTCCTGCAGCGAACGATAAAATAACGGGACCTCGAAATCTTTTATCAAATCGGTCAGATAGCGGTTGTAAATAATCATACATTCCGCCACCAATCTGCGCACGGGAGGTAAGTTGCTGTCATCTGTTCCCAAAGCACCCTGCTCCAAACGATATTGTCTGTGCCGTTCAGTAATTTTTTGCAAAATAAGAGCTTTTTCCCGCATTTTATTGGCAGCGGTGAATACATCCGGTTCAAGAAACGAAGTAAATTCCTCGTAAGTGAAATTTCTTTTCACGCAAATTACAGAAGGAAAAAACAAAAAAGACACTATTTGCCAATCGGAATTGACTGTGAGCAAAAGAGAAAGCGCGGGTCTCAATTCTCCAGTCAGCAGACTTGCTTTTTCGCAAACAATGCTTTCGGGAAGCAAATAAACATTGCCATTCGGCAAATAAACGGAACTGACGCGTTCCCTTGCCGCCAGATCCAAAACGCTGTCTTTGGAAATTAAAGAACTGACATCACTGATATGTATTCCCAATTGCCAGCCTTCATCCATTTCTTCCAAAGATAGTGCATCATCCAAATCTCTGCTGTCTGATGCATCAATAGTCCAAATTTCCTCGTCAATAAGTTCTAAACGAAAAACATCCCGGTCAACCGGTGAAAGTTTGTCCGCCGCAGCTAATTCTTCGGGTGAGAAACTGACAGGCAGACCTTTACGGGCTAATAGAGGGAAAATGAGTGCATCCTGACGCTGTCTTTCCTTTTTTGCCGCTTCTTTTTGCCATAATTGCTCCTCTTCAGGCGTGAGAACATGATAAAAAGGATGCTTGCACTTAAAGTAATCGGGACGATTTCTGACCGCTTGATAAAGAGCAAAACGGAAAGCATCGGTTGAAGGCAATTCGCATACTTCAATGATTTGTTCCAAAGTCAAATCTTGCTGCTCCTGCAGCAGACGGTTTCGTAATGAGGACAAATCCAAATCGTTAAGGCAGTTTTGAACTTCCTTTTGGAATTCGGTTAAAAGGTTTTGCGGTTCATTCAGCGGATAGATTTTCTGCGAAAAAAGGACAATCCGTTCCGTTGGCAGTGTCAGTTCCGCTTCGGTTAAAGAGTAAATTCGACAAGCGGTTCCTTCAACGGAAAGCAGCAGACCGAACTGCAAATTGTTTTGCTCAAAAAAAGCGCAAATCATTCCGGGCTGCAAAAGCGCAAAAGTTTTAACTTCTTTTTTCATAATTTTTCTCTATAAAAAATAATGGCGCCCCAGAGATGACTTGAACATCCGGCCCACGGTTTAGGAAACCGTTGCTCTATCCTCTGAGCTACTGGGGCTGCCTTCTTAAGGCTAAAAACAGACAAGGGGTATTCCTGTCAAGTTTTGCATTGACAAAAGGCTTTAGAGAGTAATAATAGTAATATTATAACCGGTTAAAGAAAAAATTCAAGGAAGAAGAATGAAAATTGCCATTATAGGTGCCACGGGTGAAGTCGGAAGGATGATGATAACTTGTTTGGAAGAAGCAGGTTGTGATGCCGAACTTGATTTATTTGCGTCCGAAAGGTCTGAAGGTCAAGTTCTGTATTTTAATGATGAGGCGGTTAAAGTCAAAAAACTCACTGAAGCGTCATTGAAAGAGCATTACGATTATGTTTTGATGTCCGCAGGAGGTGCAATTTCCAAATATTACGCTCCGCTTGCAGTTTCCTCAGGAAATGTGGTTATCGATAATTCTTCCGCTTGGCGCAGGGAAGAAAATATTCCTTTGGTTGTTCCCGAAATTAACTGTGATGAATTAAAAAACTATTACGGCATTATTGCCAATCCGAATTGCTCCACAATTCAGTTGGTTTTGGCTTTGCACCCTTTGCACAAAAGGTATAATTTGACCAAAGTTGTCGTTGCCACATACCAATCGGTATCCGGCAGCGGATACAAAGGAATTGTGACCTTGCAAAAGCAAAGACAAGGTTCTGATGAGCTTGGCGTTTATCCGGAAAAAATAGATTTGAATGTCATTCCTCAAATAGGCGCTTTTCAGGATAACGGCTATTGCCAGGAAGAGGATAAAATGCAATACGAAACAGCAAGAATATTAAATATTCGTAACTTACAGCTGTGCGCCACCACTGTCAGAGTGCCTGTTTATTATGGTCATTCGGAAGCTGTTTATGCGGAATTTGCTCAAGAAATTGAGCTAACGGAAGCGGCGGATATTCTGCAAAATGCGCCCTCAGTTAAATATTACGCCAATACTTATGTGACACCTTTGGACTTGAATAAATCCGACGACAGTCATGTCTGCCGCTTAAGATACGGAACCGATAAGATGTCTTTGGCTTTTTGGAATGTGGGGCATAATATTCGTTTAGGCGCTGCCGCCAATGCTGTGCGCATTATGCTTAAACATAAAGAATTAAACAGTTAAGGCGGTTTGAGATGAAAGGGAAAAGCTTTGACCTTATCGCTGTCAGAAAAGAACTGCACCGCATTCCCGAACCTGCTTTTCAGGAAGTGAAGACCAAAGCTCTGCTTCTTTCCTATTTGCAAATGCTGCCGGATATTGTGATTTATGAAATGCAGCAGAGCACGGGTATTTTGATTGAATATCGTCACGGGAAAGGCTCTTTTCTTTTATTCAGAGCCGATATGGATGCTCTTCCCTTAAAGGAAGAAACCGGATGTGATTTTGCTTCCGAACATGAAGGATTTATGCATGCCTGCGGACACGATATTCATATGACAGTTCTTTTGGGACTTATTCAGGCAGTCGTAACTGAGCGTTGGCAAAAGAATCTGCTGTTTTTATTTCAGCCTGCGGAAGAAGGAAAGGGGGGTGCGGAAGCAGTTTTGCGTGAAGGTCTGCTGCAAGCTTATAAGATCAAAGCAGTTTTTGCCTTACATGTCAGCGGACGCTTACCGGTCGGTGAAATTTCCGCTAAAGCGGGTCTCTTTTTTGCCATTCCTCAGGAATTTGATGTTCGCTTTACCGGTGTTGCCGCTCATGCTGCTTTCCCCGAAAAAGGCAAAAACGCTCTAATTGCGGGAGTGGAATTCTATAAACGAATAAATGATTACATCGCTAAACTGCAACCCGCGCAAAAAATTATCTTCAACATAGGGGTAATGAGAAGCGGAAGCATTCGCAACATTATTCCCGATGAATGTCTTTTGCAGGGAACTCATCGCACTTTAAGCAAAGAGGTCAGAGACGATATCAATCGGAAAACTCGCCAAATTGCAGAAAAAATTGCCCAAAAACACGGAGTTCAATTTGATGTAGATTTGCTCTGCACCTATGATCCGGTGATCAATGACGACCGTTTGTATCGTTCGCTCAAGCAAGTTTGTAAGGAGCTGAAATTGCATTTCACGGAGTCGGATGTTTGGATGACCGGTGAAGATTTCGGCTTTTTTACCACTCGCTACCCGGGATTGCTGTTTTGGTTAGGCGGCGGTGAACAACCTTTTGATTTGCATTCTCCGCATTTCTTGCCCGATGAAAATTGCATACCAATTGGTATCAGCGTGTTTTTGAAGCTTGCGGAAAAGATTAATTCTTAGCGCGAGAGACGCCAAAGGATTTATTTTAACGCAAAGGACGCAAGAGACGCAAAAGATATAAGCCGTAATAGATTTAAAGGATGCAAATATATAAATCCGCAGGTTTTTCGTAGCATAGGATTTTATCCTGTTGTAACCGCAGGTTTGTAACCTGCGGAAAAGAAATGGGCGGGTAGCAAACCCGCCATGACAACAGCTTGGAAAGCTATGTTACAAGAGCGAACGCAATAAATCCAGAGGGATTATTTTAAGCACACAAGGCACAAATACAATTTTCTTGACTAAATCTGCCTGCAAGAAAGAAAAGAAAGGAAAGAAAATGAAAGAAAAATAAACTAAAGAGGTTAGAATGAGTCAGCACACATCAGCATCTGCTAAAGGAAGAATTCCCCAAAAGAAAAAACCGGGTGCGCAGCCTGTTCAAAAGAAAAATCAGATAGCGGATTTTCTGGAGAAGCGGCCTTGGATATATGTGATATTATTATTTCTTGTAGTCAGCGTTCTTTATATTCCCGTCGCTTTTGAAAAAAGAGTTCCGCCACCGACTTCCGCAACTGATACTTTTCAATGGCAAGGTGCAGCACACAGATTGTTGGAATACAATAAAACCCATCATGACAAGGCTCTTTGGCAGCCGAATATGTTCAGCGGGATGCCGAGTTACCTGATTTCTCTACCCAATCAGTATCCCTTTGTGGAAAATATCACAAGAGTAGTAGACCATGTAATGAACTGGCGTATTTTCCTTTTGTTTATCGGCGGATTGGGAGTGTTTTTGCTCTTGCGTAATTTAGGTTTGGACAATTTTCTTTCTTTCTTCGGAGCAATAGCATTCATCTTCAGCTGCCATTGGACGGGACTTTTGGCAATCGGGCACAATACAAAGTTTCGTGCAGTGATGTGGATGCCGTGGGTGATGTGGGCAATAATGATTTTGCGCAATAAACCAAATCTGCTGGGGTTGGGCCTATCGTCCGTTTTCCTGATTGCGCAGTTGAGGGAAAATCATCTGCAGATTAGTTATTACCTTTATCTGTTTATCGGTATGTTCTGGCTTTATTGGCTGATTGAGACTTTCAGCAGCAAAGAGTGGAAAAAATTCGGCATCTTCACTTTGCTGTTGCTCTGTGCTTTCGGCATTACCGCTTTGGCTGTGATGAATCCATATCTTTCCACGGAAGAATATTCGCATTATACAATCAGAGGCGGTGCCGAAGGTTTGGATAAAGCATACGCTCAAGGATGGAGCTTTCCTCCTGCCGAAATTATCGCTTTCTTCATTCCCGATTTCTTTGGAGGCATCAATCAAACCTATTGGGGCGGAATGGAATTCACGCAGATATACAATTACTGCGGGATTTTGATTATTGTGCTGGCGATGTTTGCCTTGATGGGGAAAAGGAAGAAGCTGGGCGGTTTTTTGTGGATTGCATCTCTGCTGTTTTTAATCATGTCTTTCGGAAAATACGCGGGTGCTTTATCCGATTTTCTGCTGAAGTATTTTCCCTATTACAACAAATTCCGAGTGCCGTCTATGATGCTGGTAATTTTCCAATTCAACATGGCTTTGCTGGCGGCTTTGGGTTTGGAGGCAATAACAGAAAAGGTGCAAGCAGACGATAAGAAGTTCCAAAAGCACTTTCAGACCTTTTTTATCATCACAACCGTCGTATTTCTTTTGTTTGTCATAGCCGGCAAAGGCATCTTCAAAGGCTTGCCTTTTACCAATGCGAAAGAAATACAATATCTGAAACAAAACAATGCATACGACCAATTGCCCGGTCTCAAAGAACTCAGATTGGGAATGCTTTACAAAAGCGGAGTTATCAGTCTATTGATTCTGACTGCCGGAATGGGGCTCATTTTCCTTTTCCTGAAAAAGAAAGCGGCAAAAACTGTTATGTATGTCGGAATATTAATTCTGGCTTTTATTGACCTTTGGCTCTATACGGGCAAAAATCTCCAAAATACCGAACCGGCAAGTTACACTCAAGATTACTTCACTAAGCGTGATTACGATGAATATCTTTTATCGGATAAAGATAATTACCGCATCTTTCCTCTTAATATCGGTGTTGCCGGTCAGTGGGCATATTATCATCAAACGATTGAAGGTTACCACGGAGCGAAACTGAAACGCTATCAGGAAGTGTTGGAAAATTGCCTGTATGCTATGCTGAGAGAGAACAAAATCAATTGGAATTTGCTCAATATGCTGAGTGTCAAGTATGTCATCTTTTCGGACAGCCTGCCCTTTTTCAATTTGGAGCCTGTGTTCAACAGTAATGATGAACAAGTTGTCGTGCATCGGAATTTGACTGCTTTGCCTCGCGCCTGGTTCGTAGACAGCTTAAAAGTGATAAAGGAACCGAAGAAAATTTGGGGTGAAATCAATTCCGAACGATTCAATCCTGCGAGTACCGCCATTGTGGAAGAAGAAGTAAAAGATGTTCAATCTCCGTCCGTCAAGAAAGTCACTCCTGATAAATTTGACCTGCATTATCTGAGTTTTGTAACCGAGACGGACAAACCGGCTTTTCTGACAGTGAGCGAAATTTATTATCCTGCAGGTTGGAAAGCGTATATTGACGGTAAGGAAACTCCGATTTACGCTACCAATTACATCTTGCGCGGAGTTGTCGTTCCCGCAGGTAAACATACCGTAGAAATGAAATTTGCGCCTGCCAGTTACAGTTTAAGCATCAAGCTCAGTTTAATCGGCATCCTTCTTGCGTGGGCTGCTTTAATCGGAGGCTTGGTGCTGTGGTATTTACAGCGTAAAAAAAGAATTCAGCATGCTCAGGGATAAAGTAATCTCACCAAAATTGGAGAAACTGAAAAAAATCCGGGAAATGGACAGCTCTAAACTTCCCTCAGGCCTCTATCCCGTTTCCGTTCCCATCGGGAATATGTTAGATATAACATTTAGAGCAATTTTTATTTTGAAGAGCTGCGATGCCGTAATTTGTGAAGAAGGTCCGGTCGGCAGGAGTATGCTTAACTCGTTCAATGTAAATAAACCGCTATACTTCTTGAATGAGCATTCCAAGCCAGACGAAATCAAACAGCTGTTTGAAGAATTGCTGATCAGAAAAGATAAGGCTATAGCAATGATCAGTGATGCGGGAACGCCGTGTTTTGCTGATCCGGGTGCAGAATTGGTGCAATTGTGTCACGATTATGCAGTTTCCGTTTATCCCGTTCCCGGTACTTCATCTTTAATGGCAGCGCTTGCAGCAAGCGGATTAAAATGCGATAAATTTATCTATTACGGTTTCTTGGCCGCTAAGAAAGAGAAACGAAGAGAAGAACTGAAGGCGGTTAAAAATTTGCCTGATTACGATCTTGTCTTTTTGGATGCGCCATACAGATTGATGCCTGTGCTTACTGACATGGTTGATGCCTTGGGCAAAAAAAGAAAGGCAATCCTTTTTTACAAACTCACTTACCCAAATCAACAAATTATCCGCGGCACATTGGAAGAAATTTATCAGGCTGCGGAAAAACTTCCCAAAGGCGAATTTGTCCTGATTATTGAGAAAACTCATGCGGAAAGACCAAAAAAGCATATTTGATAACGAACGCAAGGAACCTCTGACCACAGTTCCTTTGGCGGAAAAACTGCGTCCGCATTCGTTGGACGAATTGAAAGGACAGCCCAAACTTCTGGCGGAGGATTCACTTTTGCGACGCATGATTGAGCATAACGATTATCACTCTTTTATCCTATGGGGTCCGCCCGGAACGGGTAAAACGACCATCGCCAAAATTATTGAGCAAACTTCCAACCTGCCTTTTGTCCATTTCAGCGCTGTCCTGAGCAGCATCAACGATGTCAAGAGTGTGATGAAAGAAGCGGAATACAGACATCGGGAAAAAAATCAGCCGACTATTCTGTTTATCGATGAAATTCACCGCTTCAACAAATCACAGCAGGATGCCTTTTTGCCTTATGTGGAAAGCGGAGCCATCATTCTAATCGGTGCTACCACGGAAAATCCGTCTTTTGAAATTATATCGGCATTGCTTTCCCGTTGTCATGTTTTTGTTCTGGAAATGCTCTCTGAAGCTGATTTGCGGGATATTATAACCAAAGGTTATGCCGAACTTGGTTTGGAAACTGACGAAGAAATCATCAAATGGCTGGCAATCCAAAGTTCCGGTGATGCCAGAAGGGCTCTTAACGATTTGGAATTGCTGGCTCCTTATCTGAAAAGTAATCCGCATCCGCCTCTGGAAACTTTGGCGCAGGTTTATGCCAAGCGGACTATGTATTACGATAAAAACAGGGAAGAGCATTATAATGTCATTTCCGCATTGCATAAATCTTTGCGCGGAAGCGATCCTCAAGCGGCTCTTTATTGGTTGGCGCGAATGTTGGAAGCGGGAGAAGATCCTCTTTACATTGCGCGCAGATTAATTCGCTTTGCCAGTGAAGATGTAGGTTTGGCTGATCCTCAAGCTTTGGTGCAAGCAGTGGCTGCAAAAGAAGCTGTCAATTTTTTGGGAATGCCGGAAGGCAATACGGCTCTGGCGCAATTAGTAGTTTATTTGGCTACCGCACCCAAAAGCAATTCTCTTTATACGGCATATACTGAAGCTGCAAAAGATGCAGTAAAAACTTCCCATTTGGGCGTTCCGCTTCACATTCGCAATGCGCCTACGAAATTGATGCGGGATTTGGATTATGGCAAAGATTATAAGTATGACCACGATTATCCCGATAAATATTTCTACCAGAAATACTTCCCGGATGCCATGCCGGAAAAGCAATACTACAAACCGGGAGAATACGGTTTTGAAAAAGAAATTGCCAAGCGCTTGGCTTGGTGGAAGAAACTGCGGGAAAAGCAATGAAGGAATGCAGTCAGCCTCCTTTAATAAAATCGGCCGGTGTCTTGGAATATAGTTAAATTAGGTGTGCTATGTTAGAAAGAATTAATAATCCGATAGGTCAACCGGAAGAAGTTGAATTTGACCGTGCCTTAAGACCGCGCACGCTGCAGGAATTTATCGGTCAGAACAAAATTAAGCAAATGCTGGAAATTTCCATTCAAGCGGCAAAACTGCGGAATGAACCTTTGGACCATGTTCTCTTTTACGGCCCTCCCGGTTTGGGTAAAACTACTTTAGCCGGAATTATTGCTCGTGAATTGAATGTGGAAATCACTGTCAGCAGCGGTCCTGTTTTGGAAAAACCTTCCGATTTGGCAGGACTGCTCACTAATCTGCAAAGGCACGAAGTTCTCTTCATTGACGAGATTCACAGGATGAGTCATGTGATCGAAGAGTATATCTATCCGGCAATGGAAGATTTCAGTATGGAAATAATTTTGGACAGCGGTCCCGGTGCGCGCACTCTGAAAATAGATTTGGAGCCGTTCACTTTAATCGGAGCCACCACTCGGGCGGGATTGCTAACCCCTCCTCTCAGAGACCGCTTCGGCATTGTTCTGCGCTTGGACTATTACGATACGGAATCGATTGAAAAGATTATTTTGCGCAGCGCGGGTATTCTGAAAGTGCCGATTGAACCTCAAGGCGTGAAAGAATTAGCTTCCCGCAGCAGAGGCACACCGCGAATTGCTAATCGCCTTCTGCGCAGAGTGCGCGATTTTGCTCAAATCAAAGGCAACGGCGTCATTACGGAAGAAATTGCCAAGCAGGCTTTGGAAATGCTGCAAGTTGATCAAGCCGGTCTGGATGAGATGGATAAACGCATTTTGTCCACTATCATAGAAAACTACCGAGGCGGACCCGTAGGCCTGAAAACTATAGCTGCCGCCATTGGTGAAGACCCCGGCACCATAGAAGAAATCTTTGAACCGTATCTGGTGCAGCAAGGCTTTTTGGAACGCACCCTGCAAGGCAGAAAAGTCACTTTCAAAGCCTATAAGCATTTGGGGATTTCACCTGTGCAGGAGCAATACGGCTTGTTTGATTTTCCGAATGAATGAAGCAGCGCTTTCGGAGTCCTTTTTGCCTCCGTAAACTTTCAAGTGTCACAAAGCTATCAGGCAAAATGGACTTCGGTGAGCGCTTGGAGTCCTTTTTGCCTTCACTGAGCGATTTGGAGTTCTTTTTGCCTTCGCAACCTATCGTGTGTCACGATACTATCAGGCAAAACAGACTTCAGAGAGCGACATTCAGAGAGCGTCATCCAGTGAGCGACATTCAGAGAGCGTCATTTACGAAGTCCGGAATTCCATTAAGTTCATATACACTTGAAATGCTTGCGGAGGAATTCCGAACTCCGAAATGCCGGTTTTCGCGCAGTTTGTAGCATAGGATAGTATCCTGTTGTTTGCGAGTATTAGTAATGCCCGCTTAAGATTAAAAATAACTCCGGCAATACTATTGCCGGAACCCAACAGATTGCTAATCTATGCTACAAACTGTTTAAAAAACAAATTGAAGCAATGCACAAATTCCTTGACATTATATTTTGATATCCATAAGTGGATTTTAGTGAAAAAGTAGAAGAGTTTGAATATTTGTAAATTCACAGACCGGTTATAATAAAGTAAGGAGGTTGAATGCCGTCTTTAGTTGTATCAGATTTTTATCCTGAGCCGGTTAGCTTTATTAAAACAAACCCTGCATGTTATTTTATAACTATAAACAATCATAGTATATTTATGAATCGGGAAGATCATTGTCCTCAGAACTCTTTTTCCCAAGAGGCCTTAGCGGACACCGATGCTTCCCAATCCTTTTCTTGCCTGGATTTATTAACTTGTCGTAGTTATGTTCGGAAGAGGCAAAGTAAGCTTTTCCCTCTTCCGGCAATTTCTCGTCTTCGTAATCAATCGTGTCTGAATTCATCACAAAGGAATTTCCCGCTCAAGGGACAAGGACACACATTAAATAACTTTTACTTCAGCAAAACATCTTAAAAAAGGAGTATTTTGTTATGAAGAAAATTTTACTTTTAGTAATGGCATTAGTGCTGGCAACGGTAATGTTTGCCGATGTAGTGATTGGAACTGGAACTTCAACTCAATATTATCCGATGAGTACATACTATAATTATTACCGTTCAGCCGCGCTTTATCTTGCTTCGGAAATAAATGTTTCTTCCGGAGGCACTATTACACATCTTAAATGGTATTGTGGCACAGCTAATACAACCACAAGTATTCCTGTTACGATTTACATGAAACAAACGACAGCAACAACTTTGGCAAGTGATACATGGGCAAACATCAATGTCGGAACCACTTCAGTTTATACCGGAACCTGCATTTTTAATGCTACAGGATGGTATACCTTTGACATTAATGATTTTGCCTATGATGGGACAAGCAATCTTGAAATTTTAGTTGAAAGCGGTAGTGCTCCTTTTGTAAGCCCTTATGTTAATTGGCGCTACACTACTACTACGACAAATTTATTTACAAGAGCTCAAGCAGACGGCTCGGCACCGACTTCATTAACTGCATCAACTTATAGACCCAATATAACTTTAGTCGGTATTACTACACCTATTCCCCCTAATCCCACAACCCTTGTATCACCTCTTAACGGAGCCACAGGAGTGCTTGAAACTGCAACCTTAAATTGGAATGCAGCCTCCGGAGCTACAGGCTATAAATTGTATTTCGGAACTGATAATCCGCCTACTAATATAGTCAACGGCACTAATCTGGGCGATGTTCTTACTTATGATCCCGTTGGCAATATGGCTTTTAATACGACTTTCTACTGGAAAGTCGTCCCCACCAACGCTTACGGAGATGCGTCCGGATGTCCTGTTTGGAGTTTTACCACCAGACCCGACCCTACAATTTACACTTTCCCGTGGGTTACGGATTTTGGAACTACCGGCACTCCTTGGCCTCCTACAAACTGGAATAAATACAGTGGCGTTTTGGCTAATCCTACTGTCTTAGGTTCTCCTGGAACAGGTAGTTGGTATACGCGTGTGTGGAGAACGGACGGCTCAACAAATTATGCTGCAGTAATTAATATCTTCAGCACCGTAAACGGTTGGTTAATTACTCCACCCATATCTATACCTGCAAATGATTATGAATTAAAGTTTGATCTTGCATTGACCGATTATTATTCTTCTAATCCTATTACATCTGATCCGAATGGAACAACCGGAACCGATGATGTATTCGCAGTCCTTATCGGTGACGGAACATCTTGGACACCTGCAAATGTTGTCAGGCAATGGGATAATGCAGGATCTCCTTATGTATATAACAACATTTCATATTTGGGAGAAACAATAACTATCCCAATGGGAGCAGCTGGAACCAAATATGTGGCTTTCTACGGATGCTCTACTACTGCTAATGCGGATAACGATTTGTTTGTAGATAATGTAATTGTCCGCCAGACGCCTACCGCTCCCATCTTTACCCTTACTCCCGATGTGACAGAATGGAATTTCGGATTGTGTCCCACTCAAGTTCCTGCCACCAAGCAGTTTACTATAACTAATACCGGCTCCGGGACTTTGGTCATTAGCAGCGTCGTGGCAAACGGTGACTATTACAGCATCAGTGAGCAACCGACTGATACCAATCTTACCACTAACGAATCCACAAACTTCACTGTGCAGTTCTTGCCCACCGTCGCAGGCGGACCCTACACCGGTTCTGTTACCATTACCTACGGTTCGGGTGAGCGTTCCACTTATGTAATTAATCTCAGCGGTAGTGCTTATGCACCGGCTACTTTACCCTTAACCGAAGGTTTCGAAAGCGGCTGGAATAACTGGATTGTTGTGAACGGCACACAGACAAATCAATGGTGCGTCGGAACCGCCACTTTCCATAATGGAGCACAGTCCGCCTACATCTCCAATGACAATGGCGTAACCAATGCCTATAATACCGGCTCCACTTCCATAGTCCATATTTATAAGGATATCGCTTTTGACGCCAACTCAATAAACTTCCCTCTTACTTTCTGGTGGAAGGGTTATGGTGAGAGTGCTTATTATGATTACTTGCAGGTTTTCGTTGTGGACACCAATGTTACACCCGTAGCGGGAACAAGGTTGACTTCAGGTCAAGTAGGGAGCAATTACAACATGCAAAATACTTGGACGCAGGCTAACATTACTTTACCGGCAACTCTTTCCGGCACGGTTAAAAGGTTAGTTTTCTCTTGGTGGAATGATGGTTCCGGGGGCACTCAACCTCCGATAGCGATTGACGATATCAGCCTAACCGCCACACCTATGCCGACCGAACCCACCTTCAGTTACGCTCCCTCTTCCATTAACTTCGGCACTGTAATGAACGGAGTGCAGACGGGACCGCAGAATGTAACCATTACCAATACCGGCGGTGGAACTTTGAGTATTAATGCGTCCGATATCAGTATCATCGGAACGAATGCTGATCAATTCAGTTTCAGTGATGACAACCTTCCGGCAAACCTGACTTTTCAACAATCAGTAGTAATTCCGGTTTATGTAACAGGCACGACGGAAGGCGCCATTTCCGCCACTTTGCGCATTACCAACGCATACAGAACCGATCACGATGTAGCCCTTAGCGCAACCGTTCTACCCGTTGGCATTTCAATAATCGGTAACGGAACGGCAAATTTATCCTTACCGATTTATCCTTGGTACGGCTATACATATAGCCAGAGCATCTTCCTGCAGAGCGAAATCGGTGTAACCGGCCAAAAGATGATAGATAAAATCTATTATCACTGGAATGGTGCAGGGGAAGCAACTAACAGCAATAACTGGACTGTCTATATGGGGCATACTTCTCTGACTTCATTTGCAACCGGCACAAGCTGGATTCCTCTATCATCTTTGACGCAAGTGTTTACGGGTGAAGTTGCTTTGCCGGCTGTCGACGAATGGATTGAAATTCCACTGAATACGCCTTTCCTGTATAACGGAACGGATAATCTGGCAATTTGCGTAGATGAGAACGAATCAAGTTATGACAGCTCCAGCGATTACTTCTATTGCACTTCCACGACTGCCTATCGCAGCATCCGTTATTATGACGACTACACCAATCCCGACCCTGCCGCTCCTCCTACGGGCACAACCGTTCTGGGTTATCCTAATTTGATGCTGCATCTGTTCACCCCGCAAGCATTCGTCAATTTAACCTATCCTGCAGACGGAGCGGTAAATGTTCCTCTTACTCCTGCGGGATTTAATTTCACATGGAATGCATGGCTTCCCGGCGGTCCGATTACCGGTTATGACTTCTATATTGCCACTTCCGAAGAGACGATTACCGATGATCCCGTATATGCCGAATACGGTTTAACCGGAACTTCGCATAACGCCATAGCCAACGGTTGGACACCATCTTACAACACTCGCTATTTCTGGATGGTTACCGCCAATAATGCTGAAACTTCGATGAATTCGGCAGTTTATTCATTCACTTTCCAAGCCGATCCGCGTATTACTCTTCCTTATACTCAGGATTTCGGCACGACGCTGACTTGGCCTTTGAACTGGACCCAGTCCTTTACAACCGGCGGTTCCAATCGCTGGAGTGTCACAGATACTAATTATGCGGGCGGAACTTCGAATGAAATGACTGCTGAATGGGCATCAGGGACATTCATCTCCCGCTTGATTACTCCGCCCATTAATACTACCGGCATCACTACCTTCGTTGCCAAATTCAAACACTACTATAACGACTATGGTCTCGGCATAACCTATAAAATGCAGTATAGTTACGACTTGAATACATGGTATGACAGTCCGTGGACCAATGCCAGCGGAACGGGTGACGCCAGCGGAACGGTTAATGTTATATTTACCGGAATAAATCAGCCCATTACTTATGTAGCTTGGGTGTTGGACGGAAATCACTATCAGTTTGATTTTTGGTATGTGGATGATGTCCAACTGATGGTTCCGTTGAACAACGATGTCGGTGTCGCCTCTTGGGATTTGACGCAGCAAGTCTTCCCCGAAGGTGCTGTCGTAACGCCAAAAGCAACAGTGACTAACTATGGACTGAATACTCAATCCTTTACCGTGACTTGCACAATCGGTTCATATTCCAATACGCAGTCCGTTTCTAATCTGGCTTTTGGAGCAACCCAGCAAGTTACTTTCGCCAATTATTTACCGACTGTCTGGACTGCCGAATTGGCTACCGTAACCACAAACTTGGCATCAGATCAAGATGCCGATAACAATACAGTCGAAAATGTAGTTATCTGCCTGCCGCTTAATACGCCCGCTTTGGCTAATAATGCTCAGACGGATCAGTATGTCCAATTCAATCTTGATAATCCCGGAACGCTGCATGTCTTACCCAACGGCTATACCGGCAGTTATTTCATGTCCGGCGGAGCATGGGTAAACGGCACTTGGAAGACCGTTGAGTATGATGACGGCACACTGACCACCGATAACTTCTATGACATCAATCCTCTGAGCGGAGCTTCCACTCTGATCGGTCCCACGGGCGCAGCCCTGATGGGTATTGCTTTTGACGATAACGACGGAACGGGCGATACCCTCTATGGCGTCAGCAGTGACGGTTACCTTTATACTGTGGATATAACAACCGGTGCAGCTACCGTGATTGACTCCCTGTGGTATGATTTAGGTGCCCAAGGACAGCATAGCTTAGCTAATATCGGCGGTTTGATGATTGACATAGCTTATGACAACGCCGATAACATCCTGTATGGCGTTGACCTCGGCAACGACTGCCTGTGGACAATCAATCCCGCTACCTGCGAATTAACCTTTATCGGTTACTTCGGAATTGATCTTAACTATGCGCAGGGCGCTTCCTTAGATGAAGTAAACGGCTTGATGTTCTTAGCTGGTTATTCCAACGGTGGTGCATTATACTGGGTAGACACCACTTACGGCGGAGCTTATAAAGTAGGTTCTTTCGGAACCAGCGCTTATGAGCTGGATGCCTTTGCCATTCCTTACGGCACGGCTCCCGAAACTCCTGTCGTGACTGCAGCAACATCGGGACGCGTCTTAAGCTGGCCCAATGTCCAAGGTGCAGTTCAATACAAAATCTACGCTTCCGATGATCCTTACGGAACCTTCACTTACTATGCAACCGCATATACCAATAGTTGGACTGATCCCGATATTACTTCTGCCAAGAAGTTCTATAAGGTAACAGCCGTCGGCGGACGCATGGCAAGCAACCGTCAACCTATCCGTTACACTAACGAATTGCGTAAGACTAAAGTAAGCAGTCCCAAACCTGCCAGCTTTGGTATTGCCAACGCTAAACTTAGGAAATAGACAGCGCTTTCTCAGAGCTGTCGCCAAATTAAGCCCTCGCCCAAAGCGGGGGCTTTTTTTTATTTATTCATCGCAAAGTATCCAATAGAAAGCAACAGAAACAAAGGCGATGTTTTAATGCGAGAGACGCAAAGAGGAATTATTTTAACGCAAAGGACGCAAAAGACGCAACAGATAATGACGCAAAAATTAACTGAGCGTTTCGGAGTCCTTTTTGCCTTCAGAGAGCGATTCGGAGTCCTTTTTGCCCTCGCAAGCTATCTTGTGTCACAAAACTATAAGGCAAAATGGACTTCGGTGAGCGCTTGGAGTTCTTTTTGCCCTCACTGAGCGATTTGGAGTTCTTTTTGCCTTCGCAACCTATTTTGTGTCACAATACTATCAGGCAAAATGGACTTCAGAGAGCGACATTCAGAGAGCGTCATTTCCGAAGTCCGAAATTCCATTATGTTCAAATACACTTGAAATGCTTCCGGAGGAATTCCGAACTCCGAAATGCTGATTTTTCTCGCAGCTTGTAGCATAGTATTTTATCCTGTTGTAACCGTAGGTTTGTAACCTGCGGAACTTAATGGGCGGGTAACAAACCCGCCCTAACAACAGCTTGGAAAGCTATGTTACAACATTCGTGGCATAGAATAGTATCCTGTTGTTTGCGGGTATTAGCAATGCCCGCTTTTAGTCCAAAAATATCTCCGGCAATTCTATTGCCGGAATACAACAGATTAAAACCTGTCCGAAGAACAGGTTTAAAAATATTGGACAAAAAAACAGGCTGTCCGTTTCCGAACAGCCTGTCGGGGTTAAAGTGTCTGCGAGATTAATTGTCGCGTCTGCTGAAACCTCTGCGAGCGTTGCGTTCTGCCTTGCGGGCTTTACGGCACTCTGGGCAACGCTGAGGTTCGTTTTGCAGGCCTTTTTCAGCATAAAAAGCTTGTTCGCCTTCGGTAAAAACGAATTCTTTGTTGCAGTCTTTGCAAACCAAAGTTTTGTCCGGCATGAGCTTCTCCTTCTTTTATTTTCGGGATTTAAGCATTGAAAGCGTCAGTATCCCGAAAATGACGGGTAACCTGCTCCTGCAATGTTAAATCGCATTTTGGTTCTAAATAAATAACTTAATATTTCTGTCAATCTATTTCTTCTTAAAGGCTATTTTTAACAAG
>ENA-UOYA01000615-UOYA01000615.1-activated-sludge-metagenome-genome-assembly--contig:-NODE-615-length-43755-cov-8.289657_pt1 | contig 43755 bp, 33 predicted proteins | sample MGYA00238163_ERZ764804 | MGnify/ENA primary metagenome ERZ764804 (study PRJEB28919, sample SAMN05720223) | activated sludge metagenome | isolation source: Anaerobic digester | place: Hong Kong...
TAGCCGCATTACTATCACTCAGATTGATGCCCAAATATTCCGTATTTAAATTAGGGGTTTTACTCAACACAAATTGCCGGGTATACACTTCGCGCAATGCCCCTTTTTCATCGAGCATAGTTTTGATGTTGCTCGCATCCAGGTCGGTCATGAAATCGAGCTGTTTGCGTTGGAAAGCCATAATTTCCGATTTCTTATCGGCAATAAACGACACTCGAATGCCATCCATAAAAGGCATACGTTCGTTGCCTAACATTTCAAAGTAGTGCTCGTTCTTCGTCATAATCAACGCTACGCCTTCTTTCCATTTTTTAAGTTGGAATGGACCCGTGCCCACCGGATTTGCCCGAAAATCTAAACCGTAAAACACCACCGCTTCCTTCGGAACAACGGAACAATAAGGCATGGTCAAAATACCCATTAGTGGCAAAAACGGTTGTCTCAGTTTAATTTGAAACGTAAACGAATCCAATGCAGTGAAGGGTTGCATACTGTCCACCTTTCCGTTAAAAATCCATGCACCGGGTGAAGCTGTTTTCGGGTCGATAATTCTGTGTAAGGCATAGACAAAGTCGAAGGCATTTACCGTTCGAGTTCCTGCCGGAAAGCATTTGTTGGTATGAAACGATACATCATTTCGCAAATGAAAGGTGTAGATTTTACCGCTATCGGTTATTTCCCACGATGTTGCAATAGATGGTTTGATGTTGAGTGAATCATCCAGTTGTACCAATCCGTTATACAATTGATTACAGGCCCAAATGATGGATTGGTCTTTCGAAAATGCAGGGTCTAATGTGGATATACCGCTCGATTGGTTGTAATGAAAGATATTGTTGCTGCTAACGTTTTCGTTGTGGCACGAATGCAATACCAATAGCAGAAGCACAATCAAGACATTATTCCCAAAATTAAATCGGACAAAAAGGTTCATGTCCAAACCTACATAAAATTTCTATTCAGCCCTTTAGATGCCGATTTGGGTTATCCACGCACCAAAAAAAGCGTGTGTTTTCGGTTACAGTTATTCTTGATTGGATTCCACCACAAAGGCAATTTGATCGTGGTATTTATTGGGGATTGGCTCTAACATAATGTCCTTGGCGGTGAGCCTGACAATTTTATAAGTCTTCGTTTCCTTTATACTTTCTACTTCGTTTCGTTTTTGAAACTCTTTTTTTTGAGTGTACTGAAAAGTAATGGTAGCTTTTTTCTTATTGATGCTCCACTTGCCTGATTTTGAAGAACCAAAACCACACATAAAGCCTGTAGCAAACGTTACTGTATGATTGGCATTGATTTGCAAATTATCCCATCCGCCTCGGCCTTGATCGGCATGTGCAATAGTGCCATCATCCAATATTTTTCCTTGAATCCAGTTGTTAGTTATGTAATTAAAATCAACCTTTTTTTGAGCTGTTGTAATTACACTGCTTAATGCAAAGCAAATTAATAGTAGGTAATGAATGGTTGTTTTATTCATCTTTCAACGGTGGTAAATCCGATTTGTCTTTAATCTTCAAATCCCCATTCTTAGCTGCTTTGTAGAGCGAATACCAAGCAAAAGGATTCAACAAGTTGTTGGGGGCCGATTGTCCGTAATACGATTTACGCACTGCCCCTGAACGCAAAGAATACGAAGCAGCCTCGGCTCCACTGGGCTGCAGTTGCTGTGCTAGAGCAGCTAACATTTGCGGATCCATATTTTCTTCGGCACGTTGCAAATCGTCTTTCGGTAATTTCAAATCGCGGAATGCACGTTTAAAACCATCTTTATCTCCCCAAGGGTAAATAATAACCCCACCAATGTAATATTCGGTTCTCGACATCAATTGAATCACAGAATATTTATCCTTATCCAACACTTTAGGTAAAATGTAAACCGATGGCTTGAAACCAATACATGTAAAATATAAAGTGTCGCCTTCTTGAGCAGCAAAGGAGAAAAATCCTTCAGCACTAGCAGTGGCCACTCGTCCGCGGTTTCGAACGGTAACATGCGTGTAAGGAACGCCTTGCAATGAATCGGAGGTCATGGCAAAGCCCGAAAATTGCACCACTTTGGGCTCTCGGTCTTGCGCAAAAGCCAAAACGGAAAGCAGACTTAAGAGTCCGAGATAAATGAATTTTACTTTCATACTTCTCAAATCTAAACGGAATCTTTGGTTAAAAATCATTTTTTCAAGCCTTTTGAATGATTTAACAACAGGAACTATCCACAATCTTTGCACACATTACCATTTACCTTCCAATATCTTCTAAACTTTATATCATAAACAACAGTTATTTATAACTTCGCCCACACAAAAAACAGAATATGAGTTTGAATCTACGCTCCACCGATAATTTTGTAAGTCGACACATTGGTATTGATGAAACAGCTGAGCAGGAAATGCTCAAAGTAATGGGCCTGAAAAGTGTAGATGAGCTGATTGAGAAAACTGTACCTACCGCCATTTTGCGCGATCGTCCGTTGAATTTGCCTGCAGGGTTAAGCGAGTTCGAGTACCTACAAAAATTGAAAGCGGTTGCTTCGAAAAACAAACTATATAAAAGTTATATCGGTTTAGGGTATTACAATACCGTAACTCCTGCAGCTATACGCAGAAATATTTTCGAGAATCCGGGTTGGTATACGCAATACACACCATATCAAGCAGAGATTGCACAAGGTCGTTTGGAAGCCTTGTTGAATTTTCAAACCATGATTTCTGATTTAACAGCTTTGCCTATCGCCAACGCATCTTTGTTGGATGAAGGAACTGCTGCTGCTGAAGCTATGAGTATGTTCTTGGGTGTGAAAAACAAAAAGCATTTCGAACACACTAAGTTTTTTGTGTCGAATTTGTGTTTCCCGCAAACCATCGATGTAGTGAAAACACGCGCTACCGTTTTAGGTATCGAAGTGGTAGTAGGTGATTACAACACAGTTGATATTACTAACGATTATTTTGGAGCGTTGTTGCAATATCCGGCTTACGATGGAAGTGTAAACGAATACAAATCCTTTATCGATAAATGTCATGCAGTTGAATGTTATGTAACAGTGGCTACCGATTTATTATCGCTTACCCTGCTTACGCCTCCGGGTGAATTTGGTGCAGATTGCGCCATCGGTAACTCACAGCGATTTGGAGTGCCAATGGGCTTTGGTGGTCCACACGCAGCGTTCTTCGCTACAAAAGACGATTTCAAACGTATTATTCCGGGCAGAATTATTGGTGTGTCGATTGATGCCCAAAACAAACCTGCTCTGCGTATGGCTTTGCAAACAAGAGAGCAACACATTCGTAGAGAAAAAGCTACTTCAAATATTTGTACGGCACAAGCATTACTGTCGATTATGGCGGGTATGTATGGTGTGTATCACGGTCCGAAAGGCTTGAAAGACATAGCTTCTCGCGTGCATGCCTTAACCAATATTTTGGCGAAAGAATTAGTAGCGTTAGGTTATACTTTACACAATGCACATTATTTTGATACACTAACTATCGATGTAAAAGGCGATAAAAAACTATTAGCTACTATCAACGAAACAGCATTAAAAAATGAAGTGAATTTCTTTTACAGCTGCAATAATTTTGTTTCTATCTCATTAGATGAAACTACTTTGCCGGAAGATGTAGAAGCTATAGTTCGTATATTCGCTTCGGCTGCCGGAAAGTCAACAACTTTTGTTTGTCCGCAAGAAGCAACCGACTCAAACCTGGCATTACCAAGTGCTCTAGTTAGAAGCTCAAGTTATTTAACGCATCCGGTGTTCAACACACATCACACTGAAAGTCAGTTGATGCGTTACATCAAATTGTTAGAAAATAAAGATTTGTCGTTAACCAAATCTATGATTGCTTTAGGGTCGTGTACCATGAAACTGAATGCTGCAACAGAATTGGAGCCGGTGAGTTGGGCTGAGTTTGCACACATTCACCCTTTTGTGCCATTAAATCAAGCTGAAGGTTATTTAGAGATTATCAACGAACTAGAAGCTGCCTTGGCTGAAATTACAGGATTTCACGCTACTTCGTTGCAACCAAATTCGGGAGCACAAGGCGAATATGCCGGCATTCAAGTGATTCGTGCTTATCAAAAAGATATCGGACAAGGGCATAGAAATGTAGCCTTGATTCCGGCTTCTGCACACGGCACAAACCCTGCAACAGCTGTTATGGTTGGGCTTCACGTAGTGGTGGTAAACACCGATGAAAAAGGGAATATTGAATTCGATGATTTAGTAAAGAAAGCAGAAGAACACAAAGACGATTTGTGTTGCTTGATGGTAACCTATCCTTCTACACACGGAGTATTCGAAACGAATATTAAAGATGTGTGTCAATTGATTCACGCGAATGGTGGTCAAGTGTACATGGATGGTGCGAACTTAAATGCACAAGTAGGCTTAACCGGTCCGGGATTTATTGGTGCCGATGTGAATCACATTAATTTACATAAAACATTCGCCATTCCTCACGGAGGTGGAGGTCCGGGTATGGGACCAATTTGTGTGGCGAAACATTTAGCGCCTTATTTGCCTTCAAATCCGGTAACCAAAACAGGTGGAGAAAAAGCAATTTCTGCAATTTCTTCTGCACCTTGGGGAAGTGCCAGTATTTTATTGATTTCTTATGGGTATATCAAAATGTTGGGGGCAAGCGGATTAACTGCTGCTACGAAATATGCTATTTTCAACGCCAATTATATGCGTGCTCGATTTGAGAACGATTTCCAAGTGCTTTACACCGGAGAAAACGGTAATGTGGCGCACGAATTGATTTTGGATTTCCGTCATTACAAACATACCGTTGGAATCGAAGTAGAAGACATCGCTAAACGTTTGATGGATTATGGTTTCCACGCACCAACAGTTTCTTTCCCTGTGGCAGGAACGTTGATGATTGAACCTACCGAAAGTGAAGATAAAGCGGAGTTAGATCGTTTCTGTGATGCCTTGATTCAAATTCAAAATGAAATCAAACAAGTGCAGAACAAAACAATGGATGCCACCGATAATCCTTTGAAAAATGCGCCACACACAGTTGAAGTTGTAACTGCTGAAAACTGGGAACATGCTTATTCTCGTGAAGTAGCCGCATTCCCATTGCCGTTCACGCGCTTCAATAAATTCTGGCCAAGTGTTGGACGTGTGAACAACTCACATGGCGATAGAAACTTAGTATGTACTTGCCCTAGTGTTGAGGAATACCGATAATCGATTTCCGTTAATAGATTTTAAAACTTGAAATTGCAAGGACGAAATATTGTTTCGTCCTTTGCTTTTTGTATATAGCAACTTAATTTAACCCTTGTTTATGTTGTTTGACCGTTGCTACCCGAAAATTACTGATTGGCTTTATTTAGTTACCAATGAAACCGTTGATTTGCGCTTCCTTCCCATTTTCAGTTACGGGTTTTGGGTAGCGGTAGGTTTTATGGCCGCTGCATATGTGATTGGTAAGGAATTAAAACGCAGAGAGGCGTTAGGGCTTTTCGCCTACACCGAGAAAACTGTTTCGCATACATCCAATGTTGATTATATATCGATATTATTCTTTGCGGCTTTAGGATACTTGATTGGCTGGAAAGGAGGAGAAATGGTTACGCTGAATATCGACACAAAATTAATTGGAATTGCGCTTGCTGCAGCCCTTTCAATACCTAAATTATGGATGGAATTGCGAAAGGAGAAAAAAGAACCTTATACAGAAATTGTGCGTGTCTTTCCTTCTGATTTAGTAGGTGATTTTGTGGTACTGTGCGCCATTTTTGGTGTGTTAGGATCTAATCTGTTTAATTTTTTGGAAAGCCCTGAAGACTACGCCAATTTCTGGAGAGACCCTGTGGGCTCTATTTTCAGTGGATTGTCGGTGTATGGAGGGATGATTTGTGCCGGAATTGCATTGCTTGTTTATTCTTATGTGAAGAAAATTAATGTTCCGAATCTTTTTGATGCCTTGGCCTATAGTTTCATTTTGGCTAACGGCATCGGGCGAATCGGCTGCCAAGTCTCGGGTGATGGCGATTGGGGAGTAGTGAATACTGCCGCAAAACCGGCATTGATTCCTCAATTTTTATGGGCGTCTACATACGCACACAATATTGCCGATACCGGAGTATATATGAACGGTTGTACGGAAGCCCACTGTTTTGTTCTACCGCTTCCGGTTTTCCCAACTCCAATTTACGAGTTTTTAATGTGTACTGCTATTTTTCTAATCCTTCATGCTTTGCGAAAACGAATGACAAACACACCGGGTATGTTATTCTTTCTTTTCTTTATACTGATTGGAATTCAACGCTATTCGATTGAACAAATCCGGGATTTGAGTGGAAGAGGACTATATTATGTTTTGGGTGTAGGGCTCAAACAATCTGAATTGATTTCTATTATTTTAGTAATAGCCGGAATATTGGGGATGGCTTGGACATGGTACTACTATAATAAGATTAAGAAGCCTGCTGCTTAAGTATAATTTTCCTTTCGTTATTCAACTGTGGATAAAATTTATACATATGAAAATTTCCGCAATTGCTAATAATTGCTAACTTTAACTAAACTATAATCCAAGCCTATGGCAATTTATACAATCCGAAAAGCAATTGGAACATTTGTAGCGGCACTTAGCGTTGTTACTCTCCATGCGCAAGATCCCCATTTTACTCAATTTTACACTTTTGCCTCTCATCTAAATCCTGGTTTAGTAGGTAATTACGATGGTAGCTTCCGAGCTGCTGTAACCTACCGAAATCAATGGGCACAGGCGTTACAAAAGTCTGCCTACCAAACAGTCGGAGCCGATGTAGATGTGTCTTTCTTGGAAGGGTATCTTCGTAAATCGAAACTGGCTGCCGGGGTAGCCGTATTCAACGACAGGAGCGGTCAGGCCGGTTTGTCTTATTTGAACGCCACTGTTACTTTGGCCTATCACCAAGGTTTCGGGAAAGATGGTAACCACCGTTTATCGCTAGGTCTTCAAGGAGGTTTCATTCAAAAAAGAATTGACGATCCTTTATTTGGCGATCAGTTTGTGGATCACAACCAAACGCCTAAAACGTCAACGGAAGAGAACTTGAAACGCGGTATTTACAATGGCGACCTTAACGTAGGTTTATATTGGAAGTCAAATTTCAACGACAAAGTTAGATTAGGATTAGGTTTTGGAGCATACCACTTATTAGAGCCTAAAGAGAACTTTATTACAGAAGCTAATTTAGCGAAAGCCGTTAATGGTTTAGATTACAGAAGAATCACTGCTGATTTCAATTTGGAGGCATTTTTCGGAAAAAAGAAAAATATCTCTATCTCCCCTGAGTTCGTATTTTTAATGCAAGGACCTGCCCGTGAAATCAACCCGGCATTATTCTTCAGTTATTACTTCCAAACCGGTTTCCGTAAAAACAATAGTTTACACGCTGGTGTTCGCTATCGTGTGGGCGATGCGGTAATTCCTATGGTTCAAGTTGAATTCCGAAACATTCGTTTAGGCGCTGCTTATGATGTGAATATCTCTCCTTTGAAAACAACCACAAGAAATCAAGGAGCATTTGAGATTTCATTGTCGTATGTTGGCGAAAGCATCAGATACTTTAAAGGAAGTAAATCATTACCTAGTAGAAGATTTTAAGAGAACATTGCACTGAGCTTGTCGAAGTGCAGATTATAGGAAACCACTTTCATATTTCGACAAGCCAATATGATAGTGGTTTTTTACTTTGTAAAACAGAAAAACAAACCAAACCGTATTTTATGGTGAAGAAAATAGTAGGGCTTTTTGTAGTGATTTTGACATTTTCAAACTCGTTTGCGAATGGTTCGAATCATACCCCTTCCCAATTGGGAAATCATGCACGATTAAGATTGGCAGATAGATATTTTGCAGAATCCTTGTTCTATTCAGCTGCAGAAAATTATCGCGATCATTTAGGTAAAAAACCGAATTGCCGCTATGCAAGCTATTGGTTAGCCATGTCGCTTTATTTTGCCAAAGACTATGAAAAGGCAGAAACTGCATTCTCTCGATTTTATGCCATGCAGCCCGGAAAGAAAGACAAAAAGAAAAACTGGGAATACGATAATCAAAACGAATATAAAATGGGGAATCTCTATTATGGAATGACCCTTCACCGCAATGGAAAGTACGAAGAAGCAAAAACGGCTTTGGGGAAGTTCAGAACCGATTATCACAGCACCGATCCGCAAGAAGAAGCTAATACCATTTTATTAGCGAAGCGAATTGCACAAGCATGTGATTCTGTTCAGTATTTGAAAAAGGCAAAAATAAAAGTTACTGTTTTGCCTAAAGGAATTAATCACGCTTACTCTGAAACGGCACCATACTCTCCAACAGAAGCAGAATTATATTATACATCAACAGGGTCGGATACTTTGGTAACTTTTGAAGGTTACAAAAACAAATTGTATACATCTATCTATAAAGTGACCAAAACCAATAGAGATTGGAACAGTCCAAAATTAGCCGAAGAGGTAATCAATGGAGGTACATATCATGGCGATCGGTATAACACCGGCAATGGAACGTTTAATCGAGATGGCTCGCGTTTTTATTTTACAAAATGTTTAGAGCGTGATGACGATAGACCTTTGTGTAATATTTTTGTTTCAGATGTGAAAAACGGAAAGTTTAGTGAGCCAAAACGTTTGCCGAACAATATAAACTATGAAGAAAAATATACCAGCACCGAACCGGCAGTAAGAGCAACGGATAATAAAAAAGTAGAATACATCTATTTTTCCAGTAACCGTCCGGGTGGTAAAGGCGGTATGGATATTTGGTATACCAAACGTACAGCTGATGGAGAGTACGAAGAGCCGCAATTAGTGAAAGGAAATGTGAATACAGTAGGCGATGAAATATCTCCATTCTATGCTGATAGTGCTCAAACACTCTATTTTTCATCCGATGTGCATCCCGGTTTTGGAGGATTTGATGTGTTTAAAACATCGCAGGTGCCTGATGGGGAAAGAAAAGTTTGGACCCCGGTACAAAACCTAGGGAAACCTGTAAACTCCGGTGCAGATGATATGTTTTTTACCATTTCGAAAGATTTAACTTATGGTTATCTTACTTCTAATCGACAAGGAAGTATTCCTTTAAACGGAATTGCAACAGCTAGTGATGATATTTTCGGTTGGGAGAATTTCAATTATGGATTGGAGGGTACCATGAAAGTTATCGGAAATGATGCAACACAGCTAGATCAGAAAGTGCCAACACGTTATAACCTTTATTTGAAAAAAGACGATGGGACTAAAGTGCTTGTTGGAATTGACTCTTCTTCAAAAGGTGGAAATTATTTCTTCAAACTCAATCCGGATGCCGATTACGAAGTAGAAGTAAATCGAGAGGGTTTTATTCCTGTTAGCGAGTCAGTTACTACAAAAGGATTAGAGGAAGAAGATACATTGTCAAAAGTATTCAATGTTAACAAGGATGCTTACATCCTCCACGGTAACGTAGCAGAGTTAGAAAAACCAGAAAATAAAATCAACGGAGCCAATATTTTGGTGTACGAAATCATTACAGGTGGTCAAGAACGTTTAATGACCGAACTAACAGTTCCTAGCACTGAATCGCATTATTACATAAAAGTGCCTACCGGAAAAGATTACAAAGTAATGGCACGTAAAGAGGGCTATTTTGCCGGCAAAACTATGACAAGTACAAAAGGGCTAGGCAATGGCCTCGACTCTGTAACAGCCGATGTTTTCTTGAAAAAATTGGAACTCAACAAGGAATACAAATTGCAGAACATTTTGTATGAATTCGGCAAAGCTACTTTAACTAAATCATCGGAATTAGTGTTGGATACATTATATATGTTGATGACTGAGAATCCAACCTTCGTGATTGAGTTGAGTTCACATACCGACTCTGTTGGTACCGGACCGAATAACATGAAGTTATCTCAAGCACGTGCGCAAAGTTGTGTTACCTACTTGATTAAAAAGGGCATCGACAAAAAACGTATGTTGCCAATGGGTTATGGTAAAACGAAATACGTAGCACCGAATACAAATCCTGATGGTACTGATAATCCTGAAGGACGGGCATTGAACAGAAGAACAGAATTCAAGATTCTGAAAATGTAACAGCACTAAATGCAATAGTAAAGGCATCGGATTTAGGTTCGATGCCTTTTTTGTTTGTTGCTATCAAAATGCTACAATGAACAAAACGCAGAAAAGATTACATTTGGATATACTTTAATTATGCAATCCGGTTTAACAATAGAATCCTTTTCTCCAATGGATGAAAGCCTGTCGGAACAGGTGTTGTTTTACTATTTTACGAAGAAGAACAATGCTTCAGAGGATGTGCAATTCAAGAGTTTCCCTAATATTTATACTGCCATTAGTATCTTTAAAGACTGTGCAGTAAAAATTAATGGGAACGATATTGAAATCACCGAATCGAAAGGAACCGGATATATAGCGCTTACTATTACTCCAGATATTAAGCCGTATTTAATTTCTATAAAAGGTGCTTTTGAAGAAGTAAGTATAGTGCTTAAACCCTTGGGCGAAAACTATTTCAAGCCTTTGACCACCAATGGAACTATTTTCGAGAAAAAATTTATTGAGCAGTTATTTGAAGAGCTTAATGAACAGAAAAAAGTACAGCAATTAGATGCTTATTTAAAATCCCATTTTTCCTGCGATACGGAGTTAAATGAATTCAGTAAAATGTTAGAAGCCTTTAGCGTTAGTGATGAAAATGTATCGCTGACCGATTTTGCGAAAGCGTATTTTATTCATCCTAAAACGTTGCATCGTAAATTCATGAAGTATTTACAGATTACACCACATCACTATAGGCAAATTGTGCAATTTCGTAAGGCATTGACTAATCTGTTGTCAAACGATACTCAAATCGGAGAAGTGGCCTATTTGCATCACTATTTCGATCAGTCACACTTCAATAAAACCTTCAAAAATTTAACTAATCTCTCTCCTAAACGCGCTCCCCGCGATATTCAAAAGTTGGCTAACGGTAGATTGTGCTTTCAATTTTTGTAACATTCATTTTGTCCGTTTTTTACAAGTTTTACCCGAAACATATCGGCATCTTTGTTGTATCAAATTCAAATTAATAGAATAGTATATGAATAACCCATTATTAACTCCATTCGATTTAGTGCCATTTTCTGCAATAAAAAACGAGCATTATTTGCCTGCTATAAAAGCTGCTATTACGCAAGCAAAAGAGGAGATTGAAGATATCTACATCAACGAGGAAGAACCTTCTTTTGAAAATACCATTGCCGCTTTAGATTATTCGGGTAATCAGCTGAGCCGCTTGTCGGTTTTGTTTTTTAATATCTATTCTTCGAATGCCGATGATGAAATTCAGCACATTGCCATGGAGGTTTCTCCTTTGTTATCGGAGTTCGGTAACGATGTGAATTTGAATGAAAAATTATTTCATCGAATCAAAGCTGTTTACGAGAAGAAAGACAGGTTGTCTTTAACTACAGAACAACAAACTTTGTTGGAAAACACTTACAAGAACTTTGCGCGAAATGGTGCATTGTTAAACGATTTGCAAAAAGATGAATTGCGCGAATTAGACAAAGAATTGAGTCAACTTTCGTTGGTGTTTGGTGCTAAAGTATTGAATGATACTAATGCCTATGAGTTACTGATAGACAACGAAAGCGATTTAGCCGGTTTGCCGATAGACAATATTACGGAAGCTCGTGAAGCGGCTAAAGCCAAAGGCAAAGAAGGTTGGCTTTTCACACTCGACTATCCGGTGTATTTACCTTTCGTTACCTATATCCAAAATCGCGATTTGCGCAAGAAAATGGTGTTGGCTAAAAATGCATTGGGTTTTCAAAACAACGAAAACAATACAGAGGAAACATTGCTAACTATCGCTAAACTTAAAATCAAAAAGGCGAATTTATTGGGGTATAAAACCTATGCCGACTATGTGTTGGAAGAGCGTATGGCCAAAACTCCGGGCACAGTTAAGCACTTTTTAAATGAATTGCTCGAAAAGTCAACACCTTTCGCCAATAAAGAATTTGCAGAATTAGAGCAATTCGCGAAGGGAAAAGATAGTATCGATAAACTCGAGCGATGGGATGGCGCTTACTATTCCGAGCAGTTGAAAAAATCAAAATTCAATTTGGATGAAGAAGAGCTTCGTCCGTACTTTTCTTTAGAAAATGTGTTGAATGGCGTGTTCGACATTGCCGGTGAGTTATATAATATCAAATTCACTAAAGCACCGGAGGTAGAAGTGTATCACCCGGAAGTAACAGTCTATAAAGTAACATCATCACAAACCAACCAATTGGTGGCTTATGTATACACCGATTTTTTCCCACGCTCCACTAAACGTGCAGGTGCATGGATGAGTTCGTTTAAATCGCAATGCAAAAAAAATGGTATTGATGAACGTCCGCAGGTATCAGTGACTTGTAATTTCACCAAACCAACGGCAACGAAACCATCGTTGTTAACCTTTGGCGAAGTAACTACGCTGTTCCACGAATTCGGACATGCATTACACGGTATGCTTTCCGACACAACGTATCCAAGTCTTTCAGGACCTCATGTATATTGGGATTTTGTGGAATTGCCTAGTCAGATTTTCGAGAACTGGTGCTATGAAAAAGAAGCTTTATCGCGTTTTGCCAAACACTACGAAACCGGAGAGGTAATTCCTGATGCATTGATTGAGAAAATTAAAGCAGCTGCGTCTTTCGAAGCAGGTATGCAGATGTTGCGCCAAGTGGGATTAGCATCCATTGATTTTGGATGGCATGCGGTAGAAAGTTTAGACCATGTGAAGCAGGTAAAAGAATATGAAGCAGAACTCACTGCAAAAACCAGCTTATACCCTGAAACAGACGGAGTGTGCACCAGTACAGCCTTCTCGCATATTTTCCAAGGTGGTTACAGTGCCGGTTATTACAGCTATAAGTGGGCAGAAGTGTTAGATGCCGATGCCTTTGAATACTTTAAAGAGCGCGGTATTTTCAACAAAGAAGTAGCCACTAAATTCAAACAAAACATTTTGGCCGCAGGCGGTTCAGCGCATCCTATGGAATTGTACAAAGCTTTCCGTGGCGCAGAACCGAGCATTGAACCATTATTGAAAAGAGGGAATTTGAATTAGGAATTATCGTTGGATTAGGAACATTCTTTTTCCAATGTTTTCTCCCTCTTTTATCAACGAAAGAAAATACAAACCATCAGTCCATTCCAATGTGCTGATGGTTTTGTTTTGTAATGTAGCTGTTGCAATTAATTCTCCCAAACTATTGTAAACGCTATAACGCAGACCGGAAGGCAAATCGCCTTGTAAAGTAAGTTGACCATGTGTTGGATTTGGAAAAACTGAAAATTGAATTGCGTTTTCATCGGCTATACCCACTGAAGTTTGATCCAATTTCGCTAAGTAAATGTCTTCCGCTTCGGGTAAAGGCAAGAGCGTGCTGCCAAAAGTACAGCGATACAAATAATAACCGGTGTTATATACATTTCCTTGAGCATCCACATTTATGCCTAATCCACAGTCGGTGCCGCTTTCGCCAGCATTTTGCAACCAACGGATGTTGCCGTTATTATCGTAACTCACCATAAAAATATTTCTGTCGGGTGCGCTGATAGTTCGTCCTGAAAAAGTGATGTTGTATTCATAAAACCCGGTAGCATACACATTGCCATATTGGTCGCAACAGATGCCATTGCCAATATCCAATTTTGTACCTTCGCCACGGTTCACCCATTGACAAATACCCTGTTCATCGAACTTCGCCACAAACGGATCGTTGTATCCTGAATTGCCAATATTATACGCTCCAAAATTCGCACTCCCCGATGAATACCCGCAAATGAATACATTCGTTCCATCCGTGCAAATCGAATTCGCTACATCATCATAACTACCCCCTGCACTTTTCAGCCATTTCAGATTTCCATTTGCATCTAAACGCGCTAGAAACACTTGATAGTTAGTGCTCGAAGCGTTCACGGTGGTTGTATCTAAGGTGTAATTCAAGGAAAAATAACCCGTAACGGCTATATCTCCGTTGTTCAGCAAACACAGCGAATTCGCAGTGTTGGTGTAAGATGCTTTTGAAGATTTCGCCCATAACACCGAACCATTATTATCCAATTTCGCAATAAAACTTTCCGGAAAACCATTGGTACTGCTGAGTGTAAAATTCCCCAATTGAATGGATGTGGTATAGGTTCCACAGAGATAAAGATTCCCGCTGTTATCGGTGATAATGGAGTACGCTTGGTCTGTTTTTGTGCCGCCAAAGGTTTTCAGCCAAACCGGATTTCCGGCTGCATCGATTTTCGCCACATAAATATCGCTTAAGCCTTTGCTTTTAGCCCCTTTGTTGCCCACCGACATAGAATCTTCAAAATAACCCGTTACGAAAACGGCATTGCTGTTATCAGCCGCACAATCGCTGGCTTTGTCTACTTTTATACCGCCCAACATTTGCACCCACTGTATACTGCCGTTGGTATTGTATTTCGCCACAAACCCATCTGATAAACCATGCCCTTTTCGCAGTGTTCCGCGGAAAGTGGCATCACCGGCTATATCGCCACACAATAAAACATTGCCTGCCTTATCGAAGCGTAAATTTTTTCCGATATCCGAACCTACTCCTCCTTCTCCAATGGCCCATGGATAATGTTGTGCCATAGCGAAAGCCGGTAAAAGCAGCAAGAGTAAAATAGATTTCATTTCACAATATAAGTAAAGATGCTTTGAGCGCCTAGCGATTCCGTATTAGATTTTTACATCCCCATTCACTGTCATGAATTCTTTAACAATTAAGTCTGCTTTTCTCGTAGTCACGATTTTGAAATCGACCTTCGTATTCAAAAAAAATCGTTTATCTTTGCACGACCAAAGAAAGTTTTGGAACGTTGCCTGAACGGAATTCTAAACAGGCATCCATTTCCCTTTTGTCGCTTTTTTCATAACCATCTATTCATCATGGCAAAGTATATTTTTGTAACAGGGGGAGTTACATCTTCTTTAGGTAAAGGCATTTTTGCCGCTTCATTAGCCAAGCTATTGCAAGCACGTGGATTTCGAGTAACGATTCAAAAATTCGACCCTTATATCAACGTAGACCCTGGAACGCTAAATCCATATGAACATGGAGAATGTTATGTTACAGAAGATGGTGCTGAAACCGATTTGGATTTGGGTCACTACGAGCGTTTCTTGAATGTTCCAACATCTCAAGCCAATAACGTAACTACCGGACGAGTATATCAGCATGTCATTAATAAAGAACGCGAAGGCGCTTATTTAGGGAAAACTGTACAGGTGATTCCGCATATCACCGATGAAATTAAACGCAGAATGCTATTGCTGGGACAAACCGGCAATTTCGATATTGTGATTACCGAAATTGGTGGAACAGTGGGTGATATTGAGGCACAGCCTTATGTAGAAACCGTTCGCCAAATTGTGTGGGAGCAAGGCCACGAAAATGCCATGGTGTGTCATTTGACGTTATTGCCGTATTTGAAAGCCGCCAAAGAACTGAAAACAAAGCCTACACAGCACTCCGTAAAAGAGTTGCAGATGTATGGTTTGCAACCCGATATTTTAGTGTGCAGAACTGAAATGCCATTGACACACGACATCAGAAGAAAATTAGCCCTCTTCTGCAACGTAAATATTGAAGCGGTTATTCAGGCTTCCGATGTAGATACGATTTACGATGTGCCATTAGAAATGCAAAACGAAAAATTGGATGTAACGGTATTGAATAAACTTCAGTTGCCAACCAATAATGTTTGTCAGCTCGATGCATGGAAAACTTTTGTTGATCATTTGAAAAACCCTACAGAAACCGTAACCATTGGTTTAGTTGGGAAATACATCGAATTGCAAGATGCCTATAAATCGATTTACGAATCCTTTATTCATGCAGGGGTTTCGAATCGCTGCAAAGTTGTTGTAAGAAACATTCACTCGGAATATTTAACGAAAGAAAATGCAGCCGATGAATTGCAAGGCTTGGATGGAGTGTTGGTGGCACCTGGTTTTGGAAGCCGCGGTATCGAAGGTAAAATTGAAGCTATTCGCTATGTGCGCGAAAATGGCATTCCGTTTTTTGGTATCTGTTTAGGGATGCAAATGGCTGTAATTGAATGGGCTAGAAATGTATTAGGTTGGGCCGATGCGCACTCTGTGGAAATGGACGAACATACCTCCCATCCGGTAATTGATATGATGGCAGAGCAGAAAAAAATTACGGCTAAAGGCGGAACCATGCGTTTAGGCGCTTATCGTTGTGCGATTGAAAAAGGAACCTTGGCCGAAAAAATCTACGGAAAAGCGGAAGTATCTGAACGTCACCGTCACCGCTACGAATTCAACAATGCCTATTTCAACGATTTCGAAAATTCTGGATTGAAAGCTTCAGGAAAAAATCCGGAAAGCAATTTGGTGGAGATTGTAGAAATTCCAACACATCCGTTTTTCATTGGTGTGCAATTTCACCCGGAATTAAAATCAACTGTGGAAAGTCCGCAACCTATTTTTGTTGCGTTCATCAAAGCAGCGTTGGAGAAGAAGAAAGCTACGCATTTGATAGCGAGCGCTACGGCCTAATTTTATTGTAACTGTACTGTTGTAATAAGGGAATAAAGCTATAGCTTAGGCTGTTTCAGCTTTCGGTACACGCTTCGTTCCATCGTACAAATCGTATTCCAACAATCGGCAATCAATTTTACCATTATAGAATTCAATTCTGCGTGTGGTCTTCAAACCAATTTTTTTGGCGAGTTCCAAGTTGCCCGTAAAAATATAGCCTTTATAACCTTTGCACGATTTTTTCATGAAATCGCCAATCTCTTTATAGATCTCTTCCAACTCGGTTTCTTCCCCTAAACGCTCGCCATACTCGGGGTTGAAGAAAATCGTTCCGCCTCCTTCCGGAATTTCCGTATCCCGAAAATCACACAATTCAAATTCCATCAACTCTTCCACACCGGCCATACGCGCGTTAATTTTCGAAACATTAATCGCATCTTTACTAATATCGCTCGCAATGATGCGCATGCCCGGCACCTCGCGCACCATTTGTTTGATATTGGCGAGTTCCGCTTCATACACACTTTCTTCGTAGCCAATAAAATGCATAAACGAATAATTGTTGCGATACAATCCCGGCATACGTTTCGTAGCCGACATTAATGCCTCAATTGCTAATGTTCCGGAACCGCACATGGGATTCACGAAAGCCGATTGTCTATCCCACTTCGAAGCCAAAATTGTAGCCGCTGCCAGCGATTCCAACATAGGCGCCTTGCCCGGAATCTTTCGGTAGCCGTGCTTCGATAGCGTTTCGCCCGAAGTGTCAATAAACAAAGCCGCTTCCTCGTTTTTCCAAAACAAATTAATCACCGCTTTATCATAGTCTGAACCCGAATTTGGTCGCTTCCCATATTTATCACGAAAATGATCTACAATCGCATCCTTCACCTTCACATTCGCAAAGAGGGGAGTGGTAATGCTTGGGTGATCCACATGGCTCGTCACCGAAAAATACCCGTCTTTTTCAATTAAACCCTCCCACGGCAATTGATACACTTTATTGTACAAGTCATCCGGGTCGGTACATTGAAATTCCTTCAAAGTATACAACACCTGACTCGCACAACGCAAGTGCAGGTTCAGTTTAATACAATCGTTCAACGAGCCAATCAGTTCCACCCCTGTGGCAAAAATCTTTTTGGGTTCAAAGCCTAATTGCTCAATCTCAAGCGCTAAAAATGGGGCAATGCGTTTGCTGCAGGTAACAATAATACGGCTGCGTCTTTGATAAAATTTCATACGTGGTAAACCTACGGAAAAAAGGCGAAGAAGTTGGGAGTTGTTGGTTGGGAGTTGATAGTTGAGAGTTGGGGGGTGAGGGTTGGAATTTGGAATTTGAAAATTAAGCGATTGGAGGTTGACATTGTAATTTGAAAATTGAACATTGTTTTTTTTGGCGAGTTCCTCTCGGAATCGGAACCGCGCTGTTCGCTGCAATCTTTGTCCATAAGAATGGCCAAAGGATTTCCGCTTCCATCGCTCTCGCAAAACGGAAGCTGCTAGCCATTAGCTTTTAGGGTTTAGAGGCAGACGCTAGAAATGAATACCCCCCCCCGTCAGGGTTCAAAACCCTAATGGGGATACGTTGTTCAACGTCAACTTTGCGATTCCATTGCGCTTTTTGCATAACTTCCCCGCAAAGCCCATTTCAACAAGAAAACCCCATTTAACAAATTTGAACAAACAGCAATACAAAATTCCCCCCAAAAGGGCAAATTGGACAGATTTTTTTTGTTTCCACACTTTTTTTGTTGAGAATTATTTCTAAGTTTGCATTCCGTTTTCCGAAAGGGCTTCCAAATACGGATTATTTATTATACCATAAAATTAAATTAAATTCACCATGGCTGACGTAAAATCACTAGCTGAAACCCTTGTAAACCTTACGGTTAAGGAAGTAAAAGAATTAGCAGATATCTTGAAATCTGAGTACGGAATTGAACCTGCTGCTGCTGCTGTAGCTGTTGCTGCTGCTCCTGCAGGTGCTGCTGCTGCTGCTGAGAAAACATCTTTTGATGTAATCTTGAAAAGCGCTGGAGCTCAAAAATTGAACGTAGTTAAAATCGTTAAAGACTTAACTGGTCTAGGTTTGAAAGAAGCTAAAGACTTAGTTGATGGCGCTCCAAAACCTATTAAAGAAGGTGTGGATAAAGCTACAGCTGAAGACTTAGCTAAACAATTGACTGAGGCTGGTGCTGAAGTAGAAGTAAAGTAATTTACTCCATAATAATCGGTTTAAGGCACGGAAATGCTCGAAAGAGCATGCGTGCCTTAAACTGTTTATAAAACGAATAGGTTTTGTAAGCAGTTTTCTGAAGTAAACCGAGGTGAAAGTTCAAACTTCAGAGTTCTATTCAATAAAAAAATAAATCCTGATATGGCCGAAATCCTTAAGCAAGCATCTCAACGTATCAATTTCGGTAAAAACCGTTTACCAGACGCTACCCCTGATTTACTTGATATTCAATTAGCGTCCTATAAAGAGTTCATTCAGTTGGAGACTACAGCGGATAACCGTTCCAACGAAGGCCTTTACAAAGTTTTCCAAGAAAACTTCCCTATTTCGGATTCCAGAAACATCTTCCTTTTAGAGTTTTTGGACTTTTTCGTTGATCCACCGCGCTACACCATTGATGAGTGTATCGAAAGAGGGTTAACCTATTGCGTGCCATTGAAAGCTAAATTAAAGCTTTCGTGTAACGATCCTGAGCACATCGACTTTAAAACAATTGTACAGGAAGTGTTTTTGGGAAATATCCCATACATGACCGCAAAAGGTACTTTTATCATAAATGGTGCAGAGCGTGTAGTTGTTTCTCAATTGCATAGAAGTCCGGGTGTATTCTTCGGACAGTCTTTCCACCCAAATGGAACTAAAATTTACTCTGCTCGTGTGATTCCTTTCAAAGGCGCATGGATGGAATTTGCTACCGATATCAACAACGTAATGTATGCGTATATCGACCGTAAGAAGAAATTCCCGGTTACGATGTTGCTACGTGCCGTGGGTTACGATTCGGATAAAGATATCTTGAAATTGTTCGACTTGGCTGACGAAATCACGCTTTCTTCGAAAAAAGAATTGCAGAAAGCCGTTGGAAAACGTTTGGCTGCGCGTGTTTTACGTACTTGGATGGAAGATTTCGTAGATGAAGATACCGGTGAGGTAGTGTCTATTGAGCGTAACGAAGTGTTATTGGAGCGTGATACAACTATCACTGAAGATAACATCGATGCTATCGTAGATTCAGGAACTAAGTCGATTTTCGTTCACAAAGACGAGGTAACGGCTGATTACTCTATTATCTTCAATACCTTACAAAAAGATACTTCGAACTCTGAAATCGAGGCATTGAACCACATCTATCGTCAATTACGTGGATCAGATCCACCTGACGAAGAAACAGCGCGTGGAATTATCGAAAAATTATTCTTCTCTGACAAACGTTACGATTTAGGAGAAGTAGGTCGTTATAAAGTGAATAAAAAATTAGGCTTACCTTTGTCTACAAACACAAAGGTATTGACTAAAGATGATATCATTCTTATCGTGAAATATTTGGTGAACTTAAGTAACCAAAAAGCAGAGGTAGATGATATCGATCACTTGAGCAACAGACGTGTAAGAACAGTAGGCGAGCAATTGTATGCGCAATTCGGAGTAGGTTTGGCACGTATGGCCAGAACTATTCGTGAGCGTATGAACGTTCGTGATAACGAGGTGTTCACGCCAATCGATTTGATCAACGCAAGAACATTATCTTCGGTAATCAACTCATTCTTCGGAACTTCACAATTATCTCAATTCTTGGATCAAACCAACCCATTGGCTGAGATCACCAACAAGAGAAGGGTTTCGGCTTTAGGACCAGGCGGTTTATCAAGAGAGCGTGCAGGTTTTGAGGTTCGTGACGTTCACTATTCGCACTACGGTCGTTTGTGTACAATTGAAACACCGGAGGGACCAAACATTGGTTTGATTTCTACCTTGTGTGTACACGCGAAAGTAAACGATATGGGATTCATTGAAACACCTTATCGTAAAGTAGAAAACGGAAAAGTAAATCTGAAAGCAGCTCCGCAATTCTTGTCGGCTGAAGAAGAAGACTTGTACAATATCGCTCAGGCGAAAGTAGAAATGGATGCCAAAACCGGTGCCTTTACTACCGATAAAATCAAATCACGTTTCCAAGGCGACTTCCCTATTTTGGCTCCATCTGAAGTGAATTTCATGGACGTAGCGCCAAATCAAATTGTGGGTGTTTCTGCATCGTTGATTCCGTTCTTGGAGCACGATGATGCGAACCGTGCCTTGATGGGATCGAACATGCAACGTCAAGCTGTGCCGTTATTACGTCCGCAGTCTCCAATTGTAGGAACAGGTTTGGAAGCACGTGTAGCACGCGATTCAAGAAACTTGGTAAATGCAGAAGGAACAGGTGTTGTAGAATATGTAGATGCAAACGAAATTCACGTGCGTTACGAAAGAACAGACGAAGAGCGTTTGGTATCGTTCAAAGACGACAAAGTGGTTTACAAATTGTCGAAATATTTGAAAACCAACCAAAGTACATGTATCAACTTGAAACCAATCGTTAAGAAAGGTCAGAAAGTAGAAAAAGGCGATATTCTTTGCGATGGTTTCTCTACTGAAAACGGAGAGTTGGCCTTAGGTTCAAACCTTACTGTAGCATTCATGCCTTGGAAAGGATACAACTTCGAGGATGCGATTGTAATCAACGAACGTATTGTTCGTGACGATGTGTTCACGTCTATTCAAATTGAAGAATTCGAATTGGAAGTTCGTGATACAAAATTAGGAGAAGAAGAGTTAACTCCGGATATTCCTAACGTTTCTGAAGAGGCTACTAAAGACTTAGATGAAAACGGTATCATTCGTATTGGAGCATCTGTAAAAGAAGGCGATATTTTGATTGGAAAAATCACTCCGAAAGGAGAGACTGATCCTACACCGGAAGAGAAATTGTTAAGAGCAATCTTCGGAGATAAAGCAGGTGATGTGAAAGATGCATCATTGAAAGTTCCACCTTCCATCGAGGGAACAGTAATCAATAAAAAATTGTTTGCTCGTGCGAAGAAAGACAAGGCTTCTAAAGTGAAAGAAAAAACAGCTATTGAGAATTTGGAAAAAATTCACAACAAGCGTTTAGCAGAAATCAAAGAAGTATTGTTAGAGAAATTGATGGGTATCTTGAACGGAAAAGTATCTAACGGAGTTTCTTCTCTATACAAAGAGGAGTGGATTTCTAAAGGCACTAAGTTCTCTGTGAAAGTATTATCAGATCTGAACTACGCTGAAGTTGATCCTAAAGATTGGACGAAAGAAGAAGATGCAAATCGTCAGATTAAAGCTATTCTTCACAACTACAACTTGAAAGTAAACGAAGAATTAGGTCGTTACAAACGTGAGAAATTCAACATCGCAATTGGTGATGAATTACCATCTGGCGTATTGAAATTGGCTAAAGTTTACTTGGCTAAGAAACGTAAGTTGAAAGTAGGAGATAAGATGGCGGGACGTCACGGTAATAAAGGTATTGTTGCTAAAATCGTTCGTGCAGAAGATATGCCGTTCATGGCAGACGGAACTCCGGTGGATATCGTATTGAACCCACTAGGTGTACCTTCGCGTATGAACTTGGGACAGATCTACGAAACCGTTTTAGGATGGGCCGGAAAGAAATTGGGTGTGAAATTCGCTACTCCAATTTTCGATGGAGCTACATTAACTGAAATTGGTGAGTACGTTGAGAAAGCAGGTTTACCTGAATTAGGATCTACTTACTTATTTGACGGAGAAACCGGTGAGCGTTTCGATCAACCAACCACTGTGGGTGTTATCTATATGATCAAATTGAGCCACATGGTGGACGATAAGATGCACGCACGTTCTATCGGACCTTACTCGTTGATTACACAACAGCCGTTAGGTGGAAAAGCACAGTTCGGAGGTCAGCGTTTCGGAGAGATGGAGGTTTGGGCATTGGAGGCTTACGGAGCAGCAAACATCTTGCAAGAGTTGTTAACTGTGAAGTCGGATGATATCAATGGCCGTGCTAAAACGTACGAAGCGATTGTGAAAGGAGATAATCTTCCTGAACCTGGAATTCCTGAGTCATTCAACGTATTGATGCATGAGTTGAGAGGTTTGGCGTTAGATTTGAAATTCGAATAATTACTTTAATGAAAATAGTAAAGCCTCATTGCTAATGCAATGAGGCTTTTTTATGTGTTTAGGTTTTTTTAATCGGATTAGATAATGCTTTTTGCTAATTTCCATTTTCAAATAAACACTATGAATAAACGAGATTTCCTTAAAACCCTTTCATTGATTGGGTTTGCATCGGTATCTAAATTTTCTTTTGCCGGACAAACACCTGTGTTCACCGGAAAACAATCGTTGGATAACGGGTTTGGTGGTTTTAAATTGCCTGAATTAGGTTTTGCCTACGATGCCTTAGAACCGAATATCGATAAGCGAACCATGGAAATTCATCACACGAAACACCATGCAGCTTACATCAAAAATTTAAACGAGGCATTGAAAGGTTCGGCATTAGAAGGGAAAACGATTGAAACCATATTAACTTCAATTTCCGCTAAAGACAATGCACTGAAAAACAATGGTGGTGGGCATTACAATCATACTCTATTCTGGAAATTATTATCTCCTAAATCAACAAAAGCCCCGAGTGGCGAGCTCTTGAAAGCTATTGAAGCAAAGTTTGGTTCTTTCGATAAATTCAAGGATTTATTTTCTGCAGAAGCCAAAACACGTTTTGGTTCAGGATGGGCTTGGTTAAGTGTGAACAGCAAAAAGGAGTTGTTTATTTCTTCCACGCAAAATCAGGAAAATCCGCTTATGACTAAAATAGTAAAAGAAACCGGATACCCGGTGTTAGCCTTGGATGTGTGGGAGCATGCCTACTATTTGAACTACCAAAACAAGCGTGTTGATTACATTTCAGCGTTTTGGAATGTAGTAAATTGGGCCGAGGTGGAGCAACGTTATTTATCAGCTATACAATAAGCATATGAATTCGATATATACTTTTCTTTTGTTAGGAGTAGCGGCCGGTTGGCTGAGTGGTATGATGGGCGTGGGTGGCGGCATCATTATTGTGCCTGCGTTGATGATGATTTTCGGATTCTCGCTGCGTGATGCACAAGGTACATCATTGGCTGCAATTATGCCACCTGTAGGTTTTTTAGCGGCTTATACTTTTTATCAGAATGGAAATCTCAACATCAAAGTGGCTGCCATGATTGCCACAGGATTCATACTTGGCGCTTATTTGGGGGCGAAAACCAATTATGCGATAAAGAAGGAAGTGATGGAAAAAGTTTTTGCCGTGCTACTCATTATTGTGGCAGTGCGTATGTTGTTGAAAAACAATTAATCTTTCCAAGTAGCGCGAATAAACTTATACATACCTGCACAAACACCCAACAGTGCTAGTCCTGCTGTACAATAAGCATTGCTGAAACCTAATTTTTTATCTAAGAAATTCCCCGCTAAAACACCAATGCCAATATAGGCGGCCAATTCAAAGGCCATGGAACTGTATTGTAGAAATTTGTTGTTCATGAGAACTGTGCGTGAAGGAATCTAAAATTACTTAGCGGCATTAACGGATGTACTTTCTTCTACATCTTTACTGCGTACCGGTTGAATGCCCATCGTGCATTTTCCATTGAATTTTGCTCCTTCTTCTACCACTAATCGTTTGATGGAAATATCACCTGATACAAAAGCCGATTTGCTTAAAATCAATAACTCGGCCGCATCAATTTTACCGTTGATTCGACCTTCTATAAATGCATTTTGGCAAACTACATCTCCGTCAATTACACCTGAGCTGCCCAACACCAATTTTGATTTAGTAGACACGTTACCCTGCACCTTTCCATCAATACGGATATCAGACTCCGAACGGATATCACCGGTAATGGAAGTGCCTGAACCCAATTGGTTCATGGTTTTCGGGGTGGCAGTGGTTTCTTCTTTTTTAGTGAACATACTCATAGCGGAATATTTAGTCTGCTAAAATACAATAAAATCCTTTGGATTCAATGGTTTGCCCTGATGCCATATCTCAAAATGCAAGTGGGGTCCGGAAGAGAGTGTACCTGAATTACCAACGGCTGCAATTACATCTCCACATTTTACAAAATTGCCGTTAGTTTTGAACAGTTTGCTGTTGTGTTTGTATACCGAAATCAGGTTGTCTTTGTGTTGTACGAAAATACTGTAACCGGTTTCCACATCAAAGGTAGTGGCAATTACCACTCCGTCTAAAGTTGCCTTTACCGGTTCATCTGATTTGGCGGCAATATCGATACCAAAATGTTCAGTATTAGAATTAAACTCATCTGTAGGTATACCCACCACAGGCGATAAGAAATGATACTCGTTCAAAATAGTTCGAACGTCATTTTTGCTGTCTTTTCGGTAATTAATCGAAAAGCGCTCAATATCTTCCACTTCTTTTCTTAACTGTAACTCTTGTTCTGTAGCTCCTTCTGGCGGTGTGTTTTTGTCTGTTGTAATAGGTTTTGTGGCTTTATCTATATTACTCATGGAATCAATATTCCCGTTTAAAATATTTTCTACACTGCCAATTTTTAGGTTTTTGGCTTGTAACAGAGTTTCTAGCGAATCGGTACGAAGCGAAAGCGATATAATTTGGCTTCTGTAATTATAGTCGCCAAAGCCCGGAATATAATACTTGAGAGGTGTATAGATGATGGCACTGGCAGTAAGCACGATAAGAACAAAAGCAACCGTACTCAAGAAAACCCAAACGTTTGTTCTCGAGAGTACTAACGAGAATTTTTCCTCGAAAGTAGCATCGTTCAGCACCACAAATCTGAATTTGCTCTTGATTGTTTTATTTAAATTCGTTTTTACCCTATCAGGCATGCGTAAGATTTATGGTTAGTTGGTTTTATTTACGGTACAAAACAATAAATTTGTCGATAATGAGTTTAATAATAATTCAAAAAAAAGAAACCGTTGCAACAATTTAAACAATATCATTTTTTTTCACTGCTTCTTGTTCTTCTAGTTAGTGGTTGCGCTACTACCAATCAAGCCCCATTCCCTAAACAACAGTATCAGGATTTGACCTCGCGTTTCAATGCTTATTTTAATGCAAAGGAAAAGGAAAAAGCTGTTTTACAGACCGTTGAGAAAACACACAAAGATAATTATGACGAGGTTATTTCCGTTTTCTATTACACGAATCCAAAGGAGTTTGCCTCTAGTTCAAGCGATTTAGAAGATATAGAAAAACGTTGTACGCGTTCATTACAAATACACACTGTAGCTAATTATGTAGACGATCATTTTTTATTGATTGGGAAAGCCAATTACTATAAAGGCGATTACGAGAAGGCTCTGACTAATTTCAAGTTTGTTACTACCGAATATAAAGAAGGGGTGGATTATGTAAAGGAGATGAAACGCTTGAAAGGCAAAACGGTGAAACCTTCGAAAAAGAAGAAGCCCGCTAAAAAAGCGAAGTTTGAAAAAGTATTGGATGCTAAAGGAAATTTAGTGTTGAATAAAGTAGATGAACGTCCTAAGTACAGTTTGTTTGAGCACGAACCGGCTCGTGCTGAAGCCTTATTATGGTTGGCCAAAACATACACAGCACAAGAAAAATACTCAGAAGCGTTAAGTGTTATTCAGTATGCCAGAAACGATGATAAATTTTATAAGAATCTCGATAAAGAATTGTTGTTGACGGAAGCGAATGTATACATTCAGAAAAAGGAATATGCACAAGCGATAGCTCCGTTAGAAAAGTTCTTGACTATGACGAAAAAGAAGAAGCAGCGTCTTCGTCCTTTGTTGGCATTAGCTCAAATCCACGAAAAACTGGGCAATCATGCGCAATCTGCAGGTTTTTACAAAATGGCATTGAAGAGCAATCCCGGCTACGATATGGAGTTTTATGCAAAAATGCAACAAACGCGTTTGAGTAGAAAAGGAAAGGTGAACTTAGAGGAAGTAAAAAAGATTTTGGTAAAGATGTCGCATGATGGCAAGTACAAAGAATATTTAGATCAGATTTATTATGAGTTAGGCGAGATTACGTTGGGCGAGAACAATCGTTCTGTAGCTCGGGAGTGGTATCATAAATCGATCAACAACTCTACCACCAATACTGTACAAAAATCACAATCTTTTTTGCGTTTGGCACAAATGGATTTTGAAGAAGAGATTTATCGTGCTTCAAAATTCAATTACGACAGTGCAATTACGGGTATGTCGTCCAAAGATACACTCTATGAAACTACGGTGAAACGAGGAAAAGTATTGGGCAGATTAGTAGAGAATTTAGACGTGATTGCAGAACAAGATAGTTTGCAGCGTGTGGCAAAAATGTCGGATGCAGAGCGCTCAAAATTCATTAAGAAGTTGATTGCACAAAAGGAGAAAGAATTGGAAAAGAAAGAGCGCGAAAAAAGTCAACCTGTTCTAAACAACAACAATTTACCAACACCAAATGTGTCGTCTACTTCCGGATCCGAAGAAGTGGAAGCTGCATGGTACTTCTATAATCCAATGTTGCGTGGCAATGGATACAACGAGTTTATTCGAAAGTGGGGTAAGCGAAAATTTGAAGACAATTGGCGTAGAAAAGATAAAACATCATCTTCTTCTGATAATACTGCCGATGCAGATACTTTGAAACAACAGCAAGAGGATAAAGATGCAGTTACGACAGACGAAAGCAAATATTTAGCCGGTTTACCTATGACCGAAGCGAAGATAACGCAGTCTAATGATAAATTAATTGATGCCTATTACAATGCCGGAACAATTTATAAAGATGATTTGAACAGCAATCGCAAGGCCAATCAAATGTTTGATGAATTGGTGCGGAAATTTCCGAAGAGCAAATTGAATTTAGAGGCTTATTATCAGATTTATTTGATTGCGTTGAAAACGAAAAATCAGGCACGTGCTAATGAGTATAAATCCAAAATTATTGCAGAATATCCTGATAGCAAAATTGCCAAGTATATTCAGGATCCGGAGTATTTGAACAAGTTGAAAGAGTCGGAAAATGCAGTAGCAAATTATTATCAATCTACTTACGAAGATTATTCCAAAGGGCTGTATGTTGAAGCGATTGAGAAATGCAAGTTGGCTGATGTGAAGTTCAAGCCGAACACCTTTAAACCGAAATTCGACTTGTTGAATGCAATGATTGAAGCGAAACAAAATCGATTAGATGATTATGTTCAGTCGTTGAATAAAATTATTACAAAACATAACGGAACACCGGAACAAGAAATGGCTAAGAAATTATTAGCTGATTTGAATAAGTCGAAATTACCCATGTTAGATTTGAGTAAGCAAATTGTAGACACTATGCAAATTGATACAATCGCTGCAAAAACTCCAGAACCTGCCTTACCTTCTACTGCTGATATTTCTGCAATGAAAACTACATTGGAGACAAACAAGTCTAAGTTTGGGGAGGCTTTAGCCAAGTTTGTAAATGATTCTATTGAGAAAACGAAAAAGGAAGTAAAGCCGGAATATAAACCATTGAGCAAGTCGGAGCGCTTGGACAGTATAATGAAAGCGCAAAAGAATCCAAAGCCTGCTGCTACAACAACAAAAGTTGAAACTCCTGCCCCAGTAACAAAACAAGATACCGTAAAATCTACGTACAAGCCCTTGTCCAAATCAGAACGACTGGATAGTATTATGAAAGCGGCTAAAAAAGCTCCTGCTAAACCGTCTACTAATCAGTCTTCTACACCTTCTCCAAAAGTAGATACCTTGGCTACTAAACAAACAGTGGTAGCAAAAGATACTGTTAAGAAAGCAACTGCGACAAAGGTAGACACAACAAAGAATAAAAGCACCACTAAACCACAACCAAAACCTGTGGTTAAAGATTCGGTAACAGCCAAATCGAATCCGGTTGTTAAAGATACCTTGAAGAAGGTAACCGTTGCCAAAACCGATTCATCAAAAATAAAAGTTGTGGCGAAACCTGCTGTGAAGCCTGCCGCTAAAACCGATACGGTTAAACCAAAGGCTATAGCAACAAAAACGGATACTGCTAAACAAAAATCTACACAAAAGCCAACTGTTGTTTCGCCTAAGCCGGATACCGTAAAAGTGCTTCAGCCTATTGTTTCAGCTAATAATGTGGTAGTGGATAGTAACGACAAGGAGCCGATTTATGGTTTGAGTGACGCTGCACCTCACCAGATAGTGATTTATTTCAAAAATGGCGATCAATTTTCATCGGCTATGGTTGCCAAGTTGGAAACCTTTGAGCAGTCGAAGTTTGCCGGAGTTACGCTCACCAACCGTTCGGTGATTTTGGATAGCAAAAATAAACTGATTTTAGTTAAGTCGTTTGGCAGTAAAACTGATGCCTTAGCTGCTGCCAAAACGCTGCAAACCGGTATTGCTGAAGCAATTGGTGTCTCCAGCGAGGAGGTTTATGTTTTTGCTATTTCCACGTTAAATTATACCACACTGATTTCTACTAAACGTTTAGGTAACTACCTGAATTTCTACATGGAAAACTATAAATAGCTTTTGTCCACACAAAGTGAATATATATTCGAAAGGTAAATGTTAAAGCCTTATATTTACGTGTGGTTACTACAGAAACCTTAGACTTTGTCAAAAAAATATTTTCTGCTCACTTAGAGCAGAGGGAACTCCGCAAAACAGCAGAACGCTTCGCCATACTTGAGGAAATTTATTCGCGCACCGATCATTTTGAGGCCGAGCAATTGTATTTAGATTTGAAAGAAAAAAAGGTGAATGTAAGTAGAGCCACCGTTTATAATACACTTGATTTGTTGATTTCATGCGACTTGGTGAAAAAGCACCAGTTTGGGCGAAATCAGGCACAGTATGAAAAATCGTATGGATACAAACAACACGATCATGTGATTTGTATCGAATGTAAAAAAGTAGTAGAATTTTGCGATCCGCGTATTCAACAAATAAAGACCATGGTGGGCGATTTGTTGAATTTTAAAATCACACATCATTCTTTAAATTGCTACGGTATTTGCGGAAATTGTCAACATAAAAACAGCTAAACATATGGATACACTTAAGGAAATTAAAGATGGTGTTTTGGTGATTTATTTCACCGGAAATTTATTGGGCGAGCATGTTAACGGACCCATTTTGGAAGAAGTAAAACATTCGATTGAAGCCGGAAATAAACGTGTTGTTTTTAACTTGAAAGATTTGAAGTTCATTAACAGTACAGGTTTTGGAATGTTCATGAGTGCTATGGCCCGTTTGCGTAATGTAGGCGGTGAACTAATTTTAGCGGAAGTACCTGAGAAGGTTTTAGCGCTTCTTACGATGATGAAATTAGACGCAGTGTTCTTTATTTCTGATTCGGAAGCGGATGCTTTGGAGCGATTAAAATTGTTGAAATAAGCGAAAAGACAGATTCTATTTTTTGAAAATTGACAGATAAATTATGTACGTAGATATTTTACTAGGATTGCAATGGGGAGATGAAGGCAAGGGAAAGATTGTTGATTACTTGGCTCCTAAATATGACATTATTGCCCGTTTTCAGGGCGGTCCGAATGCAGGACATACCTTAGTGATTGATGGCGAGAAAACGGTGTTGCATACCATTCCTAGTGGTATTATGCAGAAAGGTGTGGTAAACGTAATAGGCAATGGTGTAGTGATTGATCCGGTAACTTTAGTGAAAGAGATTACAACCCTTACGGCTAAAGGGATTGATGTAAAAGGAAATTTGCTGATATCTAAGAAAGCGCATTTCATTTTACCTACTCATAAAGTATTGGATGCAGCTTCTGAAGCAGCAAAAGGAAAAGCAAAAATTGGTTCAACCTTGAGAGGAATTTCACCAACGTATATGGATAAAACCGGGCGAAATGGTTTGCGCGTGGGTGATATTTTAAATGCAGATTTCCAAGAGCAATACACAAAAGTGAAGGAAAAACATTTGCATTTATTGAAGCAGTACGACTTCGAGTTTAATGTAGAGGCTGCAGAGAAAGAGTGGATGGAGAGTATTGACATTATTCGTGGATTTAAATTGGTGGATTCCGAATATTATTTAAACGAGGCATTGAGCAACGGTAAGAAAATTTTAGCTGAAGGTGCACAGGGAACCATGTTGGATATTGACTTTGGAACCTATCCGTATGTGACTTCGTCTAACACTATTTCATCAGGTGCATGTATTGGTTTGGGTGTTGCTCCTACAAAAATTCGTGAAGTAATTGGTATCGCAAAAGCCTATTGCACAAGAGTTGGAAGCGGACCATTTCCAACAGAATTGGATAATGAGATGGGAGAGCGTATTCGTCAGATTGGTGGCGAGTTTGGCGCAACAACCGGCCGTCCGCGCAGAACAGGATGGATTGACTTAGTCGCATTGAAGTACGCAACCATGTTGAATGGTGTTACTCAAATCGTAATTACTAAAGCCGATATTTTGAATGAGTTTGAAACCATTGATTTCTGTACTTCCTACAAAGTTAACGGTGAACAAACAACATCTATCCCTTTTGATATTGATAGAGTTACGATTGAACCTGTATACGAAACAGTTCCGGGTTGGAATCAAGACTTATCTCCATATAAAGATTTTTCTTCTTTGCCTGCTACAGTAACGAACTATTTAGGTTTAATTGAAAAACACTTAGGCGCTCCGGTAAGCATGTTATCTACCGGCCCACAGCGCGAAAAATTGATTGTAAAATAATATGCTTGATTTCAAACGGCAAGTCGATTTACGTTGGTCTGATTTAGATCCAAATTTCCATTTACGCCATTCTGTATATTATGATTTTGGCGCAAAGTTGCGAATGGATTATATTCTAAGCCAAGGTATTCCAATGGAAAGTTTTCAGAAAGATCATTTTGGTCCTATTCTATTTCGCGAAGAATGTACATTCCGAAAAGAAGTAAAATATGGCGATGTGATTTTTATGTCGGTTAAAGTGGCAAAGCTTCGAAAAGACTATTCTCGATTTACTTTCTTGCATGAAATCACAAAAGAAGATGGTACATTATGTGCTATCCTTACAGTAGATGGGGCATGGATGGATACTATACAACGCAAGCTGATTACTCCTCCGCAATATATTATCGATATGTGCGACAATGCCCCAAAGCCCAACGATTTTCAGTGGATCGAAAGTACACCAAAATAATGTTGTGAATACAGCACAAAAAACCACAATTACATTAACCAACGTTCAGGAATTTAAGCAAAAGGCATTGCGATGGTCCTCGCAGTTTAATCATGTTATCTTATTTGATTCGAATCATTATTCGTTAGATCGATACAGTAAAATAGAATGGACATTGGCTGTTGATGCAATGGACTTTGTTCAACCCACAAGCAATTATTTTTCAGCATTAGAAGAATTTCAGCAGCAGCATACAAACGAATTTATTTGCGGTTTTTGGCGTTATGATGTGATGGATGCAGCTATTCAGCGAGAGGTTGAAGCTATTGATGGACTGGGATTTCCGGCACTTTTCTATTTTCGGCCACGTTACATTTTTGAGTTAAAAGGAGATACCTTAACGGTGAATAGAAACTATCCGGAAACTTTTGAAATTATTGAACGGATTCAAGCTGTTGAAATTGAGTCAGAAGCAGAAAAAAGTGAAATTATTTTCACAGAGCGAACGTCAAAGTACGATTATATTCAGCAAGTCAATCAGATCAAGCTACTTATTGAAGAAGGTGATTTTTATGAATTAAATTATTGTACAGAAGTAGTGGCAGAACAATCAACCATTTCTCCCATTGCAGTATTTGAACAGTTGAACGTTAATGCGGAAGCGCCTTTCAGTTGTTTTGTGAAGTTTAATAACAGCTATTTGTTGTGCGCAAGTCCTGAGCGTTTTTTATGTAAGCGAGGCAATAAAATAGTAAGCCAACCAATCAAAGGCACTATTCGCAGAGGAAGAAATGTTGCAGAAGATGCAAACTTGAAAAGTGAATTATTGCATTCTGAAAAAGAGCGAGCAGAGAATGTAATGATTGTAGATTTAGTGCGAAACGATTTGACATTGTATGCTGAAACCGGTTCTATTTGTGTGGATGAGTTATTTGGCGTGTACACTTTCAAGACAGTACATCAAATGATTTCCACAATTTCTGCTTCACTTTCCCATGATACAGATATTGTTAAAGCAATACAAAATGCATTCCCCATGGGGAGTATGACCGGTGCGCCAAAACTTGAAGTGCGTAAGTATATTGCACACAATGAGTGCTTTAATCGGGGTTTATTTTCGGGTACTATAGGATACTTTGATGCGGATGGAGATTTCGATTCAAATGTAGTAATACGTAGTGTTTTGTACGATTCGGCAAAACAAAAAATAGTTGTTCGTACTGGAGGAGCAATTACATATGATTCTGCTCCTGAGCAAGAATATGATGAAATTATTTTAAAGCGTGCTGCATTACTCCATAGTTTGAATGGTAAAGTACTCCACTGATATTTTTTTTTCTTAAATATCTTAAAAGAAACAAGTTGTCAACAGGGTAGAACTTGTTCAGTACTTCTATTTTTATACTTTAGCCTTTGTAGTTGTACATACGTGTTCGCTGCAATTTTTTAATAACCCATAAAATTCAAAACTATGTCAAAAATGCTAACTGCATACTGCATGAAAACAAAAGAAAAAGATGTGCCGATGAAAGATGCGGTAATTACTAAAACTGCTAGAGGAGGTTATATGGCTCAAGGCAACGATGGAAAAGGTAACAAAATGACTACAATGTTGGGCGAAGCTCGTGCATTGGAAGCTGTAAAAGATGGTGTTGCCAAAAAAGGTTGGTAATTAATTTCCACTTATTCGAAATGGCTACTCAGTTTTTGAGTAGCCATTTTTATTTTTGTGAAAAATCAGATTATGCTTTCGTTTGAAACAACATTATTGCAATTCGATAAGCAGGGTGAAAAAACCGGCTGGACCTATTTTGATATTGATGCGACAATGGCTGAGCAATTGAAACCGAATAACCGTCAATCGTTTCGGGTTAAAGGGTTTTTAGATAATACACCATTTCAGCAAGTGGCCGTAATGCCTATGGGGGATGGCCATTTTATTTTTCCGGTGAATGCCGATTTGCGCAGAGCTTCGAAGCGTAAGGCAGGTATGAAAGTGAAGATTAAACTAGAAGTAGATGATACGCCATTTTCTCCTTCGGCTGAATTGATGGAATGCATTGAGGATTTACCTGAGGCAAAAGATTTTTTTCTTTCGCTCACACTTTCGCACCAACGTTATTTCACAAATTGGATAGAGAGTGCTAAAACCGATATAACCAAAGCTAAACGCATCACCATGGCTATTAATGCCTTTATGCATCGATGGGGCTATCCGGAAATGATACGCGCGAACAAAGCCAACAAAGATTGATATTGGCTAATCTACATTTAATATGCTGTATTGCTTTCCATTAAATTCAAAACAATCTCCACGCTTTTTGTTGAGCAATGCTTTCCCAATAGGAGATTGCAATGAAATGGTTTGTATGGTAAAGGCATCAGTTTTAATGCTTCCCATTCCTGTGGCTAAAAAATAATGGCCATGATTAGTTTCCACCCAACTGCCTAATTCAACGCAGTTAGAAGGTTTTAACGCACTTAGGTGGTTTAAAATATTTCTCTGCTGTTCTGCATCGGCAAGCGATTTCGAATGCTTCTCAATTTCTTGCGTCATCATTTCGCGCGAAGTTTCATATTTATCACCTGCACTACTTTTAGTTTCGTTTTGTTGTGCCTCGCGTGCTGATTCAATTTCCGCTTTTGCTGTATGTATTTTCTCTTCAACCAGATTAAGCAAGTGCTGAATCAATTTTTCTTTGTTCTGCATGTTGAAGATTAAAATGCTCTACTAATGCCAATTAGCCATCGCCATTCCACATTCTTAGTTCCGGCAGGTGAACTGGAAAGGAAGAATGGAATATCAAAACGAATGGTCAACGGTTTCACATCTTGTAAGAACCACCATTTTTTTATCGTAAGTGCTGCACCCACTCCGGCATCAATTCTCAATTTCGAAAATTGATTTTCGTTTTTCGAATTGCGATACACAATGCTTCCCATATCACCGAAGAGGTATGTGTTTAAATCAAACCATTCGCGGAGTTTATTCTTTTTGAAATGGACTATTCTATTAAAGTCTAATTCAGCATTAAGCGCCAAACCTGAACTCCCTTTGTACACTAATACTTGATTTCCGTATTTATCTAATTCACTCATCAGATAACCGTTATAGCCTCTCAAATTCAATCCGCCACCGTATTGTAAATGACTTACATTGGTTTGATAGCCGCTCCACGTTTCAGGGAAGAAGCCGCCCGCGCGCATATATTTGTTGTCGAGCATTTCTTCAGGATTTGCACCCGCAAAAAATAATGCCGACTCTGATGGCACATTGTTGCTCGTTCCTGCTCTACCGAATAATCGGGTACGTAAATCCAATTTCCAAAGATGAGTTGTTTGTTTGTACGAAGCTTCGATATAATGATAACTATTGGCGTTGAGTAATGTGGCAGAACGAAGATTCACATTCAATACTCCATCAAATTTGCTTTTGTTTACAACATATTTCAATCCTACATTGACAGAAGAATTGAAACTATGGTCTTTTTCTATAAACGTACTCCATTCGTTTTGATGCACTAAATAGTTTGTAGATACTTGACGTGGCATACTGAAAATTTTGAAATGGAAGTCCATCGAAAAATTATCAGTGAATCGTTTATTCAATCCGGCTTTGTACATTTCTACTCCGTCTAACCAACGACTGTGAAAATAGAACGTGGTTTTCTTCATCCATTTATCCAATGAAGTGGAATAGTTGAATTGATATGAAAACCAATTTGCTTTTTTCTTTTCCGCTTTGGTATAGCTGTAGTTGCCACCTTGACCTAAATGCGTATTTAGCCACAAATTGAGTGAGAAAATATTTTTTACATTCATATAGTTGCCTCGGGCAAACAAACCGATTTTTACCCCATCGTAGGCATTGTACCATAGATCCGGACGAAGCCATATTCTGTATTTTTTTGTAGAAGGGAAGAGCGGAATGCGCGAATCAAACTTCCATTCAATATTTCCCCGCTTGCTGTTGTTGTGGTTGTTGATATCCGCTAGTCGCTCAGAAGGATCAATCGTAACGTTTTTAATTCCCTTTGGAATGGTTACTCTTGCCGTATAGGTAGGTTGCAGTTTATCCCAGCCATACCATTTAGGAAGCGTAGTTGTGTTGCGTTGCATGGAATACAAAGTGAACGAATCACTGTGTTGCGAAAAATCTTTTTCGAACCAAGTATTGGGGATATGAAAATCGTACACCGAATCGTTTTTGCTCGTCACGCGTAAGTCAACAGGCATCTGCATTCTGCCTTCGCGTTTGAGTTTGATGTCGTACACATCTGTCATTTCTGTTTTGCGAATGGATGCAATTTTGTAGTCAACATTTTTGGTAGTTTCCAGCCATTCATCAAAAAACCAATTCAAATCGATGTGTGTGAATTGAATGATGCTGTTGCGAAAATCTTCCGGATACGGATGACAGATTTTCCATTGCGCTACATAATGTTTCAACGCTGCTTGAAACAAAGAATCGCCTAATACATATTGCAAATTATAGAGCATTGTTGCGGTTTTAGAATACACATGTCGGTATCCACCGCCTTGTCCTAAAGCTCCGTTAAATCCATCAGAGTGCGTATTCAAAGGTTCATCGTTGTAGATAGTTGCGTCCGACAAATAACCATAATACACACGCGATTCGCGCACTGTTACGGGTTCTGCAAATTTGCGGATGTATTTGTTTTTAGAAGTGTCGCTTATCGGATAAATGCCATCGATATGTTCCTGTCCCCAGGCCGTTAAGAACTGCGTAAAGCCTTCATCCATCATCGCTCTATAGGTTTCGTTGTTGCCCAGCATTCCGTAGAACCAATTGTGTCCTACTTCATGCACCAACAAACCACGGTAACCCGGATCGCGCCCTGCATCCAAAGTAAGCATTGGATATTCCATGCCATCTTGCGCATCGGCCACTACCATTTTCGGGTATTCATACATACCTATATCTTGTGAAAAGCAGCGAATAATCTTCGCGCAATACTCTGCAGCATTCTGCCAGCCCGCAGCGTGTGGCTCTTGCACAATGGCAACGCACTTTATGCCGTTCCAAATTTGTTCTTCGATGCGATACGTTGGGTCAGCAGTAAACGCAAAGTCGTGCACATTATCGGCATGGTACTTCCATGTTTTGGTCTGTCCTTTTTTATAGGGCGTTATCACACTTGGTTTTTCTTCCCATTTTTTGTCTTTGAAGTTTTTGATCTGCAATTTTTGTTTCAACGAATCAGGTAAAACTTCTTTTTCATTTTGCAATAAACCGGTAGCTTCTACCACAAAATTCGAAGCAAACGTTAGCTCTACATCCCAACTTCCAAAATCGCCATAAAATTCTCTATTCAAGTGTTGGTCTGTGTTCCAACCGCTTTTACGGTCGTATACACATAGTTTCGGGTACCACTGGCAACCATTGTAATGTTTGTAACCGTATGCACCATATTTCTTCATTCTTCTGCGCGTGGAACCATTATCGTAAAATGTTCTGAAGCGAATGGAGAACGATGTAGAATCGTTTGGCGCTAGTGGTTTTGCAAGTACTACTTTTAGAATGGTATTGTCTAAATGCGTTTCTAATTCCGTTCCTTTAGTTTGAATCGATTCAACAACAGTGCCTTGTTTCGAGGCTTCATATTTTCCGTAGTTTGGATGCACATCGTTGCTCTGTTGCAATTTATCGAGATAGGAGCCGGGTTGAAAAGCGTTTTGATAGAGGTTGAAATACACAAAATACAAGGTGTCCGGTGAATTGTTGAAATAGGTCAGTTGCTCATTACCCGTAATAATATCAGTTGTTTCATCAATATTGGCTTTGATTGTATACGCCACATCTTGTTGCCAATAGCCGGCAAATGGAAGTTTGTTTTTCCAATACATTTTATTGTTGGGATTGCGAAATGTATTTTGAGCGAACAAGCTTATCGGCAAAAGAAGTAAGAGTAACTTTTTCATTCTTCGTGATTTTAATTCTCGATTGCTGCAAAGTACACAAAGAAAATTTTACGGTAAATTCATTTTGGTCTTTATTTTCTTTTTATTTTTCCGATTCAAACCCCACACCCCATGTTACACGAAATTGCGCTCACCATGATCCCTACTATTGGGTCATCACTGGCTAAAAATTTAATTGCTTATTGCGGAAGTGCTGAAGCCGTTTTCAAAGCGCCTAAAGCCAAACTCTTGAAAATTCCATTAATTGGTAATGAGCGTGCACAATCGATTATTGATGCGAAAGAGGTGTTGAAGAAAGCTGAAGTGGAATTAAAATTTATGTCCGATTATAAAATTCAACCCTTATTTTTTACTGACGCCCTTTTCCCGCAGCGACTGAAAGATTGCAACGATGCACCCATTTTGTTGTATTACAAAGGGAATACCGATTTGAATGCGACCCGCATTATTGCCGTAGTAGGGACACGCAATATTACTGAGTACGGCAAAGAACTTACAAAGCATATTGTAGAAGATTTGCGCATCGCCAACGTAATGGTGTTAAGTGGTTTAGCGTATGGTGTAGATTATCATGCACATCAAACAGCCTTGGATATTGGGTTGCAAACGGTTGGTGTATTGGGACATGGGTTGAATCGCATTTATCCGGATCGGCATCGGAGTCTTGCCAAACGTATGGTAGAGCAGGGTGGATTGCTCACCGAATATAATTCGCAAGATGAATTCACACCGCATAATTTTCCGCAACGCAATCGTATTGTTGCGGGTATGTGTGATGCTGTTGTTGTCGTAGAATCTGCGATTAAGGGAGGTGCTGTAATCACCGCTAACATTGCGAATTCATATAATAAAGATGTATTTGCTGTGCCCGGTAGAGTGCACGATAAATACAGTACAGGTTGTAATTTTTTGGTGAAGACGTACAAAGCACAAATGGTAGAAACCGGTAAAGATATTATGGATGCTATGCTGTGGGAGAGCGATGTCCATCAAGCCAAACAAACGAAACCTGAAAAATTACAACTTGCACTTTCATTGTCGAAAGAAGAACAAAAAATTTATGCCATCCTAGCCGAGTGTAAGGAAATTGAGATCGATAAACTTGTCTCATTAAGTGGCATGCCTTCCGGAAAAATTGCAGAAATATTATTGGAGATGGAGATGAACGATATCATTCATTCATTGCCGGGTAAACGGTATAAGTTGGTGTAATAGTATACTTGGAAGCACATGTTTTTGAATTACAATTCCAAAAGCATAAGTTGTTGTAAATCATCAATAAATGGCTTTTCTGTTTGATTTTATTATGTGTTTTAAAATGACAAGTTGATGGTATTCCGCTTTGTTTCAATGCGAACGATTTGAACATTTGTGGGGTAAACAACTTCTTGTACACAAAAATGAATGGATTATGAAAACGCTAATGAAATGTATTGTGGTAGTAACGATGCTAATAACTATTGCATCTTGTAAAAAAGAAGATAGTCTCGATAGCAAGTGTAGGAATTTTGAGCAGTTGGCATCGTTTAACGCACAAACCAATGCCTTTTATTCTTCAACAGATTTTACCTATACATCATCGGGGCAAGTGCAAAGTTCTTTAAACTCCAACGGATATAATGATAAGTTCGAATACGTAGGAAACGTTATCAATCTTTATGATCCTGCTACTAACCGGAAAACAACCGTGTATGAGTTGAATGCTGCAGGCTATGTGATTAAACGAACCAGCTACAATACCTCGAATCTTGTTGCCGGTATTGAAACCTTTACACGTAATGCGCAAAACTATGTGGTGCAATCGGTTTACAAAGGGTATCATGCCAACGGAAATGTTATCCGCGAGGTAACACGCGATAATCAAGTAAGTATTTATAATCAGAATTTGATGCGTGTTCGCACGTATATTACAGATTTCAGTTTTGACTACCTCACCGGAGTGCGAACTTTAAATGACGATTACACGCAATTAATCGAATATACATACGATGAGTCACAAACTTACTTTGCCGGATACCAAGGCTACATGGAAGTGATACCTACACAACCCACCTCCAAGAATAGAGTGAAAACACAAAAATTTACAAGTGAATATCCCGCTACTCCATCGCGTAATTCTTCTGCTACTTACACCTACAGTTATGAAGTTGATAAATATGGGCGAGTTACAAAAGTGATGTATGATGTTCAGTCTGGGGCAAATACCTCTAAAACGAATGTGAATGTGAAGTATCCGTGTTGAGTTATTAAAAACAAATCAACTCAATAGCGATAAAGTTTATTGACTATACTTAATGTAGAAGCAATAAGCAACAATTCCTAGCAACAGAAAAAGGAAGAATAGTTTTAACTTTTTCGTCATAACGCTCGAGGATTTATCTGCTTCAGGCGTTAATAAATCTAACTCTTGTAAAAGGAGGTCAACGCGTTTAATGTCTTCATCTTTGATATAATAGGCATAGGAAGGGATATTATTTACCAACAGTACAGTATTGCTTTCCGGACTGTAAAAACCTATCCCTTCGGTGGCGAGGGCATGTTCAAAAATAGCTGAATCTGAAATGCGGATATAGTATTCATTTTTATCTGCTGCATATTCTGCTGCCATTCTTTTATCTTCTTCGCGCTTGGCTAGAAACTCAGCCAACGCTTCACTTTTCTGTGTATCTTCTTCGTCTGCTTGATTGAATAGGGCGTTTAATTCATCCAGCCAATTTTTTTCAGTGATGACTTGTCGTGCTATTTCAACCGCTTCCGGTTCATAATGGTGTTGCGATAGCATAATAGCAAAGAGGTCTTCTTTTGTGTATTTGTTGTAACGATCGTAAAGTTGATTATGCATAACAATTCAGTTTTAGAGGGGTAGGGTTAGCTCAAACTTACAGTTACAAGTTTTATTGTTTTATTAAAAGCAAGAGTATTGTTAGAATAATTATTACAATTATAATTACTTTTAATGTAGGTGTTAAAAAGGGTCTTGTATCGAGATAAGGAGCAGCCACAATACCTATCTCCTTTATGATTCTATCTACTTCTTCGGCATCTTTTTGCTTAACGAAATAGGTCTGTGTTGGGAATACGTCTAGCTGATTTCCAACGTGTTTATCTTCAATAAAAAAAGAAATGTTTGCTTTGATCAGTTTCGATTCCAACTTCGGAATATCCAAGAAACGTACTTGAAAGGAACAAGCATCATCTTTGAATTCTTTAGCTTTTTGATAATACAAGATGTTGGCTTCGAGTTCCAAATCTTCTTTGTTTTCTTCTTCGATTTGAACCTGCTCTCGTTTTTTTAGTTCTGCTTCGAAATCCTCGCTCCAATTATTTTCACTAATGATTTGGTGTGCTGCAGTTATAGCTTCTTCACGGTAATTCTCTTCATGCATTACAATATCGAAAAGCGCATCTTTCGTATATTTTTTATACAATTCGTAGAAGGGTGAAGACATAAAAGGAATTGCTATTTATTTGTAAATTCTTCTTCGCAAAATAGTGTACAACAACACCACAAACAATCCTCCCGCAATACTATAGCCAATAAAACTCCAAGCATTGATGCCGTAGTAGTATTTCATTTCATTGCCGTAGTTGCCCAGTAATGCAATAGAAGAACCTATAATCAAGGCACATACGATGTAGGTGATGACCATTCGGTTGGTGATACTGTCCCATTTTTTCAGTGCATAACCGTAACCTTGCAATTCAATTTCGAAATGGATTTTTCCATTATTCGTTTTTTGCAAGATGTTTTTGATATCGGCCGGCAACGAACTTAAGAACGAATAAATGCTCGAAAATTTCGATACCGATTCGTTCATTAAATTCTCCGGTTTCAATTGCTCGGTTAATAAGCGTTGGCCATACGGACGAATAAAATCGTAGGTTTTAAAGCCCGGGTACATTAGTTTTCCGATACCCTCCAAAATCGCAAAGGCACGGAACACAATAAATACGCCACCCGGCACGGTGATGTGATAATCGTACATGATTTTTTGCAATCGTGTAATCACATCTTGTATACTGGCTTCACTCACATCGAGCGATGCGTAATCTTCAATCAAATCGTTCAGGTCGTAGGTGAACTGACGCATATCCGTGATGTTGTCCTCAATGGCTAGCTTCCGCATTTGCATCGCCATTTCATGCGCATCGTGGCGCGCCATCGAAATAAAAATACCCGCAAAAGCATATTTATCTTTCGGCATTAACTGCCCAATCATTCCAAAGTCAAGGAGCACAATGGTTCCATCTTCACGCACCAAAATATTTCCCGGATGCGGATCGCCATGGAAATACCCAAATTCAAAAATTTGCGTGAGGTAAATATCCATTCCACGCTCCACCACATCTTTTGCCGAAATACCCCACTTGTTCAATTGCTCTATATCAGTGATTTTGCAACCACTCACAAATTCCATAATAAGAATTTTGTCGGTAGAATATTCCCGATACGCTTTTGGAATGTAAAAATCTCTGCGGTGCCGATAGGTAGTTCTAAAACGATCAATATTTCTGGCTTCGTTGCGATAATCTAACTCTTTGGTGAGCGAGCGATCAAACACCGCCACCACATCTTCTGCATTGATAAAGCCCTGTTTACGCAAATACCGATCGGCTCTGCGCACTGCATCTTTAATGATGTTCAAATCTTGCTCAATCACCTCGGCCACAGTAGGTCGTTGTACTTTCACCACAACATCTTCTCCGGTGCGGAGTTTCGCTTTATATACTTGTCCGATGGAAGCCGAAGCCAAAGGTGTTTCGTTAAATTCTTCGAACAGTTCGTCAATTTTTTTGCCCGTTTCGCGCTCAATAATCACTTTCGCCTCGCTAAATGGAACGGGCGGTACCTTATCTTGTAATTTTTCGAATTCTTTAACTAATCCCTCCGGAATAATATCGGGGCGGTTGCTGAGAATCTGTGCCAGCTTCACAAACGTAGGGCCTAGCTCTACAGTCGCCATTCTGATGCGCTCGTAGCGGGTGTACTGCTCAATAGGCTTGTCATCTCTCAGCCATTTCAAACGGGTCGACTCAGGAACTAGATTTCGCAGGGTAGAATTAATCACCACATCTTCAAAGCCCCATTTAATGAGTACTCCAATGATTTCCCGCGTACGGTTTAGGTTCTTAAAGGTTTGGTTAATAGCCATATTTCTACCCTAAGACTACAAAATTTTTTTAATTTTTTGCAGTACCGTTTGAAAAGCTAACTTCGCACCTTACCTACCTATCCTATGAGTGACGCAATAAAACATGAGTGTGGAATCGCACTTATCCGATTGTTAAAGCCCTTAGATTATTATGTAGAAAAATACCGTACTCCGGCATACGGGCTGAACAAGCTGTATTTGCTGATGGAGAAACAGCACAACCGCGGACAAGACGGTGCAGGTGCAGCGGTGATTAAACTCGACCCCACTCCGGGCACGCCATTTATCAATCGCTATCGTTCTGTAAAACAGCAGCCCATTGTCGATATTTTCGATAATGTGTTTTCGCATTTTCCGAAAAACCGAAAGCCTTTAGATAATCCTAAAGCCGAATCCGATTGGTACAAAGCGAATGTGCCTTTTGTGGGTGAGTTATTGCTCGGCCATTTGCGTTATGGCACCTACGGTAAAAACAACGATTCCTATTGCCATCCGTTCTTACGCGAAAACAATTGGATGACCCGAAACCTTGTGGTGGCGGGTAATTTCAACATGACCAACGTAGATGAACTCTTCGATAATTTGATTACCCTCGGCCAACATCCCATCGAACGCAGCGATACCATTACGGTAATGGAAAAAATCGGTCACTTTTTGGATGCCGAAGTGCAAGTGATTTTCGATAAGTACAAAGACCAAGGCTACAGCAATAAAGAGATTACCGATTTTATTGTGAAGGAATTGAGTGTGCGCAGAATCCTTTCGCGTGCCGCTCGAAATTTCGATGGAGGTTTTACAATGGCCGGTATGTTCGGACATGGCGATGCCTTTGTATTGCGCGACCCGAA